>Ga0164243_10008809_pt1 | contig 14822 bp, 7 predicted proteins | sample OricompcompostOP_FD_108781 | JGI IMG/M metagenome (GOLD analysis project Ga0164243, IMG submission 108781) | Organic Plus compost microbial communities from Emeryville, California, USA - Original compost - Organic plus compost (OP) | ecosystem: Engineered > Solid waste > Mixed feedstock >... | reverse complement strand
GCGCTGGCCACGGATCCGCAGCAGCGGGTGCTGCTGGAGGTGGCGTGGGAGGCGGTCGAGCGGTCCGGCATCGATCCGGCCGCGCTGCGCGGCAGCCGTACGGGCGTGTTCGCCGGCGTGATGTACGGGGACTACGCGCAGCGGCTCGGTACGGTGCCGCCGGAGTTCGCCGGGTTCCTCGGCAACGGCAGCGCGGGCAGCGTGGCGTCCGGCCGGGTCGCGTACACGCTCGGGCTGCAGGGCCCGGCGGTGACGGTCGACACGGCGTGCTCGTCGTCGCTGGTCGCGCTGCACCTGGCGGCCCGCGCGCTGCGGGCGGGGGAGTGCGAGCTGGCGCTGGCCGGCGGCGTCACGATCATGGCCACGCCCAACCTGTTCATCGAGTTCGCCCGGCAGCGCGGGCTGTCGGCGGACGGCCGCTGCCGGTCGTTCGGGGCCGGCGCGGACGGTACGGGCTTCGGCGAGGGCGCCGGGCTGCTCCTGGTCGAGCGGCTGTCGGACGCGGAGCGCAACGGGCACCGGGTGCTGGCCGTACTGCGCGGGTCCGCGGTGAACCAGGACGGGGCGAGCAACGGGCTGACCGCGCCCAACGGCCCGGCGCAGCAGCGGGTGATCCGCGACGCGCTGGCCGACGCCCGGCTCACCCCGGCCGACGTCCAGGTCGTCGAGGGGCACGGGACCGGGACCACGCTCGGGGACCCGATCGAGATCCAGGCGCTGCTCGCCACGTACGGGCGGGACCGCGACGCGCCGCTGTGGCTCGGGTCGGTGAAGTCCAACATCGGGCACACCCAGGCGGCCGCCGGGGTCGCGGGCGTCGTCAAGACGGTCATGGCGCTCCGGCACGGCGTCGTACCGCCGACCCTGCACGCGGACCCGCCGAGCCCGCACGTCGACTGGACGGCCGGGAACGTCACCGCCCCCACCACCGCCCGCCCCTGGCCGGCCGGAGACGCCCCCGCCCGCGCCGCGGTCTCGTCGTTCGGCATCAGCGGCACCAACGCCCACCTCATCCTCGAAGCCGCACCTCCCGAGCCCGAGCCCGCCCGCACCCCCGCCGACCCCGACCCTGACGCGCCCGCATTGGCCGGGGCCGGTGCGGAGGCGGTCCCCTGGGTGCTCAGTGCGAAGACGGCCGGGGCGCTGCGGGAGCAGGCGGCGCGGTTGCGGGACGCCGTGGCGGCGGACACCGAGGCCGGGGCGGATCCCGGCGTGGCGGCGGTCGCCTGGTCGCTCGCCCGTACGCGGACCGCGTTCGGGCACCGGGCCGCCGTCGTCGGGCGCACGGTCGAGGACCGGCTCGCCGGGCTGGACGCGCTCGCCGGTGACGTGACGGCACCGGCCGTGCTCCGCGGCACCGTACGCCCGGGCGACACCGCGTTCCTGTTCTCCGGCCAGGGCAGCCAGCGCCCGGGCATGGGCCGCGAGCTGTACGCGGCGTTCCCGGTCTTCGCGCGGGCGCTGGACGCGGTCGCCGCGCACCTGGACCCGCACCTGGACCGCCCGCTCACCGACCTGATGTTCCACACCGACGACGGCACGCTGGACCGCACCGAGTACACCCAGCCGGCGCTGTTCGCGTTCGAGACCGCGCTGTACCGGCTGCTGGAGAGCTGGGGCATGCGGCCGGGCGTCGTGGCGGGCCACTCGATCGGCGAGATCGCCGCCGCGCACGTGGCCGGGGTGCTGTCCCTGCCGGACGCGGCCGCCCTGGTCGCCGCGCGCGGGCGGCTCATGGGCGCGCTGCCGCCGGGCGCGATGGTGTCGATCCAGGCCGGCGAGGAGGAGACCCGCGCGACCCTGGACGGGTACGGCGACCGGGTCGGCATCGCGGCGGTCAACGGCTCCGCCACCACGGTGGTGTCCGGCGACGCCGAGGCCGTCGAGGAGATCGCGGCGGCCTGGGACGCCCGCGGCCACCGCACCCGGCGGCTGCGGGTCAGCCACGCGTTCCACTCCCCGCACATGGACGCCATGCTCGACGAGTTCCGCGGCTTCGCGGCCGGCCTCACCTACCATCCGCCGGCCGTACCGCTGGTCTCCAACGTCACCGGCGCCGTGGCCGACGCGGAGATGGTCGGCACGCCGGAGTACTGGGTGCGGCACGTACGGGAGACCGTACGGTTCCACGCCGGGGTCCGCGCGCTGGCCGCGTACGGCGCGGGCGCGTGCGTCGAGGTCGGGCCGGACGGCGTGCTGGCGCCGCTCGCCCAGCACGCGGTGCCGGACCTGCCGTGCGTGGCGACCCAGCGCCGCCGCCGTCCCGAGGTGCCGACGCTGGCCACCGCCGTGGCGCGCGCCTTCACCGACGGCGTGGACGTCCGCTGGGACCGGCTGCTGCCCGCGCACCGCCCGGTCGACCTGCCCACGTACCCGTTCCAGCGGCGCCGGTACTGGCTGGACGCGCCCGCCGCGGCGCACCGCCCCGCCGAGGAGAACCGCTTCTGGGCCGCGGTGGCCGACGGCGAGCGCGACTGGCTGGCCGGCGCTCTGGGCACGGAGCCGGACCGGCTCGACGCCGTCCTGCCCGCGCTCGCGGCCTGGCACCGGCGGGTACGGGAGGCGGACCGGCCGGTGATCGAGCCGCCGGACACGGGCGAGGACCCGTCCGGCGACGCGGCCGCCGCGTTCCGCGCGCGCCTGGCCGGGACGACCGGGGAGGAGCGCCGCAAGACGCTGCTCGACCTGGTCCGCGTCGAGACCGCGTCGGTGCTCGGCTGCGACCACGTGGACGACGTCGAGACCGGCGCCGACCTGCTGGGCCTCGGCCTCACCTCGATGACCGCGCTTGACCTGCGCAACCGGCTGTGCGCGCTGACCGGACTCACGCTGCCGCCGGTGGCGGTGTTCGACGAGCCCACCTGTGACCGGCTCGCGGAGCTGCTGGACCGCGAGCTGACCGGAACCGACGTACCGCGAACCGAAGCGAGGACGGCGTGAGCACTCCATCCCTCACCGTGGGCCGGCCCGAGCCCGCTGACCCCCGAGACCCGGCCGTACGGGTCGCCGCGCTGTTCGACGCGGGCACGGTGACCCCGCTCGGCCAGGCGGAAGCGGCCGGCGACGCGTACGCCGCCCGCGGCCGGATCGACGGCGTCGACGCGGTCGCGTACGCCACGGACCCCACGCGCATGGGCGGGGCGATCGGCACCCGCGAGTGCGCGCGGATCGCCGAGGCGATCGACGCCGCCGCCCGCGACGGTGTACCGGTCGTCGGCCTGTGGCACTCCGGCGGCGCCCGGCTGGCCGACGGCGTGGAGTCCATGGACGGCATCGGCACGATGTTCGCCGCGATGATCCGCGCGTCCGGCCGCATCCCGCAGATCTCCGTCGTGCTCGGCCCGGCGGCGGGCGGCGCGGCGTACGGCCCGGCGCTGACCGACCTGGTGGTCATGGCGCCCGGCGCGCGGGTCTTCATCACCGGGCCGGACGTCGTACGGCAGGTCACCGGCGAGCGGATCGACATGGAGGGGCTCGGCGGCCCGGACGCGCACGGCCGCCGGTCCGGCGTCGCGCACCTGGTCGCCGAGTCCGAGGAGGGCGCGCTCGACCACGCGCGGCGGCTCGTCGCGCTGCTCGGCCGGCCCGTCGCGCCCGCGGCCGGGCCCGCCCCGAGCACGGATCCGCGGCGGCTGCTGCCCGACCGGCCGCAGCGCGCGTACGACGTCCGCCCGCTCGTCCACGGCCTGCTCGACCCGGAGCCGGCGTTCGTGGAGCTGCAGCCGGAGTGGGCGCCGAACATGGTGGTCGGCCTCGGCCGGCTCGACGGGCGCACGCTGGGCGTCATCGCCAACAACCCGGTGCGCAAGGCCGGGTGCCTGGACTCCCTCAGCGCCGAGAAGGCCGCCCGGTTCGTCCGCATGTGCGACGCCTTCGGCGTTCCGCTGCTGGTCATCGTCGACGTGCCGGGCTATCTGCCGGGCGTGCACCAGGAGTGGGACGGCGTCGTACGGCGCGGGGCGAAGCTGCTGCACGCGTTCGGCGCGTCCGTCGTGCCGCGTATCACGCTCATCACCCGCAAGTCCTACGGCGGCGCGTACATCGCGATGAACTCCCGCGCGCTCGGCGCCACGCACGTGCTGGCCTGGCCGGATGCGGAGGTCGCGGTGATGGGCGCCGAGCCCGCGGTCGGCATCCTGCACCGCAAGAAGCTGGCCGCCGCGCCGGAAGAGGAGCGGGAGGCGCTGCGCGCCCGCCTGGTCGAGGAGCACGTACGGGTCGCGGGCGGCGTGGGACGGGCGCGGGACATCGGCGTGGTGGACGAGGTGATCGCGCCGGCCGACACGCGCCGCCGCCTCGGCGACCTCTTCGCGTCCGCGGCGGCGCGGCGCGGCCTGCACGGCAACATCCCCCTGTGACGCGCACCACAATTCCCATTTCCTGTGCATCCGGGAACAGCACGCGCCACATTGACGTGCGGTCCGGCCGGCTGGTTCCATTCGGTCGCGTGGCCGCATACGGCCAAAAGTCAAATCTGTGCCAGTAGCTGCAAGCGGCGGCAATCGCGAGGCTTTCTCGCAATTGCCGCCGCTCGTTCTTCTCCTTGTGAAGGCATGTTGCGTAACGTAAAGTACCTGGCCGAATACCGTGGGTACGATCCCGAATCCAGTGGCGCCCGCCGATAGTCGTCGTTATTCTGCACACCTGCGCAGCACGTATGTATTCAATGTGATGTTCCAACAGCGTTAACGCGACTTGCGAGATTGTTTTATACCGCGAATGGCCGACTGGTAGCTCGTCTTGTCGCTAAGCGCGGAAGGTCGCGTTCGGGGGACGTTCAAGGGGGAACGAGCAGGTGAGCGATACCGTGGCCGGTTCCGCCGGCCCCGCGCCGGACGTCCGGCGCGAGGAGACGGAGCTGGTGCTCGACGCACTCGACGCCGAATCCGGGCGGATCATCGAGATCCTCGGGGAACCCGGATCCGGTAAGAGCCGTCTCATTGCGAAGGTCGCCGTTGAGGCGCGGCGGCGGGGCGTTCCGGTGCTGAATAACCGATACACCGAAGAGCGATGTGACATCGCCCTGAACATCGCCGATCACCTTCTCAACGACCTCGCGTACACGCCGAATATCGCGCCGCCTTCGGAGCGCGCGCACGATGTCGTATCGCGGTTCCTCGCCGATCCTGAAACCTTCGATAAGGCCTGTGACCGGCGGGCGCGTGCGCAGGTGTGCGCCGCATTACGACAACTCCTCGCCTGGCGCGCGGGCCAGGGCGGCCTCGTTGTCATCCTCGATGACTTTCATTGCGCCGACGAAAGCAATGTGGAGTTCATCGAGTATCTCGCGCGGCATCCCGTCGACGTGCCGCTCATCGTGGTGCTGGCGCAGCGGCCGCGGCAGACCTCAGCCCGGCTGCGCGGCGCGCTCGCGTACGGCGTGGAGCTGGACACGGTGCGCCGGGTCGAGCTGGGCCCGCTGTCGGTCGAGCAGTCCGCCGAGCTGCTCGGCCTGCCCGCGGCCGACCACCGGGTGACCGAGCTGCACCGGGAGAGCGGCGGCATTCCGCTGTACCTGCTCGCGCTCGCGGCGGCCGACCAGGACCAGGGCGTGCCGTACCAGATCGCCGCGCTGCTCGACGAGGAGATCGCCCGGCTCGACGCCGTCCAGTCGCGGGTGCTCGAGGCCGCCGCGGTGCTGGGCGGGAGCTTCGGGGCCGACGAGGTCGCCGCGGTCGCGGAGCTGGACGCCGGCGAGGCGCGGGCGGCGGTCGTCCGGCTCACCGGGCGCGACCTGCTCCGCCCGATCCGGGACACCACGACGTTCACCCTCCGTCACCCGCTCGTCGGGCGCGCCGTCTACGCCGGCACCGACCCGGCCTGGCGGCTGTCCGCGCACCGCCGCGCCGCGGACGTCCTCGGCCGGCGCGGCGCCCCGGCGACCGCCCGCGCCGCCCACGTCGAGCACGCCATCACCGGCGCCGGCGCCGACGACCTCGACGTGCTCCGCCGCGCCGCGGACCACGCCCTGCTGACCGACCCGCCGTCCGCCGTCCGCTGGCTGTCCGCGGCGCTGCGCGTCCAGGACGACGACGCCCCGGGCCGTGTCACCGACCAGCTGAACCTGGCCCGCGCGCTCGGCCTGACCGGACGGCTGGGGGACGGCCGCGACCTGCTGCACGCCACGCTGCTCCGGGTGCCCGACGAGGACCGGGAGACCCGCGCGTCCGCGGTCGGCTTCTGCGCCCTGCTCGACGCCCTGCTCAGCAACTACGCGGAGGCCCGCGAGCTGCTCGCCGCCGAGCTCGCGGGCCGCGGTGAGACGCCCGGCGCGGCCGAGACGGCCGTCCTGCACGGGTTCGTCAGCCTGCTCGACCACCGGCACCCGCCGCGCCGCCGGGCGGAGCAGGCGCGGCGGCTGGCCCGCCGGAACGGCGACCGGCTGACCGAGGCCGGCGCGCTCGCGCTGAGCGCCCTGTGCGACGTCCTGGACGACCAGGTCACCCGGGCGGGCGACGCGGCCGACGCCGCCGCGGTGCTGGTCGACCGGCTGTCCGACGCCGAGCTCGCCCCGCACCTGGAGTACGCGGCGGCGCTCGGCTGGGCCGAGGCGTTCACCGGCCGGCTGTCCGAGGCCCGCCGGCACTTCCGGCGCGGCGCGGCGATCGCGTACGGGCGCCGGTACGCGCACGTCCTCCCGCTGCTGCACCTCGGCCTGGCCAACATCCGCCGGCACACCGACGAGCCGGCGGAGGCGGTCCGGCTCGCCGCCGAGACGCGGGCCGCGGCCGAGCGCATCGACGCCCAGCACATCCGCGGCCTCGCGCTCGCCCTGGAGTCGCTGGCCGCCGGGTACGCCGAGGGGCCCGCCGCCGCGACGGCGCTCGCCGAGAAGGCCGCCGCCGCGCTGCGCGGCGTGAACCCGCACTGGGAGATGGCGGCCGCGCTGGCGCAGGGCAACGCCGCCCGGCTGAACGGCGACCCGCGCCGCTGCGTCAGCGTGCTGCTCGCGGCGGGCGGCGGCCCGACCCTGCCGCGCGTCCCGACGGCGCTGCGGCCGCCGTGCTTCGAGCTGCTGGCCCGGGCCGCCGCGGAGGCCGACGACGACGCGGGCGTGTGGGCGCGCCGCGCGGAGGCCGCCGCGGAGTTCGTCGGCCTGCCGATGCAGCGCGCGTACGCGATGACCGCGCGGGCGCACGCGCTGCACTCCGCGGGCCGGCCCGCGGAGGCGCTCGGCCGCTACCGCCAGGCCACCGACGTGTTCTCCGCCGTCGGCCTGGCCTCCGCGCAGGCCCGTACGCTCGCCATCGCGGCCGCCTGCGCCGACTCGGCCGGCGGCGAGGAGACCGACGAGGCGGGCGCGGCCGTACGGGAGAGCACCCGGCGGACGTTCTCGGCCTGGTTCGAGATCGAGCGGCGCTGGCTGGGCGGGCGGCGGATCAAGCGCCGCCGCCGGGACCCGCTGTCCCCGCTGACCGAACGCGAGCGCGAGATCGCGACGCTGGCCGGGTCGGGCATGCGCACCCGGGAGATCGCCGAGAAGCTGTGCGTGAGCCCGCGCACCGTCGACGTCCACCTGACCCGCATCTACCGCAAGCTGAACATCGGCTCGCGGGCCTTCCTGGCGCGGATGATGGCGACGCTGGACTGAGGCTTTAGGTCCCGATAAGGGCCGGGTTAGCGGCGGTGGCGATCGTGGCGGCGATCGCTGTCGCCGGAAGGAAACCACGCATGGACGCGAGCACGGAGGGCTGCCCGTTCGGCGCGCCCGCGACGGTCGAGGAGCGGATCCGCCACTGGAGCGTCTACCAGCCGTGGCTCCAGCAGGATCCGGTCGGGCCCTGGAAGGAGATCCGCGCGCACACGCCCATCGCGTGGTCGGAGGAGTGCGGCGGGTTCTGGATCCTGACCCGGTACGCGGACATCGAGTGGGCGGCGCGCAACCCCGAGATCTTCTCCAGCGCCGAGATCTCGATCCCGCACCGCGACCTCTTCCCGGTCAAGCAGATCCCCATCCAGCTCGACGGCGACGAGCACCGTAAATGGCGCCGGGCGCTCTCCGAGCTGTTCAACCCCGCGACCGTGAACCATTTCGCGCCGGAGATCCGCAGGGCGACGGTCGACGCCATCGAGCCGGTCGCCGGCAAGGGCCGCTGCGAGTTCGTCGGCGAGGTGGCGTCCGTACTGCCCGCCGAGACGTTCCTGATCACGTTCGGCATCGGCCGCGAGTACCTCCAGCAGCTGCTCGACCACAAGACCTGGCTGCGCCGCGAAGGCCTGCCGAACGCGCACACCGCGGAGGAGCTGCACGCCGCGAACGAGCCGCTGTGGCGGTTCTTCGGCGACGCCATCGACCGGCGCCGCGCGCAGGGCACGGCCGGCCGCCGCGACGTGCTGAGCCGGCTCGTCGAGGCCGGCTTCGACGGCCGGGCGCTGACCCGCGACGAGATGATCAACGTCGCGTTCGTGACCATGCTCGCCTCGCTGGACACCACGACGTCCGCGCTCGGCCTGGTCTTCCGCTACCTGGCCGAGCACCCGGAGGCCCAGGAGCTGGTGACGTCCGCGCCGGACCGCATCCCGGCGATCGTGGAGGAGCTGATCCGCCACGAGCCGGTCTCCACCACCGCGCGCCTGGTCACCCGGGACGTGGAACGGCACGGCGTGACGCTCCGCAAGGGCGACCGGGTGCTGATGTCGTGGGGCATGGCCGGACTCGACCCGGACGTGTTCGACCGCGCCGACGAGGTCGACTTCGACCGTACGGAGACCCGCCACCTCGCGTTCGCCGTCGGCCCGCACCGCTGCCTGGGCATGCACCTGGCGCGGCGGGTCATCGCGATCGCCATCGAGGAGTGGCACGCGCGGATCCCCCGCTACCGGCTCGCCCCGGGCGCCGCGCCGGCCGCCGCGTACTCGCCGTCACGGAACGTCTCCGACCTCGAGCTCCAGTACCTCTGAAGGAGTCAGCCGATGAGCCACGATGTGATCGTCGCCGGCGCGGGCCCCGCGGGCCTGATGCTCGCCTGCGAGCTGGGCCTGGCCGGGGTGCGCACCGTCGTCCTCGACCCGCGCCCGGAGGTCGGCACGGTGTCGGCCGGGATGGCGATCCACGGCCGCTCGCTGGAGCTGCTCGCGCAGCGCGGCCTCGGCGACCGGGTGGGCGACGAGATCTTCGTGTGGCCGCGCACCCCGTTCGCGTTCCTGTGGCTGGACCTGGAGTCCGCGGACAAGGCCGACCTGACGTACGCGTACCCGCAGTGGCGTACGGAGCGGCTGCTGGAGGACCGGGCGGTGGAGCTGGGCGTGGAGATCCGCCGCGGCCACCGGCTCACCGCGTTCGCGCAGGACGACGGGGGCGTGACGGCCGAGGTCAGCGGCGAGGACGGGCCGTACGAGCTCCGCGCCGGCTACCTGGCCGGCTGCGACGGCGCCCGCAGCACCGTACGCGAGCTGGCGGGCATCGGCTTCCCGGCGTCCGGCCCGGCGTACTACGGCGTCACCGGCGACGTACGGCTGGCGAGCGGCGACGGCGGGCTCGACGTGGGCCTGCACCCGGCCGGGCTGTTCGGCGCGCTGCCGCTCCAGCCGGACATGCCGCGGCTGATGACCATCGAGTTCGACCGCGAGCCGCCCGGCCCGGAGGTCCCGGTGACGGTCGAGGAGCTGACCGCGAGCGTGGCCCGGGTCACCGGCACGGACGTGGACGTCGCGGAGGCGACCTGGCTGCACCGGTACGGCGGCGCCAACCGCCTCGCCGACCGGTACCGCGACGGCCGGGTGTTCCTCGCCGGCGACGCCGCGCACACCCTGTTCATCTCCGGCACCCAGGGCCTGAACACCGGCCTGCACGACGCCGTGAACCTCGGCTGGCGGCTGGCCGCCGCGGTGCACGGCTGGGCGCCGCCGGGGCTGCTCGACGGCTACCACGACGAACGGCACCCGGTCGGCCGGCGGATGGTCGACCACGCGCGGGCGCAGATGGCCCTGATGCATCCGCTCGACGCGATCGGCGCGCTGCGCGACCTGTTCGCCGCGGTCCTCACGTACGAGCAGGCCAACCGGCACCTCGTACGGATGCCGACGCTGGTCGCGTACCCGCCGGCGGACCCGGACCCCCACCCGCTGGCCGGCACGCGCGTCCCGGACACCGAGCTGACCACGCCGGACGGCGCCGTGCCGCTGCTCGGCACGCTGCGGACCGGCCGCGGCGTGCTGCTGCACCTGACCGAGGACGCCGCGCCCGCGCCGGACATCGCCGGCTGGAAGGACCGGGTGGACGTGGTCACCGGCCGGCCGCTGCCGGAGCTCGGCGCGGCCACCGTGCTGGTCCGCCCCGACGGCCACGTCGCCTACGCCGACGCCGACGGCACCGACGAGCCGGGTCTCCGTGCCGCCCTGGCCGCCTGGTTCGGTGCGCCGGCCTGACTTTAGGCGCTGCTAAGGATGCCGCTAGACCCGGCCGCGAGCGTGGGCCCCGGCAACGCAACGCGACATGAAGGGGCGCCCGTGGGCACGGTGACGTTGGGCAAGGCCGGGCCGGAGGTCTCGGAGATCGGCCTGGGCTGCATGGGAATGAGCGAGTTCTACGGTCCGGCCGACCACGACGAGTCGCTGGCGACGATGGAGCGGGCCGTCGATCTCGGCGTGACGCTCTTCGACACCGCCGACTCCTACGGAGTCGGCGACAACGAACGGCTCGTCGGGGAGTTCCTCGCCCGCGGGCACCGGGACCGGCTCACGGTCTCGACGAAGTTCGGCCCGGTCCGCGACCCGGAGACGCGCGGGCTGATCGAGCTGCGCGCCGACCCCGAGTACGTACGCCAGGCCTGCGAGGCGAGCCTGGGCCGCCTGGGCGTCGACACGATCGACCTGTACTACCTGCACGTGCCCGACCCGCGGGTGCCGCTGGAGGACACCATCGGCGCGATGGCCGGCCTGGTCGCGGCGGGCAAGGTGCGGTACCTGGGCCTGTCCAACGTCAACGCCGACCAGATCCGGGCCGCGCACGCCGTCCACCCGATCACCGCCGTGCAGCGCGAGTGGTCGCTGTTCACGCGCGATGACGAGGAGACGGTCGTGCCGGCCTGCGCGGAGCTGGGCATCGGCTACGTCGCCTACTCCCCGCTCAGCCGCGGCCTGCTGAGCGGCGCGTACCCGTCCGTCGAGGAGATGGCCGACACCGACGTCCGCCGTACGGTGCCCCGGTTCATCGGGGAGAACGAGACGCACAACGCGGAGCTGCTCCAGACGGTCCGGCGGGTCGCCGGCACGCACGGCGCGGCCCCCGCCCAGGTCGCGCTGGCCTGGCTGGTCCAAAAGGGCGTCGAGTACGGGCTCACCGTGGTGCCGATCCCCGGCGCCAAGCGTACGGCCGCGGCCGAGCAGAACACCGGCGCCGCCGGGCTGCGGCTGACCGCCGCCGAGATCGCGGAGCTGGACACGCTCGCCGCCCGGGTGGCCGGGTCGAGCCAGCACCCCCGGCCCGCGGCGGCGCGCTCGGCGACGGCGTCCTGACCATGAACCGGCCTGTGATCATCGCGGGCGCCGGGCCGACCGGCCTGATGCTCGCCGCCGAACTGCGCGTCTTCGGCGTCGAGGCGGTCGTCCTGGAACGGCGGCCCGAGCCGATCCCGTGGTCGCGCGCGCTGGTGCTGCAACGGCGGTCGGTGGAGGTGTTCCAGCAGCGCGGCCTGCACTGGTTCGACGACGCGCCGCGCTGGTACTCGCACAACTTCGGGTTCGTGAACCTGACCCGCCTGAACGACCGCGAGGAGTACGTGCCGTTCCGGGTCGCGCAGCGGCGCGTGGAGCGGCTGCTCGAGGAGCGGTGCGCGGAGACCGGCGTCGACCTGCGCTACGGCCACGAGGTGGTCGCCGTGGCGCAGGACGACGACGGCGTCACGGTCGGCGTGCGCGGGCCGGACGGCGCGTACGAGCTGCGCGGCGCCTACCTGGCCGGCTGCGACGGCGGGCGGAGCACGGTGCGCAAGCTCGCCGGGGTGGACTTCCCCGGTACGGCCTCCACCTGCCACGGCGTCACCGCGGACGTCGACTCGGTGGGCGCCGAGCACCCGGACGGGATCAAGCCGCAGCTGACCGACAAGGGGCTGTTCGCGGTCACCCCTTTGGACGACTCGGACCTGTTCCGCGCCACGTTCATCGAGTTCGGGGTGCCTCTGCCGGACGAGTCGGTCCCGGTGACCGTGGACGAGCTGCGCGACGGCATCCGCCGGGTCACCGGCCTTGAGCTGGAGCTGGGCGAGGTGCACTGGCTGTCGCGCTTCGGCAACGCCACCCGGCTGGCCGCGGAGTACCGGTCCGGCCGGGTCTTCCTGGCCGGCGACGCCGCGCACATCCACTTCCCGTCCGGCGGGCAGGGGCTGAACACCGGGATCCAGGACGCGGTGAACCTCGGCTGGAAGCTGGCCGCCGACCTGCACGGCTGGGCGCCCGCCGGGCTGCTCGACACGTACCACGCGGAGCGGCACGAGGTGGGCCGGGCGGTGTGCATGTACGCGCAGTCGCAGGTCGCGCTGTACCACCCGCTGGACCGGGTCGGCCCGCTGCGCTCGATCGTCAGCGAACTGCTGTCCCTGGAGGACGTCGCCCGGTACCTGCTCGGCCTGGTCACCGGCGTGGGGCTTCGGTACCCGCTGCCGGGCGCGGACGCGCACCCGCTGATCGGGCAGCGCGTCCCGAGCGTCGAGCTGGTCACCCCGTCCGGTTCGGTCAGCACCAACGAGACGCTGCACGACGGCCGGGGCGTGCTGCTCGAGCTCACCGACGGCGCCGCCGACCTCGGTGACCTGTCCGGCTGGGCGGACCGGGTCGCGGTCGTCCGCGGCAAGCCGGCGCCGGACCTCGCGGCGTCCGTCGCGCTGGTCCGCCCCGACGGCTACATCGCCTACGCGCACGACGGCGCGGCCGCACCGGAGGCGCTGCACGCGGCGCTGCGGACCTGGTTCGGCGAGCCGGACGCCGCGTAAGACGGTGGCCTCACGGCCGGAGCATCGGGAGGAGCACGTCGTCGACGACCGCGGTGACGTGCTCCTCGGGGATCTCCGGGTCCTCGGTCACGGAGTAGTGGATCAGCATGGCCGGGCCGACGTTCGCGATCAGCGGCGTGTCCGCGCCCGGGCGCACCTCGCCCCGCTCGATCCCGCGCGCGAGCGCCTCGATCGCCCGCGTGCGGTACGGCTCGAAGATGTGCCGCCGGACGATGGCGTGCACCAGGCCGGCCTGCGCCGCCTCCGCCTTCAGCACCTGGAACGCGGCGCCGCTGGCCGCCGCCATCGCGTCGCGGAAGCAGCCGAGCAGGGCCAGCAGGTCCGCGCGTACGGACGCCTGCGGCGCGACGTCGGCCAGCGACGGGAGCGCGGCCTCCAGCGCCTCGGTGACCAGCGCCTCCTTGTTCGGCCAGCGGCGGTACAGCGCGGCCTTCCCGGTGTCCGCCGCGGCCGCGATGCCCTCCATCGTCAGGCCGGCGAAGCCGTCGGCGCGCAGCCGGTCGAGGGCCGCGGCGAAGATCGCGTCGCGCAGCGCGCTGCCCCGGCGCCGGGTAGCCGGGCGCCGCCCATCCGTCCGTTCACCGACCACGCGGCCATCCTCCCACTCGTTTAGTAGACGCTTCCGTTCACTATTGGTAGATTCGCCATCGACCGCAACCTCGCTATCGAGAGGCCCGTGATGACTGCCCGATCCACGCGGTCACTGTCATCGCCGCCGTCCGGTCCCCCCTCAGAACCGCCGAGCGGTGGCTCCGGCATCACCCTCGCGGTGATCGTCGCGTGCTACCTGATGGTCGGCCTCGACTCCACGATCGTGAACACCGGCCTGCCGAAGATCCAGCACGAGCTGGCCTTCACGCCGACCGCCCTGTCGTGGGTGCTGAACGCGTACATGCTCGCGTTCGGGGGGTTCCTGCTGCTCGGCGGGCGGTCGGGCGACATCCTGGGCCGGCGCCGCGTCTTCATCGTGGGCGTCGCGGTCTTCACGGCGGCCTCGCTGTTCGGCGGGCTCGCGCAGACGTCCTGGTGGCTGATCATCGCGCGGGTGGCGCAGGGCATCGGCGCGGCCATCGCCGCGCCGAGCACGCTGGCGCTGATCGCCGCCAACTTCCCGGCCGGTCCGCCGCGCAACCGGGCGCTGTCGATCTACTCCGCGGTGGCCGGCGCGGGCGGCTCGGTGGGGCTGATCCTCGGCGGGGTGCTGGCCGACCTGGTCTCCTGGCGCTGGGTGCTGTTCATCAACGTCCCGGTCGGCGTCGCCATCGTGGTCTGCGCGCCGCGGTTCATCGCCGAGACGCCGCGCAGCGCGGGCCGCTTCGACGTGGTCGGCGCGGTGGCCTCCACGCTGGGCATGACCTCGCTGGTGTTCGCATTCATCCAGGCGTCCGCGCACGGCTGGACCGACGTCTCGACGCTCGCCGCCTTCGCGATCGGCATCCTGCTGATGCTGGCGTTCCTGCTGATCGAGCAGGAGGCGGAGCATCCGGTCACCCCCCTGCGGCTGTTCCGCGACCGGCGGCGGTCCAGCGCCCTGCTGAACATGCTGCTGCTGTCCGCGGCCATGTTCGGCGCGTTCTTCTTCCTGATCCAGTTCCTCCAGGAGGTGCTGGTCTTCCGCCCGGCCGTGGCGGGGATCGCGTTCCTGCCGGTCACCGTCACCATGTTCACCACTGCCCGGTACGTGCCCGCGCTGATCCGCCGGTTCGGCCTGCGGGCGGTGATGGTCACCGGCACCGCGCTCATCGCCGCCGCGGACCTGTGGTTCAGCCGTGTCTCGCCGGACACCGGCTACCTGACCGGGATCCTCGCGCCGATGTTCCTGCTCGGCATGGGCGTCGGCAGCAACTTCATGCCGCTGAACATGACGATCCT
>Ga0164243_10008807_pt1 | contig 14823 bp, 9 predicted proteins | sample OricompcompostOP_FD_108781 | JGI IMG/M metagenome (GOLD analysis project Ga0164243, IMG submission 108781) | Organic Plus compost microbial communities from Emeryville, California, USA - Original compost - Organic plus compost (OP) | ecosystem: Engineered > Solid waste > Mixed feedstock >... | reverse complement strand
CGCGCTCTCTACGAGGACGGCCGTCCGGTCCGCCCATGGCTCTACTCGATCGCCACCCACCAGGCCGTCGACGCCCTCCGCAAGGCGGGCCGTCACCCGACGATCAGCCTGGACCAGCGCCCGGCCTCGGCCGGCGACGGGTCGGAATCGGGGGGCCTGGTCGACCTGCTCGTGAGCGAAGGCGACGGCCCGCTCGCCCAACTCCAGGGCGAGGAGCGGAAGGCGTGGGTCCGGGCCAGCGTGGCCCGACTCCCCGAGCCGCTCAGGCAAACCCTTATTCTCGCGTACCACCAAGACCTGAAGTACCGCGAGATCGCGGAAATCCTGAAGATCCCGGTCGGCACCGTCAAGTCGCGCCTGCATGCCGCCCTGGCCAAGCTCCAGCAGATGGCCAGGGAGTCGAACCACGACGGGAATGAATGATCCCATGAACCCTAACGAGATGCTCGACTATGTTTTCGGCCAGCTCGACGGCCCGGACCGCGAGCAGGCCGAGCGGGAGTTCGCGGCCGACCCGGAGGCGGCCCGGAAGGTCGAACTTCTGTCGCGCTCGGTTCGAACGCTCCTGGACGACGGCGTAACGTATCAGCCCCCCGCCGGACTCGCCCGCCGGACTTCCCAGTTCGTCGCCGAACACGGCCGACGCCGCCGCACGATCCTCGATTTCGTGCCGGTGATCGTCCCTTTTCGCCCCGCCGACGTCGCCGTCGCCGCCGGAATCCTCATCGCCGGCCTCCTCACCCTGCTCCCCGCCGTGCAGAGGTCCCGCGACCGGATGGACGTCGCCGGCTGCACCTACAACCTCCAGCAACTCGGCCGCGCACTGGGCCAGTACGGCAGCCTGCACCACCACTACCCGTTCGGCCCCGAGCACGACACCAACGCCCCCACCGGGTCGTTCGTTTCCCTCTTGAACGACTCCGGCCTGCTCACCGAGGCCGACCTCTGCTCGCTCGACTGCCCCTGCGCCGGCGTGCGGCACGCGCGGACCCGCCGGGGCTTGCCTGACTTCCGCTCCGTCTGCCGGCTCGCGGCCAGCGACCCCCAGAAGGCCCGGGAGGTGATCGGGACGGACTACGCCTACAACGTGGGACACGTTCAGCCGAACTCCGGCCGGGTCGTCCCCGTCTCGGCCCGCTATTCGGCCCAGATCCCTCTCCTGGCCGACCAGCCGCCCCACGAGAACTTCCGCACGGTCCGGCCGGGCAACAGCCCCAACCACCACGGCCGCGGCCAGAACGTCCTCTACACCGACCTCCACGTCGGCTGGCACAACACCCGCCGGCTCGGGCCCAAAGACCCGGACATGTTCCTGAACGACTTCAATGAACTCGCCCCCGGCATCGACCTCGAAGACAACGCCTTGCTCCCTTCGATGGTCCCCTTCCTTGGCTGGTCACGCTGATACCGTTCTGATGAGCGGAAGGCCGACGGACCGACCGGGCAACGCCCCGTCGGCCGGTCGGCCCTCCGTCATTCCCGCACTCCGCGTCCGATTTGGCCCGCCCTTTGCCCTTCACTCCCGGAAACTGGTGCGACACCGTGTCGCCCGCGCCGCCCCGGTTTACGGCCGGGGCGACAGTTTTGGAGTGATCCGCAGGGGCTAACGACATGGCGACCGTGGTCGGGATGTTCGAAACGCGGGCCGAGGCCGAGGCGGCGATCGACGGTCTCAACGTCTACGGGGTCGGTGTCGACGCGATCAGCGTCGCGATGAGGCGGCCCGAGGACGGCGGGGAACTCGGCCTCGCCGAGTCGGTCGGCGCGCACGACATGACGGAAGAAGGGACGGCCGTGGGGGCCGTCTCGGGCGCCGCGGTCGGCACGATCGTCGGGCTCCTCGTCGCCGGCAGCACGTTCATGCTCCCGGGCGTGGGGACCTTTTTAATCGCCGGCCCCCTCGCTTCGGCCCTCACCGGCGCGGGCCTCGGCGCCGCCTCGGGGGGGATCGTGGGTGCCCTGATCGGTTCGGGAATCCCCGAGCCCGCGGCGCACGAGTATTTAGCCGGCGTTCAGGCCGGCCGCGTCGTCGTCGCCGCCCACGTCGGCGACAGCCAGGTCGCCGACGTCCGCCGCATCTTCGACGAGGCCGGCTCGCGCCGCACGCACTCCGTTTAAAACACCCTCCCGCCCTACGCCGACGGCCGGGGCGCAACGCCCCGGCCGTCGCTGGTTGATCGACTCCGAACGCCCGGTCAGACCTTCGCAGGCACCACGAAGGGGGCCCGGTATTCGCGGGTGAGCAAGGCGTCGGCCTCGGAGTCGTTCACGAACGACTCGGTCGTCGGGTTGATGTGGAGCTTCCGGCCGAGCCGGTAGGCGATGTTGCCGAGGTGGCAATAGGCGCTGGAATAGTGGCCTTCCTCGATGTCGGCGTGGAGGCGCTTCGGGTCGCGCGCCTTGACGGCCTCGACCCAATTCGCGAAGTGGTTGCCGCCCCCCGAACCCTTCGGGCCGGGCTCGCCCTTCGGGCCCATCAGCGTGTACCAGTCTTGATAACTGGTCATCGCGAGGACCCCTTCGGTGCCGTAGAAGATGTCGCCGATCTTGACCTTCATCTCGTCGTTGGTCAGCAGGCCGCGGACTTCGAACTGGAGTTCGCAGTCGTCGAATTCGAACGCGACGAGTTCGGTGTTCGGGGTCTGCCCGTCGTCCGAATAGCCGTAACGGCCGCCGGAGGCCATAACCGTCTTGGGGTATTCCTTCTTGCCGAGGCCCCAGCGGGCGAGGTCCATCTGGTGGATCCCCTGGTTGCCGAGGTCGCCGTTGCCGTAGTCCCAGAACCAGTGCCAGTTGTAGTGGAACCGGTTGGGGTTGAACGGCTTCTCGGGGGCCGGGCCGAGCCAGAGGTTGTAATCGACGCCCTCGGGGACCGGTCCGTCGACCTTATGGCCGATCGAGCCGCGGGGCTTGTAGCAGAGCCCTTTGGCCATGTAGACCTTGCCGAGCTTGCCGGAGCGGAGGAACTCGATCGCCTCCTTCATGCCCTTGTGGCTGCGGCTCTGGGTGCCGGTCTGGACGACCCTGTTGTACTTCCTCGCCGCCTCGACCATCCGCCGCCCCTCGGTGGGGTTGTGGCTCACCGGCTTCTCGACGTAGACGTCCTTGCCCGCCTGGCAGGCCCAGATGGTGGCCAGGGCGTGCCAGTGGTTCGGGGTCGCGATCGAGACGGCGTCGACGTCCTTGTCGTCGAACACGCGCCGGAGGTCTTGCACGTACTTCGGCTCGGAGCCGTTCCGGGCGGCGACGGTCTTCATCGCCGGGCCGATCACGTTGCGGTCGACGTCGCAGATGGTCGTGACGCGGACGCCGTCGAGGTTGCAGAGCGAACTGACGTGGTCCTTGCCCCGGCCGCGCACGCCGATCACGGCGACGCGGAGGGTGTCGTTCGCACCGGCCCGTTTTGTTTCTTTATCGGGTGCCGCGGCTCCGCCGGCCGAGGCCGTGCGCGACTGGAAAGCGGCCACCGCGCTCGCCACGGCGGCGGTGCTCTGCAAGAACTGGCGGCGGTCAACGGGTCTCATCGGGCGGGCCTCCAATCTGACGGCGGGAACGGGGTCCGGACGCCCCGGGCGGGTTCACCCCTATGAGACCGGTCCGGCACCCCTCCGTCAAGCGGCCGGTCGACCCGCGCCGCGGCCCGTCACCACGGGCGAAACGCGCGTCTCCGGCCGGTTCCTTGTCCCCAAGGGCCGGCTCACGGATTACGATGCGGTCCGTAGCCCGCGCCGGTCGCGCCGGGGCGGGCTTCGAACACGAGTCAGGAGACCTACGGGGAGTCACGACATGTCGACGTCAATGAACCGCCGCCAGATGCTCGCCGCCGGGGCCGCCCTGCTGGGCGCCGGCGCGTTCGGGCGGGCCTTTGCCGACGAGAAGGGGCCGAAGAAGAAGGTCCTGTTCTTCACCAAAAGCTCGGGCTTCCAGCACTCGGTCATCACCCGCCACGGCGATAAACTGAGCCTCGCCGAGCGGATCTTGACCGAGGTCGGCAAGGAGCACGGCTTCGAGGTGGTCGCCTCCAAGGACGGCCGGCTGTTCAACCCCGACAAGATCGGCGAGTGGGACGCCTTCGCCTTCGAGACGACCGGCGACCTGACCACGCCGGGCGACCACAAGGACGGCGAGCCGATGTCGAAGGACGGCAAGAAGGCGTTCCTCGACGCCATCGCCTCCGGCAAGGGCTTCATCGGGATGCACTGCGCCACCGACACCTTCCACAGCGGCCCCGACGGCGTCGACCCCTACATCAAGATGATCGGCGGCGAGTTCATCAGCCACGGCCGGCAGCAGGTCGGGACCCTGACCGTGACCGACCCCGACTTCCCGGGCGTCAAGCCGTTCGGCTCGTCGTTCCGGATCAACGACGAGTGGTACTCGCAGAAGAACCTGGCCCCCGACCTCCACGTCATCATCGCCCACGAAACGGCGGGCATGGTCGACTGGCAGTACGAGCGACCCAACTTCCCCCAGACGTGGGCCCGGATGCACGACAAGGGCCGCGTCTTCTACACGTCGATGGGCCACCGCGAAGACGTCTGGGAAAACCCCAAGTACCAAGGGCTTCTGATCGGCGCGCTGGGCTGGGTCACCGGCCGGGTCGACGTGAGCGTCGAGCCGAACGTCGCGAAGGTCACGCCCGGCTACGCGACGCTCCCGAAGGAGCCGAAGAAGTAAGCCCTCCGGTGCGCGGGGCGCGAACCCGGTGTCTTATCGACACCGGGTTTTTTCTTGCGCCGCGGCTTCGGCGTCAGGGCTTCGCCCCGCGCGATCTCGTTCCCGCGTCTTGTCCCCCGACGATCTCGCCGTCGATGAGCGTCATGACGACCTTGGCATTGGTGATATCTCGTGGCGCGATTTTGAACAGGTCGCGGTCGACGACCGTCAGGTCGGCCCTCATCCCCACCTTCAACGTCCCCAGCCGATCTTCGGCGAACTGGGCGTAGGCCGAGCCGGCCGTGAACGCGCGGAGGGTTTCGTCCAGGGTCATCTTCTGGTCAGGATGCCAGCCCCCCGGGGGCATCCCCTTCTCGTCCTGCCGGGTGAGGGCGCACGTGATCCCGTAAAACGGGCTGACGACCGCGACCGGGAAGTCGCTGCCGAACGCGAGCGGGACCTGGGCGTCGAGGAACCAACGCCAGGCGTAGGCCCCGTCGACCCGGCCGGGGCCGAGCCGGGCGTCGGTCCAGCGCATGTCGTCGACGGCGTGGGAGGGCTGCATCGAGGCGATCACCCCCAGCGCCTTAAACCGCCCCACGTCGTCCTTGCGAACGACCTGCGCGTGTTCGACCCTCAGCCGCGGATCGGACGACGCCGGGACCGCCTGCCGCGCGGCGGCGTAGGCGTCGAGGACCAGCGCGTTCCCCTTGTCGCCGATCGCGTGGGTGCAGACCTGCCAGCCGTGGCGGAGGGCCTCGGTCGTGACCTCTTCGAGCCGCTTCGGGTCGAACAGGGTGAGGCCCGAATTACCCGGGTCGTCGCTGTAGGGCTGGAACAACAGCCCGCCGCGGGAGCCCATCGCGCCGTCGATCAGGATCTTCACGGCACGCACCTGAAACCGGGCGTTCGGCCCGGGGTCGGTCGGCGATTTTTTGACGAGATCGGTCCCGTCTCCCTCGGAGAGGAACGCCATCCCATAGACGCGCAGCTTGAGACGGCCCGCGCGGTCGAGGTCGCGGAACGCCTCGATTTCGAGACGGCTCAGACCCGCGTCGTGGACACCCGTCAGCCCGGCGTTTAAGACCACGTCCTGCGCCGCCAGGATCTGGCGTTCGATCTCCTCTTTGCTCGACGAGGGGATCGCCCGCATGATCAAACCCATCGCGCCGTCGACGAACACCCCGGTCGGCTCACCGGCCGCATCCCGGACGATCTGTCCGTCGGCCGGGGACTTGGTCGACCGGGTCACGCCGGCCCGGCGCATCGCCTCGGAGTTCGCCCAACCGGCGTGTCCGTCGACCCGGCGGAGCCAGACGGGGCGGTCGGGGGCGACGGCGTCGAGCACGGCGGCGGTGGGGAAAGCACCGCCGGGCCAGAGGCTTTGATCCCAACTCCTGCCGGTGACCCAACCCTTGCCGGGCGTTGCCTTGATCCGTCCGGCGACTTGTCGCGCCACTTCGTCGAGCGAGGCCACGCCCCTGAGGTCGATTTCCTCTTGGCCGGCCCCTAAATCGGTCAGATGGACGTGGGAGTCGATCAACCCGGGCATGCCGAAGGCGTCGGCCCGTTCGACCACCCGCGTCTTCGGGCCGACGAACCGCGCCACGTCGTCCGACGGGCCGACGGCCACGATTTCCCCCGCCCGGGCGGCGACGGCCGAGGCCCACGGCCGCGCGGGGTCGCCGGTCCAGACGCGCCCGAGCTTCAGGACGACGTCGGCCGGTCCGTCCTTGTGCAACCGGAGGGCGCGGCCGGGCAACGCTTTTTGAGGATGCCCGTCGTCGATCACGGCGACCCCGTTGACGTAGAGGTAACGGACGCCCGGGGCGTATCGGGTCGGGTTCTCGAAGGTCGCGGCGTCGCGAAAGGTGTTGGGGTCGAACACGACCACGTCGGCGATCGCGCCGGGGCGGATGACGCCGCGGTCGGGGAGGTGGAGGATCTCGGCCGGGAGGCCCGACGAGGACCGGACGGCCTGTTCGAGCGTGATGACCTTGTCGTCGAGCGCGTAACGCACCTTGCGCGGGAAGGTGCCGTAGCCGCGCGGGTGGGGGCGGTCGACGCCGTTCGGGGCGTGCGCGCCGCCGTCGGACGCGGTCGCGACGAAATCCCGGCGCATCACGGCGCGGACGTCCTGTTCGTCCATGCCGAAGCTGATCGCCTGGGCCCCGCCGTGGCGCTGGATGTCGATGACGACCTCGACCGGCGTCGTCCCCTCCGCCCGGGCGATCGCGACGAGGTCGCGGCCGACCCGCGACGGCTTCGGGGAGTAGCGGGCGATCCGGACCGAGGCGCCGCCGTCACGCCCGTCGAGTTCCGCCTGAATCTCGCGCCGGAGCCGCGCCCCACGCTCGCGGTCGTCGGCGATCCGACCGAACTCGACCTCGTTCCCTTGAAGCGCCCAGTGGGGTACGACCATCGCGGCGAGCTTGGTGCTCGACGCGACGTACGGGTACTGGTCGGCCGTGACCGCAACCCCCGCCTTCCTGGCCTCCGCGATCTTCTCGCACGCCGGCCCCACCAGGCCCCAGTTCGCCTTGCCGGTCGCCTTGAGGTGGGAAACGTGGACCGGCAGCCCGGCCCCCTTGCCGACGGCCAGGGCTTCGTCGATCGACTCCAGCAGGCCGCCGCCTTCGTCGCGGATGTGGCTGGCGTAAAAGCCGCCGTGACGCGCCGCGGGCTTCGCCAGCGCGACGATCTCCGCGGTGTCGGCGTATCGGCCGGGCATATAGATCAGGCCGGTCGAGACCCCCCACGCCCCGGCCTTCATGCCCGCGTCGACGAGACCGACCATCCGCGCCAGCTCGGACGGCTTCGGGCGGCGCTCGGCGTTCCCCATGACGGCGCTGCGGACCGTCCCCAGGGGGACGAGGTGGACGACGTTCGTCCCGGCCCCGTGGCGGTCGATCTCGTCCAGATACTTGCGGACGTCGAGCGCCCCGCCGCCGCAGTTGCCCGTGACGACGGTCGTCACCCCTTGGGTCTGGTAGTTCAGGTTGTTGCGGGTTTTGGCCTTGAGGATCGCCTCGTCGGAGTGGGTGTGCAGGTCGATGAAGCCCGGCGCGACGATCAGCCCCGAGGCGTCGACCCGCTGTGCCTTGGGATCGATCGGGAACGACCCGACCGCGACGATCCGGTTTCAGCCGATCGCGACGTCGGCGTTTTTCCGCGGCGCCCCGGTGCCGTCGATCAAGGTCCCGCCGGTCAGGACGACCTCGGCGCGGACCGGCCCGTCGTCCGCCCGCGCGGCCGACCCCTCCGCGGCGGCCCATCCCAACACGACCAACGCCCAACAGCCCCGACGTAATCCTGTGCCCACGCCCTCACCTCCGAAATCGCGGCCGCGCCGTCCCCCAAGACGACGACTGTATCCGTCCGGGGCTGCGCATTCCACCGGCGAAAGGGCGGGGGCCTGTTTGCCTATCGCGGGTTCAGACCCCCGAGGGGTTGGGGGCGGCCGGCTCCCTCTGCGGGACGGGGTGCCGGTGGCCGCGAAGGCGGCGGACGAGCCGGTCGCCGAACGTGAGACAGGCCGGCAGGAGGATGAGGTTGCCGAGCGTGCTGCCGGCGGTCGCGATCCCGACCATCGTTCCGAAGTTCGAGAACGGCGCGAACTCGCTCAGCCGGAGCGCGGCGAAACCGACCGCGACCGCCAGGCTTGAAAGCAAGACCCCCGGCCCCGTCACCGCGTAACTGGTGAACAGACTTTCGGTGAACGATCGGTCCATCCGTTCGCGACGGAATTGCAGGAGGCAGTGGAACGTGTCGTCGACCGAAAGCCCGAGCGCCACGCTCGCCACGAGGGCCGTGGCCATGTCGAGCTTGACGCCGAGCCAGCCCATCAGGCCGAGCACCAGACCCACCGCGAGCATCGTCGGGAGGATCGCGAGGAGGGCCATGACCGGGTTTCGGAGCGCGATCGAGAGCATCAACAGGATGCCGAACGCCGACCAGGCGAACGTGTCCCACTGGGTCACAATGACCGCCTCGGTCGTCTTCGTCATCAGGTACGACAGGCCGGTGAGGAACGATTCGGGCCCGAAGGCGCGTTTCGCCGCGTCGAGCGACTGCGTAAAAATCGCCACCTTGTCCGCCGCCGGCTGCTGCTCGCGGAGCCGGACGAGCACGCGGGCCTCGCCCGTCTGTCGGTTCCAGAAGCCGTCGAGCAGTTCGGCCTGCGGCGTCAGAGCGATCAGGTCGAGCTTGGCCGCGACCATGCGTCCGGCCGCGTCCGGGTCGAGCGCGGCGAGCCGGCCGTCGGGGTCGAGCACCGTCGCCAGCGACAGGACGTTCTTCACCGCCGCGTCGCCCCGCACCTTGATCCCACGGACCGCCTGCTCGACCGCGCGGAACCGCTCCACCGTGGGGACGTCGATCCCCTTCGCGACGGGGACGACCATTTCGACCACCCCGATCCCGCCGAGCCGCGACTCCACCCGGTTGTAGTCGGTCACGACCCGCGTGTCGGGCTTGAACGCGTTGATGTAGTTTGATTCGAAGCGGAGCCAGGCGACCCCGAGGGACACCGGCAGGACGATCGCGAACATGCCCCCGACGATCGGCCCGGGATGCCGCACGACCAGGGCCAGGAGCCGGTTCATCCGACCCGCGATCCACGAATCCGACCCGTACCGGACGGGGATTTCGAGCGGGAACGGGGGGAGCATGGCGATCGGCGAGACCGCCACCACCAGCACGGCCGCGATCAGGGTGCAGAGGCCGAGGATGGTGCCGAACTGCTTGATCGGCATGACGTCGCTGATGACAAGCGCCCCGTACCCGATCGCGCCGGTGACCGCACACCAGGCGACCGGCTTCCAGACCGCGCGGATGGTCGACCGCGCGGCGACGCGCGGGTCGGCCTCGCGGCGGCGGTCGTCGCGGAAGTGGATCGCCAGGTGGCTCGCCGCCGGCATCGTCAGCACGATGATCTGGGCCACGAGCGGGCCGCCCGAAAGGGCCAGTTTCAGGTTGAAGGTCGCGAGCAGCGCCTCGGTCGCCAACCAGACCACCCACCCGGCCACGATCGGGACCAGCGCCCACCACAGGCTCCGGACCGCCGAGAGCGTGACCAGAAAGATCAGGAGCATGCCGACCACCGCGAGCCGACGCCCGTCGGTCTCGATGCAGGTGAACCCGTCGGCCAGGAGGACGGGGGGGCCGACGACCGCCGGCCTCACGAGTTTGTGGGCGCGGGCGAAGGCGTCGGCCCGCTCGCGCAAGGCGGCGACCGTCGCCTTCACGTCGTGGTCGCCCGTCTTCTTCAAGCGGACCACGACCGCCGTCGTCGTCCCCGAGCCGTCGACGACCGTCCCCAGGAACAGCGGGTGTCCGGTGATCCGTTCTTTCAACGTGCGGAGGACGTCCACACCGCCGGCGTCCGACGCCGCGCGGACCGCGCCGCCGACGGTCATCGCGTTGTTCTTCAGGTCGAGGCCGCGGACGGCGCGCTTGGCCGCGTTTAGGAGGAAGTTGCGCGCCGGGGCCGGGGCCTGCACGACCTTCAACAGCGTGTCGTCGACCGCCCAGAGCAGGGGCATGGCGTCGAGCGATTCGACCCGGAGGACGCCTTCGATCCCGGCCGGCCCCAGCGCCGCGGCGAGTTCCGCCACGCGGTCCATGCCGGACCGGGTCAGCAAGGCCGGGTCGTCGTAGGCGACGAACACGACGTTGTCGTCGCCGAACGACCGGGCCGCCTTCTGGTAGACGGCCATGACCGGGTCGTCGTCGGCGAAGAACGACTTGATCGACTGCTCGTAGCTGACCTTCTTCCCTGCGGCGATCAGCACGACGAGCAGGACGAGGACCGTCGCGAAGACGGCGTAGCGGGCCTTCAGGAGGAGGTCGATCACCGTGGTGGTGGTCCCGGGGGTCTCGGACAAGGCCCCGGCGCGGGGCCGCCGGGGCGGTCCCGCCGTGCTCCGTGGCGGGGCCGGTCCCCCGGCCGTCACCGCCCTGTTTTAGACGCCCGGACCTCCGGTTGTCGACCCGTACCCGCCGGACCGACCCGGACCGCGAGGGCCCTACGTCGACGGCGGGGAGCCTAAAGCCATACGGGGGTTTCAGTACCCCAACGCCTGGCGGACCAAGTCGCGCATGCTGTACAGGGCCACGCCGGTGATCGCGAAGAAGGCGAGCCACGTGCACGCGTCGGAGAAGAAGGACGGGCCGACCCGGCGGTCCGTGTCCCGGCCCCGGACGTACAAGACGGCCCCGGTGATCAACGGCAGCATCAACCCCTGGGCGATGCCGCCGACCTTGATCAACCCCTGGGGTTCCCGGAACGCGTAGTAAAGGCCGAGCGCGAACAGCGGGTAGATGACGCAGAACGCGCGCACCGCCCGCTCCCGGTTTTTCGTCCCTTGCTGCGGCCAGATCCCCGAGAGGTGGAGGAAGTCGGCCGTCAGTCGGCTGTTGGCCGCCGTGGCGACGTACAGCGTCTTGAACAAAACGGCCCAGGCGCCGAGCAGGAAGCCGACCCGCGTGAACGCCCTCAAGCCCGCCAGGGGCGTCCCTTCGAGGGGTTGGAGGTACATCACGGAGAGGGTCGGGATCATCTCCTTCCCCTTCGGGTCGAGCCCTTGCGGGTGCAAGACCGCCGCCCCGAGCAGGTAGAAGGCGACCGTGGCGACCGTGAACACGACCATGCTGAACCAGGCGTCGAGTTGCATCACCCGGGTCCAGCCCCGCGCCCGCGCCGCCCACGCCTCGTCGTCCGACCGCGGCCCGACCGACCGCGCGTAACCCTTCTCGATGCACCAGTAGGGGTAGGCGAACAGTTCCGAGGCGCCGACGCCCGTGATCCCGAACGCCGAGAAGGCCAGGGCGACCGCGGCGGCCGGCACGGTGAACTTGAGGCCCTGTTCAAGGTTCACCGCGTGGATGCGAAACTGCGTCCATTGCAGGATCACCACGCTGGCGACCGTGAACAGCGTGACCGCCGCGACCAGGATCGTCGTGATTTTTTCCAGCCGGCGGTAGCCGCCCGAAAGCAACAGGGCGATCGCCGCGAGCGTCGTCAGGCTCGCCCAGACGTACTCTTCGCGGGTGCTCAGGAAGTCGTACCAGCCGGGCGAGACCCGTCCCGCGAGCCGGGCCATCGCCTCGGAGGCGCCGGGGAAGGCCATGTGGGCGGCCTGGCCGACCGTACCCTCCATCGCGGCGATCTGGGCCTGGGTCGCCAGGGTCATGAACAGCCAGAGCCAGCAGATCCACGACGCCCCGAACCGCGGGCCGGGGATCGTGTTGAACGCCGCCAGCGACGTCTTCCCGTGCGTGATCGCGTACCGGCCCATCTCGACCTGGACGAACACCTTGATCACGCAACTCAGCAGGATCAGCCAGAGCAGGCTGAAGCCCGCCTTGGCCCCCAGGCTGGTGGTGTTGATCAATTCGCCCGTGCCGACGATCGACGCGGCCAGGATCAGGCCCGGGCCGATCTGCTTCATCGCCTGCAAGAGCGTCCGGGGCGGGTCCGCGATCGCGTCGGGGGGGAGGGCGTAGGGGTCGTTCTCGGTCGTATGGCTCATGCGCGGCGCCGCCGGGGCAGGGGAGGGTCGGACGTACGGGTCGGGGAAGGCCCGCCATCCTAAAGCCCAAACCCGACCGGATCAAAGGGGTTCCGCCCCGAAACCCCGACGACCCACCCCGGCGCGACCGGTCAGAGACCCAGGTGGGGTGCCGGGGGAACCCGGTCCCCCTCGCGCCGGACGGCCACGCTTTCCAGGAAGGAGAGCAGGCGTTCCCGGAACTTCGGCAGCGCGAACGCCTCGGCCTTGGCCCGGGCGCGGGCCGGGTCGTGGGGCATGCCGTCGGCCTCCCACGCCTCGATCGCGTCGATCAAGCCTTCGGGCGTCGGCTCCGAATACGTCCGCCCGACGCCGGCGTCGACGGTCTCCGCCGCCCCGCCTCGGCCCAGGGCGATCACCGGCGCCCCGCAGGCCAGGGCCTCGACGGGGACGATCCCGAAATCCTCCTCGCCCGGGAAGAGGAGCGCCTTGCAGCGCCGGTAGTGGTCGCGGATCACTTCGTCGGGCTGCCACCCCAGGAACCGGACGTTCGGCCCGGCCTGGCGCTTCAGACGCGGGAGGTCGGGCCCTTCGCCGATGACGGTGAGGGGGCGTCCGAGGATCGAGCAGGCGGTGATCGCCTGGTCGACCCGCTTGTAGGGGACCAGCGCCGAGACGCAGAGGTAATCGTCGCCCCGGGGCCGGGGGTTCGGGTCGGGGGTGTAAAAGGCGGCGTCCACGGGGGGCTGGATGACGCGGCTTTCCCGCCCGTAGTACCGGTTGATCCGGTCGCGCACCGTTTCCGAGATCGCGACGAAGTGCGAGACCCGGGACGCCGTTTTGCGGTCCCAGGCGCGCATCCGGTTGAGAAGAAGCTTGGCCGCCCCGCGCCGTAGCGGCTTTTCGGCCCAGGCTTCGAGGTAGGCGTCGCGCCCCTGCCAGGCGTACCGCATCGGCGTGAAACAGTAGCAGACGTGGGGCACGCCCTCCGGCACGCGGACGGACTTGGCCACGCAGTGGCTCAGGCTGACCACCAGGTCGACGTCCGTCGGCCGCCAGGTCCGGGCCGCCAGGGGCATCAGCGGGAGCATCCGCCGGTAGTGGCGGAAGACGCCCGGCGCGTGCTGCAACGGCGACGTCCGGATCGCCATCGACTCGATCGCCGGGCTCAAGGCCCCGCGCCGGTGGATCAGCGTGTAGAGGCTCGCTTCGGGAAAGGCCCGGCAGAGCACCTCTAGACACTTTTCGCCGCCGCGCATCCCGGTCAGCCAATCGTGCACCAGGGCCACGCGGAGCCCGCTGAGGGCGTGGCGCGACTCCGACGCCTCTGTCCGTACTCCATGCGCGGGACCGACCCGGACGCTGGCTTCCATGCCCGCCTCCTCGGTGACGTATTCATCGCGCGACGCCGGGCGGCCCGGGGCGCGTCTTTCGCATCACCTTGGGAGGAGTTTTCAAAACGGCGGGCCGCGTCCTGCGGCCGGGCGCCCGTCTCACTCCCGTCGGCGACGGTCCGAAACCTACCGTAGATCGGCCGATCGGGCAAGACAGGCTATCGTCAATCGTCGAAACGCACGGCGGTCCGCCGTTTGCTAAAAAGGATTGCCGTCCGAATTACGTTCACAAAAGTCGTAGGCCGGGTTTGGCGGAGACAGGTCGATGGCGAACGCCGGGCGTCCCGATGGCCGGGAATTGACGCGTAAACTTCGGGAACATTTCGGCTTCCACAGCTTCCGGCCCGGACAGCGGCGTGCCGTCGAGTCGGCCATCCAGGGCCGCGACACCGTGGTCGTCATGCCGACGGGTTCGGGGAAAAGCGTCTGCTTCCAACTCCCCGCGCTCGCCCTGGAGGGGACGACCCTCGTCGTGAGCCCCCTGATCGCGCTGATGAAAGACCAGGCCGACGCCCTGCGGGAACGGGGGATCGAGGCCGCCGCGGTGAACAGCACCCTTTCCGCGCGTGAAGAACAGGAGGCGGCGGAAGCCATCGCGGCCGGACGGAAGGAATTCGTCTACGCGACCCCCGAGCGGCTCAGCGATCCCGAGTTCATCGCCCTTTTGCGGAAAACGCCGATCGACCTGTTTGTCGTCGACGAGGCCCACTGTATCAGCCAATGGGGGCAAGACTTCCGGCCGGAATACCGGTCCCTCGGCGCCGCCATCGACGCGCTCGGACGGCCGCCCGTCCTCGCCCTAACCGCGACGGCCACCCCCGAGGTCTTGGACGACATCCTTCGACTCCTCGACATCCCCGACGCCGAGGTCGTCCATACCGGCTTTTACCGCCCGAACCTCGAACTGTCCGTCATCCCCGTTAAGGGTGAGGAGGAAAAACGGGCGGAGATCCTCCGCCTGGTCAAAGCGACCGAGGGGATGGGGATCATCTACTCGTCCACCATCAAGGCCGTCAACGAACTGACCGAATTCTTGTCGGCCCGGGGGCTGCCGGTCGCCGCCTACCACGGGAAGATGAAAGCGGCCGATCGGACCGAGAACCAGGAACGGTTCATGCGGGGGGAACTCAAGGCGATCGTGGCGACGAGCGCCTTCGGAATGGGGATCGACAAGCCCGACCTCCGGTTCGTCATCCACCACCACCTCCCCGAAACCCTGGAAGACTACTACCAGGAGGCCGGCCGGGCCGGCCGCGACGGCG
>Ga0164243_10008806_pt1 | contig 14824 bp, 14 predicted proteins | sample OricompcompostOP_FD_108781 | JGI IMG/M metagenome (GOLD analysis project Ga0164243, IMG submission 108781) | Organic Plus compost microbial communities from Emeryville, California, USA - Original compost - Organic plus compost (OP) | ecosystem: Engineered > Solid waste > Mixed feedstock >... | reverse complement strand
TCGGCGAGCCCAGCGGCACGTCGTACCTCTTCGACTTCGAGCTCGACGGAGTGCAGGCCACGCATGTCGCGTCCGGGGAGGTGGAGGGCTCGATCCGCGACCGATGGTCGATCGACGAGGCCGACGGCGTGCTGCGGGTCGCGGTCGGCCCCACGAGCGAGACCGGCAACTTCAACGCGATCCTCACGCTGCGCCGCGACGGCACCGACCTGGTGGAGGAGGGCCGGCTCGACCGACTCGGGCACAACGAGGAGATCAAGTCGATGCGCTGGTTCGACGACCTCGCGATCATGGTCACCTTCCGTCAGGTCGACCCGCTCTACGCGATCGACCTGACGAACACCCGGCACCCGAAGCTGCTGGGCAGGCTGAAGGTGCCCGGCTTCTCCTCCTACCTCCACCCGCTCGGCAGCTGGCGGATGATCGGCGTGGGCGAGGGCCCCGGCAAGAAGGGCTGGGGCGCGCAGGTCGGTCTGTTCAACGTCCGCGACATCACCAAGGTGCACCGGATGGACGTCCTCAACTACGGCCGCCGGTTCCGGGCCCTCGCCGGCACCGACCCGCGCGCGTTCACCTGGCTACCCGGCCAGCGCACCGCGATCACCGTGCTGGAGCGGCGGACCTCGCGCCGCGTCGGCTACGTCTCGATCCTCAAGCTGAGGAACGGTCGCTTCCACCAGCGTCTGCAGCAGGTCGAGTACGGCGCCGACGTGGACGACGTCCGCGCCGTGCCGCTGCCCGACGGGCGGGTGGTGCTGGTGACCGGCGACGGGGCCCAGTTCTTGGAGCTGTAGCGCTCGCTCGCGGCGTAGGCTCGCTGCATGTGCCGCAACATCCGCACCCTCCACAACTTCGAGCCGCCCGCGACCTCGGCGGAGGTGCAGGCCGCAGCCCTGCAGTACGTCCGCAAGATCAGTGGCACCGCGAAGCCGAGCCAGGCCAACCAGGACGCGTTCGACCGGGCCGTCGCCGAGATCGCGCACGTGACCCAGCACCTTCTCGACGACCTGGTGACCACCGCGCCGCCGAAGGACCGCGAGGTCGAGGCCGAGAAGGCTCGCGCACGCGCACGGCTGCGCTACGGCTGAGCGGTGACCGCGCGGCTCGACCGAGCGTTCGCGGCGGTGCCGCGCGAGCCGTTCCTGCCACCCGACCAGCGCCGCTTCGCTGGTGTCGACCACGCCCTGCCCATCGGGTACGACGTCACCAACTCCCAGCCGTCGACAGTGCGCACCATGCTCGAGCTCCTCGACGCCCGGCCGGGCGACCGCGTGCTCGACGTCGGGTGCGGCTCGGGCTGGACCACCGCCCTGCTCGCCGAGCTCGTCGGGCGCGCCGGCTCGATCGTCGGGGTCGAGATCGTCCCCGAGGTGCTCGCCCTGAGCGCCGCGAACGTCGGAGATGCACCCGGCATCGAGCTCCACCTCGCCGAGTCAGGAGTGCTCGGCTGGCCGGCGGGCGCGCCGTACGACCGGATCCTGGTCTCGGCCGACGCCGCCGAGCTGCCGGACGAGCTGGTCACGCAGCTGAGCCCTGGGGGCGTGCTGGTCGGCCCGGTGCGGGGCGAGATGCTGCGCGTGCGACGACGTCCCGGCGAGCCGCCAGGCGTGGAGCGGCACGGGCGCTACGTCTTCGTACCGCTGCGGAGTGTTTGATCCGATCCCGCGGTCACATGTCGCTGCCTCCGTCAAGGTATCGGACTCCGAGTCGGTCGAGCACCGGTCGCAGGTCCGCAATGTCCATGCTCGTCTCACCCGCCAGGAGTCGACGGCGGATCTCCTCCTCGTAGGACTCACGAGCGACCGCCGCTTCGACCACCCGGTCCACATCCGCCGCGGCAACCACCACGACTCCGTCGTCGTCCGCGACCACCGCATCGCCGGGATGCACCGTCACGCCTGCGCAGGAGACGGGCACATTGATCCAGCCGGGGCTCTGCTTCACAGTTCCTGCGACGCTCACGGCCGTGGACCAGACCGGAAAGCCCATCTCTCGGATCTGGCGAGTGTCGCGGACCCGGTGTCGAGAACGACGCCGGCAAGTCCCCGTATCTGGCACTGGGTGGCCAGGAGGTCGCCGAAAGACCCGTGCTCCGAGGGTGCGGTGGTCGCGACGACGAGCACATCGCCCGGCCGGCACAGCTCGACAGCGGCGTGGATCATCAGGTTGTCGCCGGCGGCACCGAGTGCAGTCACGGCAGGGCCGCAGATCTGACGATCCGGCACGACTGCACGCATGCCCCGCATCGGCGCTCGGCGTCCGTAGGCCTCGTGCACGGTCGCCGCGCCGAGGTGGGCGAGTCGCTTCAGCGGGGTCGGCTCGGATCGATTCACCGCCCGAACGATGTATCCCCTGCCGTCCCTCGCGCTCTCCGCACTCATCCGACCGCCATCTGTTCGGCCCGGTCGAACCGGTCCACCGCACGCGGGAACAGGACGCGCGCGTTGAGCGAGAGGATGCCCCGGCGATCCTCATCACTCAGGTCGTCGTTGGCCTCGAGGTGTCGGCGATTGTCGTCGAACATCCTCCCGTCCACGGGGTCGATCGCCTTCGCTGTGCCGAACATCTCGGACCCGAAGGCGATCCGGTCGACACCGATCTTGCTCACGAGCATGGCAAGCGAGTCCTCGTCGTACACAGCCGTGTCGAACCACAGGTGATGCAGCATCTCCTCGAACGGCGGAAGGTTCTGCAACAGGTGCAGGGACCGGTGACGGTTCATCTGGAAGGCCACCGCACCACCGCCGTGCGGGATGATCAGCCGTAGCTCGGGGAAGTCCACGAAGACCTCGGAGGAGCACAGTTCCACCACCGCCGCGTAGTCCTGGGAGACGTAGTGCGATCCGTTGACGTGGAAGGCCGGGTTGCGGGTCGCACTGGCGTGGATCATCGCGGGAACATCAAGCTCGCAGAGGCGCTCCCACACCGGGTACCACGCCTTGCTTCCCAGGGGCGGCGTCCAGGGCTGCAAGCCCCCGGAGACGTCGGGATTGATGTTGCACCCGACGAATCCGAGCTCTTCCACGCAGCGGCTCAGCTCGTGCAACACGGTGATCGGCTCGGCTCCGGGCGACTGCGGCAACTGGCAGACGGGAATGAATGCGTCCGGGTGAAGGTCAGCGATCCGCGCGATCAGGTCGTTGTTGACCCGGGTCCAGTACTCAGAGGTCCGCAGGTCCCCGAGGTCGTGGCCCATCGCCGAGGCCTGCGGTGAGAAGCAGAGCGCATCGATACCGCGATCCGCCATCTGGGCGAGCTGCCCTCGCAGCGACTCCTTGAGCTGATCGTCGGAGATGCGTGGCGGGGCCACCAACTCGGGCTTGTTGAGGAACGTCGTCTGGTTGGCACGGAAGGCGCCCAGCTCGGGAGGAGCCGTTGTGTAGTGGGCATGGATGTCGATCACCATCAGTCGTCGCCCCCCTTCTTCCACGGAGCGATGCGGCTCTCCGTCCACCGCAGCAGCGCCGTCAGGCCTACGCCCAGCACCATCAGGACCAGGACCGGGACCAACATCGCGTCAGTGCGGAAGGCGTTACCGTACGTGATCACCAACGCGCCCAACCCGGAGAGCCCGGTGAAGAACTCCGCGACCACCATGCCGATGATCGCCCGGCCGATGCCCAGGCGGAGGCCCGTCATGATGTAGGGCAGCGCCGCCGGCATCACCACTTTGGTGAAGATCTGTCGTTCGTTGGCCACGAACGCCCGACCGACGTCGATCAGCGCAGCGTTGACATCACGCACACCACTCGCGGTGTTGATCAGGATCGGGAAGACCGCCATCAGCACGACGATCACCAGCTTGGCCTTGAACTCCAGGCCGAACCACAGGATGACCAGCGGGATCAGCGCTACCAACGGCGTCGCGTAGAGCGCGTTGACCATCCAGTCGAAGGCTGCCTCGACCCGGCGGTAGCGCCCGAGCAGCAGGCCGAAGAGGACTCCGATCACACCAGCGATCGCGAAACCCGTGGTCAGCGTCCGGGCACTCGAGCCCATCGCTCGAGGAAGTTCCCCGTTCCGCGTGATCTCGACGGCGGCCTGCGCGATCTCACTCGGATAGGACATGTAGAGGGGATCGACCTGACGTCCCACGACCTCCCAGAGCGCGAGCACCACGACCACGGAGCAGACCCGAATGCCCCACAGCACCCAGTTCTCTCTGCTCGCGGTATACGTGGTCTCCTCGAGTTGCTCGATGTCGGTGCTGGCGCCGGCAGGCGTGGGGGTCTGCGGCATCGGCTTCTCCTTGTCTCGCTGCGGCGCGGGCGTGGGTGCGATGGTCTGCTCAGACATGGATCTCACCTCGCGAGCAGGAAGGAGCGGTCTGCTCAGCAGGCCTGATCAGGTTCCAGATATGGGTCCGCAACGCCGCGAACTCCGGAGTGGTGCGCAGCGTCGGCAAGTCCAGCCGCGGCCGCTCGAAGGGCACCTCGACGATCTCCTTCACTCGGCCGGGATGCGCGGCGAGCACCACGATGCGGTCCGACAGGTAGACCGCCTCGTCGAGGTCGTGGGTGACGAAGAGGACCGTCATCTTCGTGGCTCCGTGGATTCTCAGCAACTCCGCCTGAAGAACCTCTCGGGTCTGCGCGTCGAGGGCGCTGAACGGCTCATCCATCAGCAGCACCTCAGGATCGATCGCCAGCGCTCGGGCCAGACCAACCCGCTGCTGCATGCCGCCGGAGAGCTGATGAGGGTAGTAGCGGTCGGCGAAGCGGGAGAGCCCGATCAGCTCGAGGAGCTCGGCGGCGCGTTCACGGCGCCGTGAACGTGGAGTGCCCGCGATCTCCAGGCCGAACTCGACGTTGCGCCGAGCAGTGCGCCACGGCAGCAGGCTGGGCTGCTGAAAGACGATCCCCCGGTCGGCTCCCGGCCCGGACACCACGGATCCGTCGACCGTGATGTCACCGCGGTCGCGCTGGATCAGGCCGTGCACGATGCGCAGAAGAGTGGTCTTGCCGCATCCGCTCTCGCCGATCAGCGAGACGATCTCGTTCTCGCGGATGTCGAAGCTGACGTCCTTGAGCACCTGTTGGATGCCGCCGGAGCCGCGCGCGTCGGGCAGCCGGTAGGCCTTGGAGACGCCGTGCACTCCGAGCTTGACGGGCCCCTGCTGAGCGACGAGGAGCGACGAGTGGGTCATGGGAGAACCTCCGGCAGGGGGATCGGATCCGAGCGGGTGGACGTGATGTGCTGGCGGGCGCACAGGTCGGCGGCCAGTGCGAGCACGGGCTCCAGTGACTCCCGGCCCAGTGGCGCCGACTCCACGCCGAGAGCACGTGCCAGCGGGTCGGTCTCCTCCACGCCGTCGTCCGCGGCCAATCGGCGGGACTCCGCGAAGGCGGCCATCAGCTCGTCCCCGAGGTCGGGGTGTTCACGCAGCAGTTCGTCGCGGACCACGACGAGATGGTTGATCGGCACCACCCGGTGGCGCGCGAACCAGGCGCGGGCCGCCTCGTCGGAGTCGTCGATCAGCGGCCGCAGCGCCGGGTGGTCGGCACCGACGACGGCGGCGTCGATCAGACCGGACGCGAGGTCGTCGACGATCGATGCGCCAGCGACCGGCGCCACTACGTTGGGTGGGGTCGGTGAGCCGGTCACGTGCTGGGGTTCGTAGGTGTGCCAGGTGACGCTGTCGGGATCGACGCCGTACTGATCCTCGAGTAGACCGCGGACCCACATCCCCGTGGTGACGGTGTAGGAGCGGACGCCGATCCGTCGGCCCGCGAGATCCTCGGGACGCAGCGGCGCGCGGTCAGCGTGCCGAACGAGGTAGCGATGCTGGAAGCGTCCGATCATTCCGGCGGGCAGCATTGTGATCGGTACTCCGCGGTCCCGTGCCTGCAGGTACGTCGCTATCGCCATCTCGCACACGTCGAAGGCCAGGTCGTTGACCATCGGCGCGAACGCGTCGTGAGTCGGTTGGTAGTGGATCCACTCGAACTCGACATCGGGTGGGTTCACGCGCCCTTCCTTGAGCGGGGTCAGGTGACCGTGATCCCCCAGGACAGCGGACAATCGGAGCTGCGCGGCGCTCACCGGGCCAGCTCCCGACCGAGCACCGGATAGAGCCGGAGCGCGGTGCCTCCCATGACCCGGCCGACGTCCTCACTCGACATGGCGGTCTCGAACGCCGTCGATGCGAGCTTCACCAGCTCGGTCATGCTTCCGGCCGAGGCGGGGAAGTTCGAGCCCCAAGCCATGCGATGCGCACCGAAACGATGCACCAGTTGCGGCAGGAAGGACTGCGGCGAGCCGGCACCCTTCTCCATCTCCCACAACGAGTTGGTGGTGATCTTGAGGTGGAGTTGCTGATAGGAGGCCAGTTCGAACAGCGGGGTCGCGCGCGTGTACGGCGGTCCGTCCTCGCTGTCGACGAAGGCGAGATGGTCGAGGATCACCGGGGTCGCGGGGAAGCGATCCATCATCGATCGCAGGCGGTCGATGGCCTCGAGTCGCATCTGGACGCAGATCGGCACGGCTCGCTCGCCGGCCCACTCCCAGACCGGATAGGTCGCGGCCGAGTCCAGCCAGTCCGCCTGGCCCGGCATGGTGCTGCCGGTGGTGAAGAGACGGAGCCCGGCCATGCGGCGCGCATCGATCCAGTGGCTCAACCTCTCGATCGAGTCGGGTGCGCAGGCGTCCACCGACACCACACCGGTGCAGCGATCGCGGTGAGCGTCGACCGCGTCTGCCAGGTAGCTGTTGTCATGGCCGTAGGACGTCGACGACTGCACGATGGCCGCCTTGTCGACCCCGGCGGCGTCCATCTCGGCGATCAGACGTTCGACCGGGGCGGGCCTCTCCTGGGACCAGGTGGACTGCTTGCCGCCCAACGGTCGTTTGGGGTAGCGGGTGTCGTCATCCGTGATCACGTGCGGATGGATATCGACGATCGTGTGTTTGATGGCTCTTCCCTTCACTTGGTGGCGAGGCGCTCAGCGCGCATCGACGTCGGCGAACAGATCCTCGATCTGCGGTCGCTGCTGGATCAGTCCCTGGTCGTGGGCGGCGCCGACCAGAGCCTCCAGCGAGACGGCGTTCGCCGCGGTGCCGTAGGGCAGGGGCTGGTCACCGACGACGCTGCGCAGCTCCCGGTAACGCCGGTCGTCCGCGGAGTCGTTGATGGAGTCGTCGAGCGTGGCAACGTATTCGTCGCGCGAGCGGACGAACGCGTCGGTGAGCGCCTGCGCGACCCATGGGTTGTCGCGCAGGACGTCATCGCGCACGGTGAGCACCCCGTGAATCGGGTAGACACCGGTCCGACGGTGCCAGTCAGCGGCCTCATCTGCCGGTGAGTGGAAGACGCCGACGGGGTCCGCAGCCGACACGTCGGCGGCCTTCCAGCCACCCGTCGGCGAGCCTGACCGACCCACTCCGGCCGGCCCGGTCAGGGCCGCGGAGATGCCACCCCGGGCGAACTCCTCGGCGATGGAGGTGCCCTTGGGCAGGCGCTCGACGTTCGCCGGGTTCTGGTACGACGACACGTGGTCCTCGTCGTCGATCACCCAGGTGATGCTGTCGAGGTCGACGCCGTGGTCGGTGGCGACGATACTGCGCACCCAGACGCCGCTGGTGACGGAGTAGGCCCGGACGCCGACCCTGCGGCCCTCCAGGTCGACCGGCTTCTCGATGTTCGCGTCCGCGCGGCCGACCAGGTCAGAGTGGTGGAACTTGCGCATCACGAAGATCGGCAGCGCCGTGATCGGGATACCCGCCTCACGCGCCATCAGGTAGGTCGTGGGGGCAAGCTCGCACACGTCGAACTCCAGGTCGCGAATCATCCGGCGATACGCCGCGATGACGGGCTCGACCTCGACGATCTCAAGTTCGACGCCGTCGACCGGAGCCGATCCGTTGCGCAGGCCGCGGGTCACTCCGTAGTCGGAGAAGACGGCGCTGAGGCGCAGGCGATCAGCCAACGAGGGTCACCGCTTTCTCGGCCAGGGACAGGTCGACGACATCGTCGAAGTCGAGCTTGGTGCTCTGCGTGCCGGAGGCGATGTTGAGGTCCTGGATCAGGTCGATCCGCTCTGCGGTGAGCTGGAGGTCCTGGCTGAAGTAGGGGTGATCCTGGTAGAAGCTCCACCACGACAACGCCTGGGCCTCGGTCATTCCGGACACCTTGAGCGCAGCAGCCAGGTAGTCCTTCTTCGATTCACGGGACGAGACGTATTGGAAGGTCTGCAGATAACCGGCGAGTGTGCGTGAGATCTGGTCGCCCTTGGACTTGATGGCCTTCCTCGAGGCGAATGCTGCCTGGATCGTGAAGTCGGGCAGGTAGTCCCACAGGTCGAGGACCGAGCGCACGCCGAGTTCCTTCTGCTGCTCTTCAGAGAGGTAGAAACCGACTCCGGCGTCGACCTTGCCCGCTGCCACCGCCTTCGTCACGTCGGTGCTGGCGCCGATGTTGACGAAGGTGACCGAGTCAGAGTCGACGCCGGCCTTGTTGAACGCGGCGAGCGCGAGCTCGGCCAGCAGCGCGCCTGGGGCACCTGTGCCGATTGAGCGGCCGGCCAGCTCAGAGATGTCGTCGAGGTCGGAGTCGGCCGCGGTGTAGAACGAGTGGATCGGGTGGTTGCTGACACCGCCGATCAGCCGGACGTCGGCGCCCTTCTCGATCGCCGGAAGGATCTGGGCGAAGCCGGTCATGATCGCGGCGTCACTGCGACCGGCCATCACCGCGCCGGTCAGCTTGCTGCCATCGCTCACGTTGACCGTCTTGGCGGTCACACTCTGCTCCTTCAGGTAGCCCTTGGCTGTGAGAAGGTTCTGGAGCACGAAGGTGTCCGTCGAGCCCGTGTTCGCGATGTTGACGTTGGAGCCCGACCCATCGCTGTCGCTGCCGCACCCCGACAGGATCAGCGCGCCGCCGACGCCCAGCGCACCGGCGGCACCCAGGAACCCTCGCCGATTGATCTGCAGATTCGTCACTTCAACTCCTTGTGCGCGGCCTGGCGGCCAGTCGGGAAAGGGAAACCCGCCCGAGTGCGGGGTAGGCGCCGGCCGCACTTCGGCGGCTCGGGCGGATGCTCTGATCTGCTCGTCTTCGTGGACTCCACGAAGTGCTGCATGCCCGGCGAACCGAGATCTCGTGGTCGAGTCCGAGCATCACTGTGTGGGCAGTCACACTCGAGCGTCAAGGCCGTCCGGGGCAGTTCGTGGGATCCCCGAAACGAGCGTGATACAGGTGAGAGTTGCTCGTCGAGACAACGGCGCAGAGCGGCTCACCGTCGCGATCGCTGCGGCGTCATCGCTGCCGCGATGCCCGGTGTCGCTCCTCCGCTTCCGATGGCGAGCACCGATCGGCGCAGGTCGTGGAACGACCGGGGTGACCAGCCGGTCAGCTCGGCCCAGCGGTCGAGGCGATAGCTGAGCGAGTTGGCGTGGAGGTGAAGTGCCTGTGCAGCGCGGGCGATCTGCATGTCTGCGTCGGCGAAGGCAAGGACCGCCGCCGCCAGGTGAGGATGTTTGGCGGCTATCTCGAGCGGGCGCTGCACCAGCGGTTCGAGGCGCCGCGCCTGGGTGAGCACGCAGGCGTCGGCCCACACGTCGGCGAAGGCGATCACCGCGCCGGCGTCGTCACGCGCGACTGCGGGGATCATGCCCGCGGCGAGTCTCGCGTCTGCCAGCGACTCGACCGCGCCCCGGAGACCGGTGCGGGTCAGACCGACGGTCCACCAACAACCTCGTGTGTCCAGCGCGGACCCGAGCCGATGCACGAGGTCGGCGACTGTGGCGCCCTCGCACACCACCAGGTCGTCGGTTCCCGATCGGCCGGCTGCGAATCTGATCCCGTCACCGTCCAGTCGGCGCAGCAGGCCGGCGGAGAGCGCCAGATGCCCGGGCCTCTCCCGCCGGCACAGCAGGACTGCGTAGGTGCCGTCCGGGTCGAGGTTGAGTGTGTCGGCGAGAACGCCGGCCTCCTCGCCCGCGTCGCCGGCCAACAGCAGCTCGACCAGGCGCTGACCGGCCGAGATTCGCCGACTCTGCAACGCCTGCGTCACCTCGGCGTGCGTGGCGGTGAGGGAGGCACTGATCGCGTGCAGCGAGGCGAACAGCAGACTCGCAGCGCGGGGCAGCACCGATCGGTTGGTGCGGTCCGAGGCCTCGACGAGCGCCTGCCACAGCACCTGGTCGCCCAGATGGTAGGCGCCGATGAGAACCTCGATGTCGATCCCCTGCCGCGCACGGTCGCGGGCCAGGTCGGCGGTGGCCTCGAGCGCCACGCTTCCCACCGGACGCTCGGACGCCAGCGCCGCCAGCTGGTTTCCCTGCTGAACGCGGACGGCGTTGAGATGCTCGTCCGGCGGGATCACGCGGTATGCGGGCAGCATGCGCCGGATTCGTCGTACCGAGTTGAGCGCGACCTCTTCGTTGTCGACGCTCGCACAGAGCGCTGCAAGAGATGTCATGGCGCCTCCAGAGTCGCATACCGCGCCCACGCTGTTCGTGGATCCGACGAAATCATCTCTGGAACTCCCCGGAACTTGGGGTTTCGCAGGGAAGACGGCCGTCGATTCAACGAGAACACTGTCAGACATGTCAACCGTGAGTGATGTTGAGAGCCAGGTCGCCTCCGCGCAGACGCACGACGCACCTCCCCGGACGCGCCGTGAGGTGTCGCTGAGTGACCGCTACGAGAAGTGGGACGGCCTGGTCTACTTGTCCGGCCTCCAGGCACTCGTACGCATCCCGCTCGCGCAGGCCCGCCTCGATCGCCGTCTGGGCCGCGACACACGCACCCTGATCTCGGGCTACGAGGGGTCACCACTCGCTGGTCTCGACCTCGAGCTCGAGCGCAACGCTGATCTGGTCGCCGAGCACGGCGTGGTGCTCCGCCCCAACGTCAACGAAGAGCTCGGCGCCAACGCGGTTCAAGGTTCGCAGCTCGCCTCGGTCGTCGGCGAGCAGACCTGCGACGGCGTGGTCGGAATCTGGTACGGCAAGGCGCCGGGGCTCGATCGGGCCACTGATGCCCTGCGGCACGGCAATCTCGGCGGAGCCTCACCCACCGGCGGCGTGTTGGCGCTGGTGGGCGACGACTCGATCGCGAAGTCGTCCACGGTGCCCAGCAGCTCGGAGTGGGCGATGGCCGAGCTCGGCATGACGGTGCTCAGCCCGTGTGATGCCCAGGATGTGATCGCACTGGGCGTGCACGGCATCGCGCTGTCGCGCTTCTGCGGTCTGTGGACCGGGCTCAAGCTCGCCACCAACGTCGTCGACGGCGCGATGACCGTCGACCTGGGCGTCACCGACATCGATCCGGTGATCCCGGACAACACCGTCGGCGGGCGGGCCTTCGAGCATCGCGTGAGCGCGAACTTCCTTCAGCCGACCCTGAGCGAACTGGAGTGCAGCCTGATGGGCGAGCGCCCCGAGCTGGCCCGGCGCTACGCACGAGAGAATCGACTCAATCGCGTGACCGGCGACCCCCAAGCCCGGATCGGCCTCATTGCACACGGCGCCACCTACCTCGACACACTGCGAGCGCTGCGCCGTTCCGGCATCGACATCTCCGCACCCGACTCCGGCGTCCGGATTCTCAAGCTGGGCATGGTGACGCCGCTCGAGCCGAACATCGTGCGTGAGTTCGCCGAAGGCCTGGACGAGATCATCGTCGTCGAGGAGAAGCGCGCCTTCGTCGAACTGGGGGTCAAAGACGTTCTCTACGGCGTCCCCGGCGCACCGCGGGTGCTCGGCAAACGCGATAGTGACGGCTCACCCCTGCTGCGCACCGATGCCGACCTGCCGCCGGAGGTGATCGCACGCGCCATCGCCTCTCGCCTTGAACGACACGTGCCGGGGATCGTCGATACAGCCTGGGCCGACGACCCGAAGCCGCCCCGCCGAACCCTGCCACTGCTCAGCCGTCAGCCGTTCTTCTGCTCCGGCTGCCCTCACAACACCTCGACCCAGGTTCCCCAGGGATCGCTCGTCGGCGCCGGCATCGGCTGCTCGTCGCTGGCGTCGTACATGGATGAGGACAGGGTCGGACAGATCATGGGGCTGTGCCAGATGGGCGGTGAGGGTGCCGCCTGGGCCGGTATCGCTCCGTTCGTCCGGGAGAACCACGTCTTCCAGAACCTGGGAGACGGCACGTACCACCATTCCGGGAGCCTGGCGATCCGTGCCGCGGTCGCGGCCGGCGTCAACATCACCTACAAGCTGCTCTACAACGATGCGGTTGCGATGACCGGGGGGCAACGCGCCGTGGGTCGACTGGCGGTGCCGGAGATCGTGCGGCAGTTGTTGGCCGAAGGCGTCGCACGCGTCGTCATCACCACCGAGGACGTCACCGACTACAAGCGAGTCCGACTCCCCCGCGGCGTCGAGGTGCGCGACCGCTCCCGACTGCTGGAGACACAAGAAGAGCTCGCGCGCGTGGCCGGCGTCACGGTCCTCCTGCACGACCAGGAGTGCGCAACCGAGCTGCGTCGCAAACGGAAGCGGAAGAAGGTCGCGGAGCCTTCGACCCGTGTGTTCATCAACGAGCGGATCTGCGAGGGCTGCGGTGACTGCGGTGAGAAGTCCAACTGTCTCTCCGTCCAGCCGGTCGAGACCGAGTACGGCCGCAAGACCCAGATCCACCAGGCCTCGTGCAACAAGGACTACTCCTGTCTGCAAGGCGACTGCCCTTCGTTCCTGACGGTCGAGCCGGGCGCGGCGAACGTCGTCCGCGAGCCAGAACCGCTGGCCTTCGATGCCGCGCCCGAACCCGACGGCCGGATCCGGGCGGACGGCTTCGGGATCCGGATGACCGGCATCGGCGGCACCGGCGTCGTCACCACGTCTCAGGTTCTCGCGACCGCAGCGGTCATCGACGGGCTGCACCCTCGTGGGCTCGACCAGCTCGGCATGGCCCAGAAGGGCGGCGCGGTCGTCTCGGACCTGGTGCTCACTCGTGACCCGGAGCGACGCAGCAACAAGGTCGGCGCTGGGGAGAGCGACCTCTACCTGGCCTTCGATCTGCTGGTGGCCACGCAGCGTGAACACCTGGCGACGATGAGGTCGGAGCGTACGGTCGCGGTCGTCTCGACCAGCGAGGTTCCCACGGGCGAGATGGTCACCGACGTGTCGACCAGCTTTCCGCCCGCACACCGGACGCTCGCCCAGATCTCGGAGCGTTCGAGCCGGCTGTCGAGCGTCGATGCCCGGGCGATCTGCCGCACACTGTTCGGCGACGACCAGTACGCCAATGTCTTCCTCCTCGGCGTGGCCCTGCAAGCGGGCGCGCTGCCACTGTCAGCGGATGCGATCGAGCAGGCGCTGACGCTCAACGGCGCCGCGGTGGACCGGAACATCCAGGCATTCCGGCGCGGACGGCAGGCGCACCACGATCCCCGAGCCCTCGCCGATACGCTCTCCGTCGATGCGCAGACGACCGGATCGCCGGCACCCGGAGTCATGGCGAGCCAGATCGCCCGGCGCGTCGGCGGCAGCGAGGAACTGACGGAACTCGTGGCACGCAGGGTCGAGGATCTGATCGGGTATCAGAGTCGCGGCTATGCGGAGCGGTACGCCGCCCGGCTGGCGATGCTGCGCTCGTCGGTGCAACGGGCAGGCCTGAGCGAGACAGTCATGTTCGCCGCGGTGCGCCACCTCTACAAGCTGATGGCGTACAAGGATGAGTACGAGGTCGCCCGGCTCGGCATGGATGCCTCCGTCGCTCGATCGGTGGCAGCTGAGTTCGGGTCAGACGCGACCTGGTCGGTGATGCTGCACCCACCGCTTCTGCGCGCCCTCGGTATGCGTCGCAAGATCAAGCTGAGCTCGCGAGTACACCGCCCGATGTTCCGGGTTCTGCGCGCGCTCCGTCACCTGCGCGGCACGCCTGCGGACCTGTTCGGTCTGGCCAAGGTGCGCCGCGTCGAGCGCGAGCTGGTCTCCGACTACCTGGACTCCCTGGAGCGGGCGATCTCTCTCACCGACGCCACCAACGAGGGCGTCGTGCTCGAACTCGCCGAGCTGCCGGACATGATCCGGGGCTACGAGGAGATCAAGCTGGGCAATGTCGGTCGTTACCGGCAGGCGCGCGACGAGCTACTGGACCGGCTGTCCGGATCAGCCGCTTGAAGACCTCTGTCACTCGCGGTCAAGCTCCGAGATCGGACGCAAACCGTCGCCGTGCAAAGGTTAACTTGATGAGACGGCACCAGCACATCAAGATCAGCGACGTACGCAGGTCGCAGCGTGACCGGCTGCGACGTCGCCGGCGGTGGTACGTCGCCCTGATGGGCGTCTGCGTGGTGCTGATCCTGCTCGCGTGGAACCTGGTCCGCCTCTGGTCGACGACGGCGGCCGTCGCGATGTCGGCCGTGGCGGCGGTGCTTCCACCCATCGCCGCGATCATCGCCAACCGGGACGAGGACCACTGACGCGAGCGGTTCTCATGCGCCGCGAGGCGACGGGACCGGCGTCCCCGGCCCTGCCGGCCGAACTCGTGGATAGTGGTCGCATGGCACACGTGCAGCGTTTCGATCATGTCGGCATCACCGTGGCGGACCTGGAGTCGGCGACCGCGTTCTTCGTCGGGCTGGGTCTGGAGGTGGAGGGCACCGGATCGGTGGAGGGCGAGTTCGTGGAGACCGTCTGCGGCATCCCCGGCGCACACTGCCGGATCGTGATGTTGCGCCCGCCCGACGGCGGCTGTCGGCTCGAGCTCTCGAGCTTCGTCACACCCGACCATCTCCCCGGGTCGCCGGCGGCGATGGCCAACGAGGTCGGCCTGCGCAACGTCTCGTTCGAGGTCGGTGACCTGGACGCCGCCGTGGCGGCCGTGGGTGCGGACGGCTACGGACTCGTGGGTGGCATCGGTGAG
>Ga0164243_10008805_pt1 | contig 14824 bp, 15 predicted proteins | sample OricompcompostOP_FD_108781 | JGI IMG/M metagenome (GOLD analysis project Ga0164243, IMG submission 108781) | Organic Plus compost microbial communities from Emeryville, California, USA - Original compost - Organic plus compost (OP) | ecosystem: Engineered > Solid waste > Mixed feedstock >... | reverse complement strand
CGGGCCAGCTCGGCGCGCATCAGCAGCGCCATCACACCACCGACGAGGAAGAACGCGAAGGCGGTGACCATGTACATGATCCCGATCTGCTTCGCGTCCGTGGTCCGGATCGTACGTGCCAGCCACGACCCGCGCGGCTTCTCGTGCACCGGCCACGGCCGGGTCACGATCGGCTGCGGTGCGCTCGGCTTGTTCGGCACCGGCGGCCGGGGAGCGACGGTGGTCACGAAAGCCCTCCTGTTGCTGTCCGCGCCGACGGGGGGCGCCGGCGCACGTGCGGCCCGGACCTGCCGGCAGTCACCTGCCCGGTACGAGCCACACCCTCGCGCAGAATAGTCCCCCGACCGGTACCCGCCGGCGTCGGGGGACGCGGCCGCAACGCCTGGTGAACGCGGTCATCCGGGTGGGTGTCAGTGGATGCCGAGGCTCTCCCGGCTGGCCGGGGCGATCAGCAGCCCGGCGACGACCAGCCCCAGCGCGATGACGAGGACGCCGGCCCAGACGACACCGGCAGTGATCATGAAGTACCCGATCGCGAGCAGCATCAGCTGCAGCACGATGCTCGGGCCGCGGGCCCACGCGTGCCCGCGCACCAGCAGGTACCCCAGTGCGCCGAGCAGCAGCCCCAGCACGATCGTGACCACCGCTTCGGTGATGCTCGCGGCCCGGTCGGTGGGCCGGCCGGCGAACGAGGCCACGACCAGCCAGACCCCCAGTACGAGCAGTGCGACGCCCTCCGCCCAGAGCAGCCCGACGGCAGTCTTGAGGGTCACGGGCAGCACCCGGCGCTCCGGTTCGGTCACGGCACCAGGGTACTGAGCGGGTCGTGCCCGCCCGGATACCGCCCGGTCGCCCGGACCGGTACCCCGGCTTCGGTAGATTGCTGGTCATGCGCGCGCTGCTGGTGGTGAACCCGAACGCCACCACCACCACCGAGCGCAGCCGAGACGTGCTGACCCGGGCACTGCGCAGCCAGGTCGACCTGGAGGTCGGGTACACCCGCCGGCGCGGCCACGCGGCCCAGCTCGCCGCCGACGCGACCCGTACCGGGTTCGACGTGATCGTCACCCTGGGCGGCGACGGCACCGTCAACGAGGTCGTCAACGGGATGCTCACCGACGGCCCGGGACCGCAGGTGCCGGCGCTCGCGGTGGTACCGGGCGGGTCGACGAACGTGTTCGCCCGCGCCCTGGGACTGCCCGCGGACTGGGCGGAGGGTACCGGCGTGCTCCTGGAGGCGCTGCGGGAGAAACGGACCCGGACGATCGGGCTGGGCCGCGCCGGCGACCGCTGGTTCACGCTGTCCGCCGGTGTCGGGCTGGACGCGGAGACGATCCGGCGGGTGGAGCAGGCGCGTACCCGGGGGCGTACCGCGACCAAGGGGCTGTACGTGCGGTCGGCGCTGACCCAGTACCTGACGGGTACGGACCGGCGGACCGCGCCGATCACGCTGCGCCGGCCGGGGGCCGAACCGCAGCGGCACCTGTCGTTGGCGATCGTGCAGAACACCGCGCCGTGGACGTACTTCGGCAACTACCCGGTCAATCCGTGCCCGGATGCCGGATTCGACACCGGCCTGGACGTACTGGCGCTACGCGGGCTGCCGCTGGCGACCACGCTCCGTGCGGTACAGCAGATGCTTTCGCCCCGTTCCCGGCCGCGCGGCAACCGGGTGGTCGCTCTGCACGATGTCTCCGAATTCACCCTGAGTTGCCTGAACCCCCTGGCGTTCCAGGTCGACGGTGATTACCTTGACGAGCGCGACGAAATCACGTTTCGCTCCGCACCTGAGGCTTTGCGCGTAGTCTGCTGAAGGTGAGACGTGGGTGCGCGTACCTGTGCGCGCACACTGGGGCTACGGACAGCGTGCGATCACTCGCCGCGGTGCGTTTCACGGAGTCGCCAAATCAGGGGCGGAAAATCCGGACAAGGCCGAGCAAACATGCGGTGACGTTACTCACCGCGTTCGACTTTCTTCCGGTTCCCTCTTGACATCGCGCGAGTTCGTGAAAGTATTCACAAGCGAGTGACACGCCTGTCGGCGCGTGCCTGGGGCGGCACGCGAGACACATAAGCCATCGGTAAGCAACTACATGACCCGAGGAGTGTTGCCCTCATGGACTGGCGCCATCGTGCCGTCTGCCGCGACGAGGACCCGGAGCTGTTCTTCCCGATCGGCACCTCCGGTCCCGCCCTGCTCCAGGTGGAGCAGGCCAAGGCGGTGTGCCGGCGTTGCCCGGTCTCCGAAGCCTGCCTGCAGTGGGCGCTGGAGTCCGGCCAGGATGCCGGCGTGTGGGGCGGAATGAGCGAGGACGAGCGGCGTGCGCTGAAGCGTCGTCGCGGTCTGCACGTGCAGGCTCGTACCGCCTGACACCCTAGAATCGCAGCGTGTGCCGATGCCCGGGCGAGACTCGCCCGGGCATCGTGCTGTCCGCAACCTGTTGCCGCGTCACGGATTCCCGCGCCGCTCGTTGAGCCGACATCGGACCGATACCGCGAGTCCGTCCACAGTGGAGGCTGGTCAGGCCACCGACAGCGACGGTGCGGACACCTGCTCGTACCGGGACAGTACGAGATCGGCCAGCGGGCGGGCCGCTGCGAACGGCGCACCGACCGGTACGCCGCATCGCATGGCACCGGCCACGATCCGGTCGTGCAACCGGCCCGGCGCAAGGAAGTACGAGGCGACCACGATCCGTCGGCAGCCCGTGGCGCGCAGCCGGTGCACCGCGGTGGGGACATCCGGGCCGGGGCCGGACGCGTACGCCACAGTGCCGGCGATCCGGTGCCGCGCCGCGTACCGGGCCGCGACCGCGGCGATGCCCCGCCGTGCGGCCACGTCCCGGGTACCGGCCGCGGCGAGCACGACACCGTCCACATCGGACACCAGCGGCGTGCGTACGTCCAGCGCGGCGAGCAGCCGCTCGTCCCCACCGAGTACCCCGGAGCGGGTCACCGACACGCCGGGCAACGCCGCGGCGATCTCGTCCGTGACGGCCGGCACGTCGACGGTCCCGTGGTACGCCTCGGTCAACAGCAGCGGCACCACGGTGACGGCGCCGGCGCCGGCGGCGGCGAGCTCCGCGGCGACCGGTACCGGCCGGCGGCCGAGATGTTCCAGCGACGACACCGCGACCGGCAACTCCGGGCGCTCCCGCGCGATCCGGGCGGCGAGCGCGGAGATCGCCGCACCGGACCGCGGATCCCGGCTGCCGTGCGCGACCAGCAGCAGAGCCGACCGCGTACGTCGTTCGTCGGCGGCCGGACCGCCCCACCGGCCCGTGCTTGCCGCGCTCACTGGTGTATCCCGCACTCGACCTTGTCGAACAGCGGCCAGCGGCCGGCCCGCGGATCCTCACCGGGTGCGGTACGGCGGGTGCACGGCCAGCAGCCGACCGACGCGTACCCCTGTCGGATCAGCTCGTTGACCGGGATGTTGTGCCGGGCGATGTAGTCGTCCACATCGGACTGTGTCCAGGCCGCGATCGGCGCCACCTTCACCATGCCGCGGTTCGCGTCGAAGTCGACCACCCGGGTACCGGCCCGGGTCGGCGACTCGTCCCGGCGCAGCCCGGTGGCCCAGGCGTCGTACCCCTCAAGCGCCTCGGCGAGCGGCTCCACCTTGCGCAGCGCGCAGCACGAGTCCGGGTCGCGCTCGAACAGCCGCGGACCGTGCTCGGCGTCCTGCCGGCCGACGGTCAACGCCGGCCGGACCGACCGTACGGTGACGGCCATGTCCCGCTCGACCCGGTCCCGTACGTCCAGGGTCTCGGTGAAGTGCAGCCCGGTGTCCAGGAACACCACGTCGACGCCCGGCTTCACCCGGGACACCAGGTGTGCCAGTACCGCGTCGGCGAACGACGACGTGACGCAGAACCGGTCGCCGAACGTCCGTACCGCCCAGGCCACGATCTCCTCGGCCGGTGCGCCCTCCAGCTCCTGACCCGCCCGCAGCGCCAGATCGCGCAGCTGCGCCGGATCCCGGCCGGTCACCGGGTGTCCCCGGTGGTGAGCAGGCCGACGAACCTCACCGCGAACACCCGGGCGCACTCCCGGCACTCCCACTCGCCGTGCTGTGTCCCATGTGGACGGATGTGCTCACCCGCGCAGTACGGGCAGTGGTACGGAACGACACGATTGGTCACGTCAGATCCTCCTCCGCGGCTCGTACCACCCACTGGGCGAAGCGTTCGTCCGGCTTACGGGCGGCGAGGTAGCGGCGGGCCAGCCGCTCCACGTAGTCGGGCAGCTGCGCCGCGGTCACCTTCAGCCCGCGCAGCTTGCGGCCGAACCCGGCGTCCAGCCCGAGCCCGCCGCCGAGATGTACCTGGAAGCCCGGTACCTGGTTGCCGTCGGCGTCCAGCACCAGCTGGCCCTTCAACCCGATGTCGGCCACCTGGGTACGGGCGCACGCGTTCGGGCAACCGTTGACGTGCACGGTGATCGGTACGTCGAGTTCCGGCACCCGCCGCTCCAACTCGGCGACCAGGTCGGTGGTCAGCTGCTTCGTCTCGACGATGGCGAGCTTGCAGAACTCGATGCCGGTGCAGGCCAGCGAGGCGCGCCGCCAGTACGACGGGCGCGCCGACAGGCCCAGCTCGTCCAGGTCGGCGACCAGAGCGTCCACTTCGGACTCCGGCACGTCCAACACGAGCAGCTTCTGGTACGGCGTGGTACGCACCCGGCCGGACCCGTGCGCCGCGGCCACGTCCGCGAGCCGGCCCAGCATCGTGCCGGACACCCGGCCGACCACCGGCGAGACGCCGACGAAGTAGTTGCCGTCGGCCTGCGGGTGCACGCCGATGTGGTCGATCGGTGCGGTGCGTTCCGGCGCCGGGCCGTCGGCCAGCGGCGCCTTCAGGTACTCGTTCTCCACCACCTCGCGGAACTTCGCCACGCCCCAGTCCGCGACCAGGAACTTGAGGCGGGCGCGGGTGCGCAGCCGGCGGTACCCGTAGTCGCGGAACACGCTCGTCACCGCCCACCAGACCCGCGGCACGTCGGCCAGCGGTACCCACACGCCCAACCGCTGCGCGAGCATCGGGTTGGTGGACAGCCCGCCGCCGACCCACACGTCGAAGCCGGGCCCGTACTCGGGGTGATCGACGCCGAGGAACGCGATGTCGTTCGCCTCGTACGGGGTGTCGGGGAGCCAGGACACCGTCGTCTTGTACTTGCGCGGCAGGTTGGAGAACTCCGTGCTGCCCAGGTACCGGTCGGTGATCTCGCGGATCGCCGGGGTCGCGTCCAGCTTCTCGTCCGCGGCCACACCGGCGACCGGGCTGCCGAGGATGACCCGCGGTACGTCCCCGCACGCCTCCGCGGTCGACAGCCCCACCGCCTCCAGCCGGCGCCAGATCTCCGGTACGTGCTCGATCTCCACCCAGTGCAGCTGGATGTTCTGCCGGTCGGTCAGGTCGGCGGTGTCCCGGCCGAACTCCCGCGAGATCTGCGCGACGGTGCGGAGCTGGTCCAGGTCGAGTTGGCCGGAGTCGACCCGTACCCGGAGCATGAAGTACCTGTCCTCCAGCTCCTCCGGCTCCAGCACGGCCGTACGGCCGCCGTCGATGCCGGGCTTGCGCTGGGTGTACAGGCCCCACCAGCGGAACCGGCCGCGCTTGTCGGCCGGGTCGATCGAGTCGAAGCCGCGGTGCGCGTAGATGTTCTCGATCCGGGCCCGTACGTTCAGGCCGTCGTCGTCCTTCTTCTGCTGTTCGTTGCCGTTGAGCGGTTCCCGGTGGCCGAGCGCCCACTGGCCCTGCCCCTTCGGCCGGGACGGCCGGGGGCGCCCGGCGGTACGGGCGGGTCGGGCCGGTGCGGCGGTACCGGTGGGTTCGGTGGTCGTTGTCGAGGCCGGCATGTCGGTCCTTTCCGGCGAAGGTGCACACGAACCGCCGTACCTTCGGACCTCGATGTCCCTGGCGGGCAGCACGGCACGGCGGGCGGAGCGTGATCAGCTGGGAACCCTGACGCGACCGTGCGGCGCACTACGGTCCGACGATGGACCGGCGCACCGGGACGGATGCCGCACATCGGCGGCGGCCGCGGTCGCTCAGGCGACCGGGCAACAGATGGCGCTGCGCACGCGGCAGTGGTCGACGTGGCGTCGCACCACCAACCTGCGTCGCACCGCGGCACTCATGCGGCAAGCTTCCCATGCCGAACTACCGCACGAAAGCCCACAGTGACCTGTGTCTCTAGGGTCCGTGTCGAGACCACGCGGGATTTCGGCACCGACCCTAGCCATCGAGCCGCCCCGCCACCTCGGTACGGGACGACACCGCCAGCTTGCGCAGGATGTTCGAGACGTGCACCGCGGCGGTCTTCGGCGAGATGTGCAACGTACCGGCCAGCTCGGCGTTGGTCAGGCCGGACGCGATCAGCCGCGCCACCTCCCGCTCCCGCCGGGTCAGCGCGTCCGCGCCGCCGGACGGGCCGGGCATGCCCAGCTCCGCCCGTACCGCGGCCAGCTCCGCGACCCGCCAGCCGCACCAGCCGGCCAGCCGCTCCGCCGCCTCCTCGACGTACCGGCGGGCCTCGTCCGGCCGGTCCGTGGCGAGCAGGCAGCGGGCGGCGCCGAGCCGTGCGGTGGCCCGTACCGCCGGGAGCAGCAGCTCCGAGTCGATCACCGAGCGGTAGCCGTCCAGCGCCTCCGGGAACCGCCGGTACGCCTCGGCCAGCTGCGCGTCGACCAGCCGCCGGTACTCGTCCCAGCTCTGCCCGGCGAGCAGCTCGGCCCGCAGCTCGTCCACCCGTACGATCGGCAGGTCCGCGGCGAGCGCGGCGGCCACCAGGTCGAGCGACTGCTCGCCGTCCCGCCAGGACTGCTTCGGCAGCGCGGCCAGTACCTCGTCCAGCAGCGCCCCGACGCGCGGGTCACCGCGCCGGGCGGCCAGGTGGAACTCCAGCCCGGGGATGGCCAGCGGGGTCGGCTGCGGCTGCCGCCGCAGCTCCTCGATCACCGCGGCCGCATCGTCCAGCCGCCCGGACTCCAGGTACAGCCCGGCCAGGAAATGCCCGTGGTAGTCGGCGCGCCGGCCCCTCCGCCGGTACCCGCGGTCCAGCCGCCGGCCCGCCTCCAGCGCCTCGATCGCCGCGGCCAGGTCGCCCTCGCGGGTGGCCAGCCGGGCCCGGCCCGAGTAGTACGCGGCGACGGACATCTGCTCGAACCCGGCCCGCTCCGCGTCCACCCGCATCCGCTCCAGCAGCCGCGTGTGGTCCGGCGGCAGGGTCGGCGGCAGGTCCTGGATCAGGTAGTTGAGGGCGCGCGCGGCGAGCACCCACTCCCCGGCCCGCTCCGCCTCGTCGACCAGGTCGGCGAGGATCGCCCACCCGTCCAGCGAGGTGTCCGCCCGGTCGGTCATGGACGCGCCCTTTTCCACCAGCGCGGCCAGCCGTACCGCCGGCAGGTCGAGCTCGTCGGCCAGTGCGATGGCCCGATCCGCCCAGCTCATCGTCGCGTCGACGTCCCCGAGCAGCTGCGTCGCCTGCGCGATCGCGGTCATCGCGCGGGCCGCCTCGGCGCCCGGCGGCAGCGCCGCGACGACCTGCTCGACCTGCCGGGTGGCGGTACGCACCTCGGCGATCTCGTCCGCGTCCCACGCCGCGCGGATCAGCATGTGCAGCGCGGCGATCCGGTCCGCGGTACCGGTGGCCCGGTCCCGCCAGCAGCGCGCGTACCGCACCGCATCGTCCAGCAGGTCGGCCAGCCAGGCGGCGCGGGCCGCGTAGCCGAGCAGCTCGACGTCCTCGGGTACCTCGTCGAGTCCCATCTCGGCCAGCTGCAACGCCTGGTAGGCGGAGCCGATCGACAGGTACTCCGGGGCGCCCCGGCGCGCGGCGGCCACCACGTCGTCGTACCGGCCGGCCGCGGCGGCGTGGTGGGCGACCAGCGCCGGGTCCGCGTCGTCGGTGGCGAGCAGCGCCTCCAGCGCCGCCTCGTGCATCCGGCGGCGCTGCCGGCCGAGCATCGCCTCGGTCACCGACTCGCGTACCAGGGCGTGCCGGAAGCTGAACTCGTCCTCGCCGGACTCGACCAGTACGCCGGTGGCGACGAGCTCGCGCAGCGCGCCGATCAGCTGGTCCTCGGCGCTGCCGGTGACGGCGGCGAGCAGGTCGAACGGGATCCGGTAGCCGAGGACCGCCGCGGCCTCGACGATCGTGCGTACCGCCGGGTCGAGCGCCTCCACCTGCCGGCGCAGCGCCTCGGCCAGGCTCCACGGCAGCGGCGCCTCGGCCAGCGCCTCGACGTCACCGGGCGCCGCGCGCAGCAGCTCCTCCAGGAAGAACGGGTTCCCGCCGGTACGGTGATGCAGCGCCGCGATCGTCCGGTACGAGGCGGTCTGCCCGGTCGCCGACGCCACGAACGCGGCGGTGTCCGCCTCGGTGAGCCGGCCCAGCCGGATGTGGGTGAGGGTGTGCCGGCGCTCCATCCGGGCCAGCAGGGCGCCGACCGGCTGCCGCCCGGACACCTCGTCCGGCCGGTACGTGCCGATCAGCAGCCGCGGCCCCGCCTGCTCGGCGAGCCGCTCGAACAGCGCCGCGCTCTCCGAGTCCGCCCAGTGCAGATCCTCGAAGACGATCACCGCGGGTGCGTCCCCCAGCTGCGCGGACAGCAGCGCCAGCCCGGTGTGCAGCCGCTCCACCGGGCTGTGCCGCGGGTCGGTCAGCTCGTCCAGATCCCGCTCGGTGACGCCGGGGCTGCCGTCGATCGCGTCCAGCAACACCTCGTACGGCCGGGACAGCGAACCGGGCTCGGCGTGCCCGATGAGTACCTTCGCCTCCGCCGGCAGGCCGAGCACCAGCTCGGCGACCAACCGGGTCTTGCCGATCCCGGGTTCGCCGGCGATCACGGCGACCGCGGGCTGACGCGACGCGGCGAGCTCCGCCAACCGGCGCAGCTCGCCGTCGCGACCGACCATCATCGGGCCGGCACCGTCCCACCCACGCACGTGTCAACAGTATCGGTGTGCGTGCGGCCGCCGCGCCGGTGCGTACGCCGGTGACCGCCGTGCCGGCGGGCCGCCAGGAGGCGGGACCGGGCACCCGCGGCGACCTGGTCCGAGCGGTAGTCGTTGGCCAGGTCGATCAGTACGTCCGGGTTCGTGTACATGGTGTCCTCCGCAACCGGTCATCAGGTATGCGTTCATCCTGGGCCGGTAACGAGCCACGCACATCGGCAGCGATTACCTATCTTTGCCCGTACCCGGGTACCTAGACCGCGCCGCCGATGCCTAGGCATGCCTAGGGCGCGCCGCCGGTTGCCACAATTCCGACCGAAACCGTACGAGCGGAGGCACGATGCCAGACGACGACCCGTTGATCGAGTTGGCCGACGAGCGGCGCGGGCCGGATCGGCGTCCGGTGCCGCGGCGGTACCTGGTGGTCGGCGCGGCCGGGCTGCTCGCGGTCGGGTTCGTCGCGGGGCTGCTGGTGCAGCGCGCGCGGACGCCGGAGCACCACCCCGCGCCGGCCGCCTCGGCGAGCCACCTGCTCATGCCCGAGCCCGGGTTCGGCCTGTCGGTGCCCGACGCGCACGGCTGCCGCACCGTCGAGCACGGGTACCACGAGGCGGGGGTGACCACGGCCTGCACCGGGACCCTGCGCGCGATCCACAACACGGCGGACGACTGGCGGCTGACCCTCCGTTCCGACGACGACACCGTGTACCAGATCGCCGCGCACGACGACACCGAGGTGCTGCCGGTCGGTTCGATGCGCGACCTGACGGTCGGCGGGCGGATCGAGGTGTCCGGGCACACCTCGGACGGCCCGATGCGGGCGGTCGCGATCCGTCGCCGTACGCCCGTCGCGGGCAACCCGACCGACTGACCGGGGTCAGCGGCGCGGCAACGGAACGGTGAGCACGGCCTCGGTGCCGGGGCCGGGGTCGCGCGGGCGCAGCTCGATCGTGCCGCGCAGCTCGCCGGTCACCAGGGTACGCACGATCTGCAGGCCGAGCCGGTCGCTCGTGTCCAGGTCGAACCCGTCCGGCAGGCCGGAACCGGCGTCCGACACCGTCACGTCGACCTGCCGCCGGCGGCGCCGCGCCGACACCACGACATCGCCGGAGTCACCCGCCGGGTACGCGTGCTCGGCCGCGTTCTGCAGCAGCTCGTTGAGCACCATCACCAGCGGGGTGGCGACCTCGGCCGGCAGTACCCCGAAGCTGCCCTCGCGGCGGAACACCACCTTCGACTCGGCGGCGGCGACCTCGCCGGCCATGGACGCGACCCGGTCCACGATGGTGTCGAACTCGACCGCCTCGTCCGAGGTGAACGACAGCGTCTCGTGCACCAGGGCGATGGACGCGACCCGGCGTACCGACTCCTCCAGCGCGGCGCGCGCCTGCGGTACGGATCGCCTGGCCTGCAGGCGAAGCAGCGCGGCGACGGTCTGCAGGTTGTTCTTGACCCGGTGGTGGATCTCGCGGATCGTGGCGTCCTTGGTCAGCAGGGCGCGGTCCCGACGGCGTACCTCGGTGACGTCCCGGACGAGCACCAGCGCCCCGGCCGGCCGGCCCTCCGGGGACAGCGGCAGCGCCCGCATCAGTACGCTCGCGCCCCGCGCGTCGATCTCCTTGCGCGGCGGCCCCTGGCCGGCGAGCGCGGTGAGGATCCGTTCGGTGGCCTCGCTGCCTTCCAGGGGGTCGTCGGCGAGCCGGCCGGTCAGCGCGGCCAGGTCCTCGCCGATCAGGTCGCCGGGCAGCCCCATCCGGCGGTACGCGGACTGCGCGTTCGGGCTCGCGTACACGGCCTTGCCGTACTCGTCCAGCCGGACCAGCCCGTCCCCGATCCGGGGCGCCGAGGTCGTCTCGCCGGGGTGGTGGGTGGGCGGGAACGTGCCCTGGGTCAGCATCAGCGCCAGGTCGTCGGCCAGGCCGAGGTAGTTCAGCTCCAGCTTGCCGGGGGTACGCGCGTCGGACAGGTTGGTGTCCCGCCCGACCACGGCGATGATCTCGTCGGAGCCGGCCCGGCGCACCGGGATGGCCTCGTGCCGGGCCGGTGTGTCGCCGTACCAGACGGGGTCGCCCTCCCGCCAGATCCGCCGCTCGTCGCGGGCGATGCCCAGGTGCGCGAAGTCCGGCGCGCCGGCCTCCCGCCCCACCTGGTCGTCCTGGTACGCGGTCGGGGCGGTCGTCGGCCGCACCTGCGCCACGCAGCGGAACCTGGCCGGCCCGGTCGGTACCCACAGCAACAGGTCGGCGAAGGACAGATCGGACAGCAGCTGCCAGTCGCCGGCCAACCGGTGCAGATGCTCGATATCGGCCGGCGCGAGGGTGGTGTACTCCTCGACCAGGTCCCGCAGTGTCGACACGCGACCAGCGTATGGCCTGCCCCGCGAACGCCACCGGTAGGTTCACGCCATGCCCGATCTCGACACGCTGCTGGAGTGGCTCGCCTCGCCCGACCCCGAGCTGCGCGACCACCAGGCGCAACGCGTACTCGTGCAGCGGATCGGGCGCGGCGCGCTGGACGACCGGCTGGTCGCGGTCGGCGACGCGATGGTCGATCGGTTCGGGCATCCGGAGGTACCGGCGCGGACGTTCGCGCCGCTGGTCCTCGCCGCCGTTGTCGCCCGGGACAGCGCCGCCGACCTGCTGGACGCGGCGACGCTGGCGCGCTGGCGTACCGCGTTCGTCTCGTGGTGGCTGGGCGAGACCGACATCCGCGGCTGGGACGACCGGCTCGGGTGGCTGCACGCGATCGCGCACGGTGCCGACCTGGTCGCCGCGTACGGGGCCGCGCCGCGCTCGACCGCACCGGTACTGGCCGAGCTGGCCACGGTGGTCGCCGAGCGCACCGTGGCACCGACCGACTACCGGTACGCGCAGCAGGAGGAGGACCGGCTGGCCCGCGCCCTGGCGGCGGTGCTGGTACGACCCGAGCTGACCGAGGCGCAGGCGACCGGGTGGCTGGCGCCGGTGGACCGGCTGTTCGCCACCGGCGGGCCGGGGCCGCTGCCGATCGACGCGGCGAACACGTTCGCGGTGCTGCGCGCCGGGTACGTGATGCTGGACCGGTCGCCGCTGCCGCACCGCCGGGCGGTCACCGACGCGATCGCGGCCCGGCTGCACGAGGTGTTCCCGTCGTACCCGGCGATCCGGGAATAGTTGCAAGTTCAAAGACTTTGCTCGGGGTATGAGCGAACGCATGCCCGTGCTCTACCTCGGCCACGGCGCGCCGCCGCTGGCGGACGACCCGGTATGGACCGGACAACTCGCCGGCTGGTCGGCCGCGCTGCCCCGGCCGACGGCGATCCTGATGGTCTCCGCGCACTGGGAGCAGGCGCCGCTGACGCTCGGGGCGACCAGCACGGTGCCGTTAACGTACGACTTCTGGGGGTTCCCGGAGCGCTACTACCGGGTGCGGTACCCCGCGCCCGGCGCGCCGGAGCTGGCGGCGACGGTACGGGCGCTGGTCGGCGCCGCCTACCCGACCCGGGACGAGCCCGACCGCGGCCTCGACCACGGCGCGTACGTCCCGCTGGTCGAGATGTACCCGGACGCCGACGTGCCGACCCTGCAGATCTCCCTGCCGACCCTGGACCCGCGCCGGCTGTACGAGGTGGGCCGGTTGCTCGCGCCGCTGCGCGACGAGGGCGTACTCGTCGTCGGGTCGGGCTTCCTGACCCACAATCTGTCCTGTGTGGACTTCGGTGCGGGTGTCGACGCGCCACCGGCGTCGTTCATGACGGAGTTCGACGACTGGGCGGCTCGTACCCTCGCCGCCGGTGACGTGGACGGGCTGCTGGACTTCGCGCACACCGCGCCGGCGCCCCGCCTCGCGCATCCGCGCAGCGAACACTTCGCCCCGCTGTTCGTCGCGCTCGGCGCGGCCGGGGACAGCGTCGCCGGCCCTCGCACGCCGATCGACGGCTTCTGGTACGGGCTGTCGAAGCGCTCCGTCCAGTTCGACTGACCGTGGGGTGCCCGGGGCACCGGCGGCGCCCCGGGCACCGGGTCACTCGATCAGGCCCTCGGAACGCAGCCAGTCCCGCGCGACCAGTACCGGTTCCTGCCCCTCGACGTCGACCTTCGCGTTCAGCTTGCGCATCACCGGGGTGGACAGCCGGGACGCGATCTGCTGCTCGATCGTGGCGATCTGCGGGTACTTCTTGATGACCGACTCGCGGATCGTCAGCGCCGGGTTGTAGATCGGGAAGAAGTGCCGGTTGTCCTTCAGCGTCGTCAGGTGCAGCGCCGGGATCCGACCGTCGGTGTCGAACACCTCACCGAACAGGCAGGTGCCCTTGGCGGTCGCGTCGTACACGACGCCGGTGGCGAGCTTGTGCACCTGACGGGCCGGCGGCTTCGGGATCCCGTACGCCTTGAGCATCCCGGAGAAGCCGTCCACCCGGGAGTAGAACTCGGTCTCCAGGCAGAACGAGCGCTGGTTCGCCGGTACCTTCCTCATGTCCGACAGCGACGACAGGCCGTACTTCTTCGCGTTCGGCCCGGTGACCGCCATCGCGTAGGTGTTGTTGAAGCTGGCGTACGACAGCCAGTCGATCTGGTTGTCCTTCAGGTCCTTGCGCTTGACCGCCTGGTACTGCTTCTTCGGGTCCGGGATCGGCTTCGACTCGCCCATGTACGTGATCCAGGCGGTACCGGTGTACTCCCACCCCATGTCCGCCTCGCCGCGCTCGATCGCCTTGCGCGAGTTGATCGAGCCCTGCACGTTGGTCTTGTCGACCACGTTCGCGCCGGCGGCCTTGAGCGCCAACACGGTGATCTTGCCGAGCAGGATCTGTTCGGTGAAGTCCTTCGACGTCACCGACAGCGTCGCGCCGTCCAGGCTGCCGGCCTTGATCGCCTTGCCGGTCACGTCCGGCGCGAACTGCGACGCCGGTTTCAGCCCGCACCCGGTGGCGAGCAGACTCACCGCCGCGATCGCCGCGGCCAGGCCGATGCGTAGTTTCCGCACGCGGTACACCTCCTAGATCCCGCGCGGGCGCAGGTAGCGTTCGGCCAGGCTGGCCAGCCAGTCCACGAACAGGGCGAGGCAGGCCACCAGCACGCTGCCGGTGACGAGCACGTTGTACCGCTGCAGCTGCACGCCGGTACTGATCATCTCGCCGAGACCGCCGCCGCCGATCAGCGACGACAGCGCGGCGACCCCGATCAGCAGTACCAGGGTGGTACGGATACCGGCCAGGATCACCGGCACCGCGAGCGGCAGCTCGACCTTGAACAGCACCGCCAGCGCGGACATCCCGATACCGCGGCCGGCCTCCTTCAACGCCGGATCGATCTGTTGCAGCCCGACCATCGTGTTGCGCAGCGACGGCAGTACCGCATAGATCACCAGCGCCACCACCGCGACCGTGAATCCGGTCTGCCACACCACCGCCAGCAGGACGATGATGCCGATCGCCGGTGCGCCCTGGCCGATGTTCGCCAGCGCCAGCACGATCGGGGTGGCGAGCCTGGCTCCCTTGCGGGACAACAGGATCCCCAACGGGATGGCGATGATCAGCACGATGATGCCGGCGACGACGGTGAGCTTCAGGTGCTCCAGCGTCTTCGTCCCCATGTACGACAGCTGCAGCGTGGTGCGCGCGTTCGCGTCCGGGTGGGTGGCCCGCACGTACAGCCAGTCGAGCAGCAGCGCCGCGACGATCAGCGCCGGCGTACCCACCAGGTACCACTTGCGCCGCGGCTTGGCCTTGACCTCAGTGTCGGGCGGCGCGAGCTTGGCCGCGTCGGGTGCGACCGTCATACGCCCTCCCCCGCGCCGGCGCCGGCCTTCGCCTGCTCCCGCAGCTGCTGGATCGCGCTCTGCACGGTGTTCAGCGACACCAGCCCGATGTAGCGGCGACGCCG
>Ga0164243_10008804_pt1 | contig 14826 bp, 8 predicted proteins | sample OricompcompostOP_FD_108781 | JGI IMG/M metagenome (GOLD analysis project Ga0164243, IMG submission 108781) | Organic Plus compost microbial communities from Emeryville, California, USA - Original compost - Organic plus compost (OP) | ecosystem: Engineered > Solid waste > Mixed feedstock >... | reverse complement strand
CCGGCGACAACTGCAACAACTATTACAAACCATGCAAGTGTAACGTAATGAGCGAAAAACATCTATACGAAAAACACTTGGCAGAAAAACTGCAGCAGGTACCGCCTCCGCCAGACATGCAAACGCACTGGCAGGAAATGAAGGCCCTGCTTGATGAGGAAATGCCACGCGGCGGCTATTTTGGCCGCAACGGGCGCTGGTGGCGCCTGGGCGTTATAGCAGGTATACTGCTGATCGGCGGCTGGTTAACCGGAACCAGCATTCAATCTGATGACAGCGATCAACGGGCTACCGTTGCACAAACGCCCACAGTTGCTCCGGGTAAAACCGGACAATCGTCCGGGCAGGCACCTGCCCGGCGCTCGCAACAACCGGCAGGAGATAACGGTTTTGGGCAACCGAATGCTGCTATGCCTGAAGTGCGACCGGCGACAGATAACCAGCAGCCTGTTGACGCAAGCCAGGCATCAGCCGGTACTGATCAAACCCGTCGCGCGGCCATGGACGCACCACAAGGCAATGTTTCTGCTGCTATGCCGGCTCCGGGCAACAGAAGCAGCCGGCGTGCTGATCAATATTCCGTTATAGCCGGAAATGCTACCGGGGATAAAACGAATAAACCATACCAATCAAACGGAAAAAATGCCAGTGCAGGCAGCAATCCGGTAAACAATACTGAACACACACAAAATAAAATTCACGCTGATGGTTCAACTGTACACAACACAACTAATGTAAATAATAATCAGGCAGGCTTTACGCCAGGCAATCGCGACGCATCATTGGCATATTCGCCGGTGAAAGTACATGCTGATCTTACCGAAGAAAATCCCTCGCCGGCAGATCATATTCAGACAAATTTTTCCGCATTCGATCTGAAAGTGGCCAATACCGGCAAAAGCAGATCTTCCCGGGCAAACAGAAGCCGGGCAGCCGGTTCATTTTCTATCGGGTTCTCATTGCCGCTGGCGTTTCCATTAGGCGACCAGAAGGCATTGGGGTACAATTTCAGCGCCGGCGCCAATACGATTTCCGATTACATACCCGCTCCGCATCTGCAATACCATTTCAATGATAAAACATACCTGCAAACGGAGGTACAGGTAATGGCCCCGCAATTCATACGCCCCATACTCTTATATCAGCATAAGACACCGCAATCGGGCAATGCTTATATATACCAGTCCATCTACGCTAAAAAGTTGTATTACTTCAATCTGCCTGTAGGCATTCATTACAGTCCGTTCAGCGGTTTTTACCTGGGCACGGGTTTACAGTTTTCCAGCCTGTTAAGCGGCGTGGCATTGTATGAAGAAACAAGGCGAACAGCAGGTGGTCAGCAAACAGCATTGCTGAGTGAGCGGTATGCACGGTTTGGAGGAGATTCTCTGTCGCACAGGATGAATCCTTCCGAGGTACGGCTGCTGCTGGAAGTGAATTATTATTTCAACCGGTTTACGGTGGGATTGCGATACAACCAGGCCTTCAATAACTATGTGAGTTTCCAGATAGATCCATCTTCGCCTTATACTTTTGATAAGAACAAAGCATTACAGTTTTACCTGCGCTATAATCTCTGGGAAGATCTTAAACGAAAACCACAGGCAAAGGGGTTATTGTCTTCTAAATAACTGGTCGAGATAATCTTTCTTGAATTCAATATAGGTGGGGTGTCCCGCCGCTGTTACGTTCGGCTGGGCGCAGCTGAACAGGTTGCGGACCAGTGTGCGCATTTCTTCTTCTGTAAGCGAAGCGCCGGGTTTGATGGCTTGCTGCCAGGCCAGTGAACGAATGAGTTTTTCGCGGCGCGAGCATTTCAGGTCGCTGCTGAAATGTTTAAACTGGTCCAGCAGATTTTCCAGCGTTTGCTTTTCATTGCCGGGAGCCAGATCAGCAGGCGTACCCTGGATCACAAAAGTATTGTTGCCGAAAGGTTCTATCATATAGCCGAGCTGGTTGAGGTCGGCCAGGAGTTCGTTCAGCAGCACGGCATCTTGTGGCGGCAAGTCAACCGTAACCGGGAAAAGACTTTTTTGAACCGCCATGGGCTGGCCTGTTGTGGCAGCAGCGAGACGTTCATAGAGAATGCGTTCGTGCGCCAGTTGCTGGTGAATTACAATAAACCCACGGCTGGTGCCGGCTACGATGTAGGTGAGCAGTAATTGTGTAACGGGCGTTTCTTCTGCCAATTCAAACTGCTGCGTGCGGAGGGGAGTGGTCTCAGCAATGGGCGCATCGCTCTGCGGGTCACCTCCTTTCAATTGCGCAAGCAGTGATTGAAATTTCGGTTGTTCGGTACCGGTATCAATTTTGTTATCACCATCTTTCGGACTTCCTTCAAAAAAATCTTTCCAGTGTTTTAATTCACTTTTGTTGGTGGGTTGTATAAAATGTGCCTGGTGTTTTTGCGTAAAATTTTTGAACAGTTCTGAATCGGCAGCGGCTGCCTGTTTGGCTTCTGTAAAAGGTTTGGTGACCGCTTCGAGTTGCTGGATGGCGGGATCGAGATCAAATTCCAGCGTGGGCGTAACGCTGAACTGCGCAAGGGCATGCTTCACCGCAGCCTGCACAAAGGCATACACGATTTTTTCGTCTTCAAACTTAATTTCCTGTTTGGTAGGATGTACATTGATATCTACCTGGCTGGGGTCCATATCAATGAACAACACATACAACGGAAAACTGTCCGGCGCAATCATTTCCTGGAATGCGCTCATTACTGCATGATGCAGATAAGGACTGCGGATAAACCGGTTATTAACGAAGAAATACTGGTCGCCGCGGGTTTTGCGCGCTGTTTCAGGTTTTCCGGCAAAACCATATATGTTGAGATAATCTGTTTTTTCCTGTACAGTTACCAGTTTTGCATTGTACTGGTGCCCCAGTACCTGTACCACGCGTTGTTTGAGTGAACCTTTTTCGAGGTGAAAAATCTCCTGTCCGTTTGCGGTGAGACTGAAGAAAATATTGGGAAAGGAAAGCGCCACACGGATGAACTCATCTACGATGTGCCGCATTTCAGCGGCATTGCTTTTCAGGAAATTTCTGCGGGCCGGTACATTGAAGAACAGGTTTTTCATGGCAATGCTGGTGCCATTCACCGCAGCCACCGGTTCCTGCCTTTTCACTACGCTGTTCTCTATTTCTATAAAGGTGCCGGTTTCATCTTCGGCGCGTTTTGTTTTCAGTTCAACCTGTGCAACGGCTGCAATGGATGCCAGCGCCTCACCGCGAAAGCCCATGGTGCGGATATGAAACAGGTCGTCAATGTTGCGGATTTTGGAAGTGGCATGCCGCTCAAAGCACATACGGGCATCGGTCTCACTCATGCCTTTACCGTTGTCAATTACCTGGATCAGCGATTTGCCGGCATCCTGTACCAGCAATCTGATTTCGGTAGCGCCCGCATCAACCGCATTTTCCAGCAACTCTTTCACTGCGCTGGCAGGACGCTGAATAACTTCGCCCGCAGCGATCTGATTCGCAATATTATCTGGCAGTAATTGAATGATATCCGGCAAGGTGATTTCGAATTTATCGGCGAAAATACGGGAATCAGCGCGAAAACAGCGGTGGAGAGCGCAACCGGAAAAAGGGCAGACGGAAGTCAGCATGTGCCCCTTTGCAGCTTTTGAATTTTTGATCTGCTGTACAGCTAAACGCCATTGCAACGTAAAGCGCTCAGTTTTCGTCGTATACACAGCGTTGCACACGCAAAAATCCGCATAAGAGTTTAGAAGATTTTTAATGGCATGCCCGATTAAAACTGGTAATTTTGATTGCTTCGTTTTGTGTGCAGTAAAAATCAAAACATGTTGTTAGCAAAAAGTGTTAAGGTCCTGTTTTTGTTTCTTGTTGTGTCAGTTTGTTGCGGGCTGGCCATGAGCCAGTACAATTCAACCCTGCCGGAAGACTATTGGGTAGACAGTGTATTTAAAAGTCTTTCCAAAGATCAGAAGCTGGGACAACTGATGGTGGTGCGTTTATCTTCCATTGGTCCCGACAGAAGAGCTGTTTTTTATGAAAAGGAAGTGGAAGAGGCGATCCGCAAATACAATATCGGAGGTATTTGCCTTTTTCAGGGTGCGCCGGTTAAAACCGCCAACCTGATCAATTATTTTCAAAGCATTGCCCGCACGCCCATTCTTATCAGCATTGATGCGGAGACGGGGTTGGGCATGCGGCTCGACAGTGTGATGCCATTGCCGCGACAGATGATGCTGGGCGCTGTGCAGGACCCGCAGATCATTTATGAATATGGTCGTGTGGTGGGCGAACAGTGTAAGCGTATGGGCATACAGGTGAACTATGCTCCGGTGGTGGATGTAAACAACAATCCCAACAATCCTGTCATCAACGATCGTTCTTTTGGCGAAGACAAATACCGCGTTGCCGAATATGGCATAGAATATATGCGCGGTATGCAGGATGCGGGAGTGATGGCATGCGCCAAGCATTTCCCCGGACATGGTGATGTGGAGGTTGACAGCCATCTTGATCTGCCGGTGATCAATAAGTCAAGAGCAGAACTTGATTCACTCGAAATATATCCTTTTAAGCGACTGATTCAGGCAGGTGTGGGCAGTATTATGGTGGCGCATTTGTCAATCCCTGCTATAGACAATACTGCCAACAAGCCTACCTCTATTTCTTATAACAGCGTAACAAAACTGCTTCGCAAGGAATTGAACTTTGATGGCCTGACCTTTACCGATGCGCTTGAAATGAAAGGGGTATCCAAATTCTATCCGGATGGCGAAGCGTCTGTGCAGGCTGTGCTGGCCGGCAATGATATGCTTTGTTTGCCGGGCGATATTCCCGGAAGTATTGCCAGGATCAAAAGAGCTATTCGCAATGGAAAGATCACCTGGAAAGAAATAGATGAACGGGTAAAGAGAATTCTCCATGCCAAATACCGCTATGGTCTCGCCAACTGGCAGCCGGTAAATACCAAAAACCTGACGAACGATCTGAACCGAAAATCGGTGGAATTGCGTCGCATGGTAGCGGAAAATGCGCTTACCCTGTTACGCAACAACGACCCTGCCATATTTCCGCTGGCAACCGGCAAACGCGTGGCTTATGTAGGTTTTGGCCTTACCGGCGACAATACTTTTGCCCGCAGAATCCGCGAAGAGTATAATGCGCAGGTATATTATTTTGATTACCGCCTCAGTGAAAGTAAAGTGCAGCCGATGCTGGACCTGTTCAAAGACCGGTATGATGTAGTGATCATTGGCGTTCACAACTATGCACGTTTCCCCGCCAATAATTTTGGAATCAGTCCGGCTGCACAATCGTTGATCCAGGGACTGCAGCAACAGCAGAAAACCATTATTTCCATTTTTGGCAATCCGTATGCTATCCGCAATCTGTGCGATTCGCGCGTAGTGATTGCCTGTTATGAAGATGATGATATTACGCAGGCAACGGCAGCAGATTTGATCTACGGCCGTTTTCTGGCAAAAGGAAAATTGCCGGTTACCGTGTGCGAATCATTCAAGTATGGTGATGGTATTATTGCCAAGCGCCTGTTGCCGCGCGTGGATGCAGACGACCTGGGCTTTCAATCGGCGCGCATGACAAAGGAAATTGATTCCATTGTAACGGATGCCATTGCGCAAAAAGCCATGCCGGGCGCCGTTGTGCTGGTAGCGAAAGATGGAAAGATTGCGTATGAGCGTGCCTATGGTTATCTCACCTACGATAGCCTGGAACCGGTGTATACGGAAACCATTTACGACATGGCTTCGGTAACCAAGATCATGGCTACCACGCTGGCCGTTATGAAGCTGTATGATGAAGGCAAACTGGATTTGCAGAAAACGATCGGCGACTATCTGCCCTGGGTGCGTGGTACCGATAAGGCGCCGTTGAAAATATGGGACGTGTTGTTGCACCAGGCAGGATTAAAAGCGTGGATTCCTTTTTATCGCGAAACGATTGATGCTGCCAATGGCGGCAGTGTGCTGTCGGGCATTTACGAGCGGCAACCCAATGCGCAATATTCGGTTCCCGTAGCGGAGAACCTGTACATGCGCAAAGACTGGGTAGACACCATGTATCGCCGCATATTGCAAAGTGAACTGGGCCCGCTGGGCAAGTATGTATACAGCGACAACGATTATATTTTCCTGGGCAAAATTGTGGAGGCCATCACGGGTATGTCGCTGGACAGGTATGTAAAAGAAACTTTTTACGATAAACTGAATCTGCAGTTTACCGGTTTTAATCCCAGGGACCGCTTTCCGGTGAAGAACATTGCCCCTACTGAAAACGAGGCTATGTTCCGGCAACAGCTTATTCGTGGTTATGTACACGATCCGGGAGCTGCGATGTTTGGCGGTGTGGCAGGTCACGCGGGATTGTTCAGCAATGCCTATGAACTGGCAGTGCTGGCGCAGGTGCTGTTGAACGGTGGTGTGCTGAACGGCGAAAACTTTTTTAAACGGGCTACTATAAAATACTTCACCCAGTATCATAGCGAAGAAAGTCGCCGGGGACTTGGGTTTGATAAGCCGGAAAAAGACAACTATCAGCGGCCGGAACCCTATCCCACCAAATCGGCATCGCCGGAAACTTACGGTCATACCGGGTTTACAGGCACTTGTTTTTGGGTAGACCCGAAACACAACCTGGTATACATTTTCCTTTCCAACCGGGTGAACAGTCCTGATGCCAGCAAATTCTTGCGCATGAATGTGCGGCCAAAAGTGCATGAGGCTATATACAAGGCGTTGCTGGAGCGGTATGGGCATGAGGTGAGCAAGTAAGCGGTGTAACCTGCAGCCACCGGTATACATTGCCAGTTGATTACATTCTCACGGTTTTGGTATAACTTGTGAAAATTTATCCTTTCAACAATGGCTCGCAAAGAACAGGTCCTGCAGGACGTAGTAATAAAATTCGCCGGCGACAGCGGCGACGGTATGCAATTGACTGGCAGTCAATTCACCAATAATTCAGCATTGCTTGGTTTAGACCTGGCTACCTTTCCTGATTTTCCTGCCGAAATAAGAGCGCCCCAGGGCACCCTGCCGGGCGTGAGCGGGTTTCAGCTGCGCTTTTCCAGCGACCAGGTATATACTCCCGGCGATCAATGCGATGTGCTGGTGGCCATGAATGCGGCTGCCCTGAAAACCAATCTGAAAACTTTAAAAAAGGGCGGTAAGATCATTGCCAATACGGATGGTTTTGATGCCAAAAATCTCCGGCTGGCCAATTATCCCGATGGTGTAAATCCGTTGGAAGACGGCAGCCTTGGCAATTACGAGGTGATCAAAATGGATGTGACCAAAATGACGCGGGAGGCGCTGAAAGACATCACCATGGGCACCAAGGAGAAAGACCGCGCCAAGAATATGTTTGTGCTGGGCTTCCTGTACTGGATGTATAACCGGAACATGGACAATACCGTTCGGTTCCTGCAGGATAAGTTTGGCAAAAAACCGGAAATACTCGAAAGCAACCTGCGTGCGCTGCAGGCAGGGTACAATTTTGGCGACACCACAGAAACTTTCACCACCCGCTATAAAGTGGAGAAGGCAAAGATGGAGCCGGGCGTATATCGCTCTATCATGGGCAACCAGGCCCTTGCATATGGATTAATAGCCGCTTCGGAAAAAAGCGGGCTGCCCTTATTCCTGGGTTCTTACCCCATTACACCTGCTTCTGATATACTGCATGAACTGAGCAAGTACAAATCGTTTGGTGTGCGCACCTTTCAGGCAGAAGACGAAATTGCGGCCATTACATCGGCAATCGGTGCTGCATATGGAGGAGCGCTGGGTGTAACAACCACCTCTGGTCCCGGTATGGCATTGAAGGCGGAAGCAATGGGACTTGCGGTGATGATGGAGATGCCCTTGCTGATTTGCGATATTCAGCGTGGTGGTCCTTCCACCGGTTTGCCCACCAAAACGGAACAAAGCGATTTGTTGCAGGCCTATTATGGCCGCAACGGTGAGTGCCCGATGCCTGTGATTGCGGCGTGCACGCCCAGTGATTGTTTTGGAGCAGTATATGAAGCGGTGCGCATAGCGCTGCAGCATATGACGCCCGTTATATTCCTGAGTGATGGTTACATTGCCAACGGCGCCGAGCCCTGGCGTTTTCCCCAAAGCGCTGACCTGCCACCCATTACTGTTTCCTTTAAAAAGGAATTGGGGGCAGATGAAAAACAATTTCAGCCTTACCTCCGCGATGAAAAACTGGTGCGTCCCTGGGCAATTCCCGGAACACCCGGACTGGAACATCGTATTGGCGGACTTGAAAAACAAAACATTACCGGCAACGTAAGCTATGATCCCGAGAACCATCAGCTGATGGTGAAGATCCGGCAGGAGAAAGTTGATAAGATTGCCGATTACATACCGGAACAAGCGTTGGACAGCGGACCAGACAAAGGCAAAATGCTCGTGCTCGGATGGGGTAGTACTTATGGCGCTATTAAAAGCGCTGTGGCGGAATTGCAGCAGGAGGGGTATGCGGTAAGCCATGCGCATCTCCGTTATATTCGTCCTTTCCCCAGGAATCTTGGCGCTATACTGCGCAACTTTGAACAGGTGTTGATACCTGAAATCAATAACGGACAGTTGATCAGGATTATTCGTGATCAGTATTTGATTGATGCGAAAGGATACAATAAGATTATGGGTGTGCCGATTACCAAAACGGAATTGGTGATGAAGTTGAGGGAGATGCTGGGTGGAGCGAATTGATCAGTAGTAATTCCAATTAAGTTGGAATATTAATTTTGGTTGACTGGTTTTTTCATTGGGTTGTAATCTTATTTGGCCGGAAGGTCAACTAAAACGAAAGATTCAACATCGTTCCCAACGAGCAATTAAACAAAACCTCTTCTTTTGAAACTGCAGCCGTAGCCGAAACCAGTAGCAGTTTAAACGGCGTATAATACAAACCGGCGCCATAAGCGTGATGCCATCGGCGGCTTACCTCGTGCTTATACCACACTCTGCCTATGTCGTTGAACACTACCAACCCCCATTGTCCGGGCAACAAGTAATTCTTACTCTCACCCAGTTTGAAGCGAAACTCAACACTTCCATAGAGTGCCGAATTCCCTGCGAACCTGTTTTTTCTGAATCCCCGCAAAAAATTATTGGAGCCCAGCATAATTGCCTGGAAATACTCAAACTCATTACTGAAGATGTGCCCGCCTCCCAAACGGAATACGGAAACAAATTTTTCAGGTTCCATAATACTTACATACCATGCCATATCACTTTGCAACCGGCTCAGCGCATATGCCTTGTTTGATAACGGCTGCAGCTGGCTGTATTCGGTATACCAGTGCATGCCATGTGAGGGAAGAAATTCGTTGTTGAGGCTATTGAGCAGTATGCTGATTTTGCCACCTACGTAAGTCTTTTGAGTATAAATAGCTGTACTGTCCAGGCCTTCAGCAGAAGGATGTGCGAGTATATAATCTTTGTTGTCGCGGGGATTATTCCAGTAGTGAAAGAATGCCGGTCCGAAGGCGAAGCTTACTGTATTACTAAATTTTCTTTTGAGCAACGCTTCACTGCTCACATATTTGTAGCGCACCCGGTAAAAGCGCGCCCGCTTGTCGGAACCCTTTTCTGTATTGTTACCAAAACCAAAGAAATAACTCAGCACCGGATTGAGCCATGCTGCATCCACTACCAGATCGGTTTTAGGAAATATATCAGTGAATGAACCCCGGTATCGCAACTGAAAGGCACGCTGTCCCAAAGCAAAAAGCGTGGAAAACCGGTGGTCCGAGGCATACGGCGTTTTGCGGAATCCGTGATTACGAAACCACCAACCGGCCCCTGCTAACAATCCATCGTCAATATTAAATCCAACATTCAGTCGCGGCCATCTATTGATGTTATATTCAAAGGCATTATAGTCGTAGTGATTTACCTGCGGATCGGCACTAAGGCGGATGATGGTATGCTTCCCTTTGACCAGGACATTTCTTTCTGTTTGCAGGTCGTACACATAGTTGCGGATATTGCCCGTTACTGCAATGGTATCTGCCCCCGTACCACCAATGATGCGCAAAAAAGTTTTGGAAGCCTGGTTGGCTTCAATGTTGAAAAAGTCGCTTCCATTGAAACCATACAAGCGAATCTCTTTCGTTATGGCAGGGTCAAACAGGCGATCGTATTTTACCAGGCTGGAATCTTTGCTGATGGGCGCCAGCACTTTTACCCTGATCTTGCCGTTTTCATTGCTTACCGTGAAGTATTCGGTATCATTGCTGCCCAGCACCGTCACCACTTTGGCAAGGAATGTATAATAGTCCATTGCTTTCTGCAACAATAGTTGCCGGCGGCTTTTCAACTTTGCAATCATTTGCGCTCCGGTAAGGGCAAACACTGCATCAGGCATTTGTTGTACGGCATGAGTGATTACGCTGTCGTTCATTGTTCGTATAAATTCTCCCGTTGTTGCTTCCCAATCTTTTTTGTCCAACGCATTCAACATCAGGCGGTCAAAATTGCGGGCACTAGCGCCCAGGTGTTCTACATCGGGAATGGTATGTCGAAAGCCTTTGAGAAAAGGCAATATGCGTTGGGAGACATACCAAAGCAACCATCCATCGGAATAGAAAAAAGCCTGGTCGTGGTTTTGGGGTATGGGGTAATACATGCTGCCTTGTGCTGTTTGGCGCATACCCCATTTCCACTTGTCAATATGGCGATCCCAGTCCGCTATGAGTATATCAAGCAGGCGCGCCTGCAGTACTTCCTGCTGCATCACACGATGGTTGTTGTTGGCAATCAGCTGCTGAATGACTGTAATGGTGCTTTTACTGCCGGAACTGTCTGCTGATGCTACCTGTGGTTGGAGCATTGCAATCTTATTCGCAAATTGCGGACGATACCTTCCAAAAGCAGGATCGTCCGGTACAAAAAAATATTGAGGAAGCGCTTGTGGTATGCCGGCAGCCTGCGCCAATGTAGCAGCAATAAGGTGCGCATAAGGATGGCGGGCAGATGCCAATTCCTGTACAAGGTCTCCGGCTATGCTTCCATGCAGTCCTTCCGGGAACAGCACTTCAGCATGCTTGTCAATCGTTTGCAAGGTCCAGGCTTTGCCCTGCTTGTCTGTGAGCGTAAGCGAATTGTTCAGTCTATCATATTCCCTTTCCGCGATGTTGAATCCCCCCTTCTCTTCCTGTAACCGGAATACTTTCCATTGTACGGGGGCAGACCAGATAGCGCGGTAGTTTTTTCCCAGCAGACAACGTTCCAGCCTGCTGTTGTTTTTGTACAGGATGCTTGCAGGCGCTGTAACATAATACTTGTGGGATGGTTGCTGCACCGGAAAGCTACTGTGAGCAGGTTCAATGCGGGTATGCGCTGTATCATTCACCTGCGGGTATAAAGAAACGTACATAAATATCAGCGTTGCAACTAATCCTGTTCTCATGCTTTCCTGCTTGTGGTATTATAAAAGCAATACCCTTGCAAGGCATGAAGGGATGGTTGCCGGCTGTATTGCAGCATTCAGTCTACAGGAGCGGGAGGAAGCAACGACTACTTTTTCGCGGGTACATGCTGCTGGTACCATTTGCAAACCGGGCGCAATCCGCACTGTCCACACTTGGGATTGCGGGCCACGCAGGTATAGCGGCCGTGAAGTATCAACCAGTGATGGGCTTTATGGATCAGTTCGCGGGGAATGTGTTCAATGAGTTGTTTTTCAGCAGCAAGTGGCGTTTTGGCGCCCACGGTAAGCCCGATGCGGGCGGAAACGCGGAATACATGGGTATCCACCGCCATGTTCGGCTGCTGATCTACTACAGAGGTGATGACATTGGCGGTTTTGCGGCCCACGCCGGGGAGTTGCACCAGTTCTTCCACCGTGAGCGGTACCTCACCATTAAATTTTTCCACCAGCATGTTGGCCATGCCGATGAGGTGTTTGGTTTTGTTATTGGGGTAAGAAATGCTTTTGATCAGGGGAAACAGTTCCTCAAACGTGGCTTTGGACAACGCCTCTGCGTCCGGGTATTTCTCAAAAATAGCCGGCGTGGTCATGTTCACGCGTTTGTCGGTGCACTGGGCAGAGAGGATTACCGCTACCAGCAGTTGGTAGGGATTGTCGTACAACAACTCAGTGTCAGCATCGGGGGCATGTTGCTGAAAATAGTCTATTACAAAGCGATAGCGCTCTTTCCTGGTCATTCCGTTGTTTAAGAACGACGCGAAATTAATGGATAGGGGTTAATATCCGTGCAATCGGCTTAAATGACTGAGCAATACAGCATTAGGGAGGTTAAACGTGTTGCGTGGCGGTTTCGCGGGCGTAGTTTAAGACCTTCAGAACAACTTCTGTTCTTGGCGATTCCACGATTTTATCGAGATTCTGAGCCGAAGACTTCAAGACTTCCAGTTTTTCCCGGAGTGTCCAGTCTTCCAGTAGTGCTGCTTCAATCGCCGCTTTCTTCTCGGCGGAGGTGTCATTATACAAATAACGTACAAGATCCTCTGGTGTAAAGAGAACTGTCATAGGCAAACCATTTATGTCCTTTTAAGTTTCCGAAAGAGTCAATTTCGGAGTCCGTCCAATTCTTAAAACGCTTATTGGTTTCTCTTATTGTGAAGGGTATTGGAAATTAAAAATGTGAAGCGGAGAGAAGCTGGGTGAAAGGTAAGAAAAGGAAATGAAAGTTCATAGAAGAAGCGGGAGAAAGAATAAGAAGACAGCAAAGTGACGGGCAAGGCAGCACGGGCGGGAAACCGGGCAGGAGATACAGGCAGGATGGGTTGGCAATCTGATAATCTGAAAGGCGGGAATTTACCGTAAGTGCTACCGGTCAGGACTCTGGGTTGGAAATCTAACAATTGAAAGGGGAACAGGACCGCGTACTTGGTTTGAAATCTAATCAATTGGAAAGCGGGCACTTTCCCTGCCGGTGCTCCCATCACCGCGACCAGGTTGGGAATCTACTACATTGAAAGGGGATGTTAAACGATGTTGGATCATTGTTCTACAATGAACAAATCTTCATTGTCGCGCTTCATGCGGTAATGTTCACGCGCATATTTTTCAAGCAGGGCGGGGTCGCTTTTCAGCTGTTCCAGCTCCTTGTTGGTCTGCTCGATCTGCTGGAGGTAATAATCCCGGCTTTCTTCCAGCTGGCGCAGTTCGCGGCGATGTTTGAAATGGGTGGTAATCACATCGCGGTCATCAAAAAACAGCAGCCATACTCCGAATACCACCCCGGTAAGGAGGTACTTGTTTTTCAACCAGCGCGGTATGTGAAGGAAGCGTTTCAAGAGGCAGGTTTCCTATTGCAGGTTGGGGCATACAGGATACAGGGTAACCTGTATCCTGTACCCGTAACAACCTTATTTTCCAAATTTAATCTTTCCTGACGGATAGATGGCGGTGCCGCCCAGCATTTCTTCAATACGAATCAGCTGGTTGTATTTGGCCATGCGGTCGGTGCGGCTGGCAGAGCCGGTTTTAATCTGTCCGCAATTGAGGGCCACAGCCAGGTCAGCAATGGTAGTGTCTTCCGTTTCGCCGCTGCGGTGGCTCATGATGGTGTTGTAGCCGTTCTTCTGCGCCAGGCTTACGGCATTAATGGTTTCGGTTACGGTACCGATCTGGTTTACTTTCACCAGCAGACCGTTGCCTACGCCCGCATCAATACCTCTTTGCAGGCGGGTTACGTTGGTAACAAACAGGTCGTCGCCCACCAGCTGGCATTTGCTGCCAATGGCTTCGGTGAGCATTTTCCAACCATCCCAGTCGTCTTCGGCCATACCGTCTTCGATGGATATGATGGGGTATTTCTTTACCCAGCCTTCCCAGTATTTTACCAGTTCTTCGCTGGTCATTTCCTTGCCATCGCTTTTATGGAATACATACTTTTTCTTTTTCGCATCCCATAGTTCGCTGTTGGCAGCGTCCATGGCAATGGCTACCTGGCTTCCTTCTTTATAACCGGCAGCGGTAATAGCGGTGAGTACGGTTTCAATAGCTTCTTCGTTGCTCTGGATGTTGGGAGCAAAACCACCTTCATCGCCCACGTTGGTGCTGTATCCTTTTTTCTTCAACACGCTTTTCAGTGCATGGAAGATTTCCACTCCCCAGCGTAATCCTTCGCTGAAGGAAGGAGCGCCGATGGGCATGACCATAAATTCCTGGAAGTCTATTTTGTTGTCGGCATGCGCACCACCGTTGAGAATGTTCATCATGGGGATGGGCAGTATGGTAGCATTTACGCCGCCGAGATAGCGGAACAGCGGGAGGTCGCGCTCCAGGGCTGCTGCTTTTGCTACTGCCATGGAAACGGCGAGGGTGGCATTGGCGCCGAGCTTGCTTTTGTTTTCGGTGCCGTCAATATTGATCAGCATGTGGTCAATCTCCGCCTGCTGCGCCACTTCAGTACCGACGAGCTGATCGGCAATAATTTCATTTACATTTTCCACCGCCTTCAACACGCCTTTACCAAGGTAAACTTTCTTGTCTCCGTCGCGCAATTCCACGGCTTCATGCGAACCGGTGGAGGCGCCGCTGGGAACGGCTGCACGACCGAGCACTCCATTTTCTGTTAATACGTCTACTTCTACTGTAGGATTTCCGCGACTGTCCAATATTTGTCTGGCGTGAATTTCTGCGATATAACTCATGATGGTTGTATAGTTTTAAGTGTTGACAGATTGATAGGTGATTGCACGTTGCAGAAGATCAGGATCAACAGGCAAATCATTGCGCTTTGCCGGTCAGGCTTCTGAACACTTCTTCAAGGCTTTGCGCTCCGGAGTGCAAAGAAACAATATTCAGGTTTTGCTGCAAAGCCAGTTCCATAATTTGTCT
>Ga0164243_10008802_pt1 | contig 14829 bp, 20 predicted proteins | sample OricompcompostOP_FD_108781 | JGI IMG/M metagenome (GOLD analysis project Ga0164243, IMG submission 108781) | Organic Plus compost microbial communities from Emeryville, California, USA - Original compost - Organic plus compost (OP) | ecosystem: Engineered > Solid waste > Mixed feedstock >... | reverse complement strand
CTCCGGGACAAGCAATTACCTCCAGCACATGCTGAGGTTCTCCGCCTTCACCAGCTATCTGAACACACAGGGCCAGTCCGCGTTCGCCACCCAGCAACTGCCCAGCGGAGCGATGCAAGCGGTCGCCACCGACGGCGTGACAACCATGAACGTGGCAGTCCAGCTCAACCCGGATCTTTCGGAAACAGACCTGAACGGCGTACCGGTGCGTGGCATCGCCACCGTCCGGCTGGCCTTGCCCGAGCCGACCGAACTCGCCAAGATCATCTCCTTCGGCCTGTCCCTGGCGGAGATCCCCGCCGGCATCGTGGTGACCAACACCCTCATCCAGGCGCTCTTCAAGCCGCTGCTGCAGCAGCTGACCAGCTACGTCCAGAGCACCGTCGAGCGATGGCTGCAGATCGACGTAGGAGAAGACATCGACGGCCTGGGCGAGGATCTCGCCGACGCGGCCGGGGACGCCGCCGAAGACATCGGTGCCGAATCAGCCGACCTGGTCGTCGAGGAGGTCGCCGTCGCCGAAGTCGCCATCGACCTGAGCGCGGCAGTCCCGGCATTCGCCGCGCTCGCCCTGCTCGTCGCGGTGCCGTTGCTGATCACCGCACTCTCCAAGCAGTTCCAGGTACACCTCGAGATCGACAACCAGACCGACACGGACTTCACCTGGTCCACGCCGTACACCTACAACGGCGCGATGACGGTCCAACCGGCCCAATCGGTTCTGCCGCGGATGGGCCGCGCAGTGGATGCGTGGGGCGACAGGACCGACGTGCCCGTCGTGTATCAGGCCAACTTCTGCACCATGAACAAGAGCGGCTACGAAGGCACCGGGTTCGCTCTCCAACTGTCCCCGAACGGCTTCACCGGCCAGGATCTGGCAGTCCTGATCTCGATTCCTTGGGCGGCGGACAACGGCTTGTGGATCGGGGACTACAGCCCGGGAATGGATTGGGAAGACGCCTTCGACAACTATCCCGAAGAAGAGGTCCGGGTCAGTCACGGCAATCAGAAGTTCTATACAACCTTATCGATCGATGCGCTGTCCGGAAATGACGACAGTTACCACTGCGTGCTCCGGATACAGCCTCTCTGAACCACCACAAACTCACCACGCGAAGGGGACTTCCGTGCCCGAACCCAATTCGTCGAACACTCTTGCCCTCTCTCTGGAGCCGATGGACCCCGGATACCCAGCAATAGTCGACTCCGCCTTCAACTGTGCGGTGAACAGCACCAAAGCCGGCGGCGAGAAAACTCAGGCGTACTTCGACTCCTTGAACCAGACCGCAGACTTCTGGACGTTGCTCGCTGCAGGCAGCATCACCCTGGCACCCGGCGAAGACCCGGAGGGCCGCCCGGTGGTGATGGCCAGCGACGGCAATGTCGAGCTTCGCGTGCAGGCCGTGCCCGTCACGCAGCCGGGCTCGGAGCGGATCGGCGTACTGACCATCACCACTCGGGAGGTGTCGGGCACAGGCGTCAGTCATCTGATGACGGCCGGCATCGTCGTCACGAACAACCCGAGCACCCTGGAGATCGACGACAAGGTCTTCTATGAGCTGCTCCCGGCCGTGTACGAGAGCGCCGGGAACGCGTTGACCGCGCTGGCCATCAACTTCGCCCAGGAGAGCCAGGTCGAGTCACCCGATGTGGACGCCGAGTCGCTGGCTTCCAAGGCGTTGTTCTCCGCCAGTCAGAAGGCGATCGGACTGGCCGCGACACTCGTCGAGTACGGCTTGGAGTTCACCGCCGTGACGTGGGGGCAGATCGTCGGCGAAGCCTTGGGCATCGGTGCGCTCATGGCGATCCCCGCGATCGTCGAGTTCCTCGGTCATACGATGCGCCATTCCGCCGTGATCGAAAACCTCACGACGACAGCCGTCGCCTGGCAGCTCGACACCGTTCACGGCGAGAACACCGTCGGCCAGCCGGCCACGCCGATCCCGGGCCAGAGCACTGGCCCTGATCCGTTGCAACCCGGGAGCACGCTGACCCTCTCCTCCCAGCTGAACCTGCTGCACATCAACACCACCCGCGAATCCAGCATCGGCTACGTCCTCAGCCTCACTCCACAGGACGGCAATCCCACGGCCCAGGTCGTGATCAACGTGCCCTGGGCGGGTGACAACGTGATCTGGGTCGGGCAGTCCGACGATCCGGCATCGACGATCTGGGACCAGCACAGTTCCGGTCCCGAAACGCCACTGACCATGACCGCCACGGTCGGCGCCTATTCGGCCACTGTGACGCTCAACCAGCTCTCCGGCGAACACGACGGCGCCTACTTCTACTGCTCGTCGATCCTCATCGCCCCCACCAACTAGACCAAGGAGCACCCGTGGGAACGCCTTCGTCCAACAACACTTTGTCTATCTCTCTCACCCCAATCACCTTCGGCAGTACGCCTCCCAACATCGCCGACGACAACTTCGCCGCCGCCATCCAGGCCGCCAAGGCGGGTGGCGACGCCACGCAGGCGTACTTCGACGCGACCAATCAGACCGCCGACTACTGGAACTGGCTGACCGACACGGTCGCCGGTGGGGAGAACCCTTGGGCCGACGGCGTCGACCCCGACGGCAATCCGATCCAGATGTCGTCCAACGGGAACCTCGATGTCCGGATGGGCGCCTTCTACCGCGCACCGGCCACCGGCGAAGGTCATGTCGCGGCGGCCGCCGGAGATCCGCCGCCGATCTTCGGCCTGGCGTCGATCCAGACCCACAACACAACGACCGCGGTCTCCAGCGACATCAGTTTCGGTCTCGGCCTGGCGGGGCTGCCCCCGGGGATCGTACTGAGCTCGAAACTGTTCCAGGACCTGATCAAGCCCGTGTACAGCAATCTGAAGACCGCGGTCAACAAGCTGGCGACCAAGTTCAAGCAGAGCTCCGAGGTCGAGGACCCGTCGATCGATCCCGAGTCGGAGGCCGAGGAACCGATCAGTGAGGCCGAGGGCGAGATCGAAGACATCGGCGGCGAACTTGCTGAGCAGGGCGCGGAGTACCTGGCTATCGACTACGGCTCGGTACTCGGCGAAGCTGCAGGTCTCGGCGTCCTCGCAGCGATCCCGCTGATCGTCGGCTTCCTCGGCCACAAGATGGTCAACAGCGTGATGATCCAGAACATGACCAACACCGATTTCACCTGGTCACTGATGAGCCAGGAACACGGGTCGGCCTCGGTACTGCCGGATCCCAAGGAGAACAACCAGATTCCCAAGATGGATTACAACACCGACTCCTGGGGGGACAAGACGACCGTCAAGGTCGCCTACGAGGCCCGGATGCAGTTCATCAACTCCACCGACTACGGCGACATCGGGTGGGTGCTCGGTCTCACGCCGGCCGACGGAAATCCCGAACTGGCGGTGCTGGCGAACGTTCCGTGGGCCGGTGACAACATCATCTGGGCCGGGCAGTCAGCTGGCTCGGCAGACGACATGTGGAACCAGTACGGCCAGATCCCGAACGAGCAGCTGAGCGTCGTCGGAACCGCCGGCGGCTACAAGGTGACGAACTCGATCACCAAGCTGAGCGGCGAGACCGACGGGCAGTACTTCTACGGGAACTTGATCGTCATCGAACCCGCTTGAGCACAACGTCGTACGAAACCACTCAGTCACACACGGAGCCAAGGATGGGATACGGAGCCTACTTCAACGTGCAGAACAACCGGAGCCAACCGCTTCGGCTCTTCGTCACCGACGTGCAATGCATGTACGACAACGGCGACGAGGGATCCAACCTGTCACTGTTCAACAACGCGGTGGTCGGTGGCCGCACGGCATTGCCGTCCAGTGGGGGACAGTACATCGAGGTCAAGGCGAGCGGCAGTTGCTTCTTCGAAACCTCGACCTTCCATCTCAAGGTCACCGACGACGGCAACGGCGCGATCATCGGTGAGGCGCACTTCCTGGAAGACGACAACAACTGGAATCTGGACAAGAACACCAATCCCGATGTGATCAACGTGATGATCAACAACTCGGGGGATCAAGCCCGGATGACGGTGATCGTCGCGGCCAGTTGACCAGTCGCAATACAGACCTGGGCACCAAGGCAGGGTCGGCGATGGGTCGGACGCACGGAGTCCGGCCCATCGCCGCTGTGCGGCCTGATCGAGATGGGAAATCGCTGGACCAGACGTTCGGCTTACGAGAGGCTCATGGTTCATGGACCAGCTACGCCCAGCCCTCGAGCCCGACGAGATCACGGCCGACGACCCGGTGCTGCGTGCCGCATCGATCGCGGATGCGCCGAAGCTGGCTGCGACCATCGTCGCAGCCTTCGAGCAATACCGCGGCAGGCTCGTCCCTGAGTCGGCCGCCTTCGGAGAAACTCCTGATCAGATCCGCCACGAATTCGCCCAGGGATCGGGAGCGATCATCGCCGAACAGCACGGCGTGGCGCTCGGCTACGTCATGATCAAGCCGATCGAAGACGATCTCTACTTCGGGCGGCTCGCCGTGGTCCCCGCAGCGCGCGGTCGTGGCATCGGGCGAAGACTGGTTGAGGCGGTCGAGACGGAGGCGGTGCGACGCGGGATGGCCGGAGTACGGATGAGTGCGCGGATAGCACTCCCGGCGAACCAACGATTCTTCAGCGCCTTGGGATACGTCGAGACGTCCCGTGAAGCGCACCCGGGCTTCGATCACCCGACGACCATCAACCGACGGAAGCCGTTGTCGTAGCTGGAGATCAACCAACGCAGCGCCTCGCCGCCCGTCGCGCAGTTGATCACAGACAAAGGCAGCACGGGCGCCCGCCGGGGGCAATGAGTACCCGACAGCCAACTCCTCCTATTGACGCAACTGCATGGTTGCAATAATATGGCAACCAATCAGTTGCATCACTCGTTGACGAGGAGCACACCATGACAACAACCACCGACTACCGCACGACCGTTCGGGTGAACGCTCCCGCAGACAACGTCTTCGACGCGGTGACCACCGTCGATTCCCTGGCCGCCTGGTGGAGCCCGGTCAGCGGCTCGGGCCTGGCCGGCGGAGACCTCCGTTTCCCCATGGTGGACGGTCAGCCGCCGCTGTGGATCCACGTCGACGAGGCGTCGCGACCGACGACTGTTCGATGGACCGTGATCGAATGCACATTCATGGAGGACTGGGTCGGCACGAGGCCCACTTTCACGATCACGCCACTCGGCGATCACGCCTGTGAACTCACCTTCGAGCATCGCGGCCTCAACGACGAGCTCGCCTGCACAGAGATGTGCAGTCGCAGCTGGAACCACTTCGTACGCGCCAGTCTGCGAGAGCTCGCCGAAGGAGGCCCCGGCGCGCCGAACCGCAGTCCTCGCGACCTGGCTCGTCGCGCCGCGGAGGAACGCGCCTGATCGTCGACGAGCGTGTGTGCCGTGGAAGCTGTTTGCCGAGGACGAAGACATGGGATTTCCTGACCGTATCGATCGGGAGACGACGCTCCGGCGTCATCCTGAGGACGTGTGGACGGCGTTGACCACAGCCGAGGGTCTCGGTGCATGGCGTTGACCACAGCCGAGGGTCTCGGTGCATGGCTCGGTGAACGCGCCGAGATCGACCTGCGTCCGGGTGGCGTCGGATCGATTACGTTCGCGAGCGGATTGACCGTCGAGCTTCGCGTCGAGAGGGTGGAGAAGCCCACAATCTTCGCCTACACCTGGCGGCTGCCGAATCTGCCGGACGACGATCCCCGGCGCACCTACGTCGAGTTCACGCTGCACCCGTCGGGCGACGGAACCCTCCTCCACGTCACGGAATCGGGCTTCGCGCAGCTGCCACTCGAGGTGCGGCAGGAAACGTACGAAGCACACCGCCAGGGATGGTTGCGGGAGTTGGACGAACTGGCCGAGCACCTTCATGGCGCGTGATATCGAGGCGGTCGCGGAGCAGGTCTTCACCGCTTTGGCCGATCCGACCCGCCGGGCCATCCTCGCTGCCCTGGCCGCCGACGGACCGGCAACCGCCACCGACCTGGCGGCTCGGCTGCCGATCACCCGGCAAGCGATCACCAAACACCTCGCGCTGATGGCCGATACCGGCCTGGTCGCTGCCGAGCCCGGCGAACGTCGTCGGGTCCGTTACCACCTGCAGACCGCGCCGGTGCAGATCGCCCAACAGTTCCTCGCTGCGCTGGCCAACGACTGGGATGATCGACTCACCGCCCTCAAGCACCATCTGGAGCAGGATGATCATCCGCAGTGATCATGAGGTGGTACCGTCCACTTCGCTGTGCGAGGCTTGCGCGATGGACTGGTCAACGGTCGGAGGGACCTGGTGGCGACTGCGTCCCAACCGCACGGATCCGACACCGTCGAGATCACCTACGGCGTCGCCCCGGCGTGGCGCGGTCGCGGACTCGCGACCGAGATGTTGACCGGAGTAACCCGAGTTGCCCGAGATCAGGACGCGGACCGACGCCTCGAGTTGATCATTGACGGCAAGAACGCCGCCTCCATCCGCGTCGCGGAGAAGAGCGGATATCAACTCGCCGGCACGCGGCGGAGCGTCGTCGAGGCGACCGGAGAAACGTACGAAGACCTGGTGTATGTGCCGGCCTGGCAGATCAACTCCTCTCGATCGGCCGGCTGTGATACGCCCAGTGGGGTCGTTCGATATGAATGAGCCGCCGGCGGAACTGGATACCGACGAACTGCTGCGGGCTGTGCAGCGGTGGTGGGACCCGGCGGTGGACGCGATGAACCATCTGCCCGTCGGATTCGGGGCGCATCACTGGCAGGCAGAGGTTGCCGGACACGCTCGCCATTTCGTTACGCTGGACAACCTTGGTGTGCACCACACGCTGCAGACGCTCCGGTCCGCTTATGCCGGGGCTGCTGCCCTCGCCGCCGCGGGGCTGACCTTCGTGGTCGCGCCGATCGAGCCGTTCGCGGTGCCGTTCGCCGATGGAGCGCTCAGCGTGACCCCGTGGCTGGACGGGACCCCGGTCGCCACCATCGACCAAGAGGTTACGGCAGCGATGCTGCGAGAGCTCCACTCCGTCGATCCCGCCGCGCTCGGCGTTGAGCTTCCCGGGTGGCAGCCGATTGTGGGCCTTGATCTGGCGGACCGTATCCGCCAGTCTGTCCAGCGGCCCTGGTCGGGAGGTCCGTACGGCGAACGAAGCCGACAAGCCGTCATGGCCGTACTGGACGACATCGTCGGTTGGACCACCCGCTATGTCGAGCTGGGCCGCGTCGCCAAGAGTGTCACCTGGGTTCCGACACACGGTGAGCCGGGTTGGCACAACCAACTGATCACTGCATCGGGCACTGTGCTCGTCGACTGGGAGACCTTGAGGCTCGCCCCGGCGGAACGTGACCTGCAGACGCTCGGCGTCGGTGATCCACTGATGCTGGAGATGTTCGACCTGGAATGGCGGCTGGACGAGATCAATCAGTACACGACGTGGTTCGCCGGCCAACATGGAAATACGGCGGACGATCGCACAGCCTTCGAGGCCTTCATCCACGAACTGACTCGCTGACGGCGATCGCCGGCGCCGGCGACCGGGCGCGATCCAATGTGACCGCCCCGACCCCACAGGGGAGCAGTTGGGTCCCCCGGTGCGAAACGTGCTGGTTGGAACGGTCCGGTGAACATCGGAGTGGCTGACCCGATCACACTCGGATTCTGCTTGATGATCAGGCGGTCGATCTCCGGGAGCAGGGACTGGCGACGTAGTGGATGTGCCGTCTCATGAAACAGGAGATTCTGCCCGACGACGCGCCCGTCCACAAGCAGTCCGGCACAGTATGTTCGATCCATGGCACGGTCATCGCGGAGTTGGAGTTGTGACACCTTCGTCGTGATGCCTGATGCGGCAGTCGGCGGCCGGCTGATCTTCGGCAAGAACAGCGATCGCCCGGCGCGCGAATGTCAGCCCTTGCGACGCCATCCGGCCCGGCGCGGCGGCGGGACGCTGCGTCTGGCCTACCTGAACATTCCCGACGCCGACCGGACCTATGAGCACGTCGGTTCGTCGCCGTACTGGTGCTGGGGTCACGAGATCGCCATGAACTCCGCGGGTGTGGTGATCGGCAACGAGGCACTCTTCACCAGGGACCTCGCGGCGACCGCCGCAGCGGATCACCGGGCGGTCGCGGCGGGCACCGAACGGCCGGCACCTGGTCTGCTGGGTATGGAGCTGCTTCGACTCGGCGTCGAACGAGGTGGCTCAGCAGCAGAAGCAGTCGAGGTGATCACCAACCTGCTCGAGCAGTACGGTCAGTGGGGCGCGGGCACGGCAGGCCGCGACCGGGCACCCGCCGCCTACGACAACGCGTACGCGATCGCCGATCCCCACGACGCGTACATCCTGGAGACCACCGGACGGGACTGGGCGGTGCGCCGCCTGGCGTCGGGCACCGCTGCCATCTCCAACGAGCCGACCATCCGTACCGACTGGACCCGGGTATCCCCGGGGCTGGAGGACCGGGTGCAGCAGAACGGTTGGCCGGGTGCCGGACCGCGGCTGGACTTCGCTCAGGCGGTCGCCGACCCGGGTACGCCGCTGCAGCTGTCTCACATCCGGCTGCAGCGATCCCGCCAGTTACTCGGAACCGCGGCGACCACCGGCAGCCTGGACTGGGCCGCCGCCCGAGGCGTGTTGTCCGACCACTACGAGCAGACCTTCCTCGCCGGACCTGCGTTCAACGCCGCCCGGCCAGACTTTCTGACCCTGTGCATGCACGCGAGTCCGGCAGGGTTCACCTGGGGCAACACCGCAGCGTCGGTGATCGCCTTCCCAGGAGCCAGGACCCCGTACTGGTGGTGGGCTCCCACCACGCCGTGTACCAGCATCTACATCCCCGTTGCCGTTTCCGGCTCGGAGCTGCCGGCCGGACTGGGAGTCGCCGGAACAGCCGGTGACGACGGTCCGTGTCCTGAATCGGTCGCACCGGACGAACCGGTGCCCGCGTCGTACTGGTGGACCTTCCAACTGCTGCTTGAGGCTGTCTGCGGTGATCAGGACGGAGTCTGCTACGCCGCCCGGCAACCGCGGGTTCGCCAGGTCTTTGATCCCTTGCAGGCCGACTTCCTTGCCGCCGCGGACGAACTTGATCATGCAGGTGCCAGTGCCGAAGCCTGGAGTGATCTCACCAGGAACTGTGCGACAAGTGCCCGGCACGCGGCGGAGGGACTGCTCGCGGAATTCGGGTAGGTCAGCCGTCGCACCGGCCACCACCGGGTTCGGACAACCGGCCGTGCTGCTGCTTGTGTGACCTCGGGGCGATCATGCGAGGGGATCCCGTGGAACTGCTGCACGGCGATCCGCAGGAACGTGCCCGACGTCTTGCCGCCCGCACGGGTCTTGACGCCCGCGCTATCTGGGAGTGGGGAGTCATCGAGCGAGTGGTCAGCGGTTTGCATTGCACCAAGATCGATCTTCAGCCGTTGGGTCGACAGACCCTCACGGCGGCGGATGCCGTCGCGTACGGCCCGATGACATGATCATCTTTCCCAATCGCCACGCAACGAGGTATTGATCTTGCTCGGTCGCTATCGCCATCGACCTCTGGCACAGGAAGTGGTCGTAGCCGGAGCACAGCGCAAAACCCGATCGATCCTGGGTATTGTGCGGGGAAACGGCCGCCTGCCATAGTTGATTGCGACACGGGGGGAGGGGGTCCAACATGACCTCACCGAATATCGTTCTCGTCCATGGCGCCTGGGCCGACGGCTCCAGTTGGAGCGCGGTCATCCAGAGCCTGCAGTCCGATGGCTACAAGGTCGTGGCCCCACAGTTTCCGCTCACCCGGCTGTCCGACGACGTTGCTCGGCTGCGCAGCGTATTGGCCCACCAATCAGGACCGACGATCGTGGTCGGACACTCCTACGGCGGTCAGATCATCACCGCCCTCGGTGACAATGCGCCGAACGTCGTCGGTCTGGTCTACATCGCTGCCTTCGGCCTGGATGAGGGCGAGTCGATCGGTGGCCTGCTGGCCCAGGGTCCGGGCGGGCCGGCGCTCGCGCATCTCGATGTCGACGAGAACGGGTTCGCGTGGCTTCCGGAAGACGACTTCGTCAACCACTTCGCAGCCGACGTCGAGCGGTCCAAAGCCGAGGTGATGTTCGCCGTGCAGCAGCCGCTGCACTGGAGCGCGCTGGAGGAGGTCATGGGCGTTCCGGCGTGGAAGTCGCTGCCCTCGTGGTTCTTGATCGCTGATGGCGATCAGGCGATTCCGCCGGACGCGCAGCGCCAGTTCGCCCCGCGGATGGGGGCGACGGCAGTGGAGGTCTCAACCAACCACGTTGCCATGGTCTCCCACCCCGAGGACGTGCTGCAGCTGGTGCGATCTGCCATCGCAGCGGTTATACCGGCCGTCGCTTGACCGACCTCTGGCGCCGCTCGCGGTGAGGTCCGCGGAGGGGAGCGAGGCAGCGTACCGGCGGGTGGGCGGCGACCAGCTCGCCCACGGTGCGTACGGTCATCTGCTGGGCTGCAAGACGGTCCAGCACGCCGGCCAACACAGCGGCCTTGTCGAAGTCGGGGAGTCGTTCTTCGGCGCGCAGAGTGTGCGGGTCACCGCGGTTGTCGTGGAGCAGCCAGGATTCCGCCCGGGAAGATCCCGGCGACAGCGCGGTCAACAATTGCCGCCTCATGATCATCGACCCAGTCCTTGGCATCGGATGACCAGACGATGGACGGCAGCCCGAGCACGGCTCGGATCGCTGCTGCCTGCGGGGCGGTGTGGGCGCCGTACGGCGGACGGAACCAGGCGATCGGCTGTCCGGTGACGTCCTCCACCTGGGCGCGCGCACGCCGCATCCGGCGCACGGCCTCCGCCGTGCTCATCGTAAGCAGCGAATCGTGGTTGTCTCCGTGCAGCTGCAACTCGTGCCCGTCGGCTACGATCCGACGAGTCACGGCCGGGAACTGCACGACCTGCCGGGACAGTACGCAGAAGGTCGCCCGATGCCCGCGCGCTGCGAGCAGATCGAGGATCCGCGGCGTGTGCTCCGGGTGCGGGCCGTCGTCGTAGCTGAGGGCGACGACGGGATCCACGGTGTCTACGCAATAGATCGCCGCGAGACGGCTCAGCCGACGGGGAAGCAGTCCCGGCCAGCTGTCCGAACCTGCGAAGTCGCCGCCCGCCAGCGGTTTCCCCGGATTCCACAGGTCGGCGACTCTGATCACCGTTCCGCTGTCTCCGCTCAGCACCGCGCCCGATCGTCCGAGCTCAGCGCGCCGTGGGTCAGGCTTGGTCATGTCGTCCTCAGGCCGGTCGGTGGCTTCGATCAGGTGGGAGGCTAGCGACCCGTCACTCGACCCGTCACTCGACCCAGGCGACGCCATGCCGTTCTTCTGCCCGGGTTCCCAGGATTTCCGACCACGATGTGTCGAAGATCGCCGTGACCGTACGACGCACTGTCAACATCGGCTGAGGAGGAACCATGGGCGAGATTCACGTCAACATCTACAGCACCCTGGACGGCGTCATCGAGTCCAACGGTGGCCCGGATGAGGACAGCACCAGCGGCTTCGAGTACGGAGGATGGCAGACGCCGTTCTGGGACGAGCAGTCCGGACACCAGGTCACAGCCGACGTCAAGGAATCCGACGCACTGTTGCTGGGACGGAGGACCTACGACATCTTCCGCAAGGCCTGGCCGTCGGCAACCGACGAGATCGGCCAGGTGCTGAACACCGTGCCGAAGTACGTCGTCTCCCGTAGCGACCCGGAACTTTCCTGGAGCGGCACCACGCACCTGCGGGACGCCACCGAGGTGGCCGCCGTCCGGGAGAAGCATCGTGTCGTCCACACCTGGGGCAGCTCCGTGCTGTTCCAGGATCTGCTCGGCTGCGCCTGGTCGACCGGCTCAACCTGTGGGTCTACCCGGTCGTGCTCGGCCAGGGGCAGAAACTGTTCGGCAACACAACCCCGCCGACCAACTTCCGACTGCTCGAGCCGGCCAAGTCGTTTCCTGCCGGCGCCGTTCTGATTCGGTACGGCCTGGCTGAGGGCAAGCCGACGGGTCAACCGATGCGGCGAGCCCAGCAGTAGTCGATCAAGCCGAACACGTGCGTAACAACGTACCCGGAGGCTGTCCTGCTCGGCAATCAATGTGCTTCCGCCATACCGTCCGGGAACCGGGAATACAGTCGGGAACATCATTCGCACGGCACTTGGGGGAACCATGCGATTCAAACTGAGAACCGGCGTAGCCACGGCGTTCGCCACGGCCGCACTCCTCGGTGGCGGGATCAGCGCTGCTTACGCAGGGGAGATCAACGGCAACGGCCAGCCACCGGGAGGCGAAGGTTTGGGTGCCGCCCACGCCAACTCGATCTGCGCCTTCTCCGGACTGGAAGACGGAGAAGGCGCCGGCGCTCCAGGCCCGGGCAACGCTCCGCCACAGAACTGGGGCCACAGCAAGAGCGCCTTCGGCGCTACGCCGGCCGAGCGCAAGGCGTCCGGCTTCCAGCCCGGTGACTCATGCAACGGCCACCGCGGCTTCCTGGTCAATCCGCCACCCGGCGAGCCGTAAGTCGTCCGCCGCCAACACCACCGGGGTAGCTCACACCGAGAGCGCCGCTTCAACGAAGCGGAAGACGATGGTTCGTGCCCATCCCCCGGTACGCCGATCATTCCTCCGGGAGTTCATATCTGATCACCGGAACCGGCTCGCCCCGATAGTCTTCGACCCCGCAGACGCCGGCGTCAGCGAACCCTGCCGCGATCAACATCCTGCGAGCCGCATGATTCGTGCGGAGTGTCCGAGCCCAGACCCGGGAGGCACTGAAGTGCCTGCGCGCATGGCTGGCTGCAGCGATGATTGCCTGCCGCCCAAGACCCCGGTTCCACCGACTGCTCGGGCCGATCGCGATGCCGAGTTCGCAACTGTGATCGTCGTAGACGGTGAAGTCGACGTACCCGACCAGCTCGTCATGATCGGTGACGGCCAGTCTTCTGGGGTCTGCGCGGATCCGATCGATCAGATCCCTGTGGAACTGCAGATTCCGGTCCCGATCAGCATCACACCAATCCGCAGCGGTGCGGAAGTCCTCGTCCATGCCCCAATCGGCAAGATGATCGGCGTCTTCAGCAACCAGCGGTCGCAGTGTGATCATGGATCGCTGACGGACTATTGGGCACCGGAACGCCAGACCCGGCCTTGGCGTCTGTACGCCTTTCCCGCTGCGGCCCGGTCAGCCGCTGCGGTGCCGAGTTCGCGTTCGATGATCCACAGCCCGAGGTCGACGCCGCAGAACAGTGCGCCCGCCGTCAGACGATCACCGTCGTCGACCACCCGTTCCTCGATCACTTCGCCGACCAGTGGACGAAAATCATCGAAACAGCCCGGATTGGTCGTCGCCGGTCGGCCCGCCAGAAGGCCGGCCGATGCGATGATCATCCCGCCACTGCAGACCGATGCCAGCCAGGGCAGCTGTGGTGCCAGTTCGGTGAGTCGCGCGGTCAGGACACCGCGCCGGACCTCGCCCCAGGCACCGGCGTCCGCGCGGTCTCCCCATCCTCCACCGGGGACAATGATGCCGTCGCAGGGCGCCAAGGTGGTCTGCGCTTCGATCACGATGCCACGCATGGACCGGATCGGCGCAGTCGATTCGACGCTTGCCAACTCGACCTCGACACCCGGTACGGAGAGCATCTCGTACGGGCCGAACACATCGATTTCGTCGAAACCGTTGAAGACGGCTACCTGGATACGTAAGCGCATGCCCGGCTCATCCAATCGTGGTCGTGATCAAGACAGTTGATCTTCGGGCGATGCCGCGGCGTCCGAGGTGAGCAGTACGACGTTGCCGTCGGGATCATCGACCATCGCGGCGTACGGTCCCGCGGTCCTGGCCGGGGGCATTCGTCCGTGATATCCGGCGCTGGTCAGCTCGAGCCATTTGGAGTCGACCATCGCATCCTCCCCGACGTAGAACTCCAACATCTGCTGATAGCCACTGGAGGGACGGGACCAGTTCGGGTCGTACACCGATGCGAAGCTCGTCGTGAGCAGCAGACTCACACCACTGGGCATCCGGTGGAGAACCACGGGACGCCCGGACGGGATGTCAGGGATTTCGAGCCCCAGTGCGCGGTAGAACGTCACGGATGCCTCGAGTTCTCGCACCTCCAGAACAACCATGCTGAGTTGCAGTTGCATTGGGTCAGTATCTGCCGAACCGAATGAGCCGTCGACCGAGATTTCGTGACCGGCTCGGCGTCTGACGACGACGGATCAGCCCGGTGCTCGGGCACCCCGGCTGGCGTGAAGGGAATCACGGCGCCGAACGCCGGAAGGCGCCTCGATGGTGCCGAAATCGCCAACGACGTCGTGATTCCTATCGCGCCGCCCCGGCCTCGGCGGGCATGCACCTTCCCAGCGCGCGGCTGGCTACCCCGTGGCTATTCGGAAAGGAAACGTCGCCGGCCTCGTTTCGGTCCTGTTGTCGCTGACGGTCGCGATGCCCGCGGGTGCCGTGGCTGGAATGTGTACCGATGCAGTGAAGCCCATGTCCGGACCGGCCGGCGAGTACTTTCCCAGCGGCTTCGTGTCGCCACTTGGCAGCGTGAGTGTCAAGTTCACCGCCGGCAACGGTTGGAGGGGATCATGCTGGCCGGTGTCATTGCAGGTGATCGTGTACCAGTGGCCGTACACCGTGATCACGTCACCGGGATGCACCGTGGGTGCCGGCGCGCCGAAGTGTCCACCGACCCGCGGTTGATCATCGAGGTACGGCCCTACACTGTCGTTTGCCAGCGTGAAGGGACCACTTTGGGGCTGGTTTTGCCATGAGGATGGGACCACTGGTTTGCCATTGATGGGACCAGCTGGCTGATGAGTTTGCCAGTCATGGGACCACCTCGGCG
>Ga0164243_10008801_pt1 | contig 14829 bp, 16 predicted proteins | sample OricompcompostOP_FD_108781 | JGI IMG/M metagenome (GOLD analysis project Ga0164243, IMG submission 108781) | Organic Plus compost microbial communities from Emeryville, California, USA - Original compost - Organic plus compost (OP) | ecosystem: Engineered > Solid waste > Mixed feedstock >... | reverse complement strand
TGGTGGGTCGCGGGCGCGGCCGGTCTGCTCTACTGGTTCTGGGGCCGGTTCCTCCCCGTCGACGAGGACTCCCGCGGGCTCGCCTGGCTGCTGGGCCTCGACGGGCTCGTGCCGGAGTGGCTCGTCCAGCTCGCCGCCGGCGCTCTGCTGCTGCTCACCGCGCCGTGGGTCGTGCGGGCATTGGTGATGGCGCACGTCGGGCTGGAGCGGTTCGCGCTGCTCGCCAGCCGTCCCGCGCGGCTGCGCGCCCGGATCGACGACCTCACCGCCAGCCGGGCGGCCGTCGTCGACGCGGAGTCGCAGGCGCTGCGTCGGATCGAGCGGGACCTGCACGACGGCCCGCAGCAGCGGCTCGTGCGGACCACGATGGACGTCCAGGCGGCGCTGCGGCGACTCGACGCCGGCGACCCCGAGGCCGCGCGCGAGCCGCTCGCGTCGGCCCTCGAGCAGGTGCAGGCCGGCCTCGGCGAGCTGCGCACGATGTCGCGCGGGATCGCGCCGCCGGTGCTGGCCGACCGGGGGCTGGCGGCCGCGATCACCTCGCTGGCGGGCCAGAGCCCGCTGCGGGTGCAGGTCGAGGTCAGGCTGCCCGAGGACCACCGGCACGGGTTCCAGCAGCAGACCGCCGCCTACTTCGTCGTGTCCGAGGCGCTCGCCAACGCCGCCAAGCACAGCGACGCCACGATCGTCCAGGTGCAGGTCGACGAGACCGCCGCGGGCACGCTGCGCGTGCGCGTGACCGACGACGGGCGCGGCGGCGCGCACCCCGCCAAGGGGCACGGGCTCGCCGGGCTCGCCGACCGGCTGGGCGGGGTCGACGGGCGGCTGGAGGTCGTCAGCCCCGAGGACGGCGGCACCACGGTGCTCGCGACGATCCCCGCCCCGTGACCTAGGCTCGGGTCTCGATGCGTGCCGTGCTCGCCGAGGACTCCCTGCTGCTGCGGGAGGGTCTCGTCCGCCTGCTCGACGAGGCGGGCTGCGAGGTCGTCGCCGCCGTCGACGACGGCGACGCCGCGGTCGCCGCGGTGGTCGAGCACCGCCCCGACGTCGCGGTGCTCGACGTGCGGATGCCGCCGTCGTTCACCGACGAGGGGCTCCGCGCCGCGGTGCGGATCCGGTCCGAGGTGCCCGGGACGGCGGTGCTCGTGCTCTCGCAGTACGTCGAGCAGTCCTACGCGGCCGACCTGCTGGCGACCGGCGCCGGGGTCGGCTACCTGCTCAAGGACCGGGTCGCGGCGCTCGAGGAGCTCACCGACGCGCTGCGCCGGCTCGTCGAGGGCGGCACCGTGCTCGACCCGACCGTGGTCGCGCAGCTGTTCGCCGGCCGCCGCGCCCGGCCGCTGCAGCGGCTGACCGAGCGCGAGCGCGAGGTGCTCTCGCTCATGGCCCAGGGCCGCACCAACACCGCGATCGCGCGGATGCTGTTCATCACGCCGAAATCGGTCGAGAAGCACGTGTCGTCGATCCTCGACAAGCTCGACCTGCCGCCGTCGCCCGACGACCACCGGCGCGTGCTCGCCGTCATCGCCTGGCTCGACGACCCGGACACCTGACGGCTGTCGGCCCTGCGGGCCACCGTCGATCGATGGACACGCTCGCCAAGCACGTCAGGCACGCCGTGATCGAGACCGAGTTGCGACGGCTCGCCGAGGTGGTGGCGCAGGCCGACCCGCAGGCCCCCGTGCCGACGTGCCCGGGGTGGGACCTCGCCGACCTGCTCTACCACCTCACCGAGGTGCACACCTTCTGGTCCGCCGTGCTCGCCCGCGACCCTCGCGACGACGCGGCCGTCGAGGCGATCGAGGAGGACAAGCCCGCGCGCCCCGCGACGGTCGCCGAGCTGCTGCCGGTGCGCGAGGCCGCCACCGCGGCGCTGCTCGAGCAGCTGGGTGCGCTCGACGACGAGGTGCCGCGCTGGACCTGGTGGGACGCCGACCAGATCGCCGGCTTCACGCGCCGGATGCAGACCTACGAGGCCCGAAGTCCGGCAACGAGTTCGACGAGCCACGCGCCGTCCGGCTGCACGACGGCGAGCCCACCGCGCGCGTGAGCGGCCCGGTCGAGCAGCTCGCCCGGTGGGCGTGGGTGCGCCGGCCCGAGGAGGGCGGCGCCGCCGTCACCGGCACCGAGACGGCGCTGGCGGCGATCGACCGGCTGATGGCGCAGGGCATCCAGTAGCGCCACCACCCGGGACCTGGGTCCCAGACCCGGTCCGTGGGCCGGCCCGATGCTGGGCCCATGAGAGTTCTCGTCGCCACAGCGTCCAAGCACGGCAGCACCCACGAGGTCGGCGCGCTCGTGGCCGACGAGCTGCGGCTCGCCGGCCACGAGGTCCGCACCGCCGACGCCGCGGTGCTCCTGGAGCTCGCCGACGTCGTCGACGAGCTGACCGACGTCGACGCCGCCGTGGTCGGCAGCCCCGTGTACGGCGCGCGCGTGCTGGCGCAGGGCAAGGCCGTGGCCGAGCGGCTCACGCGCACGCTCGCCGGGCCGGTGTGGGTCTTCGCCGTCGGGATCAAGAGCCCGACCGCCGACCCGCTGCGCCCCGCCGTCACGGCACCCGCGAGCGACGGCTACCGCGGTGCCCGCTACCCGGTGTTCGGCGGCGTCGTCGACACCCGGCGGCTCAGCGCGGCCGAGCGTGCGCTCATCGGCGCCGTGGGGGCCGCCGACCGCGACCGCCGCGACCCGGAGATGGTGCGCGCCTGGGCGCAGGCGGTGGCGTGCCGGCTCGCCGTGCAGGCTCAGGGCAGCAGCAGCACCTTGCCCGTGGTCTGACGCCCCTCGAGCGCCGTGTGCGCCGCCGCGGCGTCAACCAGCGGGAACGTCGCGCCGACCCGGAGGTCGACGACGCCGTCGGTCACCCAGCCCGACACCTGCTGCCAGCGACGCGCCCGCTCGTCGACGTCGGCGATGTAGTGCATCATCTTCGGCCGCGTGAGGAACAGCGAGCCGGCACGGTTGAGGCGCTGCGGGTCGAACGGCGGCACCGGACCGCTGGCGGCGCCGAACAGCACCAGCGTGCCGCGGCGACGCAGCGAGCCGAGAGAGCCGTCGAACGTGGCGCGCCCGACGCCGTCGTAGACGACGTGCACGCCCGCGCCGCCGGTGAGCTCGCGCACCGCGGCCGGGAGCTCGGTGGCGAGGTCGTCCATCCGGTCGTAGCGGATCACCTCGGCGGCGCCCGCCTCGCGCGAGAGGCGTTCCTTCTCGTCGGTCGAGGTCGTCGTGAGCACGCGCGCGCCGAGGTGCGCGGCGACCTGGGTGAGCAGCAGCCCGACGCCGCCCGCGCCCGCGGTCAGCAGCACGTCGTGGCCCTCCCGCAGGTGGAAGGCGCCGTCGACCAGCATGCTCACGGTGAGCCCCTGCAGCGGCAGCGCCGCGGCCGTGCGCAGGTCGAGGCCGTCGGGCACCGGGAGGGCGTGGTCGGCGTCGACCACGACGAGCTCGGCGTAGGAGCCCGTGACCGAGACCGCCCACGCGACGGCGTCGCCCACCGCCGGCGAGTCCACGCCGTCGCCGACCGCGACGACGGTGCCGGTGCCCTCGCCACCCGGACGGAACGGGTGCTCGACCTGGTAGGTGCCGCTGCGCTGGTAGGTGTCGATGAAGTTCAGCCCGATCGCCTCGGTCCGCACCAGCAGCTGGCCGGGACCGGGCACGGGGTCGGGGACCTCCACCTGCTCGAGAACCTCGGGTCCACCGCTCGTCGCTGCCTCGATCGCTCGCACGTGTCCAACCTACCGACGCGTGTCCGCTACGGTCGGGCACGTGCCCGGACCGCTCGTCATCGCCGTCGACGTCGGGACCACCGCCACCAAGGTCGTCGCCTACGAGCCCAGCGGCCGGGCGGTCGCCGAGGCCGAGCGCGGCTACCCGCTGCACGCGCCGCACCCCGGCCACGCCGAGCAGGACCCCGAGCAGATCCGCGCGACCGTGGAGTCGCTGCTCGCCGAGGTGGTCGCGGCCGTCGGTCCCGGCCGGGTCGCGGGCGTCGCGCTGAGCTCGGCGATGCACACGCTGATGGCGCTCGACGGCGACGGGCGCCCGCTCACCGCGCTGACCTCGTGGGCCGACACGCGCGCCCAGGCCGAGGCCGACGAGCTCCGGGCGGGGCCGGGTCTCGCGCTGCACCGTCGCACCGGCACCCCCGTGCACCCGATGTCGCCGCTGGTGCGGCTGCGCTGGTTCGCGCGGCACGCGCCGCAGCTGTGCGACCGGGCGCGCTGGTGGTGCGGCGTCAAGGAGTACCTGCTGCTGCACCTCACCGGCCGGCTGGTCGTCGACCACTCGCTCGCCTCGGCCTCCGGGCTGCTCGACCTCGCGTCGCTGCGCTGGGACGCCGAGGCGCTCGCGCTCGCCGGCGTGACGGCCGAGCAGCTGCCCGAGCTCGTGCCGACCACCCAGGCGCTGCCGCTCGCCGCCGCCCCCGCCGCACGGGTCGGGCTGCCGGCGGGGACGCCGGTCGTCGTCGGCGGCGGCGACGGGCCGCTCGCGAACCTCGGCGTCGGTGCCGTCCGCCCCGGCATGGCGGCGTGCTCGCTCGGCACGTCCGGGGCGCTGCGCGTCGTCGTCGACCGTCCGGTCGTCGACCCCGCCGGCCGGGTGTTCTGCTACGCGCTCGCGCCGGGGCTGTGGGTCGTCGGGGGAGCGGTCACCAACGGCGGGATCGTCATGCGGTGGGCGCTCGAGGCGCTCGCCCCGGACCTGGGCCCGGGCGCCGAGGAGGCGCTGCTGGCCCTGGCGGCGCAGGCACCGCCCGGCAGCGGCGGCCTGCTGATGGCGCCGTACCTCATGAGCGAGCGCGCCCCGCGGTGGACCTCGTTGGGGCGGGGCGCCTTCGTCGGGCTCACGCGCGAGCACGGCCGCCCGCACATGGTGCGCGCCGCGATCGAGGGCGTCGCCCTGCAGCTGGCGCTCGTGCTGGACTCGATGCGCGCCGCCGGGATCGCGGTCGACTCGGTGCGCGGCACGGGCGGCGTCATGCGCAGCGCGCTGTGGCAGCAGCTGCTGGCCGACGCCTTCGCGATGCCGCTCGACCTGCTGGACGGCCAGCAGGGGTCGGGCTACGGCGCCGCGATCCTGGGCATGAGGGCGCTGGGGATCGTCGACTCCCTCGAGGCGACCGCGGCCGCCGTGCGCGTGGTGCGGACGGTCGAGCCGGTGCCCGCGCACGTCGAGACCTACGCGCGGCTGCGGCCCGTGCTCGACGGCCTCTACGACGCGCTCGCCCCGACGTTCGCCGCGCTGCGTGCGCTCGACCTGCCGACCCTGCCGCCCCGCTGAGGGGCGGGCGGCTCAGCCCGCGCTGGGCGGCTGCGCGGGGTACTCGGCGGGCTCGCGGTCCAGCTCGCGCGCGAGCCGGGTGCGCCGCTCGATGACCCGGTCGCGCAGCTCGAGCATGTCGGCGAGCACGCGCTTGCGCTCGCGCTTGGCGAGCAGGTCGATGTAGAGGCGCCCGTTGGTGTGGTCGGTCTCGTGCTGCAGGCAGCGGGCGAAGTAGCCGGTGCCCTCGATCCGCAGCGGCGCGCCCTCGATGTCGGTGCCGGTGACGACGACGCGGCTGGGCCGGAACAGGTCCGCGCCCGGCCCGGGCACCGACAGGCAGCCCTCCTCGTGCTCGTTGGTGCCGGCCGAGGGGTCCACCTCGACGACCGGGTTGCAGATGTGGCCGACGTGCCGGGCGTCGTCGTCGGTGTCGGGCAGGTCGTAGACGAACAGCCGCAGGTCGACACCGACCTGGTTCGCCGCCAGCCCGACGCCCTCGGCGACCGCCATCGTCGTGAACATGTCGTCGACGAGCGTGCGCAGCTCCTCGGTCCCGAACATCTCCTCGGGGACGTCGGCGTTGCGCCGGTGCAGCACCTCCTCGCCGACCTCGGTCACGCGCAGCACCTTGCCGCGCAGGGTCTCCGGCGGCACCTCGGGGTAGTCGGAGACCTCGACACCCTGGACGAACGTTCGCATGGGAGCAGTCTTCCAGGTCGCGCGGGGTGCTCAGCCCGCCAGGGCGCTCACCCCGACCGTCCGTGCCGCCGCCCGCAGCGCCTGGTCGAGGTCGGCCTGCAGGTCCTCGACGGCCTCGAGCCCGACCGAGAGCCGCACGACGTTCGCGGCCGGTCGGGCGTCGGGCGCGACCGGGCGGTGCGTCAGCGCCGCCGGGTGCTGGGCGAGGGAGTCCACCCCGCCGAGCGAGACTGCGTGCGTGAACACGCGCAGCGCCTCGATCGTGGCGCGCGCGGCCTCGTAGCCGCCGCGCACCTCGATCGTGACCATCGCGCCGGTGCCGAGCAGCTGCCGGCCGACGACGCCGTCGGGGTCCTCGGCGAGCGCGGGGTGGTGCACGCGCTCGACGGCGGGGTGCTCGGTCAGCCACGTCGCGAGCGTCCGCGCCGAGGCCTCCTGGGCCCGGACGCGCGTCGGCAGCGTCGCCAGGCCGCGGTGCAGCAGGTAGCCGGCGAGCGGGTGCATCAGCCCGCCCGTGACCGCGCGGACCCGGCGCAGCGCGGCCGCCGTCTCGCGGTCGCACGCGACGACGCCGCCCACCACGTCGCCGTGGCCGCCGAGGTACTTGGTCGCGCTGTGCAGCGACATCCGGGCGCCCCAGCGCAGCGGCTGCTGCAGCACCGGCGTCGCGAACGTGTTGTCGACGAGCACCGGCACGTCGCCCGCCTGCTCGGCGACCGCCGCGACGTCGACGAGGTCCAGGGTCGGGTTCGCGGGCGTCTCGAGCACCACCAGACCGGTGTCGGGCCGGAGGGCGGACCGCACCTCGGTCGGTGCGCAGAACGTCGTCTCGGTGCCGAGCAGGCCGCTCGCGAGCAGGTGGTCGGTGCCGCCGTAGAGCGGACGGACGGCGACGACGTGGCGCCGCCCGACGGCGGTCGTGGAGGCGAGCACGGCCGCCGTGACCGCGGCCATGCCGGAGGCGAAGGCGACCGCCGCCTCGGCACCCTCGAGCGCCGCCAGCGCGCCCTCGAAGCGCGCGACCGTCGGGTTCCACAGGCGCTGGTAGACCATGCCGCCCGCCGCCAGCGGCTCGCCGCCGAGCGCCATCGACTCGTACGAGTCGCCGCCGTGCTCGACGTCGGGCAGCGGATAGGTCGAGGACAGGTCGATCGGCGGCGCGTGCACACCCAGGGCTGCGAGGTCGTCGCGGCCCGCGTGCACGGCCAGGGTCTCGGGGCGCAGCGTCATGGCGCCAGCATGGGCGAGCGCGCAACCCGCAGCCACCTCGGTTGCATGTCGTGCAGCACGGGCTGCGATGATGCGTGGATCGCGCAACCGATGGAGCGGGGGAGGCGGCGGCATTGGCCGGAACGCAGGCGGAGACCGGGCTCGACCCGCTGGACCGGGCCATCCTGCTGGCCCTGGTCGAGGACGCGAGCACCACCAACAAGGCGCTCGCGCGCCGGCTCGGCGTCGCCGAGTCGACGTGCGCCTACCGGGTGCGCGCGCTGCGACGCCGCGGCGTGATCCGGGGCGCGACGGTGCGCCTGGACCCGGCCGCCCTCGGCAGCCCCGTGCAGGCGATGATCAAGGTGCGCCTCGGCAGCCACAGCCACGAGCACGTCAACACCCTCTACGACGCGCTGGCGGCGGTGCCGGGCGCGCTGCAGGTCTTCCACGTCGCCGGTGCCGACGACTTCTACCTGCACGTCGCGGCGGCCGACGCGCTCGCGCTGCGGGACCTGGTGCTCAACCACATCACGACGCACCGCGTCGTACGTCAGACCGAGACCCACCTGGTGTTCGACCACCGCGAGGGAGCGGGCCTGCTGCCCCGGTGAGCCCCGCGGGCCCGACCGGCGCCGGGGCGGACCCGGGGCAGCAGGACGGCGTCGGCTCAGCTGCTCGACTCGACGGTCGCGGGAGCCTCCTCGTGCGTGATCTCGCGCGGGCCGGCGCTGTGCTCGACGGCGATCTTGCGCGGCTTCGCGCGGTCCGCGATCGGGATGCTCAGCGACAGCACGCCGTTGTCGTAGGTCGCGTGGATCGCGTCCATGTCGATGTCACGACCCAGGGCGAGCTGACGCGTGAAGCGACCGGCCGGGCGCTCCTGGGCCAGCCAGCGGGCACCCTCCGCCGCGCCGATGGTGCGCTCGGCCGCGATCGTCAGGGTGCTGCCGTCCACGTCGAGGTCGATCGAGCCCGGGTCGACGCCGGGCAGGTCGACGTTGACGACGTAGTGGTCGTCCACCCGGTACAGGTCCATCGGCATCCAGCTGGCGGCGCGAGTGACGCCGTCACCGGTGAGCAGCCGGGCCGTCAGCCGGTCCATCTCACGGAAGGGGTCGAAGGTCAGTGCCACAACCACCACCTCCTTGCAGATCCGGCGGGCGCCGCACCCTGCGGCGTCCCGGCGTGTCGTGGCGTCGTCGCCCCTGCGAGGCAGTGCCCCGAGGGGCATCTCCAGATTAGCACTCGAGTGCATCGAGTGCTAAGTCCAGCGGATGGCGTAGCGTGGTGAACGAGGCTCGGATGTATACTTATGCGAGTGACTGCAAGTCTTGCGATCGCCGGGGCCTCCGGCTACGCCGGCGGCGAGGTGCTCCGACTGCTCCTCGACCACCCCGAGATCGAGATCGGCGCCCTGACGGCGCACTCGAACGCGGGTGAGCCCGTCCTCTCCGCGCACCCGCACCTCGCGGCGCACCCGGCGCTCGCCGGCCGCACGTTCGCCGAGACCACGGCGCAGAACCTCGCCGGGCACGACGTCGTCGTGCTCGCGCTGCCGCACGGCGCCTCCGGCAGGGTCGCCGCCGAGCTCGAGGCGCTCAGCGCGCCCGGTGCCGGCCCGCTGATCCTCGACTGCGGTGCCGACCACCGCCTCGTCGACGCCGCAGCCTGGCGCGAGTACTACGGCTCCGAGCACGCCGGCACCTGGACGTACGGGCTGCCTGAGCTGATCCTCGCGGCCGAGGGCGACTCCCGGCTGACCCGCCAGCGCGAGGTGCTGCCCGGCACGACCCGGGTCGCCGTCCCCGGGTGCAACGTCACCGCGGTCACGCTCGGGCTGCAGCCCGGGGTCGCGACCGGTCTCGTCGACACCACCGACGTCGTCGCGGTGCTCGCGGTCGGGTACTCCGGGGCCGGCAAGGCTGCCAAGACCCACCTGCTCGCGTCCGAGGGCCTGGGCAGCGCGGTGCCGTACGCGGTCGGCGGCAGCCACCGGCACATCCCCGAGATCGTGCAGAATCTCGGCGCCGCCGGCGCGGGCGAGGTCCGGATCTCCTTCACCCCCGTGCTCGTCCCGATGGCGCGCGGCATCCTCGCGACGACGACGGCGCCACTGGCCGCCGGCGTCTCCGCCGCCTCGGTGCGCGCCGCGTGGGAGGCGTACTACGCCGACGAGCCGTTCGTGCGGCTGCTGCCGGAGGGGCAGTGGCCGACCAGCGGCGCGACCACGGGCGCGAACACCGCGCTCGTGCAGGTCGCCGTCGACGCCAAGGCGGGCCGCGTCGTCACGGTCTGCGCGATCGACAACCTCGTCAAGGGCACCGCGGGCGGCGCGGTGCAGTCGATGAACCTGGCGCTGGGCCTGCCCGAGACGCTCGGTCTGCCGACGACCGCCGTCGCCCCCTGATCGGAGGACGCGTGACCGTCACCAGCCCGAAGGGCTTCCGCGCCGCCGGCGTCACCGCCGGTCTCAAGGCGTCGGGCCGTCCCGACCTGGCGCTCGTCGTCAACGACGGGCCCGAGCACGTCGCCGCGGCCGTGTTCACGTCCAACCGGGTGGTCGGCCACCCGGTCACGTGGTCGCGGCAGGCGGTGTCCGACGGCGTGGCGCACGCCGTCGTGCTCAACTCCGGCGGGGCGAACGTGTGCACCGGGCCCGAGGGGTTCCTCGACACCCACCGCACCGCCGAGACGGTCGCGGCCGCGCTCGGCGTCTCCGCCGCCGACGTGCTCGTCGCCTCGACCGGGCTCATCGGCGAGCGGCTGCCGATCGACCGGCTCCTCGCCGGCATCGACCCGCTGGTCGCCGACCTCTCCGACGACGGCGGGCCGCGTGCCGCCGAGGCGATCATGACCACCGACACCGTGCCGAAGCAGGCCGCGGCCGAGCGCGAGGGCTGGACCGTGGGCGGCATCGCCAAGGGTGCAGGCATGCTCGCGCCCGCGCTCGCGACGATGCTGGTCGTGCTGACGACCGACGCGGTCGTGGACGCCGCCGACGCCGACGCCGCGCTGCGCGCGGCGACCCGCACCACGTTCGACCGGATCGACTCCGACGGCGCGATGTCGACGTCGGACACCGTCGTGCTGCTCGCCTCCGGTGCGAGCGGTGTCGCGCCCGACCGCGACGAGCTCACCGCCGCCGTCACCGAGGTGTGCGCGACGCTGGCCCGGGCGCTCCTCGCCGACGCCGAGGGCGCCTCCCACGACGTCGCCGTGGAGGTGGTCGGTGCCGACAGCGAGGAGGCCGCCGTCGCCGTCGCGCGCGCGGTCACCCGCTCCAACCTCGTCAAGACCGCGATCTTCGGCAACGACCCCAACTGGGGACGCATCCTCGCCCAGGTCGGTACCGTGCCGGCGACGGTCGCCGCCTTCGAGCCCGACGCGATCGACGTGTCGATCAACGGCGTGATGGTCTGCCGGGCCGGCGAGGCGCACGAGCCGCGTGACGCCGTCGACCTCGCGAGCGCACGAGAGGTGCACATCCTGATCGACCTGCACGCCGGCGACCACGCCGCCACCGTCTGGACCAACGACCTCACGCACGCCTACGTCCACGAGAACAGCGCCTACTCCACATGAGCGACCAGCCCCCGGGCAGCGACCCGGCGACCACCTTCGACCCCGCCACCGATCTTCTGCCGGACCAGAAGGCCGAGGTGCTCATCCAGGCGCTGCCCTGGCTGGAGCGCTTCGCCGGCGCGGTCGTCGTCATCAAGTTCGGCGGCAACGCGATGGTCGACGCCGACCTCGAGCGGGCGTTCGCCGAGGACATCCGGTTCTTCCGCTACGTCGGCCTGCAGCCCGTCGTCGTGCACGGCGGCGGACCGCAGATCAGCGCGATGCTGGAGCGGCTGGAGATCGCCAGCGAGTTCCGCGGCGGGCTGCGCGTGACCACGCCCGAGGCGATGGACGTCGTCCGGATGGTCCTCACCGGGCAGGTGCAGCGCAAGCTCGTCAACATGCTCAACGTCAACGAGGCGCTCGCGGTCGGGATGTCGGGGGAGGACGCCGGGCTGCTCGGCGCCCGGCGGCGCACCGCCGTCGTCGACGGCGAGGAGGTGGACGTCGGCCTGGTCGGCGACGTCGTGCGCGTCAACGCCCACATCCTCAAGGGCATCCTCGACGCCGGCCGCATCCCGGTGGTCTCGACGATCGCCCCCGACGTCGACAACCCCGGCGACGTCCTCAACGTCAACGCCGACACCGCCGCCGCCGCGATCGCGGTCGCGCTGCGCGCCCGCAAGCTCGTCGTGCTCACCGACGTCGAGGGGCTCTACCTCGACTGGCCCGACACCTCTTCGCTCGTGCGCCGGATCGTCGCGTCCGACCTCGAGGCGCTGCTGCCGTCGCTGCAGGCCGGCATGGTGCCCAAGGTCGAGGCGTGCCTGCGTGCGGTCCGCGGCGGCGTGCACCGCGCGCACATCGTCGACGGGCGTCGTCCGCACTCGCTGCTGCTGGAGATCTTCACCGCCGAGGGCATCGGCACGATGGTCAGCCCCGAGGGGCCGGAAGGGAGCGAGTCGTGAGCGAGGTGCTCGGCGTCACCGCGCAGGCCGGCGAGGTCGAGTGGCAGCGCCGCTACGGCAGCGCGCTCATGAACACCTTCGGGCCGCCGCAGCGGGTGCTGGTCCGCGGCGAGGGCTGCTACGTGTGGGACTCCGAGGGCACGCGCTACCTCGACCTGCTCGCGGGCATCGCCGTCAACGCGCTCGGCCACGCCCACCCGACGCTCACCGGTGCGATCGGCGCGCAGCTGAACACGCTGGGCCACATCTCGAACTTCTTCGCCTCGCCGACGCAGATCGCGCTCGCCGAGCGGCTGCTGCAGCTCGTCGTGCCCGGCGGCGCGCCCGAGGGGTCGCGGGTGTTCTTCACCAACTCGGGCACCGAGGCGATGGAGGCCGCCGTCAAGCTCGCGCGCAAGCACGGCGGCACCGAGCGGCCCCGGCTGCTCGCGCTCGAGGGCGGCTTCCACGGCCGCTCGCTGGGCGCGCTGTCCCTCACGCACAAGGCCGCCTACAAGGAGCCCTTCGGGGCGATGCCGGTCGACGTCGTGCACCTGCCGTTCGGCGACGTCGCCGCGCTCGAGGAGGCGTTCGCGGGCGACGTCGGCATCGCGGCCCTGGTCGTCGAGCCGGTGCAGGGCGAGGCCGGCGTGCGGCCGCTGCCGCCCGGCTACCTGGTGCGGGCGCGCGAGCTCACCCGCGAGCACGGTGCGCTGCTCGTGCTCGACGAGGTGCAGTCCGGCATGGGGCGCACGGGCGCCTGGATGGCCCACCACCACCCCGAGATCGGCGGCGGTGCGGTGCCCGACGTCGTCGCGCTGGCCAAGGGGCTGGGCGGCGGCTTCCCCGTCGGGGCGCTCGTCGCTCTCGGCGAGGGGCCCGCGAGCGTGCTGACCCCCGGCACGCACGGGACGACGTTCGGCGGCAACCCGGTGGCCGCCGCCGCGGGCCTGGCCACGATCCACGTCATCGAGCGCGACGGCCTGCTGGACGCGGTGACCGAGCGCGGCGAGCAGCTGCGCGCCGGCGTCGAGGCGCTCGACCACCCGCTGGTGGCGGGCGCGCGCGGCGTCGGCCTGCTGCTCGCGATCGAGCTCACCGCACCCGTGGCCCCCGAGGTGGCGCGGGCGGCGCTCGACGCCGGCTACGTCGTCAACGCGGTGGCGCCGACCGCGATCCGGCTCGCGCCGCCCTACGTCCTCAGCCAGGCGCAGGCCGCGGACTTCCTCGCCGACCTGCCCGCCGTCCTCGACTCCGTGAGGTCCTCATGAGCACCGTCCGCCACTTCCTCGCCGACGACGACCTGAGCACCGACGAGCAGCGCGAGGTGCTCGAGCTCGCGCTGCGGCTCAAGGCCGACCGGTTCGCCGAGCGCCCGCTCGCGGGGCCGCGCTCGGTCGCGATCATCTTCGACAAGCCGACGCTGCGCACGCAGGTGTCCTTCACCGCGGGGATCAGCGAGCTCGGCGGCTACCCGATGCTCGTCGACGGCGGGCTCGCCCGCATCGGCGTGCGCGAGTCGGTGCCCGACGTCGCCCGCGTCCTCGGCCGGCAGGTCGCCGCGATCGTGTGGCGCACCTACGAGCAGAGCCGGATCGAGGAGATGGCCGAGCACGCGGGCGTGCCGGTCGTGAACGCGCTCACCGACGACTACCACCCGTGCCAGGGGCTGGCCGACCTGCTGACGATCGCCGAGCACACCGGCGGGCTCGCGCCGTCGGGCCCCGCGCTCGCCGGGCGCTCGCTGGCGTACGTGGGCGACGGCGCCAACAACATGGCCCACACCTACCTGCTCGCGGGCGCGCGTGCGGGCATGGACGTCCGCGTCGGTGCGCCGGACGGCTACCGGCCCGCCCCGGGGATCGTGGCGCGCGCCGAGGAGATCGCCGCCGGCACCGGCGGCCGTGTGACGATCACCGGTTCCGCCCAGGAGGCCGTGCAGGGCGCGACCGCCGTCGTCACCGACACCTGGGTGTCGATGGGGCACGAGGAGCAGGCCGCCGAGCGCGAGACCCCGTTCCTGCCGTACCGGCTCGACGCCGACCTGCTCGCGCACGCCGCACCCGAGGCGGTCGTGCTGCACTGCCTGCCGGCCTACCGCGGCAAGGAGATCACCGCCGAGGTCCTCGACGGGCCGCGGTCGGTCGTGTGGGACGAGGCCGAGAACCGGCTGCACGCGCAGAAGGCGATCCTCACGTGGCTGCTCACCCGCCGATGAGCGCGCCTGCGACCAAGCCGGCGCGGCACGCACTCATCCGCCGCGTCGTCAGCAGCCGCGCGGTGCACAGCCAGGCCGAGCTGCTCGACGCGCTCGCGCAGGAGGGCGTCGCCGTCACGCAGGCGACGCTGTCGCGCGACCTCGAGGAGCTGCGCGCCCACAAGGTCCGCACCGCCGACGGGTCGCTCCAGTACGCGCTGCCCGCGGAGGGCACGACGGCGCCCGCGAGCAGCTCGGGCGCCGAGCAGCTCGCCGCCCGGCTCGGCCGGCTGTGCGCCGAGCTGCTGGTGAGCGCGGCGGCGTCGGGCAACATGGTCGTGCTGCGCACGCCGCCGGGTGCCGCGCAGTTCCTCGCCTCGGCGATCGACGAGTCGGTGATGCCGCAGGTGCTCGGCTCGATCGCGGGCGACGACACCGTGCTCGTGATCACGACCGATCCCGACGGCGGAGCCGCGACCGCGGCGCGATTCCTCGCGCTCGCCGAGGGCGAGCGCGACCAGGACGGACGGCAGGACGGGGAGCAGGCATGAGCGGGAACGAGCAGGGGCGGGTCAGCCTGTGGGGCGGCCGGTTCGCCGGCGGCCCCGCGGACGCGCTGGCCGCGCTGAGCGTCTCGACGCACTTCGACTGGCGGCTCGCCCGCCACGACATCACGGGATCCCGCGCGCACGCCCGGGTGCTGCACCGCGCCGGGCTGCTGAGCGACGAGGAGCTCGACGGCATGCTCGCCGCGCTGGACCGGCTCGACGCCGACGTCGCCTCGGGCGCCTTCGGCCCCGCGCCCGACGACGAGGACGTGCACACCGCGCTCGAGCGCGGGCTCATCGAGCGCGCCGGTCCCGAGCTCGGCGGCAAGCTCCGTGCAGGCCGCTCGCGCAACGACCAGATCGCCACCCTCGTGCGGATGTACCTGCGCGAGGAGGC
>Ga0164243_10008800_pt1 | contig 14829 bp, 12 predicted proteins | sample OricompcompostOP_FD_108781 | JGI IMG/M metagenome (GOLD analysis project Ga0164243, IMG submission 108781) | Organic Plus compost microbial communities from Emeryville, California, USA - Original compost - Organic plus compost (OP) | ecosystem: Engineered > Solid waste > Mixed feedstock >... | reverse complement strand
TCTTGACCGTGATCGGGCCGGAGGCCGCCGAGGCCTGGCCGGCCAGTGCGACGGTCGTGATCGAGGTGAGGCCGCTGACGAGCAGCAGCCCGATGGCGAACGAGAGCAAACGGCGCATGCGGCGAGGGTGCCCGCATCTCGACCACCCAAACCGGGACCGCTCACGGTGAGCAGATCGCGGCGCGCCCACGGTGCGGCGGGCGCGCCTACACTGCGGGGCATGCCCGAGCTGCCGGAGGTGGAAGCGCTCGCCCTCGACCTGAGGGGCCGCCTGCGCGACCGCGCGATCACGACGATCCACCTGGCGCAGTTCAGCGCGCTCAAGACCTTCCAGCCACCGCTGCAGGCGCTCGAGGGCACGCTCGTCGACGACGTCACGCGGCACGGCAAGTTCCTCGACATCGAGGCGTCCGGCGTACACCTGGTGCTGCACCTGGCTCGGGCCGGATGGGTGCGGTGGCGTGACGAGGTGCCGGCCGCGCCGCCACGGCCGAGCACCAAGAGCACCCTCGCCGCCCGGATCGTGCTCGACGACGGCTCCGGGATCGACGTCACCGAGGCCGGCACCCGCAAGAGCCTGGCGATGTACGTCGTCGAGCAGCCCACCGACGTGCCCGGGATCGCCTCGCTCGGCCCCGACCCGCTCGCCGACGACTTCACGCTCGAGCGGTTCCGCGAGATCCTCGCCCGCGAGGGGCGCAAGCAGCTCAAGGGGGTGCTGCGCCACCAGGGCACGATCGCGGGGATCGGCAACGCGTACTCCGACGAGATCCTGCACGCCGCCCGGATGTCGCCGTTCAAGCCGGCCGAGCTGAGCGAGGAGGAGTCGGCGACGCTCTACGAGGCGCTCCGGTCGACGCTCGGCGCCGCGGTCGAGCGCTCGCGCGGCCTGGCGGCGAGCGAGCTCAAGGGCGAGAAGAAGAGCAACCTGGCCGTCCACGGCCGCACCGGCAAGCCGTGCCCGGTCTGCGGCGACACCGTCCGCGAGGTGAGCTTCGCCGACTCGAGCCTGCAGTACTGCCCCACCTGCCAGACCGGCGGCAAGCCGCTGGCCGACCGCCGGATGTCGAAGCTGCTCAAGTGAGCCCGGCTCGTCGGGCGGGCCTCGGCGGCGTACGCCGTATGGTGAGCGCGTGATCCCGACAGTCTCGATCGACGGTGTGCCCGACCCGCTGCCGGCCGACCTCACGGTGCTCGACGTACGCGAGGACGTGGAGTGGGTGCACGGCCACATCGAGGGCGCCCTCCACATCCCCCTGGGCGAGCTCACCGCGCGCGTGGGCGAGCTGCCCGACGGCCAGACCCTGGTGGTCTGCAAGGTCGGGGGCCGGTCCGCGCAGGCGGTGATGTACCTCGCCCAGCGGGGGTACGACGTGGTCAACCTCGACGGCGGCATGCTCGACTGGCAGGCCGCCGGCCGGCCGATGGTGAGCGAGACCGAGAGCGACCCGACCGTCGTGTGACGCCGAGATCCCACACGTGAGATTTCGGCGCCCCACAAGTGAGATCTCGGCGCCCCACAAGTGAGATTTCGGCGTCAGGTGAGGACGCCGGAGAGCAGGACCACGCCGAGGGCGAGCACGGCGAAGAGGACGACCCCGACGCCGCCGACCACGGCGACCACGGAGACTCCGCCGGCCGCCGTCGAGCCGAGGGGCGGCACCGGCCGGCCCGCCTCGCGCTCACGACGCTGGGCCAGCCAGCTGCGGTGGTCGAGGGCCTCGTCGCCGGTGATGGGCGGCGAGAGCCGCGCCTCGACGTACGCCGGCTCCGACCGCGGCACGGGCGCCTCCGGCACGACCGGCTCCGGCACGACCGGCTCCGGCACGACCGGCTCCGGCTCGAGCCGGGAGCGGTCGACCAGGACGGGCGCGGGCGCGCCGGCGCGCATCGGGTAACGCCGGCGGTGGGAGACCTTGGTGGTGCCGTCGTCGGGCGGCGAGGCTGGCGCGGGCGACGCGGGTGGCGCGGCCGGCACCGCGCCCGGCGAGGTGTGCTCGGTCCATCGCCGGCCGTCCCACCACCGCATCACGCCCTCGGGGTCGACGTACCACCCTGCCGGCATCGCGCGCTCTCCTCCACCACCGCGGTCGTTGCTGGGTGCGAGGTTTCCCGGTGAACGCCAGGTGAAACCTTCACTCCTGCCAGGCCGGGCCCGCCACCGCGAGCGCGCGCTGGAGGCGGCGGAGGTACTCCGCGCGGGGCACCTCGACGACTCCCAGCGAGGCCAGGTGCGGGGTGCTCCACTGGACGTCGAGCAGCCGGTCGGCCACCACCTCGGGCGGGCCCTGCCGCAGCCGCTCGACGAGCGCGACCAGCGCGACCTTCGAGGCGTCGCGCTCGTGGTGGAACATCGACTCGCCGGCGAAGAGGCCGCCGATCGCGACGCCGTACAGCCCGCCGGCCAGCCGCCCGTCGCGCCACGCCTCGACCGAGTGCGCCCAGCCGAGGCGGTGCAGCTCGGCGTACGCCGACCGGATGCCGTCGTCGATCCAGCCCTGCGGGCGGCGCGGGTCGGCGCAGGCGGCGACGACGTCGTCGAAGCAGGTGTCGACCCGGATCTCGAAGTCACGCACGGAGCGGCGCAGCGAGCGCGAGACCCGCAGCCCGTCGAGCGGGAGGATGCCGCGCTCGACCGGGCAGAACCAGTACGTCGGGTCGCGCCGGCGCGGCCCCGGCATCGGGAAGAGCCCCCGGCGGTACGCCGCCAGCAGCGTGCCCGGCGCCAGGTCGGCCCCGATGGCGACCAGGTCGTCGAGCCGGTCGGCGTCGGCCGCGTCGGCGCCCGCGAGGTCGGGCAGCACCCACGACGACTCAGGTGGCTCGACCGGCATGGGGCGAACGTACCTGGCGACGACGACCCCACGCCTTGCCGGGACCGCATACGATTCCACCCATGCCGAAGAGCCTCTCCAAGGGAGCAGTCGTGAAGAAGGTCGCGGGCACGGCCGCGCAGGCCCTCGCACCCAAGCTGGTCGAGCTGGCCCCCTCGGTCACCTCCGGGATCGTCCACCAGGCGCTTCACCACGCCCTCACCGGCATCGGGCCGCTCCCCGGCGCCGTCCACGCCGCCGAGGCGCAGCTCGAGGAGCAGCACGGCGACGTCGACAAGGCGGTGCGCGAGCTGATCCAGAACCACGTCGCGTACTCCGCCGCGGAGGGGTTCGTCACCAACCTCGGCGGCCTGGTCACCGCCGCGGTCACCATCCCGGCCAACGTCACCGGCCTGGCGCTCATCCAGTGCCGCCTGGTGGCGGGCATCGCCCACCTGCGGGGCTACGACCTCGCCGAGCCGCGGGTGCGCAACGCGATCCTGGTGACCCTCCTGGGCGAGGAGAAGGTCATCTCCCAGGTCAAGAAGAGCAAGCTGCCGGCGCCGCCGATGGCGCTAGCCACCGCCCCGGCGTACGACGCCGACCTCGACCGCGTCGTCGCCTCCGAGGTCACCTCCGAGCTGCTCACCCGCGTGGCCGGCAAGCGCCTGGCCGTGGTGGTGGGCAAGCGCGTGCCGGTCGTCGGCGGTGTCATCGGCGCCGGTGCGGACGGCTGGGCGACCTACCGGATCGGCCGGTACGCCGCCCGCGAGTGGCTGCCGCGCCCGACCACGGCGGTCGGCGCGACCACCGCCTGACCGAGGCTGAGCCGTGCTGCGGCTCAGCCCTCCGGCATCGCCGGCGGCTGCGGGCGACCGCGCACCCGGCGGTAGACCCGCATCACCCGGCGGCCGGCCGGGTGGCCCTCGAGCCGGCGGACGATCTTCTCGCGGAGCTTGTACGTCGGCCGGAGGTACGCCCGGTGCAGCTCCTCGCGGGTCCGCGCCAGCTCGGCGTCGAGCCGCTCCTGCTCGGCGAGGAGGCGGCCGTTCTCGACCAGCAGCGCCTTGATGGCGTCGATCGCGGCCGCGTTGACCTGGCGCGGGGCGGGGCGGTCGGGGTCGACGTACGTCGTCGGCGGCTCGCCGATGAGGTCGTCGAGGTCACCGACGACGTCGTAGCCACGCTCCTTGATCGCCTCCACCCAGCGGCGCGAGGTCTCCTGCACCTGGCCGTGCAGCTCGAGCGGCAGGGCGAGCCGGGGTGAGCCGGTGCGTTGGGAGAGCGTCTGGTGGGCGAGCAGCTCGCGCACCAGCGGCCGGTACGCCGCCGGCGGGACCACCCGGTTGGCGGACCGGTTGATCCGCCGCAGGAGCGCGGTCTCGGGCACGCCGAGCGAGGGGTTGGCGCGCTCACCCTCCCGCTCGATGTCGAGCCCGCGCAGGCCGAACGCCTCCTCGAAGCGCTCCCACAGCAGGTCCTTCGGGCTGCCGGGCGCCGGCACGGTGACCAGGTGAACGCGCGCGGGCGGCAGGTCGGCGCCCCACCGGTCGAGGATGTCGGGGATCTCCTGGACCCCCCAGAACCACGAGCCGATCCGGCTGTCGCGCTCGGGGTCGCTGATCTGCTCGAGGAACGCCGCGAACGACAGCGTGCTGCGGTGCTTGACGTTCTCCTGCCACTCCGCCGGGATCTGGCGGACCAGGTCGCGCACCGAGAGCAGCAGGTGGATCTCGGTCTCGGGGTCGTCGAGGCCCAGCTGGGCGAGCGCCCGGCCGGTCTGCGAGCGGGAGGCGGCGGCGAAGATCTCGTGGCTGATGATGACCGAGACGTCACCCTCGCTCGGCGCGGCCAGCAGCTCACGGGTGCGGGCGACCAGGCGGTCCCACTCCCCGATCGCGTGGGTCTCCAGCCCGCCCCAGGGCAGCCGCATCAGGTCGAGCGCGGCGAGGAAGTGCCCGTCGAACCGGTCGAGCGGGTAGTGCACCCCCTGCGCTGCCAGCCGGTCACGGTTGCGGAAGAGCACGTCCTGGAGGTAGGAGGTGCCCGTCTTGGGGGTGCCGACGTGCAGCAGCACGCGCTTGCTCAACGCTCTCTCCTTCCGTCGAGCAGCATCCGCAGAGCCAGCTCGAAGACCGCACCCATCTCCGGCGAGCGACCGCCCGGACGCGGCTCGGCGAGGAGCACGTCGGGGTCGCCGTGCACAGGGTAGCCGTCGGCGAGCAGGCCGTCGCGCTGGCGTCGCGCCTGCTCCGCCACCCAGTCGCGGTGCTCGTCGGGCACGGCGAGCCGGGGGCCGGCGTACGCCGCCAGCCGGGGCGCCAGGCCGCGCCGGAGCAGCTCGGCGCGTCGCTCGGGCACCGCCAGCAGCCCCATCACCGGCACCAGCCGGCGGGCGAGGTCGACCCCGTCGGCCGACACGTGGGGTGGCGTCGGCAGCCGGCGTACGCCGACCACCCGGGCCAGCGCGGCGGCGTCGAGCACCACGTGGACCTGCGCGGGCCCGACGCGCTCGGCCCACCAGCGGGCGGTGCGCAGCGGGTCGGCACGGGGGTAGAGGCGACCGCGGCGGTGCGCCCCGGCCACCCACTCCTCCCAGGGCGGGACGCCGGCGTCGAAGGAGTGGGCGGTCCAGGTGTCGGCGAGCATGCCGGGCAGGTCGCGCGCGACGACGACGATGATCCGGTCGCGCCCGCCGGGCGGACGGCCCTTGCGGAGCAGGTGCTCGCGCGCGGGGGCGGTGAGCCAGAGGTCGCCGACCAGGCGGTGGCGTACGCGCCAGGGCCGCAGCAGCCCCTGCTGCACCGGCTCGACGCCGGCGGCGACGACGTCCTCGGCCAGCAGCGTCGCCGCCACCCGGAGCAGCTCCCCGCGCGGCAGGTCGCCGGGGTCGACGGGCGGCAGGCCGAAGCCGGTGGGCCGGTCGGCCCCCGCGAGCAGCCGGTCGGGGCGCCCGCGGCCGGCCATGCTGGCGCTCAGCACCCGCTCGGCCAGGGCGGCGCCGGGGCGTACGCGCTCGCGGGCGGCCAGCTCGTTGAGCCGGCGCAGCAGCTCGAGCTGCTGCGCTCCGGGGAGGTGCCGGGCCGCGGTCGCGGCGTCGGAGCCGCCGACCAGCCAGTCGCGCCACGGCGTGGTGCCGCCCTCGCGGAGGTGGGCGACCCAGCCCCAGGCACGCGCCAGGCCCTGCTCCGGCGTCGTGGGTGCGCTCATCCGAACCTCTCCTGGAGCCGGCGGCGCACCTTGGCCACCAGCTGCCGGTCGGGGTCGGGGCGGCGCTCGGCCTCCTGCGTGATCGCGGCCAGGGCGTCGAGCGCGGCGATCAGCTGTGCCTTGGCGCCCGGCTTGTCGGGGTCGAAGAACGGCTCGTCGGGGGCCGGCAGCGGGCGCAGCTCGTCGAGGTCACCGACGACGTCGACGCCGCTCTCCTCGATCCAGGCGATCCAGCGCTCGGTCTCCTCCTCGACCCACGGCCGCATCCGCTCGGGCAGCCGCACCGGCCGCACCGCGCGACCAGCCAGCTCGCGCTCCGCCATCAGCTCGCGGACGAGGTAGTCGTACGCCCCCGCCTGGCTGCGCCGGTCGAGGCGCCAGTTGAGCCGGCGCAGCATCGCCACCTCGACCGCGCCCAGGGACGGGTTGACCCGGTCGGTGTCGCGCGGCGCCCACGCCGGGTCGGCGCCGACGAGGCGGCAGAAGCGGTGCCAGAGCTCGTCGCCCTGCCGGCTCTGCGGCACGGTGAGCACGTGCACCTGCTCGGGCGGGAGGCCCTCGCCCCACGCGCCGAGGACTGCCGGGAGGTCGAAGGCCTTCCCGAACCACCCCGCCCGCCGCTGCAGCCGGTTGCAGAAGCGGCGGTAGGACCACACCTGCCCCTGCTTGACGCTCTCCTGCCAGGCCGCCGGCACCTGACGGGCGAGGTCGCGGGCGCTGTAGACGACGTGGAGCTCGGTGCCCGGGCCGACCAGGTCGCGCTTGGCCTGCGCGATCTTCTCGGCCGAGGCGGTCACCAGCAGCTCGTGGCTCACCACGACGGTGCCCTTGCTGGCGCGTACGCGCTTGGCGAGCCGCTCCCAGCGGCCGGCGGACTTCTCCCCCGGCCCCCGCCACTCCTTGCCGAGCAGGTCGACGGCCGCGCGGAACTGGAAGAGCGAGGGGTCGCCCAGCGGCTGCCCCGCGGGGTAGTGCACGCCGTGACGCGCGAGGCTCGCCGCGTTGCGAGCCAGCCGGTCCTGCAGGTAGGTGGTGCCGGTCTTCGGCGCACCTACGTGCAGGTAGACCTTCGAAGCCATGGGCTCGATTGTGCCCGTCGTCATCCGCCGCGCGCCCACCGACCCGGCTCGGTGCCGGCCAGCGCCTGCCCCTGCTCGGCCTCGCGCAGCATCCGAGCCGCCCGCAGCGCTGCCTCGAGGGCGACGTCGAGGTCGTCGACGGCCCCGCCCGGGCCCTCGCCCGACCCTTCACCCGTGGCGTCGGGCGTGCGCGCGTCGTGCCGGCGCAGGTCGAGCCGGTGCAGGCGGGCCAGCAGCTCCTCGCGCGGCAGCCCGCGGAGCGCGAAGAGCACCAGCGGGTCGTCATCGAGCAGCCAGCCCAGCTGGGTGAGCACCGCGAGCGCGTGGGCGCAGGGATAGACCCAGTGGTCGCAGGTGCAGACGCCGGCCAGCTCGCCGCCGTACGGCAGTAGCTCGACGCCCATCTGCTCGGCGTGCTCGACCAGGTCGTGCGGCAGCTCGCCGGCCAGCAGCGCGGCCACCCGGCCCGGCGTGGCCGCGACCGTCTCGACGAGGGCGGCCGACGACGCCTCGTCGAGCACCGGCACCGTGCCCGAGACCGTCATCGCGCCGCGGGGGTCCTCGACGGCGGCGACGTAGCCGCCGGTGTCGACGATGATGCCGCCCACCCGGCCCCCGCGGGCGAGCCGGCGACCGGCACGCAGGTCGGCCTCGTCGTACGCCGCCTCCTCGACCGCACGCAGCCACGCCTTCGCCCACCAGCCGGTGGTCCGCGGGCTGCGGCGCGGCGCCTGCCGAGGGTGCGTGGTCGCCGCCATCACGCCTCCGAGCCGGTGTCGGCGGGGTCGGCGGGGTCGAGCCGCACCAGGTCGCGCAGCTCGGCGTCGCTGAGCTCGGTGAGCGCGGCCTCGCCCCGGCCGAGCACCGCGTCGGCCAGCGCGCGCTTCCGGGTGAGCAGCTCGGCGATCCGGGTCTCGATCGTGCCGCGGGTGACCAGCCGGTGCACCTGCACCGGGCGGGTCTGGCCGATCCGGTAGGCCCGGTCGGTGGCCTGGTCCTCGACGGCGGGGTTCCACCAGCGGTCGACGTGGACGACGTGGTCGGCGCGGGTGAGGTTGAGCCCGGTGCCGCCGGCCTGGAGCGAGAGCAGGAAGACCGGCACGTGGTCGGGGTCGTCGGGGCCGGCCTGGAAGCGCCGCACCATCGCCTCGCGCTCGCGCACCGGGGTGCCGCCGTGGAGGAGCTGGTGCGGCACACCGAGGGCCGACCAGTGCCGCTCGAGCAGCCGCGCCATCGCGACGTACTGGGTGAAGACCAGCACCGCCCCGCCCTCGGCCAGCACCGTGCCGACGACCTCGTCGAGCAGGTCGACCTTCTGGGAGCGGCCGCCGACCCGACCGCCGGACTGCTTGAGGAACTGGGCGGGGTGGTTGCAGATCTGCTTCAGGCCGGTGAGGAGCATGAGCACCAGCCCGCGGCGGGCGTGCTCGTCGGCCCGCTCGATCCGCTCCATGGTGTCGCGCACGAACGCCTCGTAGAGCACGGTCTGCTCGCGGGTGAGGCGCAGCAGGTGGTCGGTCTCAGTCTTCGGCGGCAGCTCGGGGGCGATGCCGGGGTCGCTCTTGCGCCGGCGCAGCAGGAACGGCGCCACCAGCTCGCCGAACCGCTGCGCCGCCCGCTCCTCGCCGGCCTCGATCGGGGCCGCCCACGCTCGGCGGAAGGCGTTGCGGCTGCCGAGCAGACCCGGGACGGTCCAGTCGAGGATGGCCCACAGCTCGGTGAGGTCGTTCTCGACCGGGGTGCCGGTGAGCGCGACCCGCGCCTGGCCGGGCAGGGTGCGCAGCATCCGGGCGGTCGCGGAGCGGGGGTTCTTGACGTGCTGGGCCTCGTCGGCGACCACCAGGCCCCAGGCCACCTCCGTCAGCCGCGCGGCATCGGAGCGCATCGTGGCGTACGTCGTCAGCACGAACCCCGGGTCGCGGCCGGTCTCGTCGGGGTCGGCCAGCCCGGTGAGGTCGCGCGCCGACCCGTGGAAGCGCCGCACCGGGGTGCCGGGGGCGAACCGCTGCACCTCGGCCTCCCAGTTGCCCAGCAGGCTGGCCGGGCAGACCACCAGCGTCGGCCGGGACGTGGCACCGCCGGCGCGGGCCTGCTCGAGGCGGTGGAGGTGCAGGGCGATCAGGGTGATGGTCTTGCCCAGGCCCATGTCGTCGGCCAGGCAGCCGCCGAGACCGAGCGAGGTGAGGTCGGCGAGCCAGGTGAGGCCGCGGCGCTGGTAGTCGCGCAGCCGGGCCTCAAGCCCGTGCGGCTCGCCCAGCAGCTCGCCCTGCCCCGCGCCGACGACCTGCTCGCGCAGCCTCGCCACGGACGCACCCACGACGACCTGCTCGGACTCCTCCCCGACCTGCACGACACCGCTCAGCGCGGCGCCGAGCGCCTCGGCCGGCTCGACCGTGCGCAGCAGCCGCTCGCGGGCCTTGCGCACGATGCTCGGGTGGACCACGGTCCACGACCCCCGGAGCTTGAGCACCGGGGAGGCGGCCGCCGCGAGCTGGTCCATCTCCTCCTCGGTGAGCGGCTCGCCGTGCAGCGCCACCTGCCACCGGAACGCGAAGACGTCGTCAGGGGTGAAGAGCCCGGTCTGCAGCGGCTCCTCGAACGGCTCCCGCGGGGCGGTCGAGGGCACCCGGTCGAGCTGCGCGGTGGCGGTCAGCCCGCGCCCGTCGAACGCCGGCCCGAGAGACCGCGGCCACAGCACGTCGACCCCGCGGCCGGCCAGGGCCGCGACGCCGTCGTCGAGCAGCGAGGCGATCTCGTCGCCGTCGAGGGTGATCTCGTCGGGCACGGCGAGCTCCTGCAGCCGGTCGAGCACCGGCCAGGCCTCGGCCGCACCGCGCAGCAGCACCGCGACGTGGGTGCGCGCCCGCTCGCCGAAGCCGTGGTCGCGCGGGTCGCCGGTCCACAGCAGGGCGGCGTCGACCAGCCGCAACGGGTCGGCCTCGTCGTGGGCCTGCAGCACCAGGCGCACCGACCCGCCGACCAGCTCCTCCTCGGCCGCCTCCACCCGCAGCGAGATGCGCACCAGCTGGGTGAGCTCCTCGCGCTCGAGCGGGGAGGCGGTGAGGTGCTGCTCGATCCGGGCCTGGAGGCGGGCGACGAAGCCGTCGTGCGCGCTGCCGGAGGGTGGCCCCGACACGCTGCTCCGCTGGCGCTCGTCGGCTGCTCGACCGCCGAGCGGCTGCGGCCGTCTCCGCGGCGGCGCCTGAGGCATCACGTCGACCACGGCGGCCACCACCTGCCGGACGAGCTCCTCCGCGGCGGCCGGGTCGACCTCGGCGTACGCCCGGGCCTCGGCCAGCAGCCGCACCCGCTCGACGTCGTCGCCGGCGATCACCGGCACCCAGGCCTCGGCGTCGTCGCCCGGCCGGAAACGCCCCGCCGCCACCAGCTGCAGGCCGAGCAGCGCCGCGCCCGCGATCAGGCCGACCGAGGGGTGTGCCTCGTCGCTGTGCACCGCCCGGCTGAGCAGCGGCAACGCGCCCCGCATCGGCATCGGCACCCGGCGGCGGCCCCCGGTGAACTCCACGACGCCCTCGCGCGCGGGCACGCCCGGCGTGAAGACGGCCGGGCCGGTGAGGGGCACGAAGGACATGCCCGAGAACGTACCCGCGACCGGCGACAGGACTGGTTCCCGCGGCTGGACGCCCGGCATAGGCTCGGCCCCATGAGCATCCTCGACGCCCCCATCGCGCGCCTCGACGGCACCCCCACCACGCTCGGCGAGATCACCGGCGGCCAGCCGGCCCTGCTCGTCAACGTCGCCAGCAAGTGCGGCCTCACCCCGCAGTACACCGGCCTGGAGCAGCTCCACGAGACGTACGCCGACCGCGGCTTCACCGTCGTCGGGCTGCCGTGCAACCAGTTCATGGGCCAGGAGCCGGGCACGGCCGAGGAGATCCAGGAGTTCTGCTCGGCGACGTACGGCGTCACCTTCCCGATGACCGAGAAGATCGAGGTCAACGGCGAGGGCCGCCACCCGATCTACCAGACCCTCGTCGAGACCCCCGTCGACGGCGGCGAGGCCGGCGACATCTCGTGGAACTTCGAGAAGTTCCTGATCGATGGCTCCGGCACCGTGGTGGCCCGCTTCGGCCCGCGGACCGAGCCGCAGGACCCCGCCCTGGTGGAGAGCGTGGAGAAGCTGCTCGGCTAGCCGCGATGTGAGCAGGAACACGGCTGATGTCACCGAGTGTTAGCCGAAAGTCGCGTGCACCGGCGGAGCCGGCGTCTCTACGCTATCGCAGTGACAGATGACCAGATGTCGGCGATCCCCGACAACAGTCCGATGCCGTCGCCTGACGACGACAAGCTCGACAAGAGCGTCTTCATCATCGCTGGTGTGGTGGTCCTGGGCGGGATCATGTCGATCCTCGACATCACCGTCGTCTCGGTCGCGCTGGAGACCTTCCAGCGCACCTTCGACGCCACCGCGGCGCAGACCGCGTGGACCATGACCGGCTACACGCTCGCCCTGGCCTCGGTGATCCCGTTGACCGGGTGGGCCGCCGACCGGTTCGGCACCAAGCGGCTCTACCTCCTCGCCGTCTTGTTCTTCACCCTCGGCTCGATCCTGTGCGCCAGTGCCGGCAACCTCGAGCAGCTCGTGATCTTCCGGGTCATCCAGGGCCTGGGCGGCGGCATGTTGATGCCGCTCGGCATGACCATCCTGACCCGCGCCGCTGGCCCGCACCGGGTCGGCCGGGTGATGGCGGTGCTCGGCATCCCGATGCTGCTCGGCCCGATCTTCGGCCCCATCCTCGGTGGCTGGCTGATCGACGCTGCCTCCTGGCACTGGATCTTCCTGATCAACCTGCCGATCGGCGTGCTCGCGCTGGTGTACGCGGCGATCGTGCTGCCGAAGGACCACGTCGAGCCCTCGGAGACCTTCGACTGGCTCGGCATGCTGTTGCTCTCGCCCGGGCTCGCGCTCTTCCTGTACGGCGTCTCCACCATCCCCGAGGCCGGCACGGTCTGGGACGCCGAGGTGCTCACCACGGCCATCATCGGGCTGCTGCTGATCCTCGCCTTCGTGCCCTGGTCGCTGAGCAGCCGCAACAAGCACCCGCTGGTCGAGCTGCGCCTCTTCGCCCACCGCAACATGACCGTCGCGGTGATCGCGATGGCCCTCTTCGCGATCGCCTTCTTCGGTGCCAGCCTGCTCTTCCCGCTGTACTTCCAGCAGGTCCGGGGTGAGACCGCGCTCCAGGCCGGCCTGTTGCTGGCCCCGCAGGGGATCGGCGCGATGATCACCATGCCGATCGCCGGCATGCTCGCCGACCGCAGCGGCCCGGGCAAGGTCGTCCTGGCCGGCATCACCCTGGTGACCGTCGGGATGGCGCTCTTCACCCAGCTCGACGCGAGCACCTCCTACGCGTACATCCTGGCCGCGCTCTTCGTGATGGGCCTCGGCATGGGCTCCACGATGATGCCGATCATGAGCGCGGCTCTCGCCACCCTGACGGCGCACAACACCGCACGCGGCTCGACGCTGCTCAACATCACCCAGCAGGTGGCGGCCTCGACCGGCACCGCGCTGTTCTCGGTGCTGCTCACCAACCAGCTGACCAGCAAGGACTCGATCGCCGCTGCCTCGGCCGCTGCCGAGGCAGGCGACGACCAGAGCGCCCTGGCCGGCGTGATGCAGCAGCTCGGGCTGACGTCTGAGCAGTTCCAGGCGCTGGTGAAGCAGGCTCCGGCCGACATGGCCGACAGCTTCGCGACCGTCTTCATCGTCGCCACCGTGCTGGTGGCGTGTGTGCTGATCCCGGCGTTCCTGCTTCCCCGGACGAAGAGCGAGACTCCCACCGAGGTCGTGGCGATGCACTGACCTCCCGTCATCCCGCTCCGAGTCGGCCCATCCTGCACCGCAGGATGGGCCGACTCGGCGTTCAGGACGGGCCGAGTCGGCGTACGCGCGGGATTCGTTGGTCGAGAAGCCCGCACGAGCGCCAGCGAGGGCGGGCGTATCGAGACCACATCGTGAGGCCCGGGATCAGGCCCGGGAGTGCTGGGGTACGCCAGCTCCCATGGTCTCGGTACGCGCCGACCCGGCTCGCTCCACCCGCGGCCGGCGCTACTCGACCAACGACCTGCGACTCGACGTGCAAAACGGGCCGACTCGACGTGCAAAACGGGCCGAGTCGGCGTACAGGACGGGCCGAGTCGGCGTACAGGACGGGCCGACTCGACGTACAAAACAGGCCGACTCGACGTACAAAACAGGCCGACTCGACGTACAAAACAGGCCGACTCGGCGTTCAGAACGGGCCGACTCGGCGTGCAGAACGGGCCGAGTCGGCGGCTCAGGAGGCCGAGGCGAGGACCAGCGGGTGCACCGCCGCGGCGCCGGCCTCGCGCAGGGCGCGGGCGGCGAGAGTGAGGGTCCAGCCGGTGCCGACCTGGTCGTCGACGAGCAGGATCTGCCGGTCGTGCACGTCGGGCACGTCGAGCGCCAGGCGGTAGCGGCGGGCGACCGCGGCGACCCGGTGGGCGGAGTTGGTGGCGCCCTGGCCCGGCTCGACCAGCTCGTCGGCGATCGCCCAGCGCCCGACGACCGGCCGCTGCAGGTAGCGCGAGAGGCCGCTCGCGAGGTCGTCGACCATCGCACCACGGGTGGCGGAGTCGACCACGACGATCCCGTCGACCGGCGGGCGCCACTCCCCCAGCACCTCGATGACCGCGCGGACCAGCGGCACCGGCACGGTCGCCGGCGGCTCCGCGCCCGGCCGGAACAGCTCGCGCAGGGTCTGCCCGTGGCCCAGGTCGGTGAGCCGGGCGACCGCACGACCCTCCTCCGCGCCCTCCTTGATCTTGCCCTTGAGGTCGATGCCGAGCCGGTCGAGCCCGGAGGGCCACAGCTTCTTGGGCCCCACCACGACGCCCGGCCGCTGCAGCCGCGCACCGGCCTCCTCGACCGCGGTCTCGGAGACCTCCGCGGCCAGCTGCAGGCCGCCGCAGTTGTCGCACCGCCCGCAGTCGGCCGCCTCCGGGTCGTCGAGCTGCTCGCGCAGGTAGCGCATCCGGCACACGTCGGTCTCGAGGTAGGCGAGCATCGCCTCCTGCTCGCGCCGGCGGGCGGCGGCGACCCGGGCGTAACGCTCCGCGTCGTACGACCACTCCTGCCCGGTCGCCTCCCAGCCTCCCTTGACCCGGCGGACCGCCCCGTCGACGTCGAGCACCTTGAGCATCATGTCGAGCCGGTTGCGGTTCAGGTCGACGTACGTCTCCAGCGCCTGCGTCGACAGCGGCCGCCCCTCGGCGGCGAGCACGTCGAGGGTCTGGCGCACGATCTCCTCGCGTGGGAAGGCCAGCGAGGCGAAGTAGGACCAGATCTCACGGTCCTCGATGCCGGGCAGCAGCACCACCGAGGCGTCGTGGGTGGTGCCGCGGCCGGCGCGGCCGATCTGCTGGTAGTAGGCCACCGGCGAGCTCGGCGCGCCCAGGTTGACCACGAACCCCAGCGCCGCGTCGAAGCCCATCCCCAGCGCGCTCGTCGCCACCAGCGCCTTGATCTCGCCCGCGGCGAGCTGCTGCTCGAGCAGCTGTCGCTCGGCGGTCTCGGTGCGGCCGGAGTACGCCGCGACGTCGTGCCCGCGCGACCTGAGGTAGTCGGCCACCTCCTGCGTGGCGGCCACGGTGAGGCAGTAGACGATGCCCGAGCCGGGCTGCTCGGCCAGGTGGTCGGCGAGCCACGCCAGCCGCTGCTCGGGCGTCCTGAGGCGTACGAC
>Ga0164243_10008797_pt1 | contig 14833 bp, 9 predicted proteins | sample OricompcompostOP_FD_108781 | JGI IMG/M metagenome (GOLD analysis project Ga0164243, IMG submission 108781) | Organic Plus compost microbial communities from Emeryville, California, USA - Original compost - Organic plus compost (OP) | ecosystem: Engineered > Solid waste > Mixed feedstock >... | reverse complement strand
TTATTCAATAAACTGGAAGCGGAAAAGCAAAGCGTGGTGTTGGTGATGGGACATAAAGGAAACTGGGAATGGGCCGGCAATACGTTCAGCATATTATGCAGGCAGCAACTGTATGTCATTTACCACCCACTGGCCAATCAACGGTTCAACAACCTGATGTATAAGATGCGCACCAGGTTTGGAACCAAATTGATCGCCATGCAGGATACGTTCCGCGAGATGGTAAAGAACAGGAACGAAGTAAATGCTACTGCCTTTATCGCGGACCAGTCGCCACAGCCCTCCAATGCCTATTGGGTGTCCTTCTTAAACCAGGATACGCCAGTGTTCAAGGGAACTGAAAAGATTGCTCAGAAAATGGACACGCCTGTTGTGTATGTGTCCGTCAACAAAGTAAAACGGGGTTATTACAGCGTATCAGCGACCCTGCTTATTGAAAAACCATCTGCAGAAACGGAAGGCGCTATAACGGCAGCGCACACACGTAAACTGGAAGACGATATCATAGAACAGCCAGCCACCTGGTTATGGTCGCATAAGCGATGGAAACATAAACGCCCTCAGACCGTCTGAAGATCACATCATTAAAAACTTATTTATATGCGCGAAGGAAAAGATCTAATCCTGGCAACGAAACCTTTTGCCAGTGAAATCAGATCACGTAGCTGGTTTCATTTATTGACTACCCTGGGATTGCTTTTAATTGCCTTAACAGGCGCCTTATTTTTTCCATCCCTGATCGGGGCTGTGTTCAGCATACTTGCAGGGTTGCTGGTTGTCAGGCTATTCGTGATCTATCATGATCACCAGCATCATACCATCCTGCAGCACTCTAAACTGGCCAATGCTATCATGACTGTTTTTGGCTTGTATATACTGGCGCCTGTCAGTATCTGGAAACGGTCGCACGATTATCATCATAAACATAACTCCAGGTTATTTACAGCCGATATTGGTTCCTACCCTATTGCAACGAGGCAAAAATTTGAACAGATGAGCGGCAGGGAAAAGGCGATGTACCTGTTTGCCCGGCATCCGCTCACTATTTTAACCGGATATGTTACCATGTTCTTTATTGGCATGTGTTTGCAGTCTTTCCTGAGCAGTCCGCGCAAGCACCTCGACAGCCTCCTGGCTATGTTATTGCATGTTGCCGGCAGCGTAGCTGTTTTCTACTTCCTGGGCTGGGAATCGTGGTTGTTCGGTGTTGTAATACCGTTTACAATAGCCTGCGGCATAGGCGCTTACCTGTTCTATGCGCAGCATAATTTCCCGGGCGTAATATTCCGGGAAGGAGAAAAATGGTGCTATCACGATGCTGCATTGCTTTCTTCCAGCTACCTGGTAATGTCGCCACTCTGGAACTGGTTCACCGCCAATATTGGCTACCATCATATTCACCACCTGAACGCTCGTATTCCATTTTATCGTTTGCCCGAAGCGATGGCGGAAATACCCGAACTGCAAAATGCCAAAACAACCACTTTAAAGATCCGTGATATCATTGCCTGTTGCAGGCTGAAGGTCTGGGAACCGGAATTGCAAAGGATGATCTCACTGCGGGAAGCTGCGGCAATAAGACGCGCAACCCTGGCAGCCAAAGCGATATAGGAATCGCCCTGGTATAACGGTATTAAATACCCCTGTCCTGGAAGGAATCCGGTATAGTATAATGCCCGTTCCGGTAAGGTATGGTTACCTTATCTAACGGCAAGGTATTCACCAGGCAGCTGGCGGGGAAAATAAGCAGATCATAATACTCCTGCCGGCCCTGCTGGAACATCCAGCGGTTGATCACGCAACTTTGCGTGCCTGAGCCATTATTGTACATATTCTGGGTAACGATATTGAATTGGTGTTCCAGTTTATTGCCGGTCCAGGCAATAACATCATCCCATGAAACATCGCTGCCCATGTGCGTGATACCACCGGTAACAACAATGCCGATGGTATTATTTCCCATTCTTACCAGTTTATTAAAATAGCCTGAATTGCCATACATGCCGCCTCCTCCTGCATTCAGGAGGAAGGAAGCTGTTTGCCAGCGATCCTCTGTTTTTTTGAACAGCCATACATCCACCCATCCTGATACGGGCGCGCCGCCTCCTTTACCCCTGTTGGTATAAACAGCCAGGCAGTAAGGTATATTATCCTGCTGTACATACATGATGGTGTCGAGACTTCTTTCTATTTCATCGGTGTTGCCTTCGCTGATTTCAATTTCGCCAGGCACTGTATCATAAACGGGTTTTGTAAGGCGTTCGATCTGCGAAACGCCGAAATCAGTTTGTACAGGCATCAACGCTATTTTATCAGCGAATGCCTGCGCTATCGTATCCTGCAGGTCGTTTGACAGCTGAACATACGAAACACCGGCGGCGATGCGCTCCAGGAATAGCTTTACTATCTTCCCGGCTTTGGTATCGCCATGCTGCTGAATAAAATCAAGGTATTCTTTTTTATTTGCGGGATCAAGGGAGCTGGCATCGCCTCTTTTTTCAAACGACGGCGTATTATCTTCACCAAAGAGGTAATCGTAAAAATAACGTTCGTAGTACTCCCTGGCCACCGGGGCAAAAACGCTACCGGGGTAGGTATCCAGGAACTTTTCCCAGCTCAGCACCCGTTTGCCAACCTGGTTGAAGGAGATCATCAGGCCGGCGTCGGCGCTGTATAATACCGTGTCTTCTGCAGCTCTTATGTCCAGGAACGTATTGTAATCGGGCGGCAGAGATGATTTAAAAAGACCTGTGAAGAAGTTGGGAACCAAACGTAACTCCGTATATCCTTCACCGATATTCCAGGGTTCTATTCCCGCTGTTGCCAGCAATCGTATGCGTTCTTTTACATCAGCCGGCGGAACATAGGCTCCTTCCTTTTCAGAATAATAGTTCACATATTTGTCCAGCCACGCCCCTTCATTCGCGGAAATGGCAAGGAGGGCAGTATCTGCGCACAGGGCCAGGGAGCGGTATAACGCCACCGCTTTGTCGGGAGTGCTGCCTGGCAATTGTTTTTCGATCTCCTGTCGTTTGCTGATTATTTCCGCAACATAGGTTTCGGTTGAAATCCGGGCGTCGTCGCCAGTCGTATCAACAGTTGCTGTGGCAACAGGCGCAGTCGCAGAATCTTTTCCTGTTTTCTTACCATCTCCGTTACAAGCTGCCAGCAGTACAAGGCATACAGGCGCCCAGGCCCAAAGGTTCTTCTTCATAGTATAAGTCAGAATACGAGATTGTAAGATACTAAAATAAGCTTCCCTGTACTACAGCCGGCGGAGTGGTCGGGTGGAACAAACCAATGATCGTGAACGGCTGTTTGGAACTGGCGTGCACCTGTTGGGTCGTGCCCAGGAAGAAATGAAGGTCCGTATGCCGGGCATACTCCTGGAGGTATCGTTTCCTGATCTCTTTAATCGCTTTTTCGTCTCCCTGCTTCTTCTGGATCTTCCAGAATAAAGCGCCCAGCTCCCAGTCTTCAAATGGCAATTTGATCTCCTGGTTCTTATCATCGGTGAAATGAAAGGAAAACCGGTAAGGGAGTTTTTTCATGACGGCAAACGGGTTTTCAGGTTGTTCAAAAACCTGTCCCCTGTTCTTCTCTTCTTCCAGTTTCTCCAGTCTTTCGCTCTCCCACTCTCCTTCCGCTTTTTCTATCTCCAGTCCTATGATCCTGGCAGGTTTGAATACAGCCAGGGAAGTGTAAAATGCCTCATGTCTGGCTTCTACCAGGAGGGTAGAAAAATTACGGTATATCGTTTTCAGTACAATTTCTTTTCTTTCTCGCCAGTGATCTTCTGTTCCGAGATGGCCCGTCACTTTTACGGGTGCATCGGGGTTGGCAGGTTTCCAGCTCTCCAGCCTGAAATCGCGCGGGTGCCTTACCAGGTCCAGCTCTATCCAATCGTATAACCTGAACTGTTCATCGAACGACTTCCTGGAAAACGGGATGGGGTAGATCCTGATAAAAACACCGTCTTCCCTAAACCCGGCTATACTGAGCTGTTCATCGTACTGAGAAGATATGGTGGGGTAACTTTTGGTAGTGATCAAAACTTTCGTCAACGGCATGCTGCTGTATTAATTTTTTATTAAAACATCCGGCAAAACTAGGATTAATCGTTGAAAATAAAAAAGTTAGATAGAATTACAGAAGCTATAGATTTTCTCCCGCCGGCTGATCGAAACATTCTATACCGAATATTCAATATAATTTGTGTACTTTGTACGCATAAATTTTAACATATGAGTTTTCAAGATGAGTTGAACCAACTCTTTGTTGAAGAAAATGAAATACCCGAAGAATTCCGTATTTCTGAAATTCATCAGAGAGAGTACCTGGTAAACGGGGAGATGAAGAAATGGGACGGACCGGTTAGTGAAGTATATTCTCCAATTAACATTCCGACTGCGGATGGCCTGAAACGCAAATTAATAGGCACTTATCCCCTGGGCACGGAAAAAGAAGCGTTTGAAGCGCTGGATGCAGCCCTCGCGGCATACGACAACGGGCGTGGCGAATGGCCGACCATGCGGCTGGACGAGCGCATTAACTGCCTGACAGTTTTTGCCCGCAAAATGACCGAACAACGCAGCCTGATCGTAAAGCTGATCATGTGGGAGATCGGGAAGTCGTACGCCGATTCAATTAAAGAATTTGACCGCACCATTGAATATATCAATGCAACGATAGACGCCCTGAAAGAAATTGACCGCAGCTCTTCCCGCTTTGAGATCAAAGAAGGGACCATTGCGCAGATACGTCGTTCCCCCCTTGGCGTTGTACTTTGCATGGGGCCGTTCAACTACCCGCTGAATGAAACCTTCACAACGCTGATCCCGGCCCTGCTGATGGGTAATACCATCCTTTTCAAACCGCCTAAACACGGTACTTTATTGCATTATCCACTGCTGCGCGCCTTCATGGAATCGTTCCCTAAAGGAGTGGTGAATACAGTGTACGGCCGCGGCGCCTCTGTAATTCCCGGCATCATGGCTACCGGTAAGATCAATGTGCTGGCATTTATTGGTTCCAGCAAAGTGGCCAACGACCTGCGCAAACATCACCCGAAACTGAACCGCCTGCGTGCAGTGCTCAGCCTGGATGCGAAGAATGCGGCTATCATCACTCAACACGCCGATATTGAAGTGGCCGTGAATGAGTGCATATTGGGTGCATTATCGTATAATGGTCAACGTTGTACCGCCATCAAGATCCTCTTCGTACATAAATCCATTGCCGACGAGTTCAACGCCCGCCTCAGCGCCGCTATCGGTAAGATGAAGTTTGGCATGCCATGGGTGAAAGGCGTGCAACTGACACCAGTTGCGGAACCCGGCAAACCTGATTACATCCGCGAAGTACTGGCCGACGCGAAAGCTCACGGTGCAGAAGTGATCAACGAAAACGGCGGTGCAACCAAGGAATCGTTCGTATTCCCGGCCGTTGTATACCCGGTCAATGATCAAATGAAACTCTACAGGGAAGAACAATTCGGACCGGTGATCCCTGTCGTGCCTTACGAATCTATAGAAGAGCCGATCGAATACCTGATAGAATCGCCGCACGGGCAGCAGGTGAGCATCTTCAGCAATAATCCTGGCGAAGTAGCTTCCCTCATTGATCCGCTGGTGAACCAGGTAAGCAGGGTGAATATCAATAGCCAATGCCAACGCGGCCCTGACGTATTCCCATTCACCGGCCGTAAAGACAGCGCAGAAGGTACTTTATCTGTACACGACGCCTTGCGTTCTTTCTCTATCCGCTCTTTGGTTGCAACCAAGATGAATGATACGAATAAACAGTTGCTGGAGGATATCCTGAACGAGCATAGTTCAGATTTCCTGAGTACAAATTATATTTTCTAGGAAAAACAAAAGCCTTGCAGGAGTGCTGCAAGGCTTTTGTTCTGTTATTTAAAACAACATTATTTCTTAGAGATCTTATACAGCCTGCCCATATCTGTAACGGCATACAAAGCGCCGTCCTTTCCTTCTGTCACATCACGGAACCGCTGTCCTTCATCCGCCAGCAGTCTTTCTTCTCCCGTTACTTTATTATTCTCAATAACCAAACGATCTATATGCGTACGGCTTAGACTTGCAATGAACAGGTTGTCTTTCCATTCAGGTATCTGGCTGCCGCTATAAAAAGTAATACCGCTTGGAGAGATCACCGGATCCCAGTAATAAACGGGTTGCTCCATACCATCTTTCTTCTGGATAGCGTCGCCGATCTTTTCGCCGCTATACTCGATGCCGTAAGTGATGGTAGGCCAGCCATAGTTCTTTCCTGGCTCTATCCTGTTCAGCTCATCACCGCCCCGTGGACCGAATTCTGTTTCCCACAGGTCGCCGGTGGTTGGATGGAACGCCAATCCCTGTACGTTACGGTGACCGTAAGACCATATTTCAGGCCTTGCATCCGGTTTGCCGGCGAAAGGATTACCAGGAGCGGCTTGCCCGTCTTTTGTAATCCTGAGCACTTTACCCAGGGCTGCTTTCAGGTCTTGTGCCAATGGCCTTGTTTCCAGGTCGGAACGCTCGCCGGTGCTCACTACCAGGTTGCCTGTTTTATCGAACAGGATACGGCCTCCATAGTGCAGGTCGCTTTTATGAGCAGGGGTAGCGCGATATATTATTGTTGCATTTTCTATTTTCTTTTCATCGGCAGAAAGTTTTCCTTTAGCCACTGCCGTTAGTGTTCCATCCGGCCGCTGCTCCGAGAACACCCAGTATACCATACGGTTATTGCTGAAATCAGGGTCGATGGTAATTCCCAGCAAACCGCCCTGCCCTGCTAACTTCACCGCCGGCAGGCCTGTAATTGGTTCACTCAATTTACCGTCGGTTGTTGCGATCCGCAACACGCCTGCTTTTTCGGTGATGAGCAGGCGGCCATCCGGCAGGCTGGTAACGCCCCAGGGCGATTTAAGATCGTTGCTCAGTACTTTAAATTCATACGGCGTTTTTGTTTTCACGCTGCCTATCCTGGTTTGGCCGGGAAATGCAGGTTTATAATCAGAATTGGCTTTGCTGGTTTCTACTGGTGCAGCGGTGCTGTCGGGCGTTGTTTCCGTTTTAGTGCCGGATTTCTGGCCGCAGGCCACCATAGTGGTTACACCACCAATACAGAGCATGGTTAAATACTGATGCTTTAAGTACTTGTGCATATAGTTTTTACAATTAATTGCGTTAAACTTCAATTAAATGTAATATAAGTTTAGGTGAAATGCAATGAGGAAAACCAGGAGCTGCCTAATGAATACATAAACGGTATTTATCTTGCCAGGCCCAGCGGTGAAAATATTACGAACAAAGCTACCATCGCCAGCAACAATAACACGGCGTAGATATGACGATGTTTCCAGGGTTGAAGCGCCACAACATTGTTCCATTGCTGCACAAACGGCTCTTTCCGGGGGCAGAGCTTCGCTATGATCATCATCAGCAAAACAGTCAGTACAAACAATATAGCCAGTACATGCAGGAAATGCAGCCCTGTATCTACCAGGAGCTGGGAAATGGCATAAGTGGTAATGAAGAATACCAGCCCGATCTTCGCGGCAATGGCAGGCATCCGCTTATGCAGCAATCCCATTACCAGGATGGTAAAGATAGGTACGCTGAAAAAACCGCTCACGATCTGGATATAGGTATAAAGTCCCTGGCGGGCGAAAGCAATAAACGGAGCTATACACATCGCCAGCAGGCAAACCAGTATCTCAAAGCGTTTGGCTGCCTTTACCAGTTCCTGTTCGCTGGGTGTTTGCTGTTTCCAGGTTTTGTAGGGTTTGTAAAGATTGAGAACGAAAAGAGTGCTGGTACTGTTAAGCCCCGCGTTGAAAGTGGTTAACGCTGCGCCGAAGGCAATGGCCGCCATAAACCCGGTGAGAAGCGGCGGGCAAACATCGCTGACTATACGGGGGAATACTTCGGCAGTGTTATCCATGCTGGTATAAAGATGCACTGCTATGAGGCCGGGGATGTTCAACAACAAAGGAGAAACGATCTTGCCTGCGCAGGCTACCGCAATCCCTTTCTGGCTTTCGGCCAGGCTGCGGGAAGCCAGCGCCTGTTGTACAATATATTGTTCAGTGCCCCAGTAGTACAGGTTCACCAGCAACATGCCTGTAAAGATGGTAGAAAAAGGAACAGAGTCGTGAGGGCCTCCGATAGCGTTAAAATGCTCGCGGCGCGAGGATAGCAATATATCAATACCCGCTTTTACGGAGCCCTGACCCAAAAATTTCAGGGCCGCATATGGCAGTAAAATGCCGCCTACAAACATCCCGACACCCAATACCGTATCTGAAATCGCTACTGCTTTCAATCCGCCAAGGGCGGTATACAAAAAACCGATCAGCCCTATCAGCCATACCAACAGCCATATGGTTGTCCAATAGTCTAAATGCAGTACCTCGGATACCCGGAAAAGGCCGTTGAAAGTAATTGCCCCGCTGTACAGTACAGAGGGCAGCATGTTTACAATATAGCTGACGAGGAAAATGGTTGATACAAACCGCTTGGTGCCTGTATCATAACGTTCTTCCAGGAAATCGGGGGTGGTAGAGATCCCGCTGCGCAGGTATACCGGCATAATAAACTCCGACACCAGCAGCATGGCAAGAACAGAGGAAAGCCCCCATGCCATCACGCTCATGTTGTTGGTAAACACCAGTTCATTTTCGCCAATGAACTGTACTGCGCTGATGTTGGTGAAAAAGAGCGCGCCGCCTACCACGAGGAAACCCAGGTTGCGGTTCGCAAAGAAAAGGCCTGTAGCGGTCTGCAGATTTTCTTTCCGTGTCTTATACCAGGAAATTAAAGCCACAACTACTGTGATCAATATAAAACTCAGCAGGGACAGGCCATTCATACTTTAGAGTGAATTTCTTCTGATCAATTCCGTTGGCAGTACAAGCTGGATAGATTCTTTGCTTAGCACAGCCCGGGCGGCGAGCCGCCCCATTTCAGTGAAACTGACGGAATAGGTAGTGATCCCATTTCCTACGATCTCTTTTACCGGCTCATCGTTGTGCGAAAGTATGCCAATATCTTTACCGGGTTTTATTTTTTTTGCATTGCAATCCCTCAGCAGGTTCCAGAGTTCAGCATTCTCGTTCACGTAATATACTACGCCCTTTTCTACCGATCCTCTTTCATATTCTTTCAATACCTCTCCTTTTATCTTATAATCTTTAATAAACTTATTGAAGGAGCGAAGTATTTCGGGAGGGAATAAGGAATCAGGGTTATGATAGAAGATCATTTTATCAAACTTGCGTATGCTCTCGTACAACTGTTCAAATATCGTATAGGAAGAAGCCTGGAATTCCTGTACCACGTAATTGAAAGGGCCTTCCAGGGGTTCGTACCGGTCGAACATCAGCAGCTTGTTGCGGGGAATAGTGTTCAGCAGTTCCCTGGTGCGGGGGTGATGGATCGGCGATATTACGTACATGCCATAACGGTTCTTCATCAACGAAAGCATGGTTTCAAAAACCTCTATGTTACCGTGATGGAAGAATACATCCAGGTGCACATCTGGTCCCAACCCCTTGCGGAAGCTGCTATAGAACTGCTCCTGGAAGGTATCGATGGTATACATCAGCAAAGCTACGCGGAGCGATTGCCGGGTATTATCATCCGCTACAAAATATCCTAAACGGTTCTTCGACTCGATCAACCCCCTGTTCTGCAATTCCCTGTAACCTTTGATCACCGTTTCCCTGGCAAACCCCAGCTGCGAGATCATGGCATTTACAGATGGCAGGGAGTCGCCTACCCCGATGATCTTATCGTCGATGGCATTTACTATGCCTTCAACGAAGCGCTCATGTTTGGAGTAGGCGGGCATGTCGTCCAGTTCCCGTATCTTCTCAAAAATTGTTTTCATCTGTTTCTGTTTAACAGCCTATTCTGCAGTCAGTTCCAGTATCCGGCTATGCATTTTATTGGTACTAAAAACATCCAATCCCACTTTCATCAGGTAGTCGCCGGAATACACCTTATCGTTAAAGGCGGCTGCAGGACTTGCACCTGGCATCAGGTTGATCTCACGCACCCGGTATTTCTTCTCAGGGTCCAATCCCTGGCATTTTACCGGTAACAGGCTTTCTCCAAAACGCGGGAAGATGTCATAGGCAAACAGGAGCGCCTGTTGCTTTGATCCGCCTACGTACATCAGGGATGTATGATTGCCTTCGTACGGAGAAACGAGCCGGTATTGGTCGCCCTCGAAAATAATATTTTTTACCCGATTGTAGGTAGCCACTGCCGACTTGCAGAACTCCTGTTCTTCAGGGCGCAATTCTTTTACATTAATATCAAATCCCAGCTTACACTGCATCGCTACATCCAAACGGAATTTAATGCTGGCAGCGTGGTTCCAGCTGGTTACGTGAGCGGCCATTGACTTCGCCGGGAAGAACTGGGAATATCCCCACTGGATAAAGAGGCGCTCCACCGGGTCGGTATTATCGCTGCACCAGAACTCGGTGAAGTAACGCAGTCCCTCGTAGTCAGTACGTCCACCGCCGCCGGAGCAAAGCATCATTGGCAGGTCCGGGTACTTTGCCTTGATGCGGTCCAGCACTTTATACAATCCTCTAACATAGTCCACATATAGGTTGTTCTGCCTGTCTTTAAGCCAGGATGAATAAATATTGGTAATGGGACTGTTGCAATCCCATTTAAAATAAGCCAATTGAGGGTTTTCTGTCATCAGGTGATCTACCACGTTAAACACATGCTCCTGTACCGCCGGGTTGCTGAGATCCAATACCAACTGGTTCCTGTAATAATAGCGTTCGCGGTTCGGCAGCATGATCACCCAATCCGGATGTTTTTCGAACAATTCGCTTTTAGGATTCACCATTTCAGGCTCTATCCAGATGCCAAATTTCACTCCTTCGCGGGTAGCGGCTTTTACCAGTGCAGGTACGCCGTTGGGAAGTTTGGATCTGGTCGGCTCCCAGTCGCCCAGGCCCTGAGTGTCATCTTTTCGTGGAAATTTATTAGCAAACCAGCCGTCATCCAACAGGAACATATCTACGCCCAGGTATTTGGTTTCTACCATCAGCGAATCCAGCTTCGTTTCGTTGAAATCAAAGCCGGTCGATTCCCAGTTGTTCAGCAGGGTAAGGCGGTCGCCATGCCCGTCTTTCAGGCGGTAATTGCGCGCCCAGCTATGCAGATCGCGGCTTCCCTTCCCTGTTCCCCGGGTGCTGAAAGTAAAAATAAAAGAAGGCGTGGTAAAGGTTTTACCTGGATCCAGCGTATAGTCGGAAGCGTAAGGATTGATGCCCGAGATCACCCGCAGGTTATTTTCATTATCTACTTCGAATGTAAACCGGAAATTACCAGTCCAGCCCAGGGTTCCCATAAGCACTTCGCCGTGGTCTTCCGCCGGTTTTTCGCCCAGTCCTACTGTGAAGAAAGGGGAAACATGCAGATCGGCCCTTGACCCGAGTTTGGAATCGATCATCTTTTTGCCGAAGCTCAGCGGCACAGTGCTCATGTTCACTTCCTTGGCCCAGTCGCCGCTAAACTCTGTCAGGTAATAGCCCGAGCGTTTCCAGTACAGCATGGAAGAAGCGTAGTTGTTAATGTTCACCGGCTTTTTCTCTTTATGGCTGATCTCTGTCCAGGCTTCGATCACGTTGTCTTTTGCAAAAGCCCGGTAAAATAATTTCACCTGTACAGGATATAGTTGGTCTTTCAGTACGATCTCTGTTTCGGTAACATCGTCTGAGATCTTTTTTACATTATGAGAAACATATTGCAGTACAGTAGTCAGGTTGCCGTCGTTATGCCGGATGCCGAAAGCGGGTTCAAAGAATGTTTCGGTGCCGGATACGGGGTATGCTTCCCAGGCCTGGCCGTCGGTTTTCGACTTCATACCCGGTACCAGGTTAGTATAGTCGTTGACGTTGCGGAGACGCGGCCCCAGGTAAAGTTGATACAAACGCCCGTTGGATGCTGTTTGCAGTACAAGCGCTGTTTCGTTTGTGGTTATCTGTATGGTTTCCGATCTAACCGCTGTGTGGGCTACAACAATCAAGAAAAATAAAATCGATAATACCTTTTTCCTCATGGATAATATTATTTACTGCTGATTTTGAGAAAACGAACGTCTTTCGAGGGGATGTGGATCGCCTGGGCGGCGTTGATCTCCCGGTGCGACCAAAGATCGCGAACGGTATACTGCTTGCGGGCATCCAGTCCCAGTCTTTGCAGGGGCAACTGAATATCCTTGTCGGCATCTGTATAATTAAAAACGGCATACCAGGTATTTCCCTGTGCATCGGTTAATGTGAACTGGTCTTCCGACTTCTCCCCTGTTCCTTCCACCGGGCGGAAGCTGCGCCCTGTTGCCGCCGCATTTACTTCGGCATTGGTCAGGAACTCCTTAGCCTTACTCTTGCCTTCTTCACTACCTCCATTACTGAAATCATCGCCGGCGATGAACAGGCCGGTAATCACGGCAGAAGTAACTCGGGCGCGGTTCTCTCCTTCTGTCGCTTGCTGTAAAACAACATGATCGGCGTCGTTGAACTGGTAAACATTATCCAGCCACCAACCGTAAGAAACCGCATTCAGGGTATATTCAGTATCCTTGATCTTATTCCATGCATCGCAGGCGATACGGCGGGACTGTGCATAAGATGCAGGGAATATTGGTGCAATAGACAGGTTGATATACATATCGCCGAAGTACTTATCCAGCAACTGCATACCATAGTTGTAAGCCTGGATGCCCGACCTGATCTCAGGGTTATACCACTTGTCGGCATTCACGGCGCCATGGGCCATAAAATCCATTTTTACATATTTAAAACCACAGCGGCGGAAGAGCTCTGATACCTTTTTCATACGTGCTTCAATGGCAGGATGCGTAGGATCGATGGCATAAGCGCCATCGATATCCTGGGGCTTCCCGTTGGCATAAAGATACAGTTCTTTGAACTTGAATCCAGGCGCTTCTCTCAGGGAACCTTCAGGATTTTTTCCCCAGTCGGTGAACGGGGTCCAGTAAATGCCCGCAACCTGGCCATTGGCTTCACAATGTTTTACAAAATCCTTTAGCTGGTCTTCTGTAAAACTGTCCCAGCCTGAGTCGAGGCCAATCACTATTTCATCCTTACCATTCCCGAAATGGTTGGGTTGCAGGTTGGCTTTAAAGAAGTCGGAAACTTCCAGGGCTTTCTGGTAATTAATCTTGAACTGCAATACTCCCCAGCTGTTCCAGCCCATCGGTACGCCTTTGGTCCATGGACGGCGCGGAGCAACAGTTGCATTGGCAACGCCATAGGTTTCCATCCCGGTACGCCAGTCGTTGAATACGCCAAGCAAAACTTTGGGCGACCTGATAATATGTCCTTCTTTCGCGCCATGAGGCAGCAAGTCGCGGGTGGTAGAATCGGCTGCGCCACCGTAGCAAGTTAAACTATAGCCTTTACTGTTAGTATTGCGTTCCATCACGACGGCCGATTTCCAGAAGTCGTGTTCCACTGAACCAACCACCAGTCCCTTGCGGCTGTTACCGTTGAATACAGCAGTTGTTTCATAGCTGGTTAATGAAGAGAAATCCAGCGGGTGAGATTTGAAACGTATCCATTTGTCGTTGTCGAAAGGCACGAATAATGCCCTCAGGTTATCGCCGCCAAGCGGCTGGGTCATATCCGTGATATTCACCGGGGCCATGTAGTTGGAGGCAATATTGCTCCCCGCGGCTTCCAGCGTAAAATCAGTAAGCAGGTAGTCTTTACCCGGATACTGGTAAAAAGATTGTACTAGTACAGGCAGGTTGGAACCGCGATAGGTAGCCTGGAGGAGGGTGCCTTTTCCGAATGCATCGTTCAGCGGTTTTGAAGTGATAGTGCAGGCAGTATAGTCTTTAGAGGTAACCAACCGGCCATTTAACTTGTAAGATGCATACAGCCGCATGTCCACATTTCCCGCAGCTCTTGTCAGCCTCAGGTTTTTACCGGTTTTATCATACACGATCTTCCAGGCGCCGGGATTAGCAGCATTGGCTGCCCCGTATCCCAGGATCATGGTCAGCGTCATTAACAGCTGCAGGACGGATGGTAATTTCTTCTTCATAATGTAAGCAAAAGCAGGCCTGCCTGGAAAACCCGGGTGGCCTGCCTCTTTTTTTTATTAATGATTAGTTATAACCCGGGTTTTGATCGGATGGTTTGAGATCTTCGTTCAATCTCATTTCCGTATCAGGAATTGGCAGCAGCAAGTTAAAGTCTTTAATCGTTCCTGACTGCGCCGTCCATTTATTGCGGGCTTTTACAAGCTGGATGAATTTACCTGTACGGAGCAGGTCAATTTTTCTCCAGTCTTCTGCAAACAGCTCGCGCATCCTTTCATCCATGATGGCTGTCCGGAAAGCGTCGGCCGACATTCCCTTCCATTTCCTTTCTTCCGGCAGTACGCCTCCCCATGCACGGGTGCGCACTTCATTCACTACTGTCATTGCCTCGGCGGTACGGCCTAATTCATTCAGGCACTCAGCATAGCACAATTTAATATCTGCCAGGCGAAGTACCGGTATATTTTTTCCGGAATTCCACATGTTGTTGACCTTAAAATCAGTATGCTTGTCGGTTCTGAAGTCTTCGTATTTTTTTACGTGAGGCAGCAGCTCATCATGATCCGGTCCCAGGTCTTCCCACTTGATATTATCCAGGGTCGGAGTTTCGCCATAGTAAGTGAAGTCGTACCTGATCGCTTCATACCTGCGCTGATCTCCCGGTTCCCATACCCCGCCGCTGTCGACAGATGAGTAAGCGTATTTGGTAGGTACGATCTTGTCGTAG
>Ga0164243_10008796_pt1 | contig 14833 bp, 13 predicted proteins | sample OricompcompostOP_FD_108781 | JGI IMG/M metagenome (GOLD analysis project Ga0164243, IMG submission 108781) | Organic Plus compost microbial communities from Emeryville, California, USA - Original compost - Organic plus compost (OP) | ecosystem: Engineered > Solid waste > Mixed feedstock >... | reverse complement strand
TACGCGATGCTGCGCCAGGACGACGTCACCTGGGTCGCCAACAAGCTCGGCATCCAGCGCGGACTCGACCTCGTCCTGTTCCTCCTGGTGATCGCGTTCGCGTTCACCACGGTGTCGACGTATCTGCGCTTCCGCGACCTCGAGGTCAAGTACGCCCGCCTCGCCCGCGCCATCGCGCTGCAGAATGCCGAGAAGCCCGAGGACCACGAGTCCTGATCGGCCGGAACGCTATTCTTCGGCCAGGCCCCGCAGGAACGCGGCCACGTCGCCGTGCTGCGGCAGCAGTCCCGATTCCCGCGCCTCGGACAGGCCCGGCGCGGCGGTGTCCTTCGGCGACAGCTCGTAGGTGAGCGGGCGGCCGTCGCGGCCCTGCGTCGGCCACTCGATGCCGAGTTCCGGGTCGAGCGGATTGATGCCGTGCTCGCCGGACGGGTTGTAGCCGGTCGAGCAGAGGTAGGTGACGGTCGAGCCGTCGGCGAGGGAGCAGAACGCGTGACCGAGCCCCTCGGACAGGTACACCGCGCGGCGGTCGACGTCGTCGAGCAGGACCGTGTCGTACTGCCCGAAGGTCGGTGATCCGACGCGGATGTCGACGATGACGTCGAGGATCGCCCCCGACGGGCACGTCACGTACTTGGCCTGGCCGGGCGGCACGTCGGCGAAGTGCACGCCGCGCAACACCCCGGCCGCCGACACCGACAGGTTCGCCTGCGCGAGGTCGAGCCGATGGCCGATCACCTCCGACAGGAGGTCGCCCTTGAAGACCTCGGCGAACAGCCCGCGCGCGTCACCGTGCTGGACCGGGGTGAACTCCCACGCGCCGTCGATCGAGAGCGGTCGGACCTTCATGGATGTGCCTTTCGCGTCTGGGGAACTGTCGGGAGGGCCGTTGCCGGGATCGGTCAGAACTGCTTGCCGCGTTCGAGGAGCTCGAGCAGGTAGGCGCCGTACCCGGACTTGGTGAGTCCCTCTGCGCGGGAACGCAGTTCGTCGTCGGTGAGAAATCCACGGCGCCAGGCGATCTCCTCCGGGCACGCGATCTTGAGTCCCTGGCGCTGTTCGACGGTGCGCACGAAGTTGCCGGCGTCGAGCAGCGAGTCGAAGGTGCCGGTGTCGAGCCAGGCGGTGCCGCGCGGGAGCACGGTCACCGAGAGCTTCCCGCGTTCGAGGTAGTGGGCGTTGATGTCGGTGATCTCGTACTCGCCGCGCGCGCTGGGCCTCAGTCCGCGGGCGATCTCGACGACCTCGTTGTCGTAGAAGTACAGGCCGGGTACCGCGAAGTTCGACTTCGGTTGCGCCGGCTTCTCCTCCAGCGAGATCGCGGTGCCGTGCTCGTCGAACTCGACGACGCCGTAGGCCTCCGGGTTGGACACCCAGTAGGCGAACACCGCTCCGCCGTCGACGTTCTCGAATCCCTGCAGGCGGCTGCCGAGGCCCGGGCCGTAGAAGATGTTGTCGCCGAGGACCAGCGCCACCGAGTCGTCGCCGATGTGGTTTGCGCCGAGGGTGAACGCCTGGGCGAGGCCGTCGGGCGAGGGCTGGGTCTTGTAGGTGAGGCTGATGCCGAACTGCTCGCCGTTGCCGAGGAGCCCCTCGAAGGCCGGGGCGTCGTGCGGGGTGGTGATGACCAGGATGTCGCGGATGCCGGCGAGCATCAGCGTCGACAGCGGGTAGTAGATCATCGGCTTGTCGTAGACCGGCACCAGCTGCTTGCTCACGCCCTGGGTGATCGGATGCAGCCTGGACCCGGTGCCGCCGGCAAGAATGATCCCTCGCATGCCGCTCAGCCTAGTGCCCGGGCGCCGTCGCCCGTCGGACCTGCGTCGACCGGCGGCACGGGCGGCCCTCGGTAGAGTGACGACCACCCATCCCCGAGGCGGAAGGAACGTCGTGCGTGTTCTCGTGACCGGTGGTGCCGGGTTCATCGGGGCCAACTTCGTGCTGCGCACGCTGGCCACCCGACCCGAGGTGACGATCCGGGTGCTGGACAAACTCACCTACGCCGCCAACCCGGAGACCCTCGCCCCGGTCGCCGACCGGGTGGAGCTCGTCGAGGGCGACGTGGCCGACGCCGCGCTGGTCGACCGGCTCGTCGGCGACACCGACCTGGTGGTGCACTTCGCCGCCGAATCCCACAACGACAACTCGCTCGCGGACCCGTCGGTGTTCGTGCACACCAACCTGGTCGGCACCTACACCCTGCTCGAGGCCGTCCGGGCGCATCGCGTGCGCTACCACCACATCAGCACCGACGAGGTCTACGGCGACCTCGACCTCGACGACCCGGCCCGGTTCACCGAGACCACCGCCTACAACCCCTCGAGCCCCTACAGCTCGACCAAGGCGGGCAGCGACCTGCTCGTGCGCGCCTGGGTGCGTTCCTTCGGCGTGGCGGCGACGATCTCGAACTGCTCGAACAACTACGGCCCGTACCAGCACGTCGAGAAGTTCATCCCCCGCCAGATCACCAACGTGCTCTCCGGCGTGCGGCCCAGGCTGTACGGCGACGGCCGCAACGTGCGCGACTGGATCCACGTCGACGACCACAACGACGCGGTGTGGACCATCATCGACAAGGGCCGGATCGGCGAGACGTATCTGATCGGCGCCGACGGCGAGGTCGACAACCGCACCGTGGTCGAGACCATCCTCGAACTGCTGGGGCAGCCGAAGGACGCCTTCGACTTCGTGACCGACCGCCCCGGCCACGACCGCCGCTACGCCATCGACTCCACCCGCCTGCGCACCGAGCTCGGATGGCGACCCGAGTACGTCGACTTCCGCGCCGGCCTGGCCGCCACCATCGACTGGTACCGCGACAACGCCGACTGGTGGCGGCCCGCCAAGGACGCCGTCGAGGCGAGGTACGCCGCCACGGAGAAGATCACCCGCTGACCTCGTGGCGTTCTCCCCGCGACGCCGCCTACGGTGTTGTCATGCGCGTACTCGTCAGCGGCGGCGCGGGCTACATCGGCTCGCACACCGTGGTCCAACTGGTCTCGGCCGGGCATGACGTCGTCATCGTCGACGACTTCAGCAATGCGAAGCCCAGCGTCGTGGGGCGTCTGGAGGCCCTGACCGGGCGGTCCATCCCGGTGCATGCCTTCGACCTCGCCGATGTCGACAAGACCGAGCGGTTCTTCGCCACCGAGCAGGTCGACGCGGTCATCCACTTCGCCGGGTTCAAGGCGGTCGGCGAGTCGGTCGCAAAGCCGCTGGACTACTACCAGAACAACCTCGGCACCACCTTCTCGCTGCTGCGCGCCATGGAACGGCACGGCGTGTACACGCTGGTGTTCTCCTCCTCGGCGACCGTCTACGGCGCCGACCCGGAGCTCCCCATGACCGAGGACCTGCCGACCTCGGCGACCAACCCCTACGGGTGGACCAAGGTCATGATCGAACAGATCCTGCGCGACGTCGCGGCGAGTTCGGAGCGCTGGCGCATCGCGGCGCTGCGCTACTTCAACCCCGTCGGCGCGCATCCGAGCGGGCAGATCGGCGAGGACCCGTCCGGCATCCCCAACAACCTGATGCCGTTCGTCGCGCAGGTCGCGGTGGGCCGTCGCGAGAAGCTCTCGGTGTACGGCGACGACTACGACACCCCGGACGGCACCGGCGTGCGCGACTACATCCACGTCGACGACCTCGCCGCCGGCCACGTCGCCGCGCTCGACCGGATCAGCACCGGCGACACCGGCATGTCGACCTGGAATCTCGGTACGGGCAAAGGCGTTTCGGTCCTCGAGGTGGTACGCGCCTTCGAGCGGGCGAGCGGGCGGAAGATCCCCTACGAGATCGCCCCGCGCCGGCCCGGCGACATCGCCGCGTCCTACGCCGACCCGAGCCGCGCGAATGCCGACCTGGATTGGCACGCCACCAAGACCATCGACGACATGTGCGCCGACACGTGGCGCTGGCAGTCGCTGAACCCGAACGGATACCCCGACGAGGAGACCGCCGACTGAGATCCGCCGAACCTCCGGACGGGCCGGCTCACCACGCGTCCGGGTCGTCGGGATCGGTGATCTCGTCTGTCGCCCAGCCGATGTAGCGGCGCGCCGAGGTCTCGATGACCTGCTTGGCGTCCCTCTCGACCACCACCCCGAACGCGTCGTAGAGACGGTCGAAGCCGAGAGCGGAGACCCGGCCGACGATCTGGCGCACCAGTCGCGGGGACAGCGGGAGCATGTTCGGGTAGCTGCGCATGAAGGTGACCATCCCCGGCTGCAGCACGCCCTTGATGGTGTCGCCGGACAGGATCGCGCCCCGGCCGCCGGCGGCCCTCGGCAGATGCAGCACGGAACTGCCGGGAAAGTGGCCGCCGCACCGGACGACCCGTATCCCGTCGACGATCTCGGTCTCGCCGGACCAGAACTCGACGACCAGGTCGGGCCGGGTCAGCCAGCGCCGGTCGAGAGCGTTGTAGAAGACCGGCACCCGTCCGAACCTGTGACTGAGCGACACCCCGGCGCCGAGCAGGTGCGGGTGGCTCGCGGCGACGGCCACGATGCCGCCGCGCCGTTCGATCTCGTCGACCAGGGCGGGGCCGACGAATCCCGGCGGTTCCCACAGGATGTTGCCCGCGGGGGTCTCGACGAGGAAGCCCTGCTGGCCGATGCCGACGCGCGGTTCCAGCGACAGCCGGATCAGGCCCGGCTCGACCTCGGTCGCAGCGAGCGTGTTGTCCGCCCGGTCGTCGAGCCGGAACCAGGCAGGGCCGTCGGACGGAATCCACTGCCGGTCGTCGTCGCAGATCGGGCAGATCCCCGGCGGCGAGTCCGCCGGCGGGAACTCGTTGGCACAGAACGCACACATCCAGGGCCGCATGGCCTGATGTCTACCCCACGGCGTTCGACGACATGCCGCCTTTGGTGATCGGCGATGGCAGGTCCCATCCCGGCCGCCGGCCAGGGTCGGCGACGGGCGCGTCTCAGCTCGCCGCGCCGGTCAGCGGGGTCCGGTCGAATGTCCCGCTCGTCGCCGTGTACATCACGCGGTGGAGCTCGGCGTTGAAGTCGTCGACCGCCTCCACGTTCGACGCGTGCCCGGTGTCGAGCACGACCAGCTCCTCGAGGTAGCCACGCACCGACAGGGCGTGGGCGATGCGCTGGGTCATCGCATGCGGCAGGAGCAGGTCGTGCCGGCCGCCGATGACCGTCGTCGGCACGGTGATGGACTCGACGCCGACCGGCCCGAGGGCCAGCTGGGTCAGCGCGACCGCGGTTTTCGCGCGGGCGGCCGGGTTGCACGAGCGCGACATCGCCAGGACGAACGCGGCGTGATCGGCCGTGGCCGCACGGCGGTTGAGGATGCGCGACCGGACCAGGTTCTCGGCGATGCGGCCGCCCGGCAGCGGGACCGGCACCGACAACGCCGCCTGGATCGGGCGCAGCGGGGCCTTGAGCGGCGCGTTGAGGAACGGCAGGACGCGGGTCTCCTCGGCGATGCCGCCCCACGTCGTGTTGGCCAGGACGAGCGCCGTGGCGCGCTCCTCGACCCGATCGCGGTGGCGGTGCGCCCAGGCCTGGACGGTGATGCCGCCCATGCTGTGGCCGACGAAGACGGCCGGGGTGCCGAAGGGAACGGCCTGCTCGACGACGGCCTGCAGGTCGTCGGCGAGGACGTCGGAGTCGAACTTGCGGGTGCCCCAGGTGCTGTCGCCGTGGCCGCGCTGGTCGTAGGCGATCACGTGGTAGTTCTCGGCGAACGCGTTGATCTGCGGGTTCCAGTACTCGATGCAGCACGACCACCCGTGGATGAGCAGCAGCACCGGCGCGTCCTGCGGGCCGTAGTGATGCACGCGCAGCCGGGCACCGTCGTCGGTGACGGCCCAGGACTCCCGCTCCGGCGGACGCGAGTTGTACAGCGGATTCTCCCACCGACGAGTGCGGAGCCGACGCCGGGCCTCGGCGGGCCGGACGATCCCCGGTAGCCGTGACCTGGTCACATTCAGCAGCGAAGCACCGCTCCCACCTGCACTCATCGCGTCCTCCTGGCGCCATTGCCTTGATGCCACATTCGCTGTCGCTGTGCTCCATGTCACATCGACCGTTTGATGATACAAACCGCGAATAAGCGTTCCTATGTTTTGTCGAAAGTCGGCGTGGTCGCCGCCCCCGATGCGCCTGATACCCGTCGGGGGTCGACCCAAACCCCCAGGTCGTGAATTTTTCACAGAACCCTCTTGTATTTCGTGCCGAGACGGACCTACCGTGACGGACATGGCACGAACGCCGTTGTCGATGACGCCCACCGGTTGGTTCCAGGTCGCGTGGTCGGCGGAGATACCCGTCGGCGCCGTCCACACGATGAAGTACTTCGGACGAGAGATGGTCGCGTGGCGGTCCCGATCGGGCCGCGTCTCGGTCTTCGACGCCTATTGCGAGCACCTCGGCGCCCATCTCGGCCACGGCGGCCACGTCGAGGGCGAGAACCTCGTGTGCCCCTTCCACGGCTGGGAGTGGAACGCAGAGGGGCGCAACGTGTGCATCCCGTACGAGAAGCACCCCAATCGCGGCCGGCGCATCCGCAGCTACCCGGTGATCGAGCGCAACGAGGCGGTGTGGATCTGGCACGACGTCGAGGGACGCCCACCCCACTTCGACGTCCCCGACATCTTCGCGGACTTCGGCGACGACGCGACCGCCGACGACTACTACCCGCCGGTCCCGGCCGCGACCCTGTACCGACCGGGGCTCGAGATCCATCCGCAGTACATCATGGAGAACGGCGTGGACTTCGCCCATTTCAAGTTCGTCCACAAGACCCCGTTCATGCCGGAGTTCACCCGCCACGACTTCTCCGGACCGGTGTCCTACGTCGACTTCACGATCGCCTTCGAGGAGGGCGCGACACTCGAAACCGCCTCCAGCGGAGTCGAATCCATCAACGCCGGCCTGGGGTGCTCGGTCACCAAGAGCTGGGGGATGGTCGACAACCGCACCATGCCCGCGGTCACCCCGGTCGACGACCACACCTCCGACGTCCGCTTCACGGTGTGGATCGGCCGCAAGCCCGGCGAGGAGACCGGCGAGATCACCGAGTACGGAAAGACCATGGCGGACTTCGTGATCGAGCAGTTCGCCGCCGACATCGAGATCTGGGCGCACCAGCGTTACTCCGACCCGCCGGCGTTGTCGCGCAAGGAGTACGCCGGGTTCACCGCCCTGCGCGAGTGGGCCCGCCAGTTCTACCCCGACGGCGGGGCCGCCGCCGACGACTACATCCGCATCCACAGGTCCGAACTCGAGGAACTCCGCCGCGCGGCGTCGCGAGACGGGTCGCCCACCGCAGCACGCTCCTGACGCCCACCTCCCGAAAGGAACCACGATGACCACACCCGAGAAGATCCGGGTCTTCCAGGTGGCCACCGGCAACCTCGGCACCGAGATGATCGGCCGCATCCGCAATCACCCCGACCTCGAACTGGTGGGGCTGCACTGCTATTCGCCCGACAAGATCGGCCGCGACGCCGGCGAGATCGTCGGCATCGGCCCGATCGGGGTGACGGCCACCGGCACCGTCGAGGAGATCATCGCCGCCGAACCGGACGTGCTGACCTTCCACGGGGTCTTTCCCGACGAGGATCTCTACGTCCGGGTGCTCGAGGCCGGGATCGACATCGTCACGACGGCGGACTGGATCACCGGCTTCCACCGCGACAAGAACCATCCGCACCCGTCCGGGCGCAAGGTGAGCGAGCTGATCGCGGAAGCGTGCGAGAAGGGCGGCGCGACGTTCTACGGCACGGGCATGAATCCCGGCCTCGCGCAAATCCTCGGCATCGTGCACACCGCCGACGTCGCCGAGATCGAGAACGTGACCGTCACCGAGTCGGTCGACGTGTCCTGCCACCACTCGGTCGACACCTGGAAGGCGGTCGGTTACGGCCTGCCCGTCGACGACCCGTCCATCCCCGACTCGCTCTACAAGTTCACCGCGGTGTTCGCCGACTCGGTGTACCTCATGGCCGATGCCTTCGACCTCGAGCTCGACGAGGTGGCGTTCTCCTACGAATTGGGCGCCTGCACAAAGGATGTCGATCTCGGTTGGTACCAGCTCCCGGAAGGCTCCCTCGGCGGCAGCTACATCAGATACCAGGGCATGGTGGACGGGGTGCCCCGCGTCGAGACGCATCTCGAGTGGCAGATGACCCCGCACACCGATCCGTCGTGGAACATCCAGGGCTGCTACATCACCCAGGTGACCGGCGACCCGAACATCTACTCCAAGCACATGATCTTCCCGCGCAAGGGATTCGATCTGTCCAACCCGGAGAACTTCGCATCGATCGGCATGACCGTCACCGGCCTGCCCGCGCTGAACTCCATCCGGTCGGTGGTCGCGGCTCCCCCGGGGATCATCACCAGTGCCGACCTCCCGCTGCGGAGTTTCGCGGGACGATTCAAGCTGTAGGACCTGCTCGTCAGGCCCCGAGGTCGATGCTCACCCCGGTGAGCTCCTCGGCGACGTCCCACAGCCTGTCGGCGACGACCATGTCCTTCGCCTTCGGCGACGGCTCCACCAGCACCGGCGGGCCGGCGAGCCCGAGGCTGCCGACCGGTCCGTAGTACTGTCCGCCGGCCGCCTTGGGGTCGGTCGCCGCACGCAGGACGGGCAGCGCCCCCTCGGGCGGGTCCATGATGAACCGGTCGGTCAGCCAGCGCAGCGACGGTGCGTGGTAGGCCCACTGCAGGAACTTGTTCTGCTCGCGCATCACGCCCGTGCGCGTGCCACCGGGATGGGCGGCGAGCGAGATCGCCTTCTCCCCAGCCGCTTTCAGCCGACGGTCGAGTTCGAAGGCGAAGACCATCTGCGCGAGCTTGGCCCGCGAGTACGCACCGGCGGTGCTGAACGTCCGGTCCATCCGGATATCGGAGAAGTCGATGGTGCCCGCACGGTGGGCGTGGCTGCCGACCGTGACGATCCGCGCGGCGTCGGCGGCCAGGAGCCGGTCCATGAGCAGCCCGGTGAGCGCGAAATGGCCGAGGAAGTTGGTGCCGAAGTCCATCTCGAAACCGTCCGGCGTCAGGTCGCGTCGGGCGCACATCACACCGGCGTTGTTGACGAGCATGTCGATGCGCGGGAAGCGCCGGTTGAGCTCGGCGGCCGCGGCCCGCACGGAGTCGAGGCTGGCGAGATCGAGGTCGATGACCTCCACCTCGGCGCCCGGAACCTCGGCGACGATGTCGTCGCGCGCGGCGGCCGAGGTCTCGGGATTTCGGCACGCCAGGACGACGGTGGCCCCGAGCGTGGCCAGGCCGCGGGCGGTCTCCTTGCCGATCCCCGCATTGGCCCCGGTGACCACGGCGGTCCGGGAGGTCTGCGGAGGTGCGTCGGCCAGCGTCCAACCCGTCTTCACAAGTTCCCCCTCTGAGATCCCGACGTCGTCGCAGATGTCGTTCGTATCACACCTCATGTGACACAACCGGCTGGGGTGTCACATGAAACGCACCCCGGCCGCGTCCGGGAACGCGTCCGGGGTGCGCACCGACCCGGAGTGGACCGGCCGGGCCCGTCAGACCGTCACGGGCGACGGCGCGGCCGAGAACTCGCCGGCCGGCGAGAACCGGGCGAGGACCTGATCGAACGGCTCTCCGGCCACGGCGGTGATGAAGTTCTCGACATCCTCACGGGTCCGCAGACCGAGGAGCGGGTTCGGGTCGGACAGCAGGCCGAGCAGTGCCTGCGCGACATCCGGATTGACAGCGGCAGCCGGAAACGACAGCTCCAGGTGGGTCGCGAAGTCGGGATCGCCGAGGAACAGGCGGGTGACCTCGGTGGCGGCGTGACCGCGGCGCTCCCAGTGCTTCTCGAACTCCTCCGCCAGCCACTCGGCGGTGAACTCACCCGAGTGCCCGCGAGCGGCCTTGACGAGCTCGGCGACCTGGATGAGCGCGTTCTGGGCGCCCTGGCCGGCGACCGGGTCGAACGAGATCGCGGTGTCGCCGATCGCGGCGACCGGGTGGCCGCTCTTCGTGGTGGCGACCGCCTTGCGCACCGTCGGGGTGACCGCGCCCTTGAGCCACGACACCGGGTCGGACTCGATGACCTCGAGCTGATCGATGACCGGAGCGTCCTCGGGGAAGAAGTCGTGGAAGATCCCGGCGATGGTCCGGCGTGCGCCCACCGCGTCGTGGACGTCGTCGATGCGCGGCGCCCAGGCGCCGGACGGCTTGGCGAACACGATGAACGACCAGGTGGGGCCCTCGTCCTTGTGCAGGAACGGGCCGAAGAACAGCTCGCCGTTCTCGCTGTCGAGGTTGTACAGCGAGTGCCCGGCCCCCGCGGACGACCGGTAGGAGAACACGTCCGCCCCGTGGTCCACGCCCTTCAGGGTGACCTGCAGCAGGCGACGCTGTGGCTCACGGTACTTCGTGCGCGACTCGTCGACCGGGAACAGCGTCGACAGTCCGCCCTTGCCGGTGGCGACGAGCGTCAGGTCGGCCTCGCCGGCGATCTGGTCGAGGCGGTCGAGGTCGACGGTGGCGACCTCGAACCGGCCGCCGCGATCCAGGAAGCGACCCAGCCGGTCGTCGGCACGCAGGCGCAGGTCGACGGCCGCGGCGACGTAGCCGTAGTCGGGGTCGTACTCGAGCACGGGGGCACGGTCCTCGCCGGCGCCGCCGTACAGTCGGACGCTCATGCCGGTGGTCTTGCCGACCTCGTAGAGGTCCTCGATGATCTCGGCGTCCCAGTCCTGGGACTTGCCGAACAGCACGCCGACGCCCGTCGGCGGCACCTTGTCGCGCAGCGACTCGCGGTCGCGGTCGCTGTAGATGGTGACGTCGAAACCAGCGTCGACGAGGCCGAGACCGGCGGTGGTCCCGGCGAGGCCGGCTCCGATGATCGCGACGGAACGTCGTGTGGTCATGAGTGTCTCCCCTGGTGGTCGTGGGCGTGCGATGCCCTGATCGGTCACCGGCATCGGTGATGCCCTGATGGCTGGGAGACAGGGTGCCGGGGCGATCGGCCCCGCTGAAGGTTTAGACGCACCGCGAACGAATGGCTGGCCGACCGGGACAGATCCGGTGCCGGGGACCACACTCCGAGCGACCGCGTCGCGAGGCGGACGTTGCCCTGCACAGGTGTCGAGGGTGCGGCGCACGCCCATCGACCAGATCACCCACGATGCATCTCCTCACACCCGGATTCGACGGTCGTTCTCCGAACGTACGACCGTCTTCCGAGGTGGGAGCGGCTTCCGGCGCTCCACCTGACCTCCTGCGGGTCCCCCGACACCCCCTGTGGGGACGGCATCGGGCGTCCGGGGACAAGTACCATCGCCGACTGTGCGTGCGACCTCTCCCGAAGTGACCCCGGTCGTCGCGACGCCCGACGAGGACGCCGCGACCGGCAACACCTCGGGCTACCGGCTCGACCTCGACGGTCTGCGCGGCGTCGCGATCGCGCTGGTCGCGATCTTCCACGTCTGGTTCGGCCGGGTGTCCGGCGGCGTCGACGTCTTCCTGACCCTCTCGGGCTACTTCTTCGTCGCATCCCTGCTCAAGCACGTGCTCGCCACCCAGCCGGCATCGGTGTCGTGGGGCCGGGCGATCAACCCGTGGCCCCGCTTCTGGCGGCTGGTCCGACGCCTGCTGCCGGCGCTGCTGCTCGTCCTCACGTTCATCGCGCTGATGGTCGCGCTCGTCATGCCGACCACGCGCTGGGGGCCGCTCGGCGCCGAGCTGCAGGCCAGCGCGCTGTACTACCAGAACTGGTATCTCGCCTTCGAATCCCAGGACTACGCGGCCGCCGACTCGGCGAACAGCCCGATGCAGCACCTGTGGTCGATGTCGATGCAGGGCCAGTTCTTCCTGCTCACGCTGCTGTGCGCGCTGGCGCTCGGCGGCCTGCTGCGCGCGCTGTCGCGGGTGTTCGCCGTCCTCGCCCGGCCGAGTGTGGTGCGCGGCATCGTCGGGTTCTCACTGCTGGCCGTGGCAGTCGTCTCGTTCGCGTGGGCCAACTACCGCCACGGCATCAACCAGCCCTTCACCTACTACGACACCGTCGCGCGCCTGTGGGAGCCGCTGGCCGGCGGCCTGCTGGCCGTGTGGCTGCCCCGGGTCCCGATGCAGGCGTGGCTGCGCAACCTGCTGGGCCTGGTGGCCCTCGGCCTGATCGTGACCTGCGGCTGGTGGATCGCCGGCGTGCAGGAGTACCCCGCCGCGTGGGCGCTCGTGCCGGTCGGCGCCACGCTGCTGCTGATCTGGTCGGGCGCGCCGGCCACCGCGCCCGCCGCGACGGGACCAGCCGCGGTCTCCCGCGGGCTGGCGCTGCCGCAGCTGGTGTGGCTGGGTTCCATCGCGTACGCCCTCTACCTCTGGCACTGGCCCCTGCTGATCTTCTACATGGCGTGGCGCTACCAGGACGACGTGTCGTGGCTCGAGGGCACCGGCATCCTCGCCGTGTCCGTGCTGATCGCCTGGCTGACCACCAAGTACGTCGAGGCGCCGCTGCGCGCCGGCTCGGCGCGCCGTAAGCCCGGTTTCCAGAACTCGCGCGCCTGGCGGCTCTCCCTCGTCGCGGTGCTGCTGGTCACCACGGTCACCGCGGGCGCCGCCGCGGTGACCTGGCAGCGCGACGCCGCCAACGCGACCCTCGACACCGCGCACCTCGACCCCCGCCTCTACCCCGGCGCACGCGCCTTCCTCGACGGCGCGCCGGTCCCGAAGGTGACCCCGCAGCCCAGCCCCGACGTCGTCGACCAGGACTGGCCCATCACGTCCTACGACTCGATCATCAGCGGCTGGAAGGACCCGTCGATCAAGGTCGGGGTCTACGGCGACCCGAACGCGACCCGCACCATCGCGCTCGTCGGCGGGTCGCACGCCGAGCAGTGGATCACCGCGCTCGACGACATCGGCAAGCGCAACAACTTCCGCGTGACGACCTACCTGAAGGTGGGGTGCGCGCTCACCACCGAGCACGTCTTCACCTGGTTCGGCCAGAAGTACTACCAGTGCAACGACTGGTCGCGCCGGGTGATGGAACGCCTCGCCGAGGACAACCCGGACTACGTGTTCACCACGTCCACCCGCCCGCCGGAGGGCGGCCAGAAGGGCGACCGCGTGCCGAAGGACTACCGCGAGATCTTCGCGCAGTTCCGCGACCGCGACCAGAAGGTCATCGCCATCCGCGACAACCCGTGGTCGACGGGCAAGCTGAAGCCGCCGGAGTGCCTGGCCAGCGGCCGCAAGCCGGAGGTGTGCGGCGTCTCGCGCGAGCAGGCCCTCGCGCCGACCGATCCGGCGCAGGAGATCGCCGGCGAGTTCCCGAACATGTCGTTCCTCGACTACAGCGACGCCTTCTGCGACGACGAGTACTGCCCCGCGGTGGTCGGCAACATCCTCGTGTGGCACGACTACCACCACCTGTCGGCGACCTTCGTGCGGAGCCTGATCCCTGCGATGGAGGCGGACCTGAAGGAGATCACCGGCTGGTGGTGACGGTCAGCCGACCGCGCTGAGCAGCGCCTTCGGTCCCGCGAAGACCTTCTCGCGGATGTGGTTGCGCACCACCGTCCATGCCGGGCAATCACATTCGGCGACGACGCCGCGCGCATCGACCCCGGCGTCGCGGCACAGCGCGATGGCCCGCGGCAGATGGAAGTCCTGGGTCACGACGACGAGCGCATCGGCACCGAAGTCCTCGTGCGCCCGGCGACAACTGGCCGCGGTGTCGTATCCCTCCGGGTCGTCGACGATGGCCTCGGGCGGCACCCCGGCGGCCTCGAGATGCGCACGCATGACGGCAGGCTCATTCCCTGCATCCTCGGAACCGTTGCCGGAGTTGATGATCCGATCGACGCGCCCGGTGCGGTACAGCTGCGCGGCGGTGTCCAGCCGTCCGCGGACGTAGTCACCGGAGGTGCCGTCGTCGTAGACCAGCGAGCCCAGCACCAGCAGCGTCGACCCCTCCGACACCCGCCCGGCGTCGACGATGCGGCCCGACGACTCGACATACATCCACGTGGCCGCGACGGTGATCCACAGTTCGACGACGATCAGCGCCACCGGCGCGATCAGACGGGCTGCGGACCTCACCCGTACACCTTGGCAGCGCCGCGCTTCTCGCCCAACTGCAGGACCGCGGAAGGGGCCCGACGCCGGTCCGTTTCCGGCGCGGACCCGACGGTGCGACTGTGACGGAGGTAACGCCATACTGTACGCACCCGCCGCGCTCACCCCGACGCGTGAGAAGGCAACCGTGGAAGAGAGTGTGCATGCAGTACATGCCGGTGACCTCGTCGATTTTCCTGCTGGCCGAGACGCGGGAGCAGCCCATGCACGTCGGCGGGCTGCAACTGTTCGTCCCGCGTGAGGGGCAGACGTCGGCGGATCTCGCCGAGGAGATGATCGCGGCGTTCACCTCGTGCACCGAGGTCCATCCCCTGTTCCGCAAGCGTCCCGCCCCGCCGGTGACCATGCTGGGCAACTTCGCGTGGACCTACGACGACGAGATCGACTTCGACTACCACGTCCGCCGCACCGTGTTGCCCCGGCCGGGTCGCGTCCGCGAGCTCCTGCGCTACGTGTCGCTCAACCACGGCACCCTGCTCGACCGGTTCCGGCCCATGTGGGAGCTCCACGTGATCGAGGGCCTCGAGGACGGCCGTGTCGCCCTGTACAGCAAGATCCACCACTCCATCGTCGACGGCGTCTCCGCCCTGCGACTCCTGCAGCGGATGTTGTCGGCAGATCCCGACGACCGGTCCGGCACCGCGCCGTGGGACCCCGCCCTCGTCCGCAAGCGGGCCCTGAAACCGGCTCCGTCACTGAAGTCGCGGGTGTCCGGCCTGGTGGATGCCGGCCTCCAGGCCGCCGGCCTG
>Ga0164243_10008795_pt1 | contig 14835 bp, 14 predicted proteins | sample OricompcompostOP_FD_108781 | JGI IMG/M metagenome (GOLD analysis project Ga0164243, IMG submission 108781) | Organic Plus compost microbial communities from Emeryville, California, USA - Original compost - Organic plus compost (OP) | ecosystem: Engineered > Solid waste > Mixed feedstock >... | reverse complement strand
GATTCACCGACTTCTCGCTGCTGCGCGCCACCTGATGGAGCGTTGGCGGCGTCGCCGACGCTCAACAGACGTCCAGTCTGCCCTCGCGCCGGACTCCTTGCCACCGCACCCATCAGGTGGCGCACGCGACGCGACAAATCGGTGAATCCAAGCTGAGCCCCCCTGGATCAGCGCGTCCGGCGCGTCGCCGCGGCGGCCAGCTGCTCCAGCACGGCGCAGGCCTCGGCGTCCCAGCCGGCCTCGGCGCGGCCGCGGTGCAGGGCGTCGACGGCCTGGCCGGCGAGCTCGTCGATCGTGGTCTCGACCTCGGCGCGAGCGCCGCAGCCGTCGATGACGGCGCGGAGCTCGGCGACCTCGTCGTCGGTGAGCGGGGTGCCGAGGGCGGCGTCGAGCCGCTCGGCGTCGGCGGGCGCGGCGTTCTCGAGGGCCCGCGCGACGAGTACCGTGCGCTTGCCCTCGACCAGGTCGTCACCGGCGGGCTTGCCGGTGGCCGCAGGGTCGCCGAACACGCCGAGCAGGTCGTCGCGCAGCTGGAACGCCTCGCCCAGCGGCAGCCCGAAGGCCGTCAGCAGCTCGAGGGTGGCCGGGTCCGCGCCGGCCAGCGCCGCACCGACGTGGAGGGGGCGCTCGATGGAGTACTTCGCGGACTTGTAGCGCAGCACCGTCATCGCCTGCGCGACGCTCGCCCGCCCGCGGGCCTGGACGGACACGTCGAGGAACTGCCCCGCGATGACCTCCGAGCGGCACAGGTCGAACACGTCGAGCGCCGGCCCGACGCGGTCCCAGCCCAGGCCGCAGCGTCGCAGCAGCTCGTCGGACCACGACAGCAGCAGGTCGCCGAGCAGGATCGCCGCGGCGGCGCCGTACTGCTCGGGGTCGCCGCGCCAGCCGTCCGCGCGGTGGGCGCGCTCGAAGGTGCGGTGGGTCGCCGACCGACCGCGGCGGGTGTCGGAGGCGTCCATCAGGTCGTCGTGGACCAGCGCGCTGGCGTGCAGCAGCTCGAGCGCGGCCGCAGCCCGCAGCACCGCGGCGGCGTCGGCGCCCTCGGGGGCGCCGGCCACCGCCGCGTAGCCCCAGTGGCAGAACGCTGCGCGGAACCGCTTGCCCCCCGACACGGTCACCCGGGCCTCCGACAGCAGGCGTGCGGCGTCACCGCCGAGCGGCTCGAGCCGGGCGGCCTGGTCGGCCAGGAAGGTGTCGAGGGTGGCCTGGACCGCCGTCCGGAAGGGGGTGGGGTCCCACGCCTGAGTGGTCACGGATGTGAGCCTAGTGACTGCGGTGATCTGCGAGATGCCCGGCCCCGGGACGGTGCGGCCACCTACACTGCGGCCCATGACCACCGGTGCTGGGCGCTCCCTCGGCGAGATCATCCGCGAGGGCGGACGCTCGTTCTCCTTCGAGTTCTTCCCCCCCAAGGACGACGCGGGGGAGGTCCAGCTCTGGGAGGCGATCCGCGCGCTGGAGCCCTACCGGCCGACCTTCGTCTCGGTGACCTACGGGGCGGGCGGCAGCACGCGCGACAAGACGGTCGCGATCACCGGCCGGATCGCCCGGGAGACCTCGCTGGTGCCGATGGCGCACCTGACCTGCGTCGGCCACACCCGCGAGGAGCTCGAGGCGATCCTCGACGCGTACGTCGCCGAGGGGGTCAGCCACGTGATGGCGCTGCGCGGCGACCCGCAGGAGGGTCCGCGAGCGGAGTGGACGCCGACCGACGGCGGCCTCAACTACGCCGTCGAGCTGGTGGAGCTCGCGCGCTCGCGCGGCGACTTCCGGGTCGGCGTCGCGGCGTTCCCCGAGGGGCACCCGTCGGCGGAGTCCCTCGACGCCGACGCCGACGTCCTCGTCGCGAAGGCGCGCGCCGGTGCCGAGTTCGCGGTCACCCAGATGTTCTTCCGCGCCTCCGACTACTTTGCGCTGGTCGACCGGGTCCGCGCCCGCGGAGTCGACATCCCCATCCTGCCGGGCATCATGCCGATCCTGAACCTGGCCGCCATCCGTCGTCAGGGCGAGCTGATCGGCACCAGCGTGCCCGACGACATCGTCACCCGGATCAGCGCGCACGACGGTGACCCGGCCGCCGTGCGCGCGGAGGGCATCCGCATCGCCGCCGAGCTGTGCGACGAGCTCCTCGCCGGCGGCGCGCCGGGCCTGCACTTCTACACGCTCAACCGGTCCAAGGCGACCCTCGAGATCTTCGAGGCCCTGCAGATCACCGTCTGACGGCGCGAGCGCGCGCGGTCGGGCCGCCGCCGGCCGGGCCCCGGTCAGGCGGGGCCGACCAACTGGGCGACGAGCGCGGCGGACTGGGCCACGAAGGGCACCCCGGCGCCCGGCGCGGCGTGCGCGCCGGCGGCGTACACGCCGGCGATGGGCGTGCGCGGTCCCAGCCGGCGGCGCACCGTGCCGCGGCCCTGCCACAGCACGCCCAGGGGAGAGCCCCGCCACTGCTCCACCTGGTCGCGCGGGGAGAGGTCGACGCGCGTGACCACCTGCTCGCGGACGTCGATGCGGTGCCGGGCGAGCGCGTCGAGGAGGTCCTCCGCGATCTTGCCCCGGCCGTGGATCGTCCAGGCGGCACCGCCCTCGGGCGCGATGCCGCCGGGCCGCACGGTGAGGAGCGGTTCCTCGTGGATGACGACCTCGTGCGGCAGGTCGGGCACGTCGCCGGCGAGCCCGACGTGGGTGACGACCGGCGGGATCGCCGGCATGGTGCGCTGCACGTGGGGCGCGAGCGCGGGCAGTCGGCGCGGGTCGACGGCGACGACCACGACGTCGGCGTCGGCCTCGCCCTCTGCGGTGCGGACACCGACCACGCGGCCCTGGCGCACGACGACGTCCTCGACCTCGACGCCCGTGCGGACCCGGACGCCGCGGGTCTCGAGGCGCGCAGTGAGGAGGTCGGCGATGCGGCCCATGCCGCCGGGGATCCGCCAGCCCCCGAAGCACTGCTCCAGATAGGCCGTCACGCCGACCCACGACGGCACGTTGCGGAGGTCGTGGCCCTCCGCGATCGCGGGATAGCCGGCGACGAGCGCGAGCCGCTCGTCGCGGAACGCGTGGCGCAGGCGCCGGTGCAGCGTCTCGCGGATGTCGAACAGGGAGCCGAGCTCCCGGGGGACCGCGCCCTTGGTCGAGGGGTCCCACGGCACCTCGACGTAGTGGCGGCGGAGCACGTCCCAGACGGCGTCGTAGACGTCGACGTGCCGGATCCAGCTCTGCCCGAGGCCGGGGCCCAGCGCGTCGAACGCCGCGATCTGCTCCGCGCGCGAGCCCCCGGGCAGCAGCACGGAGGTGCGGTCGGCGAAGCGATGCTCGCGGAGCACAGGCATCGGCTCCAGCTCCGCGCCCAGCTCCCTCTCCAGCGGCCGCCCGGTCTTGCGGAACAGGTCGCGCAGCGCCGCGGGCAGCAGGGTCGCCGCGGGCCCCGCGTCCCACATGTAGCCGTCGCGCTCCACGGGGGCGAGCGCCCCGCCCAGTCGCGAGGACGCCTCGAGCAGCGCGACCTCGTGGCCGAGCTTGGCGAGCCGCGCGGCCGACGCCATCCCGCCCAGGCCACCGCCGACGACGACGACACGTGCCACGGCCGGTGCCCTCAGTCCGCGGCCACGTCGAGGGGACGGGCGCCGGTGAGGTCCAGCAGCTCGTCGTACGTCGTGGAGAACACGGCCGCGGGGTGACCCGCCGCCGCCCACACGACGTCGTGGCGCCGCAGCCAGGTGTCGAGATAGGTGGGCACCGGCGCCGGGTGGCCGATGGGGGAGACCCCGCCGATGACCTGGCCGGTGTGCGTGCGGACGAAGTCGGGCGTCGCGCGCCGCAGCGGCGGGCCGCCGATCGTCGCCCGCACCAGCTCGGTGTCGACCCGGTGCGCCCCGGAGGTGAGGATGAGCACCGGGGTTCCGTCGGCGTCGAAGAGCAGACTGTTCGCGATCGCCCCCACCTCGCAGCCGAGTGCCTCGGCGGCCAGTGCGGCGGTGTGGACCGAGTCGGGCAGAATGACGATCTCGCCGGTGCCACCCCGGCGCCGGTGCTCGTCGCGGAACCGGGTGATCGAGGGGTGCTCGGCGGTCATGTCGGCGGACATGGGGCGACCCTATCGAGCGTCGACCCCCCATCACGGACTGGAGGAAGCATGGCTGAGACCGAGCCCGAGGACCCGAGCCGGCCGCCCGCCGTGGCGATCGCCTGCTGGCTGCTGTGGTTCCTGGTCGCGGCCGGCCTGCTGGTGTGCGTGCTGGTCGTCGCGCGCCGCGACGACCTCGGCAGCGTCTGGTCGCCCATGCAGGTGGGCGACAGCACGGTCCGGCCGGTCGAGTTCGTGCCGGTCATCCTGGTGCTGTACGGCGTCACGGCGGTGCTCGCCGCGACGCTCATCGCGCTCTTCCGGGCGGGCCACAACTGGGCCCGGCACTCGCTGGCGTCGATCGTCGTCGGCGTCATCCTCGTCGCCGTCGCCACGGTGCGCACCGATCCGCCGACCATGGTCGACGGCATGGCCATCGCCGCGGCGGTCATCGGCGCGGTGACCCTGGTCTTCCTGTGGCACCCGCAGAGCCAGCAGTACGTCCGCGAGGTCGCCGAGCACGCGGGATCGCGCGCCGCCTCTTGAGCGGTGTCGGGAGGGCGGTGTACCTTCGAGGTGTTCGAACACATGTTCGATCACACATCGGAGGAGAAGACGCCGTGGCCCAGCAGTCCGCCCCCTTCCAGGTCAGCCCGCACGCGCTGCCGGCGACCACCTACAACTACCTCGCCCGCGCGGCGGAGTCGCTGAGCGAGGCGGTGTCGGCGCGCGACGTCGCCACGCGCTACGCCTGCGCGCACGTCGCCGCGCTGCGCGCCGCCGCCGCGCTTCTGGCGGCACGCGCTCGACCTGAGCCGGCCCGCCGCCGCGCCCAGCGCAACGCCTGGGTGCTCCTGGCCGAGATCGCGCCCGAGCTGGCCGAGTGGGCGCGCTTCTTCGCGGCCGGCGCGGCGAAGCGGGCTGCGGCCGAGTCCGGCTCGACGCGCGCCGCGACGGAGCGCGAGGCCGACGACCTGGTCCGCGACGCGGACCGCTTCCTCGCCCTCGTGGAGCAGACGCTCGGCCTCCGGCCGCACGAGCCGCTCGGCGAGCAGTTGGCCGGTCGCGCCGCCGGCTGAGCGACGCGGCTGCCGGACTCGTCGCCGGGGACCACTAATGTTCCTCGCATGGCCTCTCGCGAACAGCGTGGATCGGTGCGCACCGCCGTCGTGTGGGACGCCCTGGAGTCGGCGCTGTCGGACGGTCCTCGCGACGTGGTCGACCTCGGCGGCGGGACCGGCGGCTTCGCCGTACGGCTCGCGGAGTCCGGTCACCGGGTGCGCGTCGTCGACCCGAGCCCGGACGCCCTCGCCGCCCTCGCCCGCCGCGCCCGCGAGGTCGGGATCGAGGTGTCGGGCCTGCAGGGCGACGTCGTCGACCTCGTCGACGTCGTCGGCCCCGGCAGTGCCGACGTCGTCGTGTGCCACGGTGTCCTCGAGGTCGTCGACCCCGCGCCGGCGCTGGACCGGATCGCGGAGGTGCTGCGCCCCGGCGGACTGCTTAGCCTCGTCGTGGGCCAGCGTCACGCGGCGGTCATCGCGCGGGCCATGGGCGGCCACTTCCAGCTGGCGCGCGACCTGCTCGACGACACCGCGCCGGTCGACCAGCGCACAGGACGCCGGTTCACCGCCGAGGAGGTGCGCGCGCTGCTCGCCGCCCACCGCTTCGACGTCGTCGCGGTCCACGGCGTCCGCGTCTTCGCCGACCTGGTGCCCGCCGCGCTCGTGGACCACGAGCCCGGCGCCGCCACGGCCATGGTCGAGCTCGAGCGGGCCGTCGCCGGGCGCGCGGAGTACCTCCCCCTGGCCACCCAGTTGCACGTCCTGGCGCACGCCCCCGCCTCCTGAGCCGCCTCCTGAGAAGCGGGGGTGGGCGTGAGCGCCCGGTGCCCCCTGCTCCACGTCGACATGGACGCGTTCTACGCATCGGTGATGATCCGCGACCGCCCGGAGCTGCACGACCTGCCCGTCGTCGTGGGCGGCGGCCACCGCGGCGTCGTGCTCTCGGCCAACTACCCGGCACGTCGCTACGGCATCCGCTCCGGGATGTCGGGCGCGCAGGCCCGCCGGCTGTGTCCCCATGCCGTGACCATGCCGCCCGACTTCGCCCTGCTCACTCCGGTCTCGCGCGCGATCATGGAGACCTTCCGCACCGTGACGCCCGTGGTCGAGGTGACCTCGCTCGACGAGGCGTTCCTCGACGTCCGCGGAGCCGTGCGCCTCTTCGGCCCGCCCGAGGCGATCGCCGAACGGCTCCGCTCGCGGATCCGCGCCGAGCACGGCATCACCTGCTCGGTCGGGATCGCGGCGACCGTGTCGGTCGCCAAGCTGGCGAGCCGCCAGGCCAAGCCCGACGGCGTCAAGGTGATCACGCCCGAGCGCTTCGTCGAGGAGGTGCACCCACTCGACGTCGGCGCGCTGTACGGCGTCGGCGAGGCCACCCGCCGACGGCTCCACGAGCTCGGCCTGACCACGGTGGGCCAGCTCGCGGCGGTGCCCGTCGACCGGCTGCGCCGGATGCTGGGCGAGCACCTCGGCGGCCACCTGCACGCGCTGGCGTGGGGCACCGACCGCGCAGAGCTCCGGCCCGGCGGCGCCGGCGTCTTCGGCTTCGGCGAGGGCGAGCCCGAGCGCAGCATGGGCGCCCAGCACACCCTGGCGGTCGACCTGCGCGACCGCGCCGGCCTGCGGCGCGAGCTGCTGCGGCTCACCGCGCGCGTGGTCGCCCGGGTCCGCGCGGCGCAGCGCACCGGCCGCACCGTCACGGTGACGGTCCGGTTCTCCGACTTCGCCACGATCCAACGCTCGCGCGCCCTGCCCGAGCCCACCGACGTCACCCAGGAGGTCTACGCCGTCGCGGTCGGGCTCCTCGACGGCCTTCTCGACACGCGGGCGCCCGGACGCCGCGCGGTGCGCCTGGTCGGCGTACGCGTCGAGGGCCTGCGCCGTCGTCGACCCGGTGAGGGCCGGCAGCTCGCCCTGGGCGAACGCGCTCCCGGCTGGCCCGACGCCGACCGCGCCGTCGACCGGGCCGTCGACCGGTTCGGACAGGCCGCCGTGCGCCGCGCCAGCCTGTTGTGACGACTCTGCCGGGCCACGGTGGGGGCACGGCACAGGCACGGGGCAAGCAGGGCGTGGACCGCCGCTGACCTGCACCGGAACCGCGAGCGCACATTTTCGGGGGACGGCCTACCACCGCTGGAGATGGCTGCCTACACTGGAGAGAAGCCATCGGCGGGAGAACCGCCTCAGACCTGTCGGAGGATTCGGTGCCACTCTCGGAAGAGGAGCTGCGACTGCTGGAGCAGATGGAGCGCGCCCTCAGCGAGGAAGACCCGAAGTTCGCGTCCACGCTGCGTGGCACGACCCTGCGTCAGGCGGCTCGACGACGCGCCGTGCTCGCCGGCGCCGCGTTCGCCGTCGGCGTCGCGGTGATGATGGGCGGTGCGATCAGCGGCCTGTGGCCGGTCGGCGTCGTCGGCTTCGTCATCATGCTCGTCTCCGCGACCGTCCTGCTCGGCTCGCTGCGCGGCCAGCGTGGCGGTACGGCCAGCCAGGTCGCGCATCCCTCCGGCTTCGGCGTCATCGACGGCGGACGCGGCTCACGGTCCTCCTCGGCGTTCATGGACACCCTGCGCATGCGGTGGCGTCGCCGCCGCGACCGCGGCTTCTGACCGACCGCGGCTTGTGACCGACCGCTGCTGCTGACCGACCGAGGCTTTCGGCCGACCGCCGCTCGGCGTCCGCGCGGCCCGGCCGTGTGTCGAGCGCCGTGTGTCGACCAGCGGCGGATCAGCGTCGCCAGACCGACCGTGGGAGCCATCGCGCGCGGCGGTGGGCCCGCCGGCCGACCGCCGCCTCGAGGGCGGCGACGACGAGCGCGCCGTCCGCGTCGAGGTCGGTGCGCTCGAGCGTGGCGACCGTCCCCGGGCGCGCGTAGCGGCTGCGCTCCACGGCCAGCACCAGGCGCTCGAGTGCGTCGGCCGCCCCGTCGACAGGCGCCAGGCGATCGACCAGCGCGCCCCCGACCTCCCGCGGCGACCGACCGGCGGGCCAGGGCAGGCCCAGGTCCACGGCGGTGTCGCGCACCTCGGCCCAGACGTCGTCGGGTGAGCCGGCGAGCCGCGCCCTCCGCCGGCGCGCACGCAGCGCGACGGGGCCGCCGATGACGACGCTTCCGACGAGGAGGAGCACGCCGGCGGCCACGGCGGCCAGGAGCAGCGGCGCGACGCCGCCGTCGTCGCCGTCGGCGCCGGTCGCGTCCACCTGGTTGTCGATGGCGGGCCGCTGGTTCGCGCCGGGGCTCGGCGCGGAGGTCGCCGCGCCCCCGGGAGCGGCCGCCGACGGGTCCGCGGGGAGCGCGTCGGGCCCCTGGCCCCCGGCCGCCACCGGGACGCGGGTGTAGGCCGGCAGGTCCTCGGCCGGCACCCGGCCCGCCGGCGTCGGCTCGAAGCGCACCCAGCCGGAGCCCTCGAAGTAGAGCTCGGGCCAGGCGTGGAGGTCGTGACTGCTGAACTCCCACTCGTCCGGGCCGACCGGAGCCGGCTCGAGGAAGCCGACGGCCACCCGCGCGGGGATCTGCAGCACCCGCGCCATGACGGCCATCGCCGAGGCGAACTGCTCGCAGTAGCCGACCCGGCCGTCGGGGGAGAGGAAGGACGCCAGCGTCTGGTCGCCGGCCCCCTCCGGCGCCTTCTCGAGGTCGTAGGTGAACCCGCCGTCTTGGCGGAAGAAGCGCTGGAGCAGCAGCGCGCGCTCGTAGTCGGAGGTCGCCCCCGCGGTGACCTCCCGGGCGAGGGTGCGCACCTGGGGCGGCACCGTGGAAGGCAGCTCGAGCAGCTCGTCGGGCACGTCGCCCGTGCGCGCGTTGCGGAAGTGGGACCGGTCGGAGCCGAAGCGCAGGTCCACGGCGGTCATCGTGTAGGCGATGCCCCGGGTGTCGAGGTCGTCGTCGGCCGCCAGGAAGTCCATCGTGGTCGGGTCGAACCGCCAGTCGCCCTCCGCGTCGACGGCAGAGACCGGGAACTGGGTCGGCAGCCACGAGGACGCGAAGTCGTCGCCGATGGACACCCGGTAGCGGTGCTCGGTGCGCGGCACGTCGTCGGACAGCCCCGGCGGGGGCGGCACGGCGCCGTCGGCGGTGTCGTCGCTCGCCACGTCGCGGTCACCGCTGCTCCACTCCTCGCCCGTGTAGCGGTTGAGCACCGAGATCCGCAGGTACGACGGCGTCGGGTCGTCGGTCCGCACGCGCAGCAGCGGCACGTCCCGTCCCCGCTCGAGGTCGCGACGCATGTCCGCGACGGGCTTGTGGATGCGGATGTCGCCGCTCCCGCCGCCGGCGCCGAGGTCGAGGAGCTCGACCCCGGCGACGGGAAGGAAGGCGGGGACCACGAGCGCGAGCGCGGTGGCGGCGACGCCGATCCGCGCCGCGCCCGCGCGCAGCGCCTCCGCGATCGGGTTGCTGTGCCGCCACAGCGTGTCCTCCGCCGGGCCCACGGCACGTCCCCAGCGCAGCAGCAGCTCACGGGAGTCCAGGTGCAGCAGGACGAGGAAGCCGGCCGCCGCCCCCACGAAGCTCCACACGTCGGGGCCGCCGTCGAGCACCCCGCTGGGCAGCGCGTAGACGGCCAGCAGGCAGAGCCCGGCGGCCGGGACGCGGTGGAGGGTGCAGGCCAGGACGTCGACGAGGACCAGCACCACGGCACCGGCCACCACCAGCAGCGGCCACACCGGGGGGACCTGGTCGCTCAGCGGCGCGGCGTAGTGGCGGGCGCTGCGCACGGAGGCCTCCAGCGCCTGCCAGACCTCGGCGCCGGTCGCGCCCACCGGCACCAGCCCTCCCGTGATCTCGCGGGTCACCACGACGGTGGCCAATGTCGCCTGGCCGACGGCGGTCAGCCAGCGCGGGGTGCCGAGCCAGCGCAGCAGCGCCCCCGACAGCGCGAGCAGCGCCGCGAGGACCAGCAGCGGGCGCAGGTAGGTGCCCGGGTGCATGAGGAAGCCGCGCCACGAGGTGAGCGCGAGGACCGTCGTCAGCGCGGCCACCGCGCCCATCGGCAGCACCGAGCCGAAGGGCGCCCGCCCCGGCGGCCGCCGCTCGCCGATCACGGCCGCGCACCTCCCCGGACGGGCGTGCGTCCCAGCTCGCGCCAGGCCGCGTCGAGCCGGTCGCGGGGGCCGAGCGCTGCCGCGCGCCAGGCCAGGGCGGTCACCGGGGCGAGCGTCGCGGTCGCGCCGAGCGCCGCGCGCTGCGCCGCCCACTCGCCGACGTCGAGGACCAGGGCCAGCGCCACGCCGGCGTCGTGACGGATCCGCCGCAGCGCCGCGTCGTCGTCGGCCAGGAAGCCGCCGAGGACCGCCACGACCACCCCGCCGCGCGCCTGCTCGCCGGACCACCCCACGTCCAGGGTGCCCCGGCTGGCGAGCTCGACGACGGCGAGCCGCTCGAGCGCGCGCTCGGCGCCCATCACCGGACCGTCGCCCCCGAAGCCGTCCGCGGTGCACAGCCGGACGGCGTACCCGTGCTGCTCGAGGTGCACGACGACGGACGCCGCCGCCACCACCGCCGCCTCGAAGCTCGACGACGGGCCGTGTCCCCGGTGGGCGAGCAGCCGGTTGTCGAGCAGCACGGTCGCGTGCGCCTCCCACGGCTGCTCCTCGCGGCGCACCATCAGCGCGCCGACCCGCGCCGAACTGCGCCAGTGCACCCGGCGCAGGTCGTCGCCCCGGCGGTAGTCGCGGACGCTGACGTCCTCGGCCGACCCGGACGCGAACGCCTGGGGACGATGCTCGCCGCTGCCCTGCCAGCCGCCGGTCAGCGGGATCGACGGCAGGGGCACGACGCGCGGCGTCACCGTGAGCTGGGCGGTGCCGCCGATCGGGCGCCGCTGCTCGACCAGCCCGAAGGGGTCGGCCAGGTGCGCCATCACCGGCCCGACGACGTAGCTGCCGCGCAGGTCCGAGCGCACCGGATAGGACACGGTGCGCTCCCACGTGCCGCCGAGGCCCTGGAGCACGAAGCGGGCGCGACCGCCCAGGGCGTAGGGCACGTTGTCCTCGACGAGCAGGACGCCGTCGGCGCGCCGTCGGTCGCTGGTGATGGTCAGGTCGATGCGCGCGGTGTCGCCCGCCCGGAGCAGGCGCGGCCAGACGGTGCGGCGTACGTCGGGGTCGTGGCGCCGCCGCCGCCCGACGACGAGCGCCGCCAGCAGGGGCAGCGCCATCACCAGCACCCCGACGCGGGTGAGCGCGGGCTGCCCGAAGACGACCGCACAGAGCACCGCCGTCGCGCCGGCGGCGAGGAAGGCCCGTCCGCGGAGGGTGAGAGAGGCGAGATGCCGGCGCATGGCGACGCTCAGGAGGGCTCGGGCACGGGGACGTCGGCCGCGATGCGCTCGACGATCGCGGCGACGGTGCGTCCGCCGACCGCGGCCTCGGCGCTCGGCAGCAGGCGGTGGGCGAGGACCGGCTGGACCAGCGCGCGCAGGTCGTCGGGGAGCACGTAGTCGCGGCGGTGCAGGGCCGCGCGGGCCTTGGCGGCGCGGACGAGGTGCAGTGTCGCGCGCGGCGACGCGCCGAGGACCAGCTCGGGGCTCTGCCGGGTCGCGGACGTCAGCGCCACGGCGTAGCGCTGCACGCTGTCGGAGACGTGCACCTGGCTGACGATGGCGCACATCTTGCGGATCTCGGCGCTGTCGGTCACCGGCTCGAGGTCGTCCAGCGGGCTGGCCTCGCCGTGGTTGGCCAGCATCGCGATCTCGGCGGCCGGCACCGGATAGCCGATCGACACCCGCGCCAGGAAGCGGTCGCGCTGTGCCTCGGGCAGGGGATAGGTGCCCTCCATCTCGACCGGGTTCTGGGTCGCGATCACCATGAACGGCGACTCGAGGTGGTAGGTGATGTTGTCGACGGTCACCTGCCGCTCGGCCATGCACTCCAGCAGCGCCGACTGGGTCTTGGGGGAGGCCCGGTTGATCTCGTCGCCGATGACGATGTTGGCGAACACCCCTCCGGGGCGGAACTCGAACTCCCGCGTGGACTGGTTGTAGACGGACACACCGGTGATGTCGGAGGGCAGCAGGTCGGGGGTGAACTGGATCCGGCGCACGGACGAGTCGATGCTGCGGGCCAGGGCCTTGCTGAGCATGGTCTTGCCGACGCCCGGCACGTCCTCGAGCAGCAGGTGGCCCTCGGCGAGGAGGACGACGATCGCCGCGGCGACCACCTCGCCCTTGCCCTCGATCACCTTCTCGACGTTCGCCTGGATCCGCCCGGCGACGCGCGCCACGGTGTCGACATCGGTGCTCGGCGACTCCACGGCCGTTCTCCCTCTCTCAGCAGCCACCTCGCTGCGGTGGAGCAACTCTAGGCCGACGCGCCCAATCTGAGGCCCGTTCCCCACGGCCGCTCCACTTCTCCTCCACTTCGCTCCACCGCCGCGCCCGGGGCGCTGACCTGCGCCTTCGTGTCCCGCGGGGGAGCGAAACGCCGCGAAGAGGTGCGCCCGGGTGGTTGACGGTGGGGGAAAGTGGAGTAGTGTGGGGGAAAGTGGAGGAAGAGGTCCACGACGACCACGCTGGGGGTGCCCGATGCTCTTCATGGGCACCTACACCCCGAAGCTGGACGACAAGGGCCGCCTCTTCCTCCCGGCGAAGTTCAGGGATCGACTGGCGGAGGGCCTCGTGGTCACACAGGGACAGGACAAGTGCCTGGTCGTCTGGCCGACCGACGTCTTCGCCGAGGAGGCCGAGCGGGCAGCCGCCCGGCCGATGACCAACCGGGCCGCCCGGCGCTACGCCCGGGTGCTCTTCGCGGGCGGCGACGAGAGCACCCCCGACAAGCAGGGCCGGATCGGCATCCCGGCCCACCTCCGCGAGTACGCCGGTCTCGAGCGCGACGTCGTCGTGATCGGCGTGCGGGACCGCCTGGAGATCTGGAACCCCGACGCCTGGCGCGAGTTCCAGCTCGAGGCGCTGGAGGAGTTCGCCGACCTCGACGAGGACGACGACTAGCCACCGGCCCGGCGGCAGCCGGCCACCCGCAGCACCACCGACAACACAACAGCGGATCCGCAGGACGAGGTCTCAGCCCGCTCCCGCTTCCCCCACTCCGGCGTCACGCCACCTGTAGCACCTTCCCCGGCCACAGGCGGCACCGCCGGACCACCGCCTTCTGGGGCACCTTCCCCGGCACCAGACGGCATCCCGAACACCGGGGCGGGAGCGGGCCGGGACCTGGCTCTGCGGATCCGCTCCATTTGCATCCGGCCATCTGCATCCGGTTGCCGTCCGTTCCCAGGGTCGAGGGGGTCGAGAGCATGAGCGGCGCGCGTCACGTGCCCGTCCTCCTGGCCCGGGTCGTCGCCCTCCTCGAGCCCGCGCTCGACCGCGACGGCGCGGTCCTCGTCGACTGCACGCTGGGGCTGGGCGGTCACACCGAGGCGGTGCTCGAGCGCTGCCCCCGGGCGCGGGTCGTCGGCATCGACCGGGATCCGCAGGCGCTCGCGATGAGCCGGGAGCGGCTGGCGGCGTACGGCGACCGGTTCGTCGGGGTGCAGGCGGTGTACGACGAGATCGCCGACGTCGTCGCCGACCAGGGCCTCGCCGGCGAGGGCGTCGCCGGCATCCTGTTCGACCTCGGCGTCTCCTCCATGCAGCTCGACCTCCCCGAGCGGGGCTTCGCCTACGCCGTGGACGCCCCGCTCGACATGCGGATGGGCAGCTCGGGGCCGACGGCCGCCGACGTCCTCAACACCTACACCGCGGCCGAGCTCACCCGGGTGCTCAAGGAGTACGGCGAGGAGCGGATGGCGCGCCGGATCGCCGATGCCGTCGTCCGGGAGCGGGCCCGCGAGCCGTTCACCACCTCGGCGCGGCTGGTGGCGCTCCTCTACGACGTGATCCCGGCCCCGGCCCGGCGCACCGGTGGGCACCCCGCCAAGCGCACCTTCCAGGCGCTGCGGATGGAGGTCAACGACGAGCTCGGCGTGCTGCGCAGGGCCGTCCCGGCCGCGCTCGACCTGCTCGCCGTCGGGGGCCGGCTCGTCGTGGAGTCCTACCACTCGCTGGAGGACCGCCTCGTCAAGCGGGCCTTCGCCGACGTCACCCGCTCCACCGTCCCCGACGACCTGCCCTTCGTGCCGGAGGGCGCCGAGCCGTCGTACCGCCTCCTCACCCGCGGCGCCGAGCAGGCCACCGCCGCGGAGATCGAGGAGAACCCCCGCGCCGCCTCCGTGCGGCTGCGCGCCATCGAGCGCACCCGAGCGCACACCCGTCCGAACCGCACATCCACTGGCAAGGGAGCCGTCTGATGTCCGCCACCTCACCTCTGCGCAACCGGCTCCCGTACGTCGCCCCGCGGGTCGCCCAGGCGGCCCTGGAGCGCGCCCGGCTGACCGTCGTCCCCCGTCGCCGCTCGCGCGCGCCCCGGGTGCCGTTCGTGACCTTCGTCAGCGTCATCCTGCTCGGTGGCGTCGTCGGGCTGCTGATGTTCAACACCTCCATGCAGCAGGCCTCCTTCCGGGAGACCGCCCTGCAGAAGCAGGCCACCGACCTCGGCGCCCAGCAGGAGGCGCTCGAGATGGAGCTGCAGGCCCTCAACGAGCCGGCCCGCGTCGCCGCGGCCGCCGAGCGCCTCGGCATGGTGATGCCGACGACCGGCGCGGGCGTGCTCCACCTGGGCAGCGGGAAGATCAGCGGCGACCCGCGGCCCGCCTCGGGCGAGGACCGGCTGCCGCTGGAGCCGCCGGGGCCCAAGCGTCCCGCGGGGCTC
>Ga0164243_10008794_pt1 | contig 14836 bp, 13 predicted proteins | sample OricompcompostOP_FD_108781 | JGI IMG/M metagenome (GOLD analysis project Ga0164243, IMG submission 108781) | Organic Plus compost microbial communities from Emeryville, California, USA - Original compost - Organic plus compost (OP) | ecosystem: Engineered > Solid waste > Mixed feedstock >... | reverse complement strand
CGCTCGGCGAGCGCGCCGACGTCGAACTGGTCGAGGCGACGCCGCCGCCGTTCGACGACTGGAGCCCGAGCCGTCTCGTCCCGCTGCTCGTGGACGCGCTCGACGTCCACCGCGCGAGCGGCTGGTATCCGTCGGCGCGCGACGGGTACGGCGCCGACATGCTGGCGGGCCTGAGCGCGGCAGAGCTGGTCACGGCGCAGGAGGTGACGCGCGCGCTGCGCGTCGTGCGGCGGCTCAGCGACGCGCTCGTCGCCTGCCTGGACGAATGCGACGCCCTGCTGCTGCCCACCACCCCGATCGTCGCGCCGCGTCTCGATGCGGCGCTGGACGCCGCGGGGGCGCAGAAGCCGGAGGTCGCCCGCGCCCTCACGCGCCTCTGCGCACCGGTCAACTGGTGCCCGCTGGCGGCGGTGAGCATCCCCTGCGGCACCTCCGCGGACGGCCTGCCGGTCGGCCTCCAGCTGATCGCCCGTGACGAGCGCACCGCCCTCGAGGTCGCCATCCGTTGCGAGCGAAGGGCGTGACGCGGTCGGCGGTCCGCACCCTAGAACTGGCCCGTCGAGTCAGACCACCGTGCCCCGATAGGTCCAGTCCCACGGCTCGATCTGCTCGAAGGCTGCGCTCGCTGCGAGCAGGTGTGCGTCGGCGCCGCGTCTGGCAGCGAGCTGGAGGCCGACGGGCAGCCCCTCGGCGAAGCCCGCCGGCAGCGACGCCGCGGGGTGGCCGGTGAAGTTGAGCAGGTAGGTCGGGCACCAGCCGATCAGCGGGTCGACCGGGATGCCCGCGACCTCGGACGGGCCTTCGGTCGCGCCGTCGGCGGCGTTCGGCACCGGGAGGCACGAGAGCGTCGGCGAGGCGAGCAGGTCGAACTGCGCGAAGACGCGCTCGATCGCGTCGTAGACCGCGGTCCGCAGCTCCTGTGCTCGCATGCGGTCGAGGGTCGTGCGCGTCGCCGCCGCGGCGAGGCGCTCGCGATAGCGCTCAGGCAGCTGGTCCGCATGGTCGCCGAGCACGTCGACGCCTTCCCGCTTCAGCACCTCGAACACCTGCAGGTTCATCGGGAGGATCAGCTCGAACCACAGCTCGCTCAGCTCCCGCTGGTCGGCCTTCAGCCCCAGCTCGACCTGCTCGACGTGCGCGCCCGCCTCGGCCAGCCGCCCGACGGCCCGCTCGACGACCTCCGCGACGCGCGGATCGACCGGGAAGACGTCGAGCGCCGGGCTGTAGGCGATCCGCGTGCCCTCCAGCGACCCGGGCAGCGCTGCGAGCGGGTCGAAGTCGTCGAGCAGGCAGTGCGGGTCGCGCGGGTCGGGACCGCAGAGGGCGGCGAGGGCCAGCGCGGCGTCGCCGACGGTGCGCGTGATCGGCCCGCGAAACAGGAACGGGTCGAGGCCGGCGAAGGCGTTCGGGCGGCCGCAGTAGGGCACCCGGCCATAGGTCGCCTTGAAGCCGTAGACACCGCACCACGACGCGGGGATCCGCACCGACCCGCCGCCGTCGGTCCCCTCCGCGATCGGCACGATCCCCGCCGCGACCGCCGCGGCGCCGCCGCCGGAGGAGCCGCCCGAGTTGCGGTCGAGGTCGAACGGGTTGCGCGTCGGCCCGTACAGCGGGTTGTCGCACGTCCCGCGCATGCCCATGATCGGGCTGTTGCCGGAGCCGACGACGATCGCGCCGGCCGCCTCGATCCGCTCGGCGAAGATGCTCGGGGCGGTCGAGCGACGGTCGCGCAACGCGGGGATCCCGCCGTGGGTGGCGGGCCATCCGGGCTTGACGCCGAACAGGTCCTTGCCGATCACCGGCACCCCGTGCAGCGCCCCGAGCGGCTCGCCGGCCAGCACGGTCCGCTCGGCCGCCCGCGCGGCGGCGCGCGCCTCGCCCGCGGCGACGTGGACGATCGCGTTGAGGGCCGGGTTGCGCTGAGCGATCGCAGCGAGGCAGTCGTCGACGACCTCGACGGGGCTGACGTCGCGGGCGCGGACCGCGGCGGCGATCTCCGCCGCGGTCCGCCCCGCCCACGTCACCTCTGCCGTGCCGCTCATGCGGCCACCTGCTCCGGCAGGACGACGCCGTCGCCGACCTGCCAGCGCAGCGTCACGGAGGTGCCGGCCTCGACGTCGCGCGGCCGCTCGGCGACGCCGGCGCGAGCGTGGATCGTGAGTCCCTCGGCGACCTTCACGACGTACTTGAACGCCATCCCGAGGTAGACGATCTCCTGCACCACGCCGGTGACGCTGCAGCCGTCCGCGACGGCCACCGCGTCCGCTGGCGCCGAGCGCGCGATCCGGATCCGCTCGGGCCGCAGGACGAGCCCGGCTGGGGCTCCGTCGGTCAACCCCGCCCCGCCGCCGCCGTCTCCGGCGAGCGCGAGCCCGTCGCGCACCAGCCGCCCGCCGCGGCCGCCGTCCCAGCGTCCGCGGATGATGTTCGACTCGCCGATGAAGTCGGCGACGAAGAGGCTCCCGGGCCGCTCGTACAGGTCTTCGGCGGAGCCGATCTGCTGGATCGCGCCGTCGTTGTAGACGGCGATCCGGTCGCTCATCACGAGCGCCTCCTCCTGGTCGTGCGTGACGTAGACGACCGTCACGCCGAGCTGGCGGCTGATCCGCATCACCTCGAGCTGGAGCGCCTCGCGCAGCTGCTTGTCGAGCGCGCCGAGCGGCTCGTCCATCAGCAGCAGGCGCGGCTCGAACACCACCGCGCGGGCGAAGGCGACGCGCTGCTGCTGGCCGCCGGACAGCTCCTTCGGCTTGCGACCGCCGAGTCTGCCGAGCTTGACCAGCTCCAGCGCCGCCTGCGCGCGGCGCTCGACCTCGGCCTTTGCCATCCCGCGCATCCGCAACGGGAAGGCGACGTTCTCCGCCGCCGTCATGTGCGGGAACAGCGCGTAGTTCTGGAAGACGACGCCGATGTCGCGCTTGTGCGGCGGGAGCTGTGCGAGGTCGGCGCCGTCGAGCGTCACCGAGCCGCTCGTCGCCTCGACGAAGCCGGCGATCATGCCGAGCGTCGTCGACTTGCCGGAGCCGGAGGGCCCCAGCAGCGTCAGGAACTCGCCGGGTCTGGTGACGAACGAGACGTGCTCGACGGCGACCGAGTCGCGGTAGCGCTTGCAGACGCCGTCGAGCGCGAGGACGCCGGTCGGCGCTGTGGTCGGGTTCACGGGTTGCCTCCTGTCGGGCGGCGGACCGACTGCCGCGCGCGCAGCACGGCGACCGCAGCCAGGATCATGGTCGTGACCGCCATCAGCAGGGTCGCGACTGCGGCGATCGTCGGGTCGAGGTTGGTTTCCAGCTGGTTGAACATCTCGATCGGCAGCGTCCGCAGGAACGGGCTGCTGAGGAAGACGGAGACGACGACCTCGTCCCACGAGGTGATGAACGCGAACAGCGCGCCGATCGCGATGTGCGGCGCCAGCAGTGGCAGGGTGATGCGCCACAGCACGCTCATCGGCGAGGCGCCGAGCGTCAGCGCCGCGCGCTCCAGGCTGCGATCGAAGGTGCGCAGGCCCGAGCCGACCGTCACGTAGACGAACGGCATCGCCAGCACGGTGTGGCCGATCACGAGACCGGCGAAGGTTCCCGCCAGGCCCCAGCGCGCGAACACGTCGTAGGTGCCGACGGCGATCACGACGACCGGAACGACCATCGGCGCGATCACGATCGCGTTCAGCACCCCCTTCGCACGCACGTTCGCGCGCTGGACGCCGAGCGCGCACGCGGTGCCCAGCACGGTGCTCAGCGCCGCGGCGGCGAGGCCGATCTTGAGGCTGTTCCACGCGGCGTTCGTCCAGTTCGGGCTGTTGGCGAAGTTCTCGTACCACTCGACGCTGAAGCCGGGTGGCGGGAACTCGAGGAAGCGGGCGGAGGAGAACGACAGCGGCACCACGATGAGCGTCGGGACCAGCAGGAAGAAGCCGATCGCGGCGGCGACGAGCGCCAGCCAGCGCGGCATGCGCTGTTCGCTCACCGCTCCTCCTCCTGTCCGACGAGCGCGCCGAGCCGCGTGAGGCGGCTGCCGAGCAGCAGCACGACGAGCGTCGCCACCAGCAGGACGACGGCGAGGGCGCTGCCGACGCCGAAGTCGAGCTGCTCGCTGAACTTCTGCACGATCAGCTCGCCGATCAGCGTGTCGGCCGGCCCGCCGAGCAGCGAGGGCGTGATGTAGAAGCCGAGCGACAGCACGAAGACCAGCAGCGAGCCGGCGACCACGCCGGGCATGCTGAGCGGCAGGAAGACCTTGCGGAAGGCCGTCGCCGGCGATGCGCCGAGCGTCCCGGCCGCCTGCACGAGCCGGCTGTCGATCCGCTGCATGCTCGCGTACAGCGGCAGGACCATGAACGGCAGCAGGATGTGGCTCATGCCGATGACGACGCCGAGCAGGTTGCGGATCAGCGCCACCGGCCGCTCCGCCAGCCCGAGGTCGAGCAGCAGCGAGTTGACCACGCCCGTGTCCTGCAGCAGCGCCGTCCACGAATAGCTGCGGACGAGGATGCTCGTCCAGAACGGCAGCAGCACGAGCGCGGCCAGCAGCGCCGCGACGCCGCCGCGGGCCCGGTGCATCGCGTAGGCATACGGATAGCCGAGCAGCAGGCAGGCGAGCGTGATGACGAACGCGACCTGGAAGGTGCGGGCGAGCGTGCGCCCGTACAGCGGCGTCTCCAGCAGCTGGGTGTAGTTGCTGAGCCCGGGCTCGGTGAAGCTCGTCAGTGCGACGTTGCCGAGCGGCAGCAGGAAGAAGACCGCGAGGAAGACGACCGGCACGGCCAGGACGAGCCCCCAGCCGGGGCGGCGGCGGGCGCGCACCGCGCCCGCCGCCGTCGCCGCCCGGCCGGCCAGCGGGCCGGCGTCAGCGACTCTGCCACTCACGGAACGTCACCTCGACGTCTCTGCGGTTCTCGTTCCACCACTCGTCGTCGATCGTGAAGGGATCCTGGTCGAGGTAGGTGGTCGCCAGGTACGGTTTCGCCTCCGCGTTGACCTTGCCGACCGCCTCTCTGTTGGCCGGCGCGTACGCGAAGTAGTTGGAGAGGTTGGCGTTGTGCTCCGCCGAGGTGATGTACGCCACCAGTCTCTGCGCCGCGTCGAGGTTGGCGGTCCCTCTCGGGATCACGAGGTAGTCGGCGTTGAGGCCGAACTGGAGCCAGCTGGCGCCGACGTCGACGCCCGCGCCGGCCATCTCCTTGATGCGACCGCTCGGGATGTGCCCGACCGTCGCCTCGCCGGAGACGAACAGCTGCTGGCCGCGGTCGGAGGAGTCGAACCAGATGACGTCGCGGCGGATCTCGTCGAACTTGCGCAGCGCGCGCTCGACGTCGAGCGGGTAGAGGTCTCTGGGCGCGACGCCGTCGGCGATCAGCGCCGCCTCCAGCGTCGCCGAGGAGCTGAGCCGCTCGTCGAAGGCGCGCTTGCCCGGGAACCGCTCGGTGTCCCACACGTCGGCCCACGTCCGCGGCGTGCCGCCGCTCAGTCTGTCTCTGCGGAAGACGATCGGCCGCGCGTAGACCATCAGCGGGACGCGGTGGTCGGTCGTGACGCCGAGCTGGGTGGCGCACTCGATCTCGCCGCAGTCGAGCGGCTCCAGCAGTCTCACGGTGTCGCCGAGCCCGAAGTCGCCGCCGACGTTGACGACGCTCCAGGTCGGCTTGCCGGCGTCGACCATCGTCTGCAGCTTGGCGTAGTCGCTCGGCTCCTCCTGAAGGATCTTGACGCCCGTCTCCTTCGAGAAGGGGTCGAGCCACGCCTTCGTCATCGCCTTCTGGAAGTCGCCGCCGAAACCGGTGAAGACGAGCGTCTTCCCGTCGCCGGCGCCTCCTGCGCTCCCGCCGCACGCTGACAGCAGCGTGCCCCCCAGCGCCAACCCCGCGACGCCGGTCAGGCCGCCACGCAGCAGGGCGCGCCGGCTGACAGCGGTCCCAGAGGTCTCAGTATGCATGCTCTCTCCAGTGGTAAACGTTTGCTGCGCATTTCGCAGCGTCGGGTTGGTTGCTCCAGGTACTGCGAACCGGTGAGGCCCCGTGCCTCAGCCGTCAGCGGGCCGGCGCGCGCGACGCCGTGGTGCCGCGCGTGACGATCCGGTGGGGGTAGACCTGAGACGCGCCGTCCCGCGTCCCGTTGACGATCACGGAGGCCGCCGAGGCCCCCAGCTCGTAAGCCGGGACGCTGACCGTCGTCAGGTCCATCAGCTTGGCGTCGCGCGTGTCGTCGATGCCTGCGACCGAGACCTCGCCCGGCACGTCGACGCCGGCCTCGCGCAATCCGAAGAGGATCCCGATCGCCGACTCGTCGCTGTAGCCGATCACCGCGTCGGGCAGCTGCTTCTGGCGCAAGATCCGCATCGCGCTCTGGCGTCCGTGCTCGAAGCTGAAGCCGCCCGGGAACACCGGCGCCTGCTCCAGGCCGAGCCGCTGCGCCGCGGCACGGAAGCCGCGCTCTCGCTGCTCGCTGGTAGAGAAGCCGTCCGGCCCTGCGACGAACCCGATCCGGCGATGGCCGGTCGTGACCAGGTGGGCGACGAGGTCCTCGACCATCCTCGCGTTGTCGACGCAGACGGTCGGCACCGCGTCCAGCCCGCGGTCGACGGTCGAGACGACCTGCAGGCCGCCCTCTGTCAACCGCTCCAGCATTGGCGGCACCTCGGGCGCGAGCACGTCGTGCGCCTCGTCGAAGCTGCCGGTCGCGAGGATCACCCCGGTCGCGCGGTACTCGCTCAGGAAGCGCAGGTACTCCAGCTCTGAGGCCGCGTCGCGGCCGGTGTTGCAGACGATCGTCAGCAGTCTGCTGCGGCGTGCATACTCCTCCGCCCCGCGCGCGACCTCCGCGAAGTACGGATCGGTGACCGCTCCGACGATGACGCCGACCAGCCCGGACCGCTCGCGCTTGACGAGCGCGCCCGCGAAGCGATTGCGCTCGTAGCCGAGCTCCGCGGCCGCCTGCTCGACGCGATCGCGCGTCGCCTCCGCGACCGGGTACTCCGCCCCGCTCAGCACCCGTGACGCGGTCGCCACCGAGACACCGGCGGCTTCCGCCACATCCTCCAGCGAGACAGTTGTCCGGCGGCCGGCCATCGTCGATCAGCGTCCTCTCAGCAGTTCCAGGGCAACCTCGGCGATTCCGGGCCCGTCGAGACGATAGTGGGCGTAGAGCGCGGCCGGAGGGCCGACTCTCACGTACTCGTCCTCGATCCCGTGGCGCCGGAACGGCACCGCGACCCCGGCGTCGGCGAGCACCTCGGCGACCGCGCCGCCGAGCCCGCCCGTGACGTAGTGCTCCTCGACGGTCAGCAGCGCGCCGCACTCCCGCGCCGCGGCGAGCACCGCCTCGCGGTCGATCGGCTTGACCGACGCGACGTCGACCACGCGCGCCTGGATCTGCTGGCGCTCCAGCAGCTCCGCCGCATGCAGCGCCGGCGCGACCTCGGCGCCCGTCGCGAGGATCGCGAGGTCGCGGCCGTCGCACAGCTTCCACGAGCGCCCGAGCGCGAACTCGGGCGTCTCGGCGTGCACGAGCGGGTCGCGGCCGCGGCCCATGCGGATGTAGAGCGGACCGGGATGGTCCAGCGAGAAGCGCAGGATCGCGCGCAGCATCGCCTCGTCGGTCGCCGAGACGATCGGCAGCTCGGCGACCGAGCGCACGATCGCGACGTCCTCCAGCGCGTGATGGCTGGTGCCGTAGAAGCCGAGCGCCATCCCCGCGTGGTGGGCGAGCACGCGCACGGGCTGGCGCGGGTAGGCGACGTCGGTCCGCAGCTGCTCGATCGCCAGCAGGCCGATGAACGACGCGAACGTCGAGACGTACGGCAGCTTCCCACAGGTCGCCAGCCCGGCGGCCATGCTGACCATGTTCTGCTCGGCGACGCCGATGTTGAGGAACCGCTCGGGATGACGGTCGGCGAACTCGATCGTGCGGTTGGAGTAGCCGAGGTCGGCGGTCAGCAGCACGATCCGGTCGTCGTCGTCGGCGAGCTGCGCCAGCTCCTCGCCGGCGACGAACGCCGGCGCGCGGATGCCGCCGAGGTCCCAGGTCTCGGCGTCGCTCGGCGCGTAGTCGGACGGCAGCGGCAGGCCGGCGACGTCGGTGTAGTCGAGGGTGCTCATCTGGTGGCCTCCGAGGTCGCACGGACGGGCTGTTCGCGCAGCACGCGCTCCAGCTCGGCGTAGTCGTCGCCGACGACCGCACCGAGGTGCCAGACGCGGCTGAACTCCATCCACGGCACGCCCTTGCCCTTGACGGTGTCGGCGACGATCACGGTCGGCGTCGCGCTGCGCCGGTCGGGCAGGTCCGCGAACGCGGCGGCGACCGCGTTCACGTCGTGGCCGTCGACGTGGACGACACGCCAGCCGAACGCCTCCCACTTGGCGTGGTGGGGCTCGATCGACATCACCTCTTCGGTGAAGCCGTCGAGCCCCATTCCGTTGCGGTCGACGATCGCCACGAGGTTGCCGAGCTTGAAGTGCGCTGCTGCCATCGCCGCCTCCCAGATCTGCCCTTCGTTCAGCTCGGCGTCGCCGAGCAGGCAGATCGCGCGATGGTCACCGCCGTCGAGCTTGGCGGCGAGCGCCATGCCGGCGGCGACCGAGAGGCCGTGCCCCAGCGAGCCCGAGGAGAAGTCGACGCCTGGGATGTGGCGCACGTCCGGATGGTCGGCGAAGACGCTGCCGAGGCGGGTGTAGTCGTCCAGCTCCGACGGCGGGAAGAAGCCGAGGTCGGCGAGGACGGGGTACAGGCCGACCGCCGCGTGCCCCTTGCTCATCACGAAGCGGTCGCGATCGGCCCAGTCGGGCCGGGCCGGGTCGATGCGCAGCTCGCCGCCGTAGTAGAGCGCGGAGAGGATCTCCGCGCAGGAGAAGGTCGACGAGTAGTGACCGCTCTTGGCGATCGCCACCAGCCGCACGGTCTCCAACCGGACGAACTGCGCCCGCTCCTCGAGGCGGCTCAATGGGGTGAGGACTTCAGTGGACAGGGTGGGGCTCCTTTGTGACCCGAATAGACCGTGACAGCAACGTTACGAGGTGAAAGCGCACTCGTCAAGTAAACGCTTGCTATCCAGTATTGCTGAAGATACTGTGATGTCACCATGAGCATCACTCCTCCTGAACAGCAAAGCTTTCTCTCGTCTGGGGCTGCGTCGCTTCTCGCCCGCGCCGAGGCGGTCATGCCCGGGGGCGTCTCTGCCGGCGGTCGCTACCACGCCGCCCTCGGCCGCCCCGTCCACTTCGCACGCGGCGCCGGCGCCCGCCTGTGGGACGTCGACGGGCGTGAGCTGGTCGACTACTCGAGCTCCAGCGGCGCATCGCTGCTCGGTCACGGGCACCCGGCGGTCAGCGCCGCGGCCGCGCGCGGGATCGAGCTGGGCACCCTGTGCACCTACGAGACGCCTCACCACGTCGAGCTGGCCGAGCGAATCTGCGCGATCGTCCCCGGCGTCGAAGCGGTGCGGCTCGTCAACACCGGCACCGAGGCGACGATGGCGGCGCTGCGGATCGCCCGGGCCCGGACCGGCCGCACGCTCGTGCTCAAGTTCGACGGCCACTTTCACGGCATGCACGAGGGCGTCCTCTTCAACGCCCACGCGCCGACGGCCGCGCCCGGCCCGTTCGTGCCCGCGAGCGCCGACAGCCGCGGGGTCCCGCAGGCGTTCGGCGACACCCTCGTGACCGTCCCCTTCAACGACGCGCAGGCGCTCGAAGCGGCCTTCGCCGTCCACGGCGACCGGCTCGCGGCCGCGATCGTCGAGCCGGTCTCCTACAACCAGGGTTGCATCCCCTCCGACCGGGCGTGGCTCGCCGGTCTGCGCGAGCTGACGCGCGCCCACGGCGCTGCGCTGATCTTCGACGAGGTCCTCTCCGGCTTCCGCATGGCGCCTGGCGGCGCGCAGGAGCGTTACGGGATCACCGCCGATCTCGTGACGCTTGCGAAGGCGCTCGGCGCCGGGTGGCCGATCGCCGCCGTCGGTGGTTCGCAGGAGTGGATGGCAGTGCTGGCGCCGGGGCAGGGCACGGCGCTGAGCGGGACCTACTCCGGCCACCTCCCTGCGGTGCTGGCGTCGCTCGCGGCGCTCGAGCTGCTCGCCGACCCCGACTTCCACGAGGAGCTCGACCGGCGTGCCCGGCTGCTGTGCGACGGCATGCGCGACCGCTTCGCGGCCGTCGGCGTGCCCGTGACGATCCAGCAGGTCGGGGCCCGCTTCGGCATCTACTTCGGCGTGAGCGAGCCGGTCGTCGACTACCGCACGGCCACGCTCGCCGACGGCGAGACCGCCCGCCGCTTCGTCCTCGCCGCCTACGAGCAGGGGCTGTACTTCCACGACTTCGGCGGGCGCAGAGTCCCGATGCACTACGGCATCACCGCCGCCCACGACGACGCGGTGATCTCGCACTCGCTCGATCGCCTGACCGTCGTCGCCGAGGCCCTGGCCGGGAAGGAGGAGCGATGAGCGCCGGCCCCCTGACCGGTCTGCGCGTCGTCGACCTCTCGCGCTACATCGCCGGGCCGCTGTGCGCGATGACGCTCGCCGACCTCGGCGCCGACGTCGTCAAGGTCGAGAGCCCCAACGGCGACCCCTCCCGCCGCGAGGGACCGTGGATCGGCGAGGAGAGCCTCTACTTCGCCCAGATGAACCGCAACAAGCGCGGCGTGACGATCGACCTGCGCAGCGAGGACGGCCGCGCCGAGCTGGCGCGGCTGCTCGACGACGCCGACGTGCTCGTCGAGAACTTCCGGCCGGGCGTGCTCGACGCGATCGGCTTCGGGCGCGCTGAGCTGGAGCGCCGCTGGCCGCGCCTGGTGGTCGCCAACGTGACCGGCTACGGTCGCGCGAGCGCGATGGGCGAGGCGCCCGCCTTCGACGCGATCCTGCAGGCGTCGACCGGCCTGGCGATGGTCTCCGGCGACACCGACGCCCCGCAGCTGATCGGCGCCTACGTCGTCGACGTCGGCGCCGCCCTGCTCGCGACGATCGGCGTGCTCGCGGCGCTGCGCCAACGCGACGAGCAGGAGCGCGGCCAGGAGGTCGACGTCTCTCTGCTCGACGCTGCGCTCGTGCTGCTCGGCGCCGCCGTCCCGGTCGCGGCCGCGACCGGTGAGGCGCCTGAGCGGGTCGGCAGCTTCGACCGCACCGAGGCGCCGGCCGGCCCGTTCCGCGCCGGCGACGGCTGGATCTACATGCAGGCCGGCTCCGACCGCTTCTTCCCGCTGCTGGCCGCCGCGATGGAGCGTCCCGACCTCGCCGAGGACCCGCGCTATCGCAGCCACGCCGGCCGCATCGAGCACCGCGCGGAGCTGGAGGCCGAGGTCGCCGCGTGGGTCGGCGGGTTGACGGTCGACGAGCTGACCGCCCGACTGGCGGAGCATCCGATCCCGCTCGCGCGCGTGCGGACCGTCGACGAGGCGGTGCGTGACCCCGAGCTCGGCATCGAGCGCTACCTGGTCGACGTCGTCGGCGCGACCGGCGCAGTCGTCCCGACCCTGCTGACGCCGATCCGCTTCTCGGCCGCCGACGTCACCGTCCGCCACGACGTGCCGCGCCGATGAGGACCGCGCTCGTCACCGGCGGCACGCACGGCATCGGCGCCGCGACCGTGGAGCGGCTCTGCCGCGACGGCTGGCAGGTCGCGTTCACCGGACGCGACGCCGCCGCCGGCGCTGAGCTGGCCGACCGGCTCGGCGGGGCGGCCCGCCACCTCGTCGCCGACATGGCCGACGCAGAGCAGGTGAGCGCGGCGGTGGCCGCCGCGGTCGACTGGGGCGACGGGAGGCTGCAGGGCCTCGTCAGCAACGCAGGCGTCAGCCAGCGGATCGACTTCGCCGACACCGGCCTCGGCGACTGGGACGCGGTGATGGCCGTCAACGCCCGGGGCGCGGTCGCCGCGGTGCAGGCCGCGCTGCCCGCCCTGGTTGACGGCCGCGGCGCGGTCGTCGTCGTCGGCTCGGTCGCCGGACTGCTCGGCGAGGCCGGGCTGTCGCTCTACAGCGCCTCCAAGGGCGCGCTGCTGGCGCTGACGCAGTCGCTCGCGCTGGAGCTGGGCGACCGCGTGCGCTTCAACGCCGTCTGTCCTGGCCAGATCGGGACGCGCATGATGGCGCGAGCGCTCAGCGACCCTCGTGCCGCCGCGGCCGTCGCCGCACGCATCCCGCGCGGTCGTGTCGGCGAGGCCGCCGACGTCGCCGGCGCGATCGCGTTCCTGCTCGGCCCCGACGCCGAATTCGTCAACGGGGTCCTGCTGGCCGTCGACGGCGGCGAGACCGCCGGCATCTTCAATCCCCCCGCTGCCCCGGAAGGAGACCCATGTCCGTGACCCCGCCCGTCCTGGAGCGCCCGACGTTCGACGCGATCCGCGTCGGCGACGAGCTCGGCCCGGTGCGCCTCCGCGTCGACGACCACTTCCGCCGCCGCTACGGCTTCACCGTCGAGGACGCGACCGCGCGCGACGCCCCCGATGGCAGCGCCGTCACCGCCCTCGCGGTCGTCAACGACCTGCTGCGGCTGTTCAACACCCGCTTCGACCCCGACGACGACTTCGGCATCCACCAGAAGGAGGAGATCTGGCTGCACGCGCCGGTGCCCGTCGGCGAGGAGCTCGTGCTGACCGGCCGCTTCACGGAGAAGTACGTGCGGCGCGGCAAGGGTTACTACGTCGCCGAGGCCGAGGCGCGATCGGCTGGCGACGGAGCCCTGCACGTGCGGCATCGGATCACCGAGATCGCAGAGCTGCCGCCCGGCACGCCGATGGGGACCGGCGACGGCGGCGCGACCGCCGCGCGCACCGTCCGCGGCGAGGCCGCACCGGGCCGACCGCTGGCGCGCCGGATCGCGGACGCGCGGCCGGGCGACCCGGTCGCGGGGCCCCGCGTCGAGATGCGCCAGGACCAGATGTCGATCTTCTCCAACGTCCACGCCTTCTGGCGCTCGGTCCACACCGACCTCGAGATGGCGCAGCGGGCCGGCCACGAGCGGACGCTCGCGCAGGGCCTCATGGGCGCCAGCTGGATCGGGCAGATGGCGCGCGACCTGTTCGGCGAGACCTGGGAGCACAGCGGTCACCTCGACCTGCGTTTCCTCGTCCCCGTCCACGCCGGCGACGTGCTGAGCACCCACGGCGTCGTGCTGGAGCGGACCGGCGGCGACGGGAGCGAGCGCGCCGAGCTGGAGGTCTGGATCGAGAACCAGCGCGGCGAGCGCGTGACCGTGGGCTGGGTCGACGGCGATGTCCGCTGAGCTGCTGACCGTGCCGGCCACGACCGGCGAGGCGACCACGAGCGACGCCTGGGCACAGGCCGTCGCCCAGCTGCGCCGCGCTGCCGCGGTGCTCGAGCTCGACGACGGCTCGCTGGAGCTGCTGCTCACGCCGCGCCGCACCGTCGAGGTCGCCGTGCCGATCCAGGTGGGCGGCAGGCTGCGCACGTTCACCGGGTGGCGCGTCCAGCACAGCCGCACGCGCGGTCCTGGCAAGGGCGGCGTCCGCTTCCACCCACGCGCGTCCCTGGAGGAGACGAAGGCGCTCGCGATGTGGATGACGTGGAAGTGCGCGCTCGGCCAGATCCCCTACGGGGGCGCCAAGGGCGCGATCCGCGTCGACCCCGCGACGCTCACCTCCGCCGAAGTCGAGCGCCTGACCCGGCGCTACGCGAGCGAGATCGCCGACATGATCGGTCCCGACCGCGACGTGCTCGCGCCCGACCTCAACACCGGACCGCGCGAGATGGCGTGGATCCTCGACACCTGGTCGACCGCGTCCGGCAGCAAGAGCGGCGGCGTCGTCACCGGCAAGCCGCTCAGCCTCGGCGGTGCTCCCGGGCGCGGCGCCTCGACCGGACACGGCGTCGCCGCCTGCCTCCTGGAGGCGGCCCGACCGCTTCGAGACGCCGAGCCGCTGCGGGTCGCGATCGCCGGCTTCGGTGAGGTCGGCGCGGCGACCGCCGCTGCGCTCGTCGGCGAGCCCGGCGTGCAGATCGTCGGCATCAGCGACGTCGACGGCGGCCGCTGGGCGCCTGGCGGGTTCACCCCCGAGCAGCTCGCAGAGGCCGCGCGCGACGGCGTCGTCGCGCTCGCCGCAGGCGAGCCGCTGACGCGAGACGAGCTGCTCGAACAGCGATGTGACGCGCTCGTGCCGGCGGCGACGGCGGCGATGCTCCACGCCGGCAACGTCGAGCGGGTCAAGGCGCGCCTGATCGTCGAGGGCGCCAACGGGCCGACGACCCCAGAGGCCGACCTCGAGCTCGAGCGCCGCGGCGTCACCGTCGTCCCCGACGTGCTCGCCAACGCCGGCGGCGTCGTCGGCAGCCACCTCGAGCTGATCGAGCACCCGCTCGCCGACGACGCCGCGCGCGAGCAGCAGCTGCGCCGAGTCGCCGCCGTCCTGCTCCGCGGCTGCCACGAGGTCGCCGCCTTCGCCGCCACCCGTGACGTCCCGCTGCGCACCGCCGCCGTCGCCGTCGCCGCGACCCGCGTCCTCGACGCCCACGAAGCGCTCGGCCTCTACCCCTGAGCGCGAGCCCGCGACCCGTCCCGCACCGTTGGGCGGCTCAGATCGTCTCTGAGCCGCCCGACAGCAAAGGTCGACGCCGGAATGTCGTGCGCGTAGCGCCCCGCCTCACCGGACTCGCGAGCATCTCTCTCCCCCTTGCCGATCAGGCACGAGCGACCGGCGAGGTCGACGGCTACCGCGCCGGCCGCTTGACGGCGTCGACTCAGCGCCTGGGCCGCGGGCGTCGTCGGAGCGGCTGACGAGCCGGGCTGCTCCCACCGTCGAGCCTCGCAATCGCGGACGCGACGGCCCGCTCCAAGCCCGGCCAGGCAGTCTCGACGCCGGGGTTGCTCGCGACCTCGATCCCCGCGATCG
>Ga0164243_10008793_pt1 | contig 14836 bp, 13 predicted proteins | sample OricompcompostOP_FD_108781 | JGI IMG/M metagenome (GOLD analysis project Ga0164243, IMG submission 108781) | Organic Plus compost microbial communities from Emeryville, California, USA - Original compost - Organic plus compost (OP) | ecosystem: Engineered > Solid waste > Mixed feedstock >... | reverse complement strand
GCGCCGGCGCCCGGCCGCCCGCCTGCATTCGGGGCGCGCTCGGCGGCAGGTTGTCGGGATCGTAGGCCGGACTGTTCTTGACCTGATCCGTCGTCAGTTCCACGCTGACCTTCTTCTCCGACCAGTCGATGTCGTCGATGCTGCCGACCGGCAGCAGCACATGCTTGCCGGGCCACAGATCGACCGGATCGACGACCAGATACTGGATCGACCAGTCGTCCTGATCGAACAGGAAATCGACCACGTGCCCGAGCTTGCCGTCGCGCGCGCCGATCGCATAGCCGGACACCTCCCTGCAGGAGCGCAGGTGGCTGTCTTCCCCGGCGGCATCGGCATCGTGCTGCATCGTGCTTTTCTGGTCGTCGCTGAACATCGGCTTGCCGCCGCCTCCGCTCCAGTAGTACGGCAGTCCGTAGTGCGAAGCGAGCGAGGCTTCCATGCGGCGCGAGGCCGGTTCGTGCGTGAGCACGCTCGGGCTGTTCTCGATCGTGCTGCGGTCCATGTCCATCCGGATCCGATGCTGGGACCAGTCGGCGCCGGTGATCGACATCGGCGACAGCAGCACCGCGTGGCGCGACAGCCAGCTCCCGGCATCGGCCACCAGATAGCGCGCCACCCAGTGCTCGTCATCGAAATAGACGTCGGACACCTTTCCGACCTCGCCGTCGCTGGCGTACACCGAACATTTTTCCAAGGCCTTGACACTGTGCAGCATGCTGATCCTCCTTCCGCTGGTGAACGGCTTGGCGCCGCAGGACAATCTCCCTTTCCATCCACTCAAGGGCGCTTCGCCGCGCCGGCTTGCGTGCCGTGCGCCGGCGGAGGCTGGCGGCGCGGAGCAGGCGGCGGATTGCCCGGGTCGTAGGCCGGCGCGCGCTCGATCTCCTTGCTGCCGATGTTCACCACCACTTCCTTGTCGCCCCAGTAGACGTGCTCGATATGCTCGGCCGCAACAAGCACATGCTTGCCCGGCCACAGGTCGCGCGGATCCACGACCAGGTACTGGATCGACCAGTCCTCCTCGTCGAACAGGAAGTCGACCACGTGTCCGAGCTTGGCGTCGGTCGCCGCGATCTTGTAGCCGGCGATGTCGTTGCAACTGCGCAGGTGCCGGTCCGCCTTGTTCGTGTCTTCCATCTCCTTGCGGATTTCGAGGCGCTGCGCATCGTCGAAGATCTGCTGCTCGGCCAGCACCGGCAGTACCGCATATCCCCACGCGTAGGGGCCGCCCCAGTAGTACGGATAGCCGTAGTGGCGGAACAGCGCCGCCTCGTTCTGGCGCGAGACCGGCTGGTGCGTCTCGATGCCGGGGCTGTCCCCGATCTTCTGGCGCGTCAGGTTGACATCCACGCGGTGCCGATCCCAGTCTATCCGCGTGACCGCCAGCGGCGACAGCAAGACCTCGCGTCCCGTCAGCCAGCCGCCGCTTTCCACGACCAGATAGCGCACCACCCAGCGTTCGTCATCGAAGTACACGTCGCGCACCTTGCCGACGTCGCCGTCGAGCGCATGCACCGTGCATTTCTCGAACGTGCGGGTATTTCTCAGCATGGCAGTTCCTCTCGGGAATGGCGTTTTACGCGTTGCCGGCCGGGTCGTCCGGATCGGACGGCGGCGGCATCCGGCGCTCGATCTCCTCGCGCGGCCAGGGTTTCGGATGCACCGGCGAGCGCGTCTCCTCGCGCGCGTACACGCCGCCATGGTCGGCCGTATCGTGCTCGCGATGCGGCTCGCACGATTCCGGCGAACGCTGCTCGATCCCGGCGTCGATATCCTGTTCGTGCTTCGGCTGTTTCTGCTGCGGCATGGATTTCTTCCTTTCAAGCGAGCGCGAACCGCGCCGTCAGTTCCTGTACCGGTTTGGCGCAGCGCCGGCGCTCAAGTTCCGCGTATTGGAGTTCTTACCGCCTGTCGGTAAAACTTTCCCCGCGCATGCGCCCGTTTCATACGGAACAGAAGTGGCACACCGCTTGCACGGAACAACGGCTTTACCTGACTGCAAAGGAGCACAGCCATGGCGGACACGGTCAGCGATTTTCTGCTGAAGCGCTTGCACGAATGGGGCGTGCGGCGCATCTACGGTTATCCGGGCGACGGCATCAACGGCATCATGGGCGCATTCGGCCGCATCGGCGACAAGATGCAGTTCGTGCAGACGCGCCACGAGGAGCTGGCCGCCTTCATGGCATGCGCGCACGCGAAATTCACCGGCGAGGTCGGCATCTGCCTCGCCACCTCCGGCCCCGGCGCGATCCATCTGCTGAACGGCCTGTACGACGCGAAGATGGACCACCAACCGGTGGTCGCCATCGTCGGCCAGCAGAAGCGCGCGGCGATCGGCGGCGATTACCAGCAGGAAGTCGACCTGATCTCGCTGTTCAAGGACGTCGCGCACGAGTTCGTGCACATGGTCAGCACGCCCGAGCAGATGCGTCACCTGATCGACCGCGCGATCCGCATCGCACGCGACGAGCGGACCGTCACCTGCATCATCGTCCCGAACGACATCCAGGAACTGGACGCGGTGCCGACGCCGCCGCGCGAACACGGCACCGTGCACAGCGGCATCGGCTACACCTCGCTGCCGCTGCTGCCGGCCGACGACGACATCCGGCGCGCCGCCGACGTGCTGAACGCCGGCAAGAAGGTCGCGATGCTGGTCGGCGCCGGCGCGCTGCACGCCACCGACGAGATCATCGAAGTCGCCGAGCGGCTCGGCGCCGGCGTGGCCAAGGCGCTGCTCGGCAAGGCCGCGGTGCCGGACGAGCTGCCGTTCGTGACCGGCTCGATCGGCCTGCTCGGCACCAAGCCGAGCTGGGACCTGATGACCGAGTGCGACACGCTGCTGATGGTCGGCTCGGGCTTTCCCTACTCCGAATTCCTGCCGCAGGAAGGCCAGGCGCGCGGCGTGCAGATCGACATCGACCCGCGCATGATCGGCCTGCGCTATCCGATGGAAATCGGCCTGGTCGGCGATGCGAAGCGCACGCTGGCCGCGCTGATTCCGCACCTGACCAGAAAACAGGACCGAAGCTGGCGCAACGATGTCGAGCAGAACGTCGCCCGCTGGTGGCGCGTGCTGGAAGACCGCGCGATGAACGCGGCCAATCCGATCAATCCGCAGCGCGTGTTCTGGGAGTTGTCGCCGCGGCTGCCGGACAACTGCATCCTGACCTGCGACTCCGGCTCGGCCGCGAACTGGTACGCGCGCGACCTGAAGATGCGGCGCGGCATGATGGCTTCGCTGTCCGGCGGATTGGCGACGATGGGCCCCGGCGTGCCGTATGCGATCGCCGCCAAGTACGCGCACCCGGACCGGCACGTGATCGCAATGGTCGGCGACGGCGCGATGCAGATGAACGGCGTCAACGGCCTGATCACGATCGCCAAGGTATGGCGCGACTGGGGCAACCCCCATCTGGTCGTGATGGTGCTCAACAATGGCGACCTGAACCAGGTGACCTGGGAACAGCGCGTGATGGCCGGCGACCCGAAATTCGAAGCCTCGCAGGTGCTGCCGAATTTCCCGTATGCCGGCTTCGCCGATCTGCTCGGCCTGAACGCGATCAAGGTCGACAAGCCGGACGACATCGGGCCCGCCTGGGATGCGGCGCTGTCGGCCTCGCGCCCCACCGTGCTCGAAGTCGTGACCGACCCCGAGGTGCCGCCGCTGCCGCCGCACATCCACGCGAAGCAGGCCAAGGCCTACCTGTCCGCGCTGGTCAACCGCGACCCGAACGCGATCGCGATGGTCAAGCAGTCGGCCAAGGAAATGTGGGACAGCGTCTTTCCCTCGTCGGGCGGGCAATGAGCGATGACCGCCATGGCGGGCAGCACAGCGATCGCGCACATCGACAGCGCGGCCTACCGCGTTCCGACCGAGACGCCTGAATCCGACGGCACGCTGGACTGGGACAGCACCACGCTGGTGGTCGCACGCATCGAAGCCGGCGGCATGGGCGGCATCGGCTACACCTATGCCGATGCCGCCTGCGTGCCGCTGATCGCGGACAAGCTCGCGCCGCTGTTGCGCGGGCGCGATGCGATGGACGTGGCCGCACGCTGGCAGGACATGGCGGCGGCAGTGCGCAATCTCGGCCGCGCCGGCATTGCCGCGTGCGCGATCTCGGCGCTGGACACCGCGCTATGGGATCTGAAGGCGCAACTGCTCGGCGTGCCGCTGGCGAGCCTGCTCGGGCGCGTGCGTCCCGCCATTCCGGTCTACGGCAGCGGCGGCTTCACCAGCTACGGCATCGTGCAGTTGCAGGGCCAGTTGTCGGGCTGGGTCGCGGCCGGCATCAAGCGCGTGAAGATGAAGGTCGGGCGCGCGCCGGAGGACGACGTCGCGCGCGTGCAGGCCGCGCGCACGGCGATCGGCGACGCCTCCGAACTGTTCGTCGACGCAAACGGCGCCTACCAGCGCAAGCAGGCGCTGGAATTCGCGCGCCGCTTCCGCGACAGCGCCGTTTCCTGGTTCGAGGAACCGGTCTCGTCGGACGACCTCGAAGGCCTGCGCCTGCTGCGCGACCAGGGTCCGGCCGGCATGGCGATCGCGGCCGGCGAGTACGGCTACGACCTGCCCTACTTCCGGCGCATGCTGGAAGCGCAGGCGGTCGATGTGCTGCAGGCGGACGCCACGCGCTGCGGCGGCGTGACCGGCTTCCTAGGCGCCGCGGCCCTGTGCGAAGCCTTCGACGTGCCGCTGTCCTCGCACTGCGCGCCGGCGCTGCACCTGCCGCTGATGTGCGCGGCGCGCAAGGCCGTGCACCTCGAATGGTTCCACGACCACGTGCGCATCGAGCGCATGCTGTTCGACGGCGTGCGCGAGCCGGACAACGGGAAACTGGCGCCGGATTCGGGACGCCCCGGACTCGGCGTGACACTCAAGGAGAAAGACGCCGCATGCTACAGAATCTAGTCGAGGAGCGGCGCGCACGCCCGCGTCACAAGCTGGCCGAGGCCTTCGGCGACATGGAAGAGATGGCGCGCGAGCTGCGCGCCGTGGTGGCCGGCGAGGTGCGCTTCGACGAAGGCAGCCGCGCGCTGTACGCGACCGACGCCTCCAACTATCGCCAGGTGCCGATCGGCGTGGTGATCCCGCGCAGCATCGAGGACGTGATCGACACCGTGCGCATCTGCTACCGCTACGGCGCGCCGGTGCTGTCGCGCGGCGGCGGCACCAGCCTGTGCGGGCAGTGCTGCAACGTGGCGGTGGTGATCGACTTCTCGAAGCATCTGAACCGCATCATCGAGATCGACCGGGAAGGCAAGACCGCGCTGGTGCAACCGGGCGTGGTGCTGGACGACCTGCGCGAAGCGGCGATGAAGGTCGGCCTGACCTTCGCCCCCGATCCGGCCACGCACAACCACAACACGCTCGGCGGCATGATCGGCAACAACTCCTGCGGCCCGCATTCGGTGCTCGGCGGCACGACCGTGGACAACGTGATCGAGCTCGACGCGCTGACCTACGACGGCGTGCGCATGACGGTAGGGCCGACCTCGCACGCCGATCTCGACCGCATCGCCGGCGGCACCGGGCGCATCGCCCAGATCTACCGCCAGTTGCACGAGCTGCAGACGCGCTATGCCGACGAGATCCGCGCGCGCTTTCCCAGAATTCCGCGCCGCGTCTCCGGCTACAACCTGAACGCGCTGCTGCCCGAATCCGGCTTCAATCTGGCGCAGGCCCTGGTCGGCTCGGAGGGCACCTGCGTGGTCGTGCTCGGCGCACGCGTGCGTCTGGTCGACCATCCGCCGTTCCAGGCGCTGGCCGTGCTCGGCTATCCGGACGTCTACCGGGCCGCCGATCATATTCCGCAAATCATGGGCTTCCAGCCGATCGCGCTCGAAGGCATAGACGAGCGGCTGGTATCCGACATCGAAAGCGTAGGGCTGCACCCGAGGAAGCTGGCGCTGCTGCCGAAGGGCGGCGGCTGGCTGCTGGCCGAGTTCGGCGGAAACACGCAGGAGGAAGCCAACCGCCGCGCGCAGGACATGGTCGACGCGCTGCGCAACGAAAAGAACGCGCCGCAGATGAAGCTGTTCGAACGCAAGGAAGAACAGCAGATGATCTGGAAGATCCGCGAGTCCGGGCTCGGCGCAACCGCGCACGTGCCGAACAAGAACATCACCTGGGAAGGCTGGGAGGATTCGGCGGTGCCGCCCGAGCGCCTCGGCACTTACCTGCGCAAGCTGCGCGCATTGTTCGACAAGTACGAATACGACGGCGACCTGTACGGCCACTTCGGCCAGGGCTGCGTGCATACGCGTATCGACTTCGACCTCGAAACCGCGCCCGGCATCGAAAAGTACCGGCGCTTCGCGCACGAGGCGGCCGAACTCGTGGTCAGCCTGGGCGGCTCGATCTCCGGCGAGCACGGCGACGGCCAGTCCAAGGGCGAGCTGCTGCCGATCATGTTCGGCGACACGCTGATGCAGGCGTTTCGCGAATTCAAGGGCATCTGGGACCCGCACTGGCGCATGAATCCGGGCAAGGTGATCAACGCGCGCCGCATCGACGACGATCTGAGGCTGGGCACACGCTACAACCCGCCAGAAGTGCAGGTGCATTTCCACTACCCTAGCGACAGCGGCAACTTCTCGCGCGCGATGCTGCGCTGCGTCGGCGTCGGCGAATGCCGCAAGAAGAGCGGCACCATGTGCCCGAGCTACATGGCCACCGGCGAGGAAATGCATTCCACGCGCGGGCGCGCGCGCCTGCTGTTCGAGATGCTGCAGGGCGACCCGCTGATGCAGGGCTGGAAGAGCGAGGCGGTGCATGAAGCCCTGAGCCTGTGCCTGTCGTGCAAGGGCTGCAAGGCCGAGTGTCCGGTGTCGGTCGACATGGCGACCTACAAGGCGGAGTTCGAGGCGCACTACTACGAAGGCCGGCTGCGTCCGCCGAACGCCTATGCGTTCGGCCTGATCGACGTGTGGGCGCGGCTGGCCTCGCGCATGCCGCGCGCGGCCAATTTCCTGACCGGCACCCGTCCGTTTTCGACGATCGCCAAGAAACTGGCCGGCATCGCCCCGCAGCGGCGCATCACCCCGTTCGCGCAGCAGCCGTTCGTCGAATGGTTCCGTGCGCGTCCGCGCTCCTGCGCGAATCCCGCCGCCCGGCGCGTGCTGCTGTGGCCGGACACGTTCAGCAACTACTTCCAGCCGCAGATCGCGCGCGCGGCGACCGAAGTGCTCGAACATGCCGGCTACCGGGTCGCGATCCCCGAAGTGCACCTGTGCTGCGGACGGCCGCTGTACGAGTTCGGCATGGTCAGGCGCGCACGGCGCTACCTGGAATCCATCCTGGAACACCTGGACGCCGACATCCGCAGCGGCACGCCGATCGTCGGACTGGAACCGGCCTGCGTGTCGGTATTCAAGGAAGAGCTGCCGAACCTGCTGCAGGGCAACGAACAGGCGCGCCGCCTGCACGACCAGGTCTACCTGCTGTCCGACTTCCTGCAGCAGGAAGCGCCGCACCTGGCGCTGCCGCCGCTTGCGCGCACGGCGATCGTGCACGGCCACTGCCACCACAAGTCGGTGCTCGGCATGCAGAGCGAACTGGCGCTGCTGCGCAAGCTGGGGCTGGACGCGGAATTGCTCGATTCCGGCTGCTGCGGCATGGCCGGCTCGTTCGGCTTCGAAGCAGCGAAATACGACGTCTCGATCGCCTGCGGCGAGCGGGTGCTGCTGCCGGCGGTGCGCAACGCGGATGCCGACAGGCTGATCGTCGCCGACGGCTTCAGTTGCCGCGAGCAGATCGCGCAGACCACCGGGCGCGAGGCGCTGCATCTGGCGCAGGTGTTGCGAATGGCGCTGGATGAGCGGCAGAACAGTGCCTACCGCTTTGCAGCGGAGCGGCGGGGATGAGCATAGCGGTCGGACAAACACGCAGTCAGGCGTCGCCTTCGCCGGTCGGCCCCCCGCGCCGGCCGGCGGCTCGATGAGGCGCAACTCGAGTTCAATACGTCAACGAAGACACTCCATGCAACCAATCGGAAAACGCCGCTGGGCCATCGCCGAAGGCTATATCCCTTCCGGCAGCGTCAGCCAGGACCCGGCCCTGGTCAGCCATGAGACAGCCTGCATCCTGAACGCCGGCGACACGCCGGCGCGGCTGCGCATCATGGTGTTCTTCAAGGATCGTGCACCGGCCGGCCCGTTCAAGCTGAACGTCCCGGCGCAGCGCACGCTGCACCTGCGCTTCAACGACCTGAACGATCCGGAACCGATTCCGCGCGACACCGACTACGCCAGCGTGATCGAATCCGACGTGCCGATCGTGATCCAGCACACCCGGCTCGACAGCCGCACGCCCGAACTGAGCCTGATGTCCACCATGGCCTTCGGCAGCGACTGAGCCCTCGATGCCAGCGCAGCTCATCGCCTGGATCGCGCTGCTGTGCATCGTGGCCGTGCACATGCTGGCCGGCCACCTGCGCTTCATCACCTACCGTCCGCGCAGCCGCTGGCTGTCGGCGGCCGGCGGCCTGGGCGCGGCCTACGTGTTCCTGCACCTGATGCCGGATCTGCAGGCCCACCACGAAGCGCTGCGCGCGGCCCAGGCCGGCGCGCCCGCGCTGTGGCGCCATGCCTACCTGATCGCGCTGGCAGGACTGGTCACGTTCTACGCGCTGGAACGCTGGGCCAAGCGCACGCGCGGAAAGCAGGCGGCCTCGGAACCGGAAGCGACGCCGCCGCGCGTGTTCTGGATCAGCATTGCCGCGTTCGCCGTCTACAACGCCCTGCTCGGCTACCTGATCGTGCACGAGATCGCGGCCGGGTCCGCCCATCCGTTCCTGTTCACGCTGGCCATCGGCGTGCACTTTGCCGCCAACGATCACGGCCTGTATCACGACCACAAGCGCCTGTACGCGCGCTACGGCCGCAAGATCATTGCCGGTGCCGCGGTAGCCGGCGGTATCGCCGGAGAATTCCTGGCGCTTGCCGAAGCGGCCACGGCCGGAGTCATGGCCTTCCTGATCGGCGCGATGATCATGAACATCCTGAAGGAAGAACTACCCGAGGTCAGCGAAAGCCGGATCGTTCCGTTCATGCTGGGAGCGTTCGGCTACGGCGCACTGCTGCTGGCGCTGTAGGCGATCAGGCCAGGAAGCGGACGTACAAGGCCGCGCCCCATGCCAGCGCCGCCAGCAGCAGGCAGAACATCACCGCCGCGCTGCCGAGGTCCTTGGCGCGCCCCAGCAGCGGATGGTGTGCGGTGGAAATCGCATCGGCCAGCGCCTCGATCGCCGAATTGAGCAACTCGACCGCCCACACCAGCAGTACCGTCCCCGCCATCAGCACGCCGAACAGCAGCGAAGGTGCAAGCCACGGCACGGCGGCCAGCAGCACGACGCCGATCACGATCTCCTGGCGGAAGGCCGCTTCCAGGCGCCAGGCCGCGCGCATGCCGGCGAGCGAATAACGGGCCGCCTGCAGGATACGCCGCCATCCGCCGCGACTCTTGAAGCCGGCCGCCGCCGAGTCGGAAGCGGCGGGGTGAAGGGATTCGGTGCGACAGGTGTTTTCGTCGTTGGACATCGGGGGAAGGACGCGCATTAACGGGTGCGCCGAAGGCGCGGCCCGACATGATACGTCAGTCTCGGTCACGCTTCGTACCGTGGCGAACGAAACCGATGGACAGGAAGGCAAAGTCGGGCCGGAAACCGCTGCATCCGGCCCGGCGCTCAGGTCTCGTCGATCACATAGCGCCGCACCTCGGGCGGCGTCTTGCCGATGTGGAAGGCCCGCTTGCGTTCGCGCAGTGCGATGTCGGCGGCGGTCATGCGGTCGAAGCGGCGCAGGTGCTCGGTCCAGGATTCATCGATGATCTGTTCGATGTAACGCCCCGGCCGCGTGATGTCGTGCAGCAGGTTGACCGCGAGCGCGCCCTGGCGCAGGCGGCTGCGCCGGCTCTCGCGCATCAGGTCGCGGAATTCGTCCGCGCGCGCCGGATCGATCTCGTATTCGATGGTGATCACGACCTGGGTTCCGCCGGGCGGCGATTCGACCGCCGGCGGCGCCAGCGTGCGCTGCGGAGTCAGGTCTTCCTCCACCCCGCCGTGCGGCACGAAACGGTTGGCCACCAGCATCGTCAGCGCGCCGCTGACCGCCGCCAGCGCCAGGCTGGCCGGCACCGACAGCGCTTCCGCAATCTGCCCCCAGACCGCCGCACCCGTTGCGCTCGCGCCCATGATGGCCATCTGGTACATCGACATGCCGCGCGCGCGCACCCAGTCCGGCAGGCCGAGCTGGGCGGTCACCGACAGCGAGTTGGCGGTCGTGATCCATGCCACACCGGCTACGAACATCGCGGTGACGGCCACGTAGGCGTTCGGCGCGAACGCGACGACCATCGTGGCCGCCGCCTGCAGCACGGTGCCGCCGACGACCAGCGTGTCGCGATCGGTGAACTGGCGCAGGCGCGGCAGGAACATGGCGGCGCCGATCGCGCCGGCGCCCATCGCTGCCAGCAGCAGCGAGAAGGTGCCGGCGTCGCCGTCCTCCAGTCCGCGCGCGACCAGCGGCAGCAGCGCCAGCAGCGCGGTCGAATGAAAGAAGAACAGCGCGATGCGCATCAGCACCGACTTCAGGCGCGCCGACTGGCGCACGAACTGGATGCCGACGCGCATCGCGCTGAGCAGGCGTTCGCGTCCGAGCGGATGCGGCGTCTGGACGTAGCGCCAGCGCACGATCAGCGCCGCGCATATCAGGGACAGGCCGGCATTGAGCACGAACACATAGGCGCTGCCGGCGCTGGCGATCAGGAAGCCGGCAATCAGCGGGCCGGCGATGCGCGAGGCATTCATCGCCACGCCGTTCAGCGCCAGCGCCAGCGGCAGTTCCGGGCGCGAGACCAGGCCCGGCACGATGGCGGCGAACACCGGCCAGCGCATCGCCAACCCGACGCCGTTGGCGAAGGTCAGCAGCAGCAGCGACAACGGCGTCACCAGCTCGGCGAGCACCGCGACCGACAGGATGGTGGCCACGATGGCGACCCACAACTGGGTCATGATGAAGTAGCGTCGCCTGTCGAGGATGTCGGCGAAGGCGCCGCTCGGCAGACCGAGCAGGAACACCGGCAGCGTGGCGGCCGTCTGGACCAGCGCGACCCAGGCCGGCGAGGCGGTCAGCGACGTCATCAGCCACGCGCTGGCCACGTCGTTCATCCACATGCAGGTATTGGCGGTCATCCACACGCCCCACAGCATGCGGAACGTCGGACGTTTCAGCGGCAGCAGCGGGGACAGGCTGCCGGAGGACGGTTCGGGAGAGGGAGAAGAGGAAGACTGGGCTGTGTCTGACATGGAAATAGATACGGACCGGCAGGGTGCGAATCAAATGAGTCAATATTGCCCGATATCCCGGGATCGTGCCCGCACGCCCGCGCGGGCGGGTGCGGCGGTAGTCAATGCTTGCCGGGTTCGGCAGTGCTTCTATCGCCCTTGGGGCATTCGGATGGCGGTCTCGCCGAACCGCCGCGTTCACCGTCGCGGCTCCGCCACCCCGCCCTCGCCCAGCAGGCGCCCGGCCAGCCACAACGCCGCGATCAGGTAGACCAGCCCGCCCGGCACCCACATGATCAGTCCGCCCAATTGCTGGTCTTCCAGCGGGGTCATGCCCCAGGCCGGCGTCAGCGGGGCATAGACCGGATACCAGATGCGCTGCGAGAAAGTCAGCAGCGCGCCCAGCACGCCGGTGTGCATCGCGGTGGACAGCAGGTAAAGGATGGCGACGCCGCTGCCTCCGTGCTTCGGGCGGCCGTAAAGCAATGTCCACCAGAACAGCAGGGCCGCGAACAGAAAGCTCAGGTGCTGCGCCGTGTGGACGGAGGTGTCGAGGACGCTGGCCTGGAACAGCGGCGGCGCGTGCCAGGCCCACAGCACGAGGGCATGAACGGCCCAGGCCGTAAACGGATGGGTGATGCCGCGCCAGGCGCCGGTCACCGCCGCCGTGCGCGTAAACGTGCCGGTCGCACGCCGCCCGCCAGGAGGCAGCGCCCAGACGAACACCGCGAGGGGACGGCCGAGCACCAGCAGCGGCGCGGCGACCAGCATCAGCAATTCATGCTGCACCATGTGGGCGCTGAACAGGACTTCGCCGAGCGGGTCGAGCGGCGTGACCAGGGCGACGACGAGTGTCAGCCAGCCGCCGGCGAAGCAGCCGGCCTGCCAGCGGCGCACCCCGGCGCCCGGCGTGCTGGCGCGCCACAGGCGCAGGATGCCGCAAAGGTAGAATCCGGCAGCCAGCGCCAGCGACGCCAGCACCCAGGGATCGAAACTCCAGTGCAGCGCGTCGACGCTGTCGAGCCGTTCCCGATGTTCCGCATGGGCGAATGCCCACGCAGGCTGGACCAGCACGGCCAGCAGCCCGAGACGGACGCGCAAGCGCCGCCCGCAACTAATCCTCAAGTTCCACCTCGGTGGCGACATGCCTGCCGTCGGTGAACTTGAAATCGACCTCGACCGTCTGCCCTGTGCGCAGGTCGTCGAAATTGCGCAGGCCGCCATCGAAGTCGGTCGATTCCGTTGCCTGGAACCTGATGCCCTGGACCATGAAAGACTGTTGCCCGGCATCGAGCGCATCGATCCGGCCTTCGATGTCGTCCGCCATGGCCACGCCCGAACAGAGCGCCAGGGCGGCGGCCAGGTTTCTGCGCAGGTCGCGCATCGTGCATCTCCTTTCGCGTCAGGCCTCGGATACACGCCTTGCGGCCGCTTGGACCGGCCGGGGCGCGCCGTTGCGCCCCAAGCACATCGCGTTCCATTCCGGATCCGCATGCCGTATGCCGCGGCGCGCGGCATGCGGCGCATGCGACGCGGCCCGATTTTCAAGCGGATTGGATTTTTTACACCGCCGTCCGGTCCGGATCCCCTGGCTGCGACCGGTGTAAATCAGGATGAAGGCGGGAAAGACCGCATGCCGCGTGTTCCGGTCCCGCCGCCTCTCAGCAAAAGCGCACGGCATGGATCGGCGGCAGTCGCGCCTCCAGCGCATGCCAGCTCTCGGCAGCGTCCTCGGACACCCACAGTCCGCCGGTGGTCGAGCCCATCAGCAGCGTGCGCCCGTCGTGCGCCACCGCCAAGCCGTGCCGGTAGACGAGGTCGTAGCAGTGGTGTTGCGGCAAGCCTTCACGCAGCACTTCGAAGGTCTTGCCGCCGTCGCGCGTGCGCATCACGCACAACGCCGCGTCCTTCGGCACGCGTTTCTGGTCGGCCACGGCCGGGACGAACCAGGCGGTCAGCGGATCGGCCGGGTGGACGGCGACGGCAAAGCCGAAATCGGAAACCAGCGGCCTGGCGGCCGGCCCGATCTCCTGCCAACTGGCCGCGCCGTCGTCGGAGCGCCAGATGCCGTTGTGATGCTGGCACCAGTAAACGTCTGGCGCGCCCGCGCATTGCGCGATCAGGTGCGGGTCCTGCACGGCCGGGTCCTCGGCGCGTTCGGGCGGCATGTAGGCCGCGCGCATGCCGGACACGCTCGCCGTCCAGCTCGCGCCGCCGTCGCGCGACATCCACGCGCCGCCGCAGGAAATGCCGACCAGCACGCGGCGGGCGTCGCGCGGGTCGACGCAGATCGAATGGATGCCAGGCACGTCGTAGCCGCCGCCGAACCATTCGCGCCGGCTCGGCTCGTCCCACAGCGCGCGCACCAGTTCCCAGGACTGGCCGCGGTCCGGCGAACGGAACAGGCCGCCGGGCAAGGTGCCGGCCCACAGCACGCCCGGCTCGTCGGCGCCGCCGGCGGCCAGCGACCAGATCATCTGCAGCTTCCATTCGACATCGTCGCCGCGTTGCGCCCGCGCGGGATAGGCCGGCACCGCGATCTCGGCCCAGGTGCCGGCGCCGTCTTCGATCCGATGCAGCTTGACGCCGAAATGGCCGAGATTGAGCGCGGCATAAGTGGCTCCGTCGCGCCGGTCGTACAGCGCGGCGGACACCGGTTCGCCGACGAATCCGGCTTCGCGCAACGACCAGCGGCCCGCGTCCTGCACGACTTCGAACAAACCCTTGCGGGTGGAGATCAGGGCGCGCGAGCTCATGGTCAGCCTCCTGAGAGCGCCTGCAGCACGTATACGCTGCTGGATGGCGCGAGCGGTTCGGAAAGGGAAACGCGGTCGCGCACGCGTTGCCCGTCGATGAATACGGTGACATGCGTGCGCAGATGGCCCTGCTCGTCGAGGATGTAGCCGCGCAGTTGCGGATTCAGCGCGAAGGCGTGTTCCAGCGCGGCGCGCAGGGTCGCCGCTCCGGTGTCGATTTCCGGGACTTCGGTGAAACGGCGCAGTTGCTGGGTGAAAAAAATCCGGGCCATGGCGGCAAGCCTGCAGGCAAGTGGCAGATTTGGCAAGCCGGAATCAGCGGCTCGGGCCGGCCGTGGAATCGGCGCCGGGATGACGGCGGGCAGCGAGGCCGCGCCCCAGGACCATTGCGGATGTATCGGCCACGGGTTTCCTCCAACGTGAACGGGCCGCTGCCGGCCCGGGATGCAACCCATCGTCGATCTGCAACGCGCGCAATCGACATCGCGCGGGAAAAAATTCAATCGCGCCCGCGCCCCGAACGATCGCGCCGGTCGCGCCAGGGATCGCGCGTCTTGCCGGAACGACGTCCGCGCGCCGAGGCGACGCGGCCGCCGGAAGCGCCGCTGGCGCGCATCGGGCTGTCGCGCCCATCTGCCGCATCCTTGGCCTGGCGCCCGACAAACCCGCGAAACGCCGCCGCCTGCGCGGCAGCGGTCGCGAGCGCCTCGTTTCGCTGCGGCCGCTGCGGCGCCTGCGCCGGCGCTGCCACGCAGAGCATCGCGGCGGACAGGCAAACCAGCATCAAAT
>Ga0164243_10008792_pt1 | contig 14836 bp, 13 predicted proteins | sample OricompcompostOP_FD_108781 | JGI IMG/M metagenome (GOLD analysis project Ga0164243, IMG submission 108781) | Organic Plus compost microbial communities from Emeryville, California, USA - Original compost - Organic plus compost (OP) | ecosystem: Engineered > Solid waste > Mixed feedstock >... | reverse complement strand
CGAGCCCGCGCGCAAGGATCTGCCGCTCGACGAATTCGTCGAGTCGATCCCGTACCGCGAGACGCGCCACTACGTGAAGCGGGTGGTGGCCAACCTGCAGACCTACCGCATCGTGCACGGCGGCGCGCCGCTCGCGCTCGACGAGAAGCTCCCCGCGCTCGGCGACGGCGTCGATTTCTGACGCGGGGACAAAAAAGCGGGCCCCCCGGAACCGGCCGGAGGGCTCGCCAAACGTCCACCGACGGACTGCAAGCCGACTAGTGCGTCGCCACCTCGCGGCGGCGGCTCTGCCAGAGCAGCCGCTGGGCGATGGCCTCGCGGTATTCGTCCAGGGCGGCGAGGCCCTCGAGGCGCACCCGCCCGTCGAGCACGGCCGCAGGCGTCGCCTTCAGCCCCAACGTGCGCGCGTGCTGGCGATCGCGCGCCACGTCGCGGCCGTGGATGCCCTTCTCGAGCACCTGCAGCAGGTCGATCCACGGCAGCCCGTGCTCGCGCGCGGCGTCGGCGAGCACCGCCGGATCGCCCACGTCCTCGCCGTGCTCCAGGTAGCGCGACGCCACCTCGACGAACAGGCGCCACGCGGCGACGTTGCCCACGGCGATCTGCGCCCACTTCACGGCGGCGAGCGGCACGAGCGACGAGACCACGCGGAGCCGCCCGTCCCGGAACGCCTCGACGCCGACCTCGAGGTTTTCACCACCGGTGAGCGCTGCCGCCTCCTCGAGGCGCCGCGCCAGGACGAGGCGCGCGCCTTCGCGCGAGCCCGCCGCCCGCTCGAGGCGCGCCGGATCGGGAACCAGGGGAAGCGCCCGCAGCTGCAGGCGTGCAGCGCCCTCGAACTCGCCCACCGCTTCCCGGACCCGCCGGGCCGCGATCAGGCTGAAGGGGCACAACGCATCGACGAAGAGCTCGACCACCACCGGCACGCCCAAACACCACCTCCCCTGCTCGGACGAAGGTGGTGCCGGCGCTTCCGGCGGGCAAGCTCGCGAAAGAACCTCAGCCCTTCAGGCGCTTGCGCATCTCCGTGTGCGGGATGCCGGCCTCGTCGAAGATGGGGCTGGTGTCGCGGTAGCCCACGTGCTCGTAGAAGCCGTGCGCGTAGACCTGCGCGTGCAGCACGATGCCGTCGAGCCCGCGCCGCCGCGCCTCGGCCTCGAGCCCGGCCAGGATCTTCGAGCCGACCTTGTGCCGGCGGTGCGAGACGAGGACCGCCATGCGGCCGATCTGCGCCCAACGGCCCTGCTCGCCCGACGGCGGCTCGCGCAGCTCCACGAGGCGGCCGGTGCCGATGGCGTGCCCGCCGACCTGCGCGAGCAGGTGGAACGCGGTGGGATCCTCGTCGTCGCGCTCGATCTCCCGGGGAACCTGCTGTTCCTCGATGAAGACGACCTCGCGGATCGCCAGCGCCGCGGCGAAATCGCCGGGGCCCCGCACTTCGACCAGCTCCACCTCGGGCTCGCGCGGCGGAGCCGGCTTGTCCTGGGCAGGCGGGTCGCGGTCGGGGGGTTCGCGCTCGGGCACCACTCGGACCTCCTGTTGCTGGGCCTTTCCGGCTCTATACCAGACCGGGGCGCCGCGTCCATCGGCGACCTGCCGCGTGGGTGGAGCACCCACCCCGTCGAGTGGTGTACAATGTCCGGTAAGTGATCGGCCCCCCGATCAAGGCAGCCCAACCCTCGGCACCCGAGGTCCTTCCGTGTCCAACCCCTCGTCCTTCACGGACATCCAGGGCGTCGTCCAGTCCCTCCGCCGCATCACCAAGGCCATCCACGAGTTCTCGAAGGCGGTCGACCGCGAGTTCGGCATCACCGGACCCCAGCTGTGGGCCATGCGCACCATCAACGAGATGGGCGGTTGTTCGGCCGGCGATCTCGCGGCGCGCCTGTGTGTCCACCCCAGCACGATCACCGGCGTCATCCAGCGGCTCGAGGACAAGCGCCTCATCGACCGCCAGAAGCGCCCCGACGATCGCCGCGCCGTCGTCCTCACGCTCACGCCGGCGGGCAAGAAGCTGCTCGAGCGGGCGCCGCATCCGGCGCAGGGCCAGCTTATCGCGGCGCTGTCGCAGTTCCCCCCGGAGGACGTGACCAAGCTGCGGGGCATGCTCGACCACATCGTCGAGGCGATGGAGCTCGGCAGCACCAGCGCCCGGTTCTTCTTCAGCGACGATTGAGAGACGAGCCGTATCAGCCGCGCGTCGGGCCGTGCACGCCCGGGCCGCGGTACGGCAGGAGCCCGGTGCCGTCCTGCGCCGGGTTCTCGAACGGCGGATCCTCCCGCCACGGGTTGCGCGCGGGCACGCGCCCGCCCCCCCGCTCGTCCGGGCCGTAATCCCAGCCCGACCCCGAGGCGATGTGCCGTTCCGGCGCGTTGCGCCGCGGGTTGGGGTAGCTGACCTCGTCCTTCCGGATGCCGTAGGTGATGTCGCTCATCCCCAGACGGTGGGTGGACCCCCACCGGGCGGCAAGGGCGAGGCCGGTCACGGCGCGGCGAACATCGGGCCCGGGTCGATGCCCAGCCGTTCGAGCAGCGGCAGGGTCGGCAGGCCGGTGGGCTCGAGCCCGAGCGACCGCTGCACCCAGCGGATGGCCGCCACGTCGTCCGCGCCCAGCCTGCCGTCGGCACCGCGCAGGAGCAGCGAGCGCCGCCGGAGCGCCTCCTCGAGGGCGGCGATGAGCTGCGGCGGGAGCAGCGCCCACCCGCCGGCCTGGCGCGCGGCCAGCAGCAGCCCGAAGGCCTCGCGGCGCGCCGAGGCGAGCGTCGCCTGCGCCCGATCGGCGGCCTGCTCGGCGCCGTACAGGTCGACCAGCGCGGCGACCTGCTCCCCCTCGCCAGCGGCGGTCCGCGCCTCGTCCGGGCCCGGCAGCAGCGCGGCGGTGGCCTGCACCTCCGTGCCGGCGGACGCCGTGCCGCTGGCGAGGATCCGCGCCGCGGACGCGCGGGCCTCCGCCAGCGCGCCCGGCGGCGGCTGCGGCCGCTCGGGCACCGCCTCCATCTCGAGGATCTCGGCGGCGGTGGGCCCCTCGGGCCGCGGCGCCTCCGGCCGCGCTTCGACGCTGCGCCCCTCCCACTGGCCCAGCGGGCCCATGCCCAGCGACGACGCCGTCTCCTCGTCGAGCAGGCCGGTGACCTCGAGGCCGTGCGTCCGCTGGTACTGCGCCAACGCCACGCGCACGGCGGGCGTCAGCTCGCCGCTCGGCGGCCCCAGGTAGAGCTGCATCGCGGACAGGCGGCGCTGCGCCTCGGCGACCGCTGCCGGCGGCGGCGGCGGCCCCTGCGGGCGCACCACGGTCACGCCGGCGGGCAGCCGGGCCTTGCCGCCGGCACAGGCGGCCAGCAGCGGCAGGAAGATCGCGACGTGCAGCCGGTTCACGCCGGCCAAGGTAGCCATCGGGCGGCAGGGCTGGCGCCCGCCCGCCGCGTGCACAGCGTTGCGGACATGTTCGCCTTCGCACCCCTGGTCCTCGCCGCCGCCCTCGCGCCGCCCGCGCTCGCGCCCCCGCCGGAGCCGCCCGCGCCCGACTGGGGCCGGATGACGCTCGCCGCCGCCGTCGGCATGCCCACGCACCTGGCCGCCGCCGGCGCAGTGCTCGCCTTCGCCTGCTCGGGCGAGGTGATCGGCGCGCGCTGCGGCAGGACGATCACGGGCGACGGCGGCGCCCGCGCTGCCACGTACCTGCTGCTCGCGACCCTGCCCCCGCTCGCGTCGGGCGCGGTGGTGTGGGCGCTCGGCGACGACGACGGCGCGCCCTCCTCCCTGCCGTGGACGCTCGCGGGCGGCACCGCGGCGCAGCTGCTCGGCGTGGGTCTCGCGCTCGCCACCGACAGCACGGCGCTCGCGGTGCTCTCGCTCACCGCGTTCCCGGTGGCCGGCGAACTGACCGGCCTGCTCGCCACGCGCGCGCCGGCGCCCGCGGCCCCTGCGCCCGCGTTCGCCGGCGCCGACGGCACGTGGGTGCTGCCGCTCGTCTCGGAAACGTTCTAGCGGGAGCGCCGCCGGCTGGTGCAAGGTGGGGCGCGGAAAGGAGCGACCGCGCACCCATGGATGCATCCTGGCTCGGCCTCGCAGCGGCGATCGTCCTCGTCCTCGCCAACGGCTTCTTCGTCGCCACCGAATTCGCGATCGTGAAGATCCGCGCCACGCGCCTCGACGAGCTCGCGAAGGCCGGCGAGCGCCGCGCCGCGGCGGCGCGCGACGTCGTCGAGCACCTCGACGAGTACCTCTCGGCCACGCAGCTGGGCATCACCCTCGCCTCGCTCGGCCTCGGCTGGCTCGGCGAGCCCGCGTTCGCGCACCTGATCACGCCGGTGGTGCTCGCCCTCGGCCTGCCGGAGGCCAGCGCGCACCCGATCGCCATCGCGGTCGCCTTCTCGATCATCACCTTCCTGCACATCGTCTTCGGCGAGCTCGCGCCCAAGAGCCTCGCCATCCAGCGCGCCGAGGGCGTGTCGCTCGCGGTGGCCGCGCCGATGCGGTTCTTCCGCGTGGTCTTCTACCCGTTCATCTGGGCGCTCAACGGCGTGGCGGCGTGGGCGCTGCGGCTCTTCGGCCTGCCGCCCGCGAGCGAGAGCGAGCTCGGCCACAGCGAGGAGGAGCTGCGCCTCATCGTCTCCGCGATGCGCGCCACCGGCGGCGTCCCGCGCGAGCGGCTCGACATGCTCGAGCGCACGCTGCGCCTGCCGCAGCGCACCGCCCGCGACCTGATGGTGGCCCGCGGCGACGTGGTGTTCCTCCGCACCGACATGACGCCGGCCGAGTGGCGCGAGGTGGCGGTGCAGCACGGCCACACGCGCTATCCGATGGTCGAGGAGGATCTCGACAACGTGCTCGGGATCCTGAACCTCAAGGATCTCTTCCTCCGCGGCGAACAGCTGCGCACCGGCCCCCACCTGCGCGAGATGCTGCGCGAGCCGCTCTACGTGCCGGAGACCATGCGCGCCGACGTGCTCCTCCGCGAATTCCGCCGCAAGCGGCAGCACATGGCCGTCGTCGTGGACGAATACGGCGGCACCGCCGGCCTGGTCACCGTGGAGGACGTGGTGTCGGCCGTGCTCGGCGACATGCAGGACGAGTTCGCCACGTGGGCGCCGCCCATCGTGGCGCTGCCCGCTGGCGTGTTCTCCGTGGATCCCACCACGCCGCTCGAAGATTTCTCGCGCCATTTCGGCGTGGAAATCGACGAGCCCGAGGTCTCCACGGTGGGCGGATTGATCATGGTGCGGCTCGATCGCGTGCCGACCACGGGTGACAAGACCTCCGTCGGGCCCATCGAGCTCACCGTCGAGGAGATGAAGGGGCCGAAGATCGTGCGGGTGTCGGCGCGGCGGATCGCGGCGGCGCAGCCCGTGCGCACGCCGCGGAGCGGCCCGTGAACGGGGCGGATCTCGAGGCGCTGCTCGTCCGCACCAGCCGCACGTTCGCGCTGTCGATCCCGCGGCTGCCCGCGCCGCTCCGCACGCAGGTTGCGGTGGCGTACCTGCTGCTGCGCGTGGCCGACACGCTCGAGGACGCGTTCCGCTGGGGCCGCGCCGAGCGTCTCGCCGCGCTCGACGCCTTCGCGGGCGTGCTGCGCGGCGAGGGCGATCCGGCGGCGCTCGCGCGGGCGTGGTGCGCCGCGCCGCCCTGCGATCACGCGGGCTATCTCGATCTGCTCGCGGCGCTGCCCGCCCTCGCCGAGGCGTACGCCCGCATCGATCCTGCCGCCCGCGCGGCGATCGGGCACCACACGCTGCGCACCGTGGACGGCATGCGCGGATTTCTGGCCCGCACCGGCGCCGACGGCGCGCTGCGGCTCGCGGACTTCGCCGATCTGCGGGCCTATTGCTACGTGGTGGCGGGCATCGTGGGCGAGCTGCTCACCGAGCTCTTCCTGTTGGCCGGGCCGATCGAGGCCGCCGCGCCCGCGCTGCGCGCGCATGCGGCGGCGTTCGGCGAAGGCCTGCAGCTGGTGAACGTGCTCAAGGACGCGGCGGACGACGCAGGCGAGGGGCGCAGCTTCCTGCCTCCGTCGGTGCCGCCCGCAGCCGTCTTCGCCCACGCCCGCGCCGACCTCGGCGACGCCCGCACGTACGTGCGCGCGCTGCAGCAGGCCGGCGCGCCGGCGGGCGTGGTGGCGTTCTGCGCGCTGCCGGTGCGGCTCGCCGAGGCTGCGCTCGACGCGGTGGCCGCGCGCGGCCCCGGCGCCAAGGTCGATCGCGCCGCGGTCCGCACGATCGTGCATGCGGTCGACGAGGCGATCGCCGCAGGCCGCGACGCCTGCTGACGCCGTTCAGCTCCGCGCGATCTCGTCGGCCACCACCTCGATCGTGCGGCCGGCCTCCGACAGCGAGTTGATCGAGCGCAGCGCCGCGGCGTGCGCCTCCTGCTGCTGCAGCGTGGCCACGTGGATTTCGCCCGCCACGCCGGCCGTCTCCTGCACGCTGCCCACGATCTTCTGCAGGCTCACCGAGGCGGCCAGCCCCAGCTCCTCGCCGTCGATCGCCACGTCGCGGTTGCGCTCCGAGGCCTGCAGCGCCATCTGCATGGCCTGGCGCACCTCCTCGATGAGCTGGCGGATCCCCTGCGTGCGCGCGTTCACGTTCTCCGCGAGCCGCCGCAGCTCCGCCGCGATCACCTGGATGCCCCGGCCCGCCTCGCCCGCGCGGGCGCCCTCGAGGGCCGCGTTGAGCGCGAGGAGATCGGCGCGGTCGGAGAGATCGTCGATCACCTCCACCGCCTGGCCGATCCCGTCGATGCGTCCGGCCAGCTGCCCCAGCGCGTCGTGCACCGTGGCCGCGTTCTCGTGGATGCGCTCGAGCCCCTCGACCATGCCGGCGGTGGCGCGCTCGCCGACCTTCGCCTGCTCGAGCGCGCGCTCGACGGCAGAGGCCACGCGGCCCGCGCCGCTCGCGATCTCGTGCGAGGCGGCGTCGAGCTCGCGCATGGTGACCGCGATCGACTGCAGCTGCGCCGCGTGGGCAATCAGCGCTTCGCGGTGGCGCCGCACGGGCGATACCGGCTCGGCCGGCGGGGACGTCTTCTGCATGGCGAACTAGCTCCGCGCACGGCGGCGCGTGGCGAACTCCTCGATGCGCTGGGCGAGCGTCGTGGAATCGGCGCTCTTCGAAATCCAGCCGTCGGCGCCGACCTGCCCCGCGAGCTGCCGCAGCCGCGAGTCGTCGTGCGCCGAGTAGAGCACGAACTGCGTCCCCTCCGGCGCGTGCCGCCGGGCCACGCCCAGCAGCTGATCGCCGGAGAGATCGTCCATGTTCACGTCGAGCAGTACCACGTCCGGCTTCTCGTGGCGGATGGTCTTCGACGCGCCCAGCGCGGACTCACAGGTGCGCACCTCGATCCCGTAGCTGCCGAGCAGGCGCTCGACCAGCGCGAGGTGCTGCTGGTCGTCGTCGACGACCAGCACGCGGATCTTGTCAGGCATGGATCCTCCCGGAGAGGTGGCGCGCGATCGTGCCGAGCAGCAGGTCGCGATCCACCGGCTTGGTGAGAAAATCGTCGCACCCGGCGGCGCGCGCCTTGGCCTGATCCTCGCGGCTCGCGTGGGCCGTGAGGGCGATGACCGGAATCGCCTTGAGCTCCGGCGCGGCCTTCAGGCGCCGCGTGGCCTCCCAGCCGTCCAGGCGCGGCAGCGAGAGGTCCATGAGGATGAGATCCGGCGAATCGCGGCGCGCGCGCTCGAGGCCGTGCTCGCCGTCCTCCGCCTCGATCACCTCGTAGCTCTGCTGCAGGTAGCGGCGCACCACGTCGCGGTTCTGCGGCGAGTCCTCCACGTAGAGGACGCGCGGGAGCTTGCCGGCCACGGCGCGCTGCCGGCTGACCACCGCACGGCGGGCCTCCGACACCACCTGGTCGATCGCGAGGCCGCCCTTGCGCACCACGTTGGCCATGCCGTCGCGCAGCACCGCCTCCTCGGCGGGGCTGAGCGTCTTGCCGGTGAGCACCACCACCGGCACCTGCATGCCCTCGGCGCGCGCCTCGCGGAGCACGTCGAAGCCGTCCCGGCCCGGCATCACCAAGTCGAGGATGAGCAGCGACGGCGGCGACACGCGCATGCGCAGGAGCGCCTCGTCGCCGTTCTTCGCCTCGGCGACGTCGAAGCCCTCGTTGCGCAGGTTCCGGCAGACGAGCGCGCGCGAATCGGCGTCGTCGTCGACCACCAGCACCTCGCCCTTGCGGGCGATCATCTTGCCCACCACCGAGACGAGCCGCTGCGGCTCGACCGGCTTGATCAGGTATTCGGCGGCCCCGAGCGAGAAGCCGCGGGCGCGGTGCTCCTCCACGGAGAGGAGGATGACCGGGATGCCGGCCAGATCCGGCGACGACTTGATCTCCGACAGCACGCTCCAGCCGTCGAGCTTGGGCAGGTGGATGTCGAGGATCACCGCGGTGGGACGGTGGACGCGCGCGAGCTGCAGCGCCTCGATCCCGTCGCCGGCGAGCAGCACCTCGAAGCCCTCGGCCTCGAGATCGGCGCGCAGGAGCTGGTGGATGAGCGGATCGTCGTCCACCACCAGCACCGCGGGCTTCGCCCCCTCCTCGACGATGCCGACCGGGCCGTCGATCTGCGGCTTCGGCGTCGCGCCGGCGAGCGTGCCGGGCAGGCGCAAGGTGAAGGTGGAGCCGCGGCCGAGCACCGAGGCGACCTCGACGTTGCCGCCGAGCAGGCGCCCCAGCTCCTTGACGATGGCGAGGCCCAGGCCCGTGCCGCCGACCTTGCGGGTGCTCGAGCCGTCGACCTGCCGGAACTTCTCGAAGATGTGCTCGAGCTGGTCGGGCGGGATGCCCACGCCCGTGTCCTCGACCTGGATGCGGATGCCGTCGTCGACGCGGTCGATCGTGAGCACGATCTCGCCGGTCTCGGTGAACTTGGCCGCGTTCGAGAGCAGGTTGAGGAGGATCTGGCGCAGCTTGAGCGCGTCGGAGCGCACCAGGGCCGCTGCCGGATCCAGGTTGACCACGAGGTCGACCGACTTGCCCTTGAGGTACTCGCGCACCGTGGCGCTGCACTCGTCGGCGAGCGAGCGCAGGTCCACGTCCTCATGCACCACGTCGACGTAGCCCGACTCGATCTTCGACAAATCGAGGATGTCGTTGATGAGCGCGAGCAGCGTCTTGGCGTTGGCCTTGATCACGCCCAGGTCGCGGCGGCCGTGCGGCGTGAGCCGCTGGCCCTCCTCGCGGCCGAGCAGGTCGGCGTAGCCGGTGATCGCGTTGAGCGGCGTGCGGATCTCGTGCGAGAAGTTCGCCAGGAACTCGCTGCGCAGCTTGGCGGCCTGCTCCAGCGCCCGCGCGTTCTCCTCGGCGGCGCGCTTGGCCTGGGCCAGGTCGACCGCGAGGCGATCGAGATCCTCGTTCTGCTGGCGGATGAGCTCCATCTGCAGCGCGCGCTGCTGGTAGCTGGCGAGCGTGCGCGCGGAGATCGCCTGGTTCCTCTCCACTTCGCGCAGGCTCTGCTCGAGCTGCCGGTTGGCCTCCTCGAGCTGCTGGTGCTGGGCACGCAGCTGCTCCTGGGCCTTCTTGCGCTCGGTGATGTCCTCGGTGATGCCGAGCAGCCAGCGCGCCTGGCCGTGCTCGTCGAAGACGGGCACCTTGCGCGTGGAGTAGATGCGGTCCTCGCCCTCGCCGACGCCGGTGCGGGCCACTTCCTCGAACGCCCGCATCTTGCCGGTGCGGATCACGCCCCGGTCGATCTCGACGAACGAGTCGGCCTGTTCCTGCGGGAAATAGTCGTGGTCGAGCTTGCCGAGGAGCGCGTCCTTCGTCGTGTTGAACGCGTCGGCGAACGTCTTGTTCACCACCTGCAGGCGCAGCTGCTCGGCGTCCTTCACGAAGAGCACGAAGGGGATCGAGTCGATCGTGGCCTCGAGCAGGAACTTCTTCTCGCGCAGATCGGCCTCGAGCTCGTCGCGCCGCGAGAGCTCCGCGGCCAGCGCGACTTCGCGCGCGATCACGGGCGCGATGCGCTCGGCCAGGTCGGGCCAGAGGTAGTCGCGGGCGCCGGCGCCCATGAAGGCGGCCAGCTGCTGCACGTCGAGCCGCTCGGCCCAGGCGACGACGCCCACCTTGCGGGCGTCCGCGAGCCGCACGGTCTCGGCGAGCGGGAGCTCCGGCAGGTCGGCGGCGACGACGAGCTGCGCCGGCTGGGCGAGCGCGGCCTCGAGCTGCGCGGCGTCGCGGGCGCAATCGACGGTGGCGCGCACGCCGGCGCGCACCAGGTGCGACTTGATCGCCTCGGCCGTGGCGGGCGAGGCGACCAGGACGATGCGAGAGGGGGAGATCATTCCGTGGCTCCGAAAGCGAGCGCGGTGAGCGTGGTGTTGATGTGGAAGCCGGAGTAGAGCTCGAAGAAGCAGTTGAAGCCGGCCGAGGGCGGCGCCGAGCGGAACGCGTCCGAGAGCTCGTCGACCTTGCCCATCGCCTGCGCCTGCCACATGCGGCCCGAGCAGTGGAACTGCAGGATCGCCTGCGGATTCTTCACGCGGTTCGGCACCTCGACCTCGAAGAAGCGCCGCGTGAGGGCCGCCATGTCGCCGAGCTCCAGCAGCTCGAGCGAGGTGTCCTCCTGCATGAGGTTCGCGAAGAGGATCGAGCCGTCCGGCAGCGGCTTCCAGGGCGCGCGGAGGAAGTACTCGCGGCCCACGCGCATCGCGGTCGGCATGCGGCCGAAGCCGTTGGGCTTGCCGAACTCGAGGTCGTCCGGCGTCACGCCGAGCAGCTCGGCGTAGCGCTGCGCGGCAGGCTGGCCGTCGATCTCGAGTACGCGCGTGCACGACGCATCGGTGCGGGTGATGTGGATCTGGCGGCCGGTGGGCACGTACCAGTGCGAGCGCAGCGCGGCCCACGGCGCGTCGGTGCGGATCACCGCGGTGATCACCGCGTCGGTGGCCACCTCGCCGTCCACGTGGAGCACGGCCTTCTGCTTCTCGGGATCGCTCTCGCCGCTGCTGGCACCGCCGCCGACGAGGATGAGCGCCTGGTTGCGGTCCAGCACGCCGAGCAGCAGCTCTTCCTTCTTGTAGCGGAAGCCGTCGTCGATCACGAGGCCGACGTGGCGCCGCGGATCGAGGTCCGCGGGGCGCGTGCCCAGCTCCTCGGCTGCGCGCGCGATGGCCCGCGCGCCCGCGCCCATGGCGTCGGCCGACAGGCCGGTGCCCAGGCCGATGCCCACCTCGAAGTCGCCGCTCAGCGCGCCGAGGACCACGGTGCCGGAGTGGATGCCTTCGCGGTCGATCTCGCCGCCCGTGCTGGCGCCGATGAGGCGCGTGCCCTTCGGCAGTCGCTCGCGCAGCGCGCGGTTGAGCGCCGTCGGGTCGCGGTCGTGCGAGTGGAACACCGTGACGAGCGCCGGGTTGCGGCGGCCCTCGAGCTGCGAAATCAGGTGATCGGCCGCCTGGACGGGATCACGCAGGTCGGTACGTGCGGAGTGGAGCTGGACGCTGGGCATGGGAAGTTCCCCCTTGGAATCCGATGGGCCGTGCGCCGGGTCCGCGGTCGAACCCGGCGCACGGCCGGCGCGCATCACGCGCGAAGTGCGCCGGCCTTTGGCGCGTTCCGATCAGAAGCCGCTGCCGGGATGGTTCCGGTGGCAGGAGCCGGTGCACGAGGCGAACGACTCGGTGCCGCCGCCCACGTACATGCTCTCGATCGGGCCGAACTGCTGCACGTGCGAGTCGGGGTAGCTCTTGTGGCACGACAGGCAGGCGCTCTTGCTCACGCGCTGGATGCCGGCAAGCTCCGTGTGGCAGTTGGTGCAGCGGTTCAGCTGCGCGTCGAAGCGATCCGAGCGCGAGTGGATGAAGTGCGTGCGCACGTAGATCGGCCCCTCGAGCTCGAACGCGAGCGGCGCGTGGCAGCCCGCACACGCCGCGCGGTTCGCGTTCGCGTGCAGCACCTTGCTGAGCTCGCCGCCGTTGGTGTGGCAGGTCTGGCAGTTGCCCGTGGTCATGTGTGCGACCGTGCGCTCGGTCTGGCCCACCTGGATCTCGATGGTGGTGGTCGCGGGGATGTCCTGGCCCAGGTAGACGCGGCGGCCCTTCACCGTGACCAGATACGTGCCGGCGGGGGCGTCTTCCGGGATGTGGAAGGAGACCAGGTCGCTGGCCGGCTCGTCCCAGAGGCCGAGCGTGGGGAAGAACGCGCCGCCGAACACGTTGTACGCCTCGGGGACGATCTGCACCTCGGAGTACACGCCGTCGTTGGCCAGCGTGCCCGTGTTCTGCGTACCCGGCGTCAGGAAGGACTCGAGCGACGCCACGGTGCGGATCGGCTGCACGTTCTGCGCGGGCCCGATGATCTGCGCCATGAGCATGCGCTCGCGGTGCTTGCGCCGGTAGTACGTCGTGGTCGCGTCGCTGAACGCGTTGTAGTAGCGGATGCCGGCAGGCTCGTTGGTGAACGCGCCGACGCTGTAGCTGGGCAGCACGCCCGGCTCGTGCAGCGCCTTGCCGTTGCCGTCTTCCAGCGTGAGGCGGATCGTCAGATCGGTGCCCGGCGCGTAGGTGCCGTCGGCCTGCGGCGGCGTCACGGTGTCGACCGCGATCTGGAAGCCGTAGTCCCACGTCGGGTTGCGCACCTGGTGGATCGGGATCTCGTACGGCGCCCAGGGCTTGAGGCTCCAGATCACCTGCAGCGCCACGGCGTGCGGATGCAGGTTGAACGCGGTGGGCGTTCCGAGGTGGTTCCGCACCTCGACGAGCGCCTCCACGTCGTTCTGCCGCGCGGTCGAGCAATCGGTGAGCGAGGCGCAGTCGCGGGTCCACTGGATCGCGCGCATGCGGCGCACGAAGTAGTCGTCCGTCGGGAGGCGGGCGTCGTCGAGGCCGGCGTTCAGCGTGATCGGCTTGCCCACCGCGTGCCCGCGCGAGTCGAGCTGCCGCACGAAGAAGACGCTCGGGAGCTCCATCCACGCCGCGTTGCGGAAGAAGCGGCGGCGCGTGAACGTCCCGTCGGCGTTGGCGAGACCGACGAACTCCTCGTCCGCCTTGCGCACGCCGAACCAGGGCAGGTCCCGGAAATCGCCCTCGTAGGCGAGATCCCACACGCCCGTGTCCATCGGCGCGGAGTCGAGCGACGCGCGAATGTCCAGCTGGTTCACGTAGTAGCGGCCGCCCGCCACCAGCTCAACGGGAACCCCCTCCCCGTTGTCGATCTCCAGCGCGATGCCGACCGCTCCGGACGCCGCAGCGGAATCGGCAGCCAGACCGATTCCGAGCAGAGCTCCGAGGCGCGCCCAGGTTGCAACCCGATTGCGGAACGAACCCATGCCGACCCCTCCGATGGTGGACGACAGCGCTGCCGCCCCCCGTTGTAGGCCTATTTGTGAAAATGCGAACTGACGATACCCGAGCGGTCGTAGGCCGCAAGTATCAATCCGCATCACCACGTGATGACTGGGGATCTTTCGCAGGCTCGCCTTTTGGCGAATCATGTATTGTGATGTACTACGCAGTGCGTTCGGGTGTGTCTGCTTTCGCCGCCGGGCCGCGGGGCTGCTGCTCCTTGTGCAGCAGCGGCGAGAAGAAGCTCTCCTTCTTCGTGTACTCGTCGAACGAGAACGCGAACCGGTACGAGGGCGCCGCGCGCTGGTTGCAATCGGTGCGTTCGCAGAAGCGGCAGGACACGCCAGCCGGCACCGCGTGCTTCTTGATGTCCGCCGAGCTCGTCGGCAGGCCGTTGGCGTAGGAGAGGAATTTCGCGTCGTCGGCCACCGTGCCCATGCCGATCGACCAGGCGGTGCCGCGCTCCACCGAACCCTCGATCGGGCTCACGCTCGCCTTGGCGAAGCAGAAGTACATGGTGCCGTCCGGCATCACCGAGAACTGCCGGCGCAGGATCGACGGCGTGAGGAAGGCCACGTGCACCGCCCACTTCGGGCACGAGCCGCCCTGCACCGCGAAGCGCAGCCCCGTGGCGCTGTAGCGCTTGGAGACGTTGCCGGCGACGTCGGCGCGCAAAAAGTGGAACGGCACGCCCCGCCGCTTGGGATCGGCGAGGTTGCACAGGCGGTGGGCCACGGTCTCGTACGTGACCCCGAAAATCGCCGCGAGGGCGTCCACGTCGTAGCGCGTGCGCTGCGCCTCGCGGAAGAACGCGTCGTACGGCAGCAGCAGCGCGCCGGCGAAGTAGTTGCCGAGGTTCACCTTGATGAGCTTGAGCGTCTCCGCGTGGCGGAAGCGCGCGCCCGCGGTGATCCGCTCGGCGAGGCCGGTGCGGTCGACCTGCAGCACGCCCATCGCCGCGGCGAGCTGGAATTTGAGCGGCTGCTCCGTGAGCGACGGCGAGACGGACACGACCCCGCGGGCCGGATCGATCCGCCGCACCACGGACGAGCGGCTGAAGGACTTCTCTTCGACGCGCACGGCGAAGCGCGACTCGAGCACGCGGCGCAGATCCTCCGACGTCGCCTGCCGCCCGAGCCTGCCGTCGACGCGGATCGCCTCCGCCGCCGCCTCGAGCTCGGGAAAGAAGTTCTGGTGCGCCTCGAGGAAATCCACCACCTCGTCGAACGGCGAGTAATCGCGGCCCAGCGCGGGATCGCTCGCGGCGCCCGCCTCGCTGGCGATGCGTGCCAGCACGTTGTCGAGCTGCGTGCGCGTGTTCTTGTAGAGCTGGAACAGCGCCGCGACGGTGCCGATGAGCCGCGGCTCCGCCGACAGCCGCTCGAGCGATTCGGCGTCGACGTCGAGCGAGCGCAGCAGCGGATCCTCGATCAGGCGGGCGAGCGCCTCGTCCACCGTCCCCTCGCCGAGGCTCGCCATGAACGCCTCGGGGTCCTGCTCGTAGATGCGCAGGCACTTCCACAGCAGCGGAAACGGGATCACCCGCTTCCCCTTCTCG
>Ga0164243_10008791_pt1 | contig 14838 bp, 12 predicted proteins | sample OricompcompostOP_FD_108781 | JGI IMG/M metagenome (GOLD analysis project Ga0164243, IMG submission 108781) | Organic Plus compost microbial communities from Emeryville, California, USA - Original compost - Organic plus compost (OP) | ecosystem: Engineered > Solid waste > Mixed feedstock >... | reverse complement strand
CGCCCGGGAGGTGGTGGACGTAGTAGTGGAGCATGTCGTAGCCGAGGTAGCCGGCCCAGAAGCCGGCCGAGGCGGCGTACGCCTCCGGCGTGCCGAGCACGAGCACGAACAGCGCGAAGAAGAGCGCCGCCAGCGGGACGCTGACCGACGGCGGCATCACGAGCCGCAGCGGGTCGTTCGGATGGTCGTGGTGGACGCCGTGGATGATCCAGTGCAGCCGCGCTCCGACGCCCTGCTCGGGCTCGAAGTGGAAGACGATCCGGTGCAGCCAGTACTCGGTCAGCGTCCAGAAGACGTAGCCGCCGAGCGCGAGCAGCGGCACCTGCCACCACGTCATCTCGCCGAAGGAGACGACGAGCGCGATCGCGATCGCCGGCACGAAGATGAAGAGCGGGACGCTCCAGTGGACGCGCGACAGCTTGTCGAGCAGGTTGGACTCGAACATCCGTGGCGACGCCTTCAGGACCTCGGACCGTCTCATGCCGGTCAGCTCTTCGCGGGTCGGATAGCTGGCCATGAGTCGCGCTCCTTTCGTGGTCGCAGGTCAGCCGTGCGGATGAGGGCGCCCTTACCTTACTCCTCCCGCCCGCCGCCCCCGCCGCCGCCTCCGCGCGGCGCGTCGCGCCCGGGCGCCGGGCCGGCGAGAAATCGCCACGGGAGGGACCTGCGCCAGTAAGCTCGGTACATGCGTGTTTTCCGATCGGTCGGCCTCTCCCTGCTCGCGTTCGCGGCAGGAGGCGCCGGCCTGCTCGCCCTCGCGGGGACGGCGAGCGCCAGAACCCAGGTCGCCATAACCGGCGGCGTGACCCCGACGATCACCGGCTTCCCGACGCAGCCGAAGAACGTGAGGCTGACGCTGTCGGGGCGGATGATCGGAGACGACGTCGAGGGGATGTTCCCGGCGACGACGACGAGAATCGTCTGGTGGTTCACCCACGGCGCGCGCGTCAACGGCGCGCTCTTCAGACACTGCGACCCGAGAAGACTGGCGATCCTGCGCGGCAGCCCGCGAGCCTGCCCGAGAGGCTCGCGGATCGGCGGCGGCTGGGTCGTCGCGACCGCGATCAGCGTCACCGCCAGAGTCAGAATCGACATCTACAACGGCAGGGGCGGGAGATCGATGATCTTCTACTTCTCGACCGAGCGTCCGGTGGTGGTCAACGACATGCTGGTTGCGCCCTTCCAGCAGCTGCGAGGCGGCAGATACGGCTTCAAGCTGACGATGAGAATCCCCGAGGGCCTGCAGGAGCTGTCGCCGGGCATGGTCACCTCCGTCAGAGACTTCACCGCGACCGTCGGCGGCATGACGGCGACCGGGCGCGTCGGCGGCAGACGCGTCAAGCGCGGCTTCATCGAGACGATGGCCTGCCCGCCCGGCGCGCTCGTCACCGCCAGGGGCGAGTTCAGCTTCCGCACGATCGCCCCGATCACGGTCGACTCCTACCTCGGCTGCGGTCAGGCGCCGCCGTTCCCGCCGGAGTTCCCGCCCTCCAGACTCGGCTCCGCCTGAGCCGCCGGCGCGCGACGCTGCGACGGGCGGAGCCGGCCCCGGAAATCCCGGCCCCGCCACGTCGCCGCACTCCTCCGCAAACCCGCAACGGACCGTACACCGCAAGATGGGCGAAGGGCCGGGCCCCGTTTCCGCGACCCGGCCCTTCAGAGGAGGAGATGGACAGCATGATGAGGCGTTCGCCCCCGGCGTTCCTTGGCCCGATGGAGAAGGTTTCGCCGCCGCGGTGCTCCCGCTCGTCGGAGCGCACGAAGTTCCGCCGCGGCGCGGAGCCGCCGGGATAGGATCGCGCGGCACGGCGGTGCGCGCCGGGGGCTCCTCGCGCACCGCACCGACGGCGAGCCGAGGAGGACCAGGGTGTCGGACGACGGGCTGGCAGACGTCATCAGCGCCTTCCAGGCGGGGCATGGCTGGGTCGCGACGGGCAGAGGGACCCAGAGAGACGACACGGCGGACTACTCGATCGGAAAGCAGTCGTTGGCGATCTCCCCGCTGGCCGGCGGCGGCGAGCAGGCCACCACGCTGACGATCGCCGCGACCGACCTGTCGGCCGCGCTGCTCGGATTGAGACTGCGCCTGACCGGCGCGACGACGAGAGTGCTGCTGCGGGTCGCATCGGGGAACATCGCGACCGACTTCGCCGAGGTGCTGGTCTACGAGAAGGACGTGACGGAGCCGTGGCTGTTCTGGGACGGTGTGTGGGCGCCGACGTGGGTCAGCCGCCGCATGTTCACGACGACCGGGACGGTCGACTGGGCTGCGATCACGAGAGTGCAGATCGCCGCGACGGCGTCGTTCAACGACACGAACGCGTTGAAGCTGAACTGGCTGGCCGCCTACTCGGAGCCGCAGACCGGCGTGGTGTCGATCACCTTCGACGACGGGCTTGCGACGCAGTGGACCTGGGGGCTGTCGGCGCTGTCGCTCCACGAGATGCCGGCGACCGCGTACGTCATCGCCGACGTCATCGACTCGGGCGGGGCCTGGTTGACCACCGACCAGTTGAACGCGCTCCAGGACGACTACGGCTGGGAGATCGCCGCGCACGCCGCAACCCTCGCCAACCACAACGCGGGGTACGACAGCCTCTCCGACGCGGACGCGCAGAGAGAGATGACCTCGATCCAGGAATGGCTGCTCGACAGAGGTCTCAACGGCTCCGGCCAGTTCGCCTGGCCGCGGGGGCAGACCGGGAAGGAGGCGCTCGCGAAGCGGATCTTCCAGGCGTCGGGCAGCACCCGCGGCGCCTCCGGTCGCCGCGCCGAGCTGGTCGTGCCGCAGCCGCATGACCGCCACCACCTGAGACGCTGGTCGGTCAACGGCCTCTCCGCCACCGTGTCGGACCTGAGAGCCGCGGTCGACCAGGCGGCGACCGACAAGTCCTGGCTGATCCTCTGCTTCCACAACCTCGTGACCGGCTCACCCGCCGCCGCCACGGACTTCAGAGCGAGCGACTTCGCGGCGGTGATCGACTACGTCGCCGCCTCCGGGCTGCCGGTCCGGACCGTCGGCGACCATGCCCGCCGTGTCGGTCTCGTCGCCGACGGCGCCGGCCACGGCACCGCAGTGCTCGGCCACGTCGCGCACGGCGCCGATGCCGGTGCCGCGCGCCCCGCCGGCTTCACCGCGGTCGTGTGGGTCGGGAGCGCCGAGCCGGCCAACTGGCAGACCGGCGACGTCTGGCTGGAGCCCTGATGCCGGGCTCGCGCGATTTCAACGGCACGACCGACGACATCCGCTTCGCGCTGACCAGCACGAACCCGGCCAGAGCGGTGACGCAGCTGCTCGTCGTCGACCTCGACGCCGTCGGCTCCGACACCTATCTGAGCGCCTCCGGCTACGACCCCGAGCTCGGTCGCGACTTCAACGTCCTCTACTACCGCTCGGCCGGAACGGTCAGCTACGGGACCTCGGCGACCTCGCCGACGGCGGGCGCGTGGCAGGTCATCGCGGTCACGAAGGCCGCCGGCACGGTGAGACCGCGTTTCCACCGCGTCGTGATCGGCGGCGCGGCCGCGCACGAGGACGGCACGGTCGCGCTCGGCGACGTCGCGGCCGGCGCGCCGTGGGTCGTCGGCGGCGACGGCGACCAGGGCGCCTGGCAGCTCGACGGCCGCTGCGCGGCGTGGGCGACCTTCGACCGGGTGCTGACCGACGGAGAGATCGAGGGCTGCACGACGTGGGCGGCGATCGTCGCGCTCAGCCCGCTCGACGGCGGCGTGCGCCTCGACGGATCTCCTCCGTTCACGCGCCAGACGGCGATCAACGGAACCGTCCACTCGGCCGCCGAGCCGAGCGGCTTCTGGCCCCCGGCGGCCGCGACCGTGCACCTGCACGACGGCTCCAGAGCGGTCCCGGCGACCGTCTGGGTGCACGACGGGAGCGGCGCGGCCGCGGCAGGCGTGACGATCGCCGGCTGAGCGGGGAGCGCGCCGCCGCGTCGGTTGACGGTCGCCGGTCGAGCGGGGAGGCTCGCCGGCGCGCCGGGATGGTGAAGGACTGCCAGCTTCGGGGGTAGTACGTGGCGGTATGGAGCGGGCTTCGCGCTGGACCCTGCTGACCGACAGGCTCAACGCCGTCGTCTGGCATCTGCCGGTGCCGCGCGGGGTCCGCGTCCGCCTCGGCCACGTCGTCTACCGCAACCCGGTGATGCCGGCCGAGCGCGTCCACGAGACGCTCGACGCGCTGTCGAGCGCCCACGTCGAGGCCTGGTGCATGGGCGGCTGGGGCGTCGACGCGCTGCTCGGCGAGCAGTCCCGCGACCACCGCGACCTCGACCTGATCGTCGATCTCGACGACGTCGATTGGGCGCTCGCGGCGCTCGCGCGCCTCGGCTATCGCGAGTGGTACCGCAACCTGGCGACGGCGGCCGTCTGGTACCGCGAGGACCGCTCCGGGCGGGAGGACGAGGACGTCGTCGTCCTCAGGGACGGCGCCTACCGCGCCGTCGAGGTCCATCTGCTCAGGCTGCGGCGCTGCGGGCTCACGCCGGCGGCGGGGGTGATCGCGGGCAGGACGGTGCGCTGCCTCTCGGCGGAGTCGCAGCGGCGCGCCTACCGCACCTACCGCGCGCACCACGGCCGCGAGCACCCGAACGCCGCAATCGTGAGCCAGCTCGCCTGACGCCGCCCGCCACCGCCGGCGCGGTGGGTCGCCCGCAGCGGCGTGAAGGGCGGGGCGAGGAAGCCGGCGTGCATTCGCGGCATCAGCCAGCTAGGCGCGGCGGGCGATGCGTCTGAGCACGTCGCGGGCGCCCGGGGGCAGGCGGTGCGCCGCTCTGCGCAGCCGCGCCTTCGCGCGCTTCGGCGCGAGCTGCAGCAGCAGCAGCCAGTGACGCGGCCCGGGCGGGCAGATCATCCGCCACGCGAGCGGCGCGTCGCGGTCGGAGAGCTGGTCCTTGTACGGCTGCGCACCGCCGCCGAGGTCGACGACCGTCGCGCCGTCGGCGGCGGCTGCGTCGAGCGCGACCAGCAGCGTTTGCGTGCCGGGGCCGAGTCTCGCCCAGTCGCAGGCGAAGCCGCCGCCCCACAGCACCGCCGTCTCGCCCGCGGTCAGCATCAGCTCGGCGGCGATCGCGGTGCCGTCCTGTGTCTCGAGCAGCACGACGGCGAGCCGGCGCTCGGCGGCGAGCCGTTCGGCGGCATGGCAGATCACCGCGCAGGCGGTGCCGTCGATGCTGGAGCCGCCGCGCTCTTCCCACCGTTCGTGGTGGAGCCGCAGCAGCGTCTCGACCGCCGCGGCGTCGGTCGCGATCCGCGACGAGACGCCGGCTTCCGCGAGCCGGCGCGCGCGCCGGCCGACGCTCTTGCGGAACCTTCTCGTGCGGCGGGCGAGCCACTGCTCGTAGCCGCCGGCGAGGTCGACGACCGGCGCCGCCATGACCAGGTCGGTCCGCATCCGTGGCCGACGGCTGCCGGGCCACGCCTCGGCGAACAGCTGCGGCCACGGGTCGTCGGCGTCGACGCCCTCGAAGACGACGTTCGCCGGGGTCGGGCGCGTAACGGCGAGCGCGCTCGCGATCGCCGCGGCGACCTCGCGCTCGCGGCCGGGCCGCGCGAGCGGCGCCAGCCGGTGGGAGAGGCCGGCGCCGAGCAGCCGCAGCTCGGCGAGCCCGAGCCGGCTGACCTGCGCGAAGAACGGGCCGACGCCGATCAGCTCGTCGCCGTCGCGGACGACGACGACGCGCAGGCGCGCGTCGCCCGAGCGCGCCGCGTGCCACCAGCCGAGCATCCACGCGGGCGCGCAGAACGGTCGTCCGGCGGCGACGGCCAGCTCGTCCCAGCGGTCGAGGAACGGCTCGAGCGCGTCGGCGTCGTCGATGACGGCCGTGTCGACGGCCGCCATCGATGTCGCCTTCGACAGCAGGTGCGGCGTGGATCCCATTGACATTCCCCGGGCTGCCACGGCATCCAGCCGTGGTTTCGAAACGCTACGCCCGTGGGCCGAGGACATGATGTCCCCGGGCGTCCTTCAGACGTCGGCGCAGCCTCCAAGCCGTCGGCGCGACGTCGCACCCAGCTTACCGGTCGATCGCCAGAGCTGCGAAGCCGGGTGCGGCCGCTGACCGGACCGAAACGCCGGAGGCCCGCCGTGGCGGGCCTCCGATCCGATGGGCGCGGCTGGTTTCGAACCAGCGACCTCTCGCGTGTGAAGCGAGCGCTCTCCCACTGAGCTACGCGCCCCGGAGCGGGAGGATGACATGCGCGGCAGGCCCGGCGTGGCGCGACCGGGTGGCCGACACGGGGCGGTCGTGCCGGATGGCGCGTACGGTCCACCGGGGACCGTACGCTACGCGCATGCTGGCGCTCAAACTCTGGCGAGCGAGCATGTGGTGCCATCGGCACGGCCTGCGTCGTACCTCGCGCGTGTTCAAGTCGATCCTGTTCCTCGCGTTCGGCGCGCTGCTGGAGCCGGAGGTCACCCTCGAGGGCCACGTCAACTTCGCCCATCGCGGGCTGGGCGTCGTCATCCACGGCTCGACCGTCCTCGGCGACTGGGTCCAGATCTGGCAGTACGCGACGATCGGCTCCACCAACGACAAGCACAAGCCGAACACTGGCGTGCGGGTCGGCAGAGGCGTCGTGATCGGACCGCACGCGATCATCATCTGCACGAACGACCGGACGCTGACGATCGGCGACGGAGCGGTGATCGCCGCCGGCGCGATCGTCGTCGACGACGTCCCGGCCGGAGCGCTCGTGCTGCCGCAACCGAGCCGGATCATCCCCGGCGGCGCAACCGGGTGATCGAAGCGGCGGGAGATCCCGCCGGTTCGATGGGCGCGGCTGGTTTCGAACCAGCGACCTCTCGCGTGTGAAGCGAGCGCTCTCCCACTGAGCTACGCGCCCCGGTCGCGCCATTCTAGACGGCTCGCCCGCGGCATGGTCCGCCGCCGATCGCCGCGGCCCGAGCGCAGCGGGGCCGGCTCGCCCGGCGGCGCCGCTCGCCGCCCGGTCGCGCCGCCGCGAGCGCAGCGGGGCGGGTATGATGGACGGCGGACCGTGCTAGGCGGGGAGGTAGCGGTGCCCTGTATCTGCAATCCGCTCTAGCAGGGCTGAATTCCCTCTCGAGGGTCGCCGGCTTCCGAGGCCGGGACGCCACGCGGAGGCGTTGATGGTCAGGTCCCGCGCGATGACGGCCCGCGAACCAGGTCAGGTCCGGAAGGAAGCAGCCTTAAACGGTCACCGTCATGCGTAGCGGGAGTGCCTGGCCGGAGCTTTCCGCCGGTGGTCCGCTCGGGAACCCGGCTCGACGGAGGGTGCACGGTCCGCTTTCTTCTCCGGTGCACCGGGAGGCGGTTCGCTGCCGGTCGCCGCTGGGCCGTATGCTTCCGCGATCGATGGTGCCGATCCAGGAAGGGAAGCGCGTCGCATGAGCCGTGCCGTGATCTTGGCGGGTGGACAGGGCACGCGACTGCGCCCGTTCACCACCGTCCTGCCGAAGCCGCTGATGCCGATCGGCGATCGGCCCGTCCTCGACATCGTCGTCCGCCAGCTGAAGGCGAGCGGCTTCGAGCGGATCACGATCGCCACCGGCTACCTCGCCGAGCTGATCGAGGCCTTCTTCCGCGACGGCGGCGAGTACGGCATCCCGATCGACTACCACCGCGAGCGCGAGCCGCTCGGCACCGTCGGCGCGCTGGCGCTGATCGACGGCGTCGAGGACGACCTGCTCGTCATGAACGGCGACGTGCTGACCGACATCGACTACGGCGCGCTGCTCGCCGAGCACCGCGCCAGCGACGCGATCGCGACCATCGCCACCACCAACCGGCACGTGCAGATCTCGCTCGGCGTGCTGCGCTTCGGCGAGGACGGCGACCCGACGCGGGTGACCGGCTACGACGAGAAGCCGGCGATCGACTTCTCCACGAGCATGGGCGTGTACTGCTTCTCGCCGCGCGCGCTGAGATACATCGAGCCGGGCGAGCGGCTCGACTTCCCCGATCTCGTGCTGCGGCTGATCGCGGCCGGCGAGACCGTCCGCTCGTGGGTGAGCGAGAACTACTGGCTCGACATCGGCCGCCACGACGACTACGAGCAGGCGCAGGAGGAGTTCCAGCGCATGCGCGACCGGCTGATCCCGTCGGAGTGAGCGGCGGGCTGGCAGAGGACGGCGCGCTGCCACGCAACGACCCCTCACGTCGGCTGGAACGGGCGCCGATAGGTCTGTCGTGAGTTCCGCATCGAGCGGAGAGCCGTCCGCCGCGCCCGCCGCCTCCCACCACGAGCACCACACCAAGCAGCGCGCCGGGCGCGACGTCGTCCTGCAGCTCGCGACGCGGATCGCGAACCTCGCGCTCGGCGTCTTCGTGACCGCGCTGGTCGTCCGCACGCTCGGCGACGCCGGCTACGGCGAGTGGACGACGATCATGGTCTCGCTCGAGCTGGTCGGCTACTTCATGCAGTTCGGCATGGAGAGCGTCGCGCTGCGCGAGGCGGCGGCCAATCCCAGACGCGCGAACGAGTGGATCGGCGCGCTGATGCTGCTGCGGCTGCTCGCCGTCGGCCCGGTGCTGCTGGTCGCGTTCGTCGTCCTGCTGCTGATCCAGCAGAACGAGCAGATGCTGATCGCCGGCCTGATCCTCCTGATCGGCATGCCGTTCGGCGGCACCGGCGGCATGCAGCTCGTCTTCCAACTGCGCGTCAACAACGCGATCCCGATGTTCGTGCTGACGCTCAAGAGCGTCCTCTGGGGCGCGGCTGTGATCGTGATCTTCCTGCTCAGAGGCGGGATCGTCGTGATGGCGATCGCGCTCGTCACGACCAACGCGCTCGGCTCGCTCGTGCTCGCGATCGCGGCGCTGCGGATCACCGGCCGCCAGCTGCGGCCGTCGCGCGCGCAGCTGAAGCGCCTGCTGCGGATCGGCCTCCCGGTCGGCATCTCGGGCCTGCTCGTGGTCGCCTACGCGCGCATCGACCAGCTGCTCGTCTTCACGATCGCGGGCGACGTCGACGCCGGCTACTACGGCGCCATCTACCACGTGATGGAGCAGGCCCACTTCGTCCCGATCTCGCTGCTGACGACCGTCGCGCCGATCGTCGCGGCGTCGTGGCCGCACGCGAGAGCGCGGATGACGCGGATCGTCTCGCTCGCCGTCCAGTCCCTGCTGATCGCCGCGCTCGGCGGCCTCGCCTTCGCGATCGTCGGCTCCGAGCCTGCGGTCGAGCTGGTCTTCGGCTCGGAGTTCGTCCCCGCTGCACCGGGGCTGCCGATCCTCGCCGCCGCCTTCGCCTTCGTCTGCATCGGCTACATCACGACGAACGTGCTGCTGGTCGTCGGCAAGACGCGCGCGATGGTGGTCATCAGCGTGATCGCGCTGATCGCCAACGTGATAGGCAACCTCCTGCTGGTCCCGACCTACGGCTTCCTCGGCGCCGCCTGGATCACGCTCGCGACCGAGGTGATCGTCGTCAGCATCGGCGTCGGCCTCGTCGCGCGCGAGCTGGTGCTGTCGGAGCTGGCGCCGTGGCGGTTCGCGCGGATCGTGCTCGCCGCGGCCCTCCTGTGCCTCGCGCTGGAGCTCGTGAGCGTCGCGGGCGCCGGGCTGGCGGTGCTGGTGCTCGTGACCGTCGCCCTCTACCCGGCGCTGCTGTTCGGCCTGCGGGCGATAGACGTCGGCGACATCCGCACCCTGCTGCGGCGGGGAGCGCCGGCATGAGCCCGGCCTGGGGCGCGGGCGCCGTCAGCTCGCGCTGAGCGACGCCGCGGCCGCGGCGAGCGCGTCGGGCGCGCGCTCGTCGAGCGCGACGAGGCAGTGGCGGGCGGCCGCCTCGCTCGCCGCCGGCAGGCCGCCGGGCGGCGCCAGCTCTTCGAAGGCGGTCAGCTCGTGCAGCGCCGGCCGGACCGCCGCCGCGACGCCGTTCGCGGCGACCGCTGCACGGAAGGCGTCGCGCGCCTCCCGGTCGGGCAGCGCGACCGTCAGCGCGAGCGGGCTCCACCGCTCGGCGGCCGGCTCCCGCCACGCCCAGACCGGCTCGGCGACGGTGCCCTCCAGCCGCTCCGCGCAGGCGCGCGCGAGCGCGCGCAGGCTGGCGATCTGCTCGTCGAGCCGCGCGAAGCGGCTCGCTCCGAGCGCCGCGCGCGCCTCGTCGAGGCGGTAGTTGTAGCCGATCCCGACGACGTCGTAGGCGGGGTCGTGACCGCGGTGGCGGTCCCAGGTGCCGCTCGTCATCGCGTGCGAGCGCAGCGATCTGACCTGCGCGGCGAGCGCGTCGTCGGCGGTCGTCAGGAAGCCGCCCTCGCCGACGTCGATCAGCGGCGAGGAGAGCGAGAAGATCCCGGCCGCGCCGACGGTCCCGGGCAGCCAGCCGCCCTCCTCGGCCTCCGCCCCGAGCGCCTCGGTGCAGTCCTCGACCAGCGCGACGCCGCGCGCGTCGCAGAGCGCCTTCAGCGCAGGCGCGTCGACGGCGCGCCCGTCGGCGTGGACGGCGATCACGGCGCGCGTGCGCGGCCCGATCCGCCGCTCGAGATCGGCCTGGTCGAGGCGCGGGTCGCCGACGCCGACCACGTCGCAGAGGACCGGCACGGCGCCGACCGAGCGGACCGCCGCCGCGTTCGCGACGAACGCGAGCGCGGGCAGCACGACCTCGTCGCCCGCGCCGACGCCGAGCGCCAGCAGCGCGAGGTGGAGGGCCGCGGTCGGCCCGTTGACGGTCAACGCGTGCGGCGTGCCGATCCGCTCCGCGATCGCCTGCTCGAACGCCTGCGTGCGCGGTCCCATCGTCAGCCAGCCGGAGCGCAGGCAGTCGAGCGCCGCCGCGACGTCGGCGTCGGTCAGCCGCGTCGGCGCGCTCGGCGCTCGCCAGTCGCTCGCGCGGCTCATCCGGCCACCGCCTCGCGCAGGACGGCGACGACGCGGTCCTGCTCCTGCTCGGTCATGTGCGGGAACAGCGGCAGCGTCAGCTCGGTGTGCGCCGCCAGCTCGGTCAGCGGCAGCGAGACGTCCGGGAACCGCTCGCGGTAGGCGGAGAAGCGGTGCACCGCGGCGTAGAGGATGCTCGTCTGGATCCCCTGCTCGCGCAGCCGTCTGGCGATCTCGCCCTGGCGACCCTCGTCGGCGAGGAAGACGGGGAAGACGTACGCCGAGGAGCCCTCGACGTCGGCGTCCTCGAACGGCACGATCAGGCCCTCGACGTCCGCGAGCAGCGCGCGGTAGCGGCGCGTCAGCTCGCGCCGGCGGGCGATGTCGTCCTCCAGCCGCCGCATCCGCGACAGCAGCAGCGCGGCGCGCGGCTCGTCGAGCTGGCAGTCGAAGCCGGCGCGGACGACGTCGTAGCCGCCGTCGGACGGGGAGATGCCCTCCGCCCGCAGCGAGCGGGCGAGCGCCGCGACCTCGTCGTCGTCGGTCGCGAGCAGGCCGCCCTCGCCGGCCGAGAGGACCTTGTTGGAGAAGAAGCTGAACGCGCTCGCGAGCCCCCACGAGCCGAGCTTGCGGCCGGCGAGCGTCGCGCTCGGCGCATGGGCGGCGTCCTCGATCAGCGCCACGCCGCGAGCCGCGCACAGCTCGGCCAGCTCGTCGACGGCGGCCGCGTAGCCGGCGTAGTGGACGACGGCGACCGCCTTCGTGCGCGGCGTCAGCAGCCGCTCGACGTCGGCGGGGTCGAGGTACGGCCGCTCGCGCGAGACGATCTCGCCGAAGACGGGGGTGGCGCCGCAGTAGACGACCGCGTTCGCCGTCGCGGCCATCGTGAATGCCGGCACGATCACCTCGTCGCCCGGGCCGGCGCCGGCCGCCAGGTAGGCGAGGTGGAGCGCGGCGGTGCAGCTCGACAGCGCGACGGCGTGGCGCACGCCGAGCTGCTCCGCGAACGCCTGCTCCAGCCGCTCGACGCGCTCCCCGGCGCCGAGGCGGCCCGAGCGCAGCGCCGCCTCGACCGCCGCCAGGTCGTCCTCCGTGATGCGGAGGTCGAACAGCGGGATGTCAGGGTGTGTTCCGGTACCGGCCATCGAACGGGTCGCCGAACTGCTCGGCCTCCAGGGCGGACAGGACCTCGGCGATCCCGTCGGGCACGGTCTTCAGCGTCTCGAAGCCGAGCTGCGCTCTGACCTTGTCGAAGCTGACCTTGTAGTCGCGCGGGTCCTCGTCGCGCTTGACGAAGCTGACGTTGCCTCTGTCGGTCTGCTTGCGGATCTCCTCGACGAGGTCGAGCTTGCGGTAGTTCTCGCCCGAGCGGCCGGTGTTGAAGACCTCGCCGGCGACCTTCTCGCGCGGCGCCTCCAGCACGGTGCGGATGCCGCGCGCCGCGTCGCGCACGTGGATGTAGGGACGCCAGAACTGCTCGCCGAAGACCTCCAGGTCGCGGTCGGCCCACAGGTCGCGCGCGAACTCGTTGACGGTCAGGTCGAAGCGCATCCGGCGGCCGACGCCGTAGACGGTCGCGAAGCGCAGGCAGGTCGCGGTCACCTCGCCGGCGCCGCCGTCGAGGATCAGCTGCTCCATGCCGACCTTCTGCTCGGCGTAGAGCGAGACCGGGCGCAGCTCGCCCTCCTCGGTGATCGGCACGGTCGGGTCGGCCATGCGGCCGTAGTTGGAGCAGGTCGACGCGAACACGAGCCGCTCGACGCCGGCCGCTCTGACGTCGTCGACGAGCGCGCGGGTCGCCTCGACGTTGACGGCGTTGGACTCGACCGGGTCGCGGCCGCAGGCGGGATCGCCGACGATCGCGGCGAGGTGGACGACCGCCTCGACGCCCTGCAGCGCGCGGCGGCGCAGGTCGTCGTCGCGGATGTCGCCGCGCAGGACCTCGACGCCCTCCCGCTCCTGGGCGGCGGCGACGTCCTCCTGACCGTGGAGCAGCGAGTCGAGCACGCGGACCGGTCGCCCCGCCTGCTGGAGCTCCTCGACCGTGAGGGCGCCGACGTAGCCGCTCCCGCCCGTGATCAGTACCGTCCCTTGCACGTCGACTCCTTCTCGTTCTTCGGACCGGGATCGTATCGGCAGGCTCGCGGCCGGGCTCAAGCCCCGCCGGCCCGTCCGGCGCCGGCCGCTGACAGCAGGCGCTCGATGCGCTCCGCGACGACCGGCGCGTCGTAGGTGGCGACGGCGCGGGCGCGGCCGGCGCGGCCCTCGCGCGCGATCCGCTCGCGGTCGCCGTGGTAGCCGCGCAGGATCTCGACCAGCGCCGCCGGGTCGTTCTCCGGCGAGGAGATCGTCCCGACGCCGGGCACGATGATGTCCGCGACGCCCTCGGCGCCGGTCGCGACCGCCGGCCGCTCGGTCAGCATCGCGAGGATCACGGCGCGCGGCGCGCCCTCGGTCGGGCTGGGGCAGAAGACCGAGACGTCGAAGGCCGACAGCACGTCGCCCACGTCCGGCCCCGGCGTCGGCACGAAGTGGGCGCGCTCGCCCAGGGGCGCCGCCATCCGTCGCAGCTCCTGCTCGGTCTCGCCGTCGCCGGCGAGGATCAGATGGGCGTCGTCGTCGAGCCGCTTGACCGCCTCGACGACGACGTCGTTGCGCTTCTTCGGATGGAAGCGCGAGATGCAGCCGACGACGAACGCGTCGGCGGGGATGCCGAGTCTCGTGCGCGTGCGCGCGCGTCCCTCGGCGCTGAACGCGATCTCGTCGGCTCTCAGCACGTTCGGGACGACCTCGATCTTGGCGGCCGGCACGCCGACGGCGGCGACCGACTCCTTCGCTCCCTCCGCGACCGCCATCACGAGCGAGACGTCTCGTGCCGCGCGCAGGTACAGCGCGCGCGGCAGCCCGCTGCGCATCGGCGCCGGGACCTTGCCCCATTCGGCCCAGGTCAGCGTCGGGCGCAGCTCGGGCGGCAGCCAGCGGGCGAGCAGCTGCTCCTTCTTGTAGTGCAGCATCAGCACGTCGAACGGCGCCTCGGCCTCGAGCGCCCGGCGCAGCCGGCGCAGGTAGAGCGGCGACTTGAGCGCGATGCTCGCGTAGGTGCCGCGCGCCAGCTTCGGCCCGATCTCCAGCGGCCGCACGGCGACGCGCGTGTCGCGGCCGATCCCCGGCTGGTTGGTGACCATCACGGTCTCATGGCCGCGGGCGCTCAGCGCGTCGAGCATCTCGACCGCCGCGAACTCGGCGCCGCCGCGCGAGCCGGTCGTCATCACGGTCACGATCTTCATGCGGCCACCCGGCTCGTCAGCGACTCGATCGAGTACTCGCGCTCGGCCAGCTCGCGGCCGCGGCGGCCGACCTCGTCGGCGCCGTCGCGCAGCACCCGCACGAGCGCGTCGGCGAAGCCGTCGGCGCCGTCGCCCTCGACGTAGTGCTCGCCCGGGCGGACCGCGAGGCCGGCGGCGGCGCGCGGCGTCGCGACGACCGGGATCCCGTAGGCGAGCGCCTCGACGAACTTCAGCGGCGAGCCGCCGCCCTGCAGCAGCGGGACGACGGCGCAGGCGGCGGCCGCGTAGGCGTCGCGCAGGTCGGGCACGAAGCCGAGCCGCTCGACGCGCGGGTCGGCGCTCGGCGAACCGTCGAGGCCGGGGCCGGCGAGCAGCAGCCGGGCGCCGTCGAGCCGCTCCCAGACGCGCGGCATCACCTCCTCGCAGAGGAAGCGCAGGGCGTTGCGGTTCGGCTCGTAGGTGTAGTCGGCGACGAACAGCGCCGCGATCCGGTCGGTCCCCGGGCGGACCGGCTCGATCTGGGCGACGTCGACCACGTTGGGAACGTATCGCACCTCGGCGGCGGGGCAGAGCTCGCGCGCCGCGGCCGTGTCGGCCTCGCTCGCCATCCAGCTCACGTCGGCGCGCTCCAGCAGGCGCCGCTCGAAGGCGCGCAGCGATCTGCGGCTGCCGAGCCCGCTGCCCTCCAACTCGTGGCGGAAGGCCGATTCGAGGTTGTGGGCGTTGTAGACGAGCGG
>Ga0164243_10008790_pt1 | contig 14843 bp, 10 predicted proteins | sample OricompcompostOP_FD_108781 | JGI IMG/M metagenome (GOLD analysis project Ga0164243, IMG submission 108781) | Organic Plus compost microbial communities from Emeryville, California, USA - Original compost - Organic plus compost (OP) | ecosystem: Engineered > Solid waste > Mixed feedstock >... | reverse complement strand
GGCATCGTCTCGGGCGGCTTCGACACCAAGGGCCTGCTCTGGATCGGTGTGCCGGCGGAGGGCACGGTCGTCGCGATCAAGCCCGGCACCGGCGGCGCCGGCCCCACCGTCGTCAACACCATCGCCGCGGCCGGGCCCGACCACGACCTCGTGCTCTCCTCGCTCGACTCCGGCGTCGCCGTGCTCGACAACACCGAGCAGCGCCTCATCATCGTGACCGACCGCACGACCTCGGTCGACCTGCCGATCACCCGGCCCGGCATCATGCCCGAGCACACCGTCGGCAGCCCCATCGTCGTCACCGTGCCGGACGTGCGCCAGGTCGTGCTCGTCGACGGCACCACGGTCACGAAGCTGACCGTGCCGGGGACGGGAACCATCGGAGCCGCCGTGGCCTACGCCGGCCGGGTCTATGTCCCCGACCCCGGGAACCGGGTCGTGCGGGTGCTGGCCGACGGCGGCAAGCCCCAGGACGACATCAAGATCTCCTCACCGACCGGGGCGATCGAGATGGAGGTCCGGGAGAACTTCCTCTTCATCAACTCCCCCGACGGCTCGGAGGCCCGCGTCGTCGACCCCAAGAACGTGGTGCACCCCGTCGACAAGTTCCAGGACGGTGTGCTGGGCGGCGACCCACCGCCACCGCCGCCGGCTCCCCCGACGCCCCCGGTGAACGTGCCCGGCGCGCCGCAGGCGGTGGTCGCCGTCGGCGGCGACGGCACGGCGACCATCACCTGGCGTAAGGCCAACGACGGAGGCGCGCCGATCCTCTACTACTGGGTGGAGGGCGGCGGCCAGAAGATCAAGGCCGGTGCCACCTCGCGGCGGCAGACCGTGGAAGGTCTGACCAACGGGACCACCTACACCTTCACCGTCCAGGCGGTCAACGAGCGCGGCGGCGGCCCGAAGGCCAAGTCCAACCCCGTGACGCCCAGCCGGGACGTGCCCGATCCGCCGGCGTCCGTCACCGCGGTCGAGAACCCCGACGGCACCGTCGACGTGACCTGGCCCGCGGCGAACGGCCAGGGCCGCCGGATCACGCAGTACCAGGTGACCGCGACGAGCGGCGCCGGAGGCAGCGCCTCGGTCGGCGCCGTCCAGGGCACGACCTTGACGATCCCCGACGGCGCGCTGGACTACGGCACGCAGTACACGTTCACGGTCGTGGCCATCAACGACGGCAACATCGCGAGCCAGGAGTCGGACCCGAGCAACGTCGTGCGACCGTTCAAGGCGCCCGGAGCGCCGAAGAACCTCAGCGCGGCGACCACTCCCGACCAGGCGGGCGCGATCACCGTGACCTGGACCGCCGCCGACAGCAACGGCCGGCCGATCACCCGCTACGAGGTCGAGCGGCCCGACGGCACCGTGGTCAACGTGGGCACGGCGACGAGCACGACCGTGACGGGCCTCGGCGACGACGTCGTCGTGGCGGTCAGGGTCCGCGCGGTCAACCAGGCCGGCGCTGGTCCGGACGCGGTCGCCAACGCCCGCACCATGGGCCTGCCGACGATCACGGTCACGGCGCAGAACACCGACTACAACTCGGTCGGCCTGACCTTCACGCCGAACAACCGCGGCGGCAACGCCACCTGCACCTTCGCGATCCAGGGCGGCGGTCAGGCGAGCCAGGCCTGCACCACGGCGGCCCTGACGCTGAGCGTCGGCGGGCTCTGGCCCAACAACACCTACAACTACACGCTGACCATCACGAACCCCGCGGGTTCGGAGCAGGTCACCGGATCACTGACCAGCCCGACGATGCGTTTCACCCACTACTGCACGCCGCAGCCGTCCTACGGCACCAACTGCAACGGCGGGGTGTGGGCGTACCGCACGCCGAGCCAGAACGGCACCGGGGCCGCCTCGCTGAGTTCCGGGGAGAACTACGCGGCGGAGTGCTGGACCACGGGCGACGCCACGATCAACGCGATCCCGTGGGGCATGAAGCAGGACAACCGCTGGATCCGCTTCCAGAAGAACGGCACCGCCTACTTCCCGTGGGCGTGGGCCTACCTCGACGGCGGCGACAACATCAACCGACTGCCGGCATGCTGATGGACCAGTTGTCGGGACGCACTATGTTGATCCAGATGAATGGTGGACGTCACCGCGTCTTCCGCCGTAGAGTGCTTGACAGGCCTCGTTAGCCCGTTGCCAACATCGCTCCCTTGAGCCGATGCGACCCGGCACACCCCCCTCAGGTGCCGGGTCGCATCGTGTTGCGGCACGGTTCGGCGCGCCTTCGCCCGCCGGGCAGGGGCAACTCTGTCCACTGTGGATCATGTGCCGCTGGCATCGACCCCGCCGGCCACACCGCCCACCCGTCCTCCGGCATTTACTGACGAATCGGCACTAATGTGGACGACACGTCCGATCCCTCCCTCCACAATGCTCGCCTCGTCCTCCGTGCCCGACCACACTGACGCCGACAGGTTCCCGTAGCGCGGATTGATCGAAGTCACGCGGACACATCGGTGGATGCGCAGGCGTGGCTCGTCGGAAGGGTTGAGCACACGATGATGGGACCGTCGCACGCGCTGTCCGGCGCGGCCGTCTGGCTCGCGGGGACGACGGCGCTGGAGTTCCTGACCGACGTCCACCAGTCCCCGCTGGAGATCGCGGTGGGCACCGCCGTCTGCGCCGGTGGCGCGTTGCTGCCCGACATCGACCTGTCCGGACGGGTCCGGACCGGCGAGGGTGGAGCCACGGTGGCGCACACCTTCGGCCGGGTGAGCCTCGCCGTCGCCGAGGTCGCCGAGAAGTTCTCCCTCGTGGTCTACAACCTGACCAGGCTCAGGGACGACCCCGAACGAGCCAACGGGCACCGTACGCTGACCCACACGCTGCCGTTCGCGGCCGGCATGGGCGCGCTGACGACGTGGGCGTGCAACGCCGGCGGCACATGGGCCGTGCTCGGTGTGCTGTTCCTCATGCTGGGGCTCGCCCTGCGCGGCCTCTTCCACACCTTCGCCGAGAAGCTGGGCTGGCTCCTGATCACCGCGCTGTCGGCCGGCGCCGCCTACGGCACCTACGTCCTCCTGCCCGCCGACCGCGGCTACCCCTTGCTCGGGTTCGCGGTTGGCGTGGGTTGCCTGGTGCACATGCTGGGCGACATCATCACCCGGGCGGGCGTGCCGATCCCCTGGCCGATTCCGACCGGCCGGCGACTGTGGCGGATGGTCGGGGTGCCCAACGTCGTGGCCCTGGAGGTCGGCGGCAAGGGCGAGGCGTTCCTGCGCGGGGCACTCACGGTGGTGAGTGTGGCGGCCGCGGTCGCGCTGGTCGTTCCCGCCGTGATCGAACGACTGAACCTCTGACCCCCGCCCTCTTTCCCGCTCCCCGCCCGCCCCTCCGCTCCGAGCGTTGATCTAGGGATTCGCATGGTGGTTTGATCTTCAACCACCATGCGAATCCCTAGATCGACTCCTGTGGACGGGGTGGAGCGTCAGCGCCCGACGGTCAGCCAGACGACGAGCCCGACCAGCGCCACGGCCACGATGATCAGATAGGGCGCGAACCGCCGCAGCGCACCCTTGGCTCCCGAGACGGCGAGCAGGTCGATCGGCTCCGCCTCGACCGGTGGATTCTTCAGCCCCGATTCGGCGGGTGGAGCGTCCACGCTCGTGGCGGGCGGGGCGACCGCAGCCGGCTCCGGTGCGGACTCGGCGGCCGGTGACGCGGCTGCCGGTGTCGCGGCCGCCGCGGGCGGGACCTCCGGCGGCGCGTAGTACGCCGGTGCCGGCGGGACATAGGACGATGTCGATTCCGCGACGGGCTCGGGCTCCGCGACGGGCTCGCGCGACGCGACGGGCTCGGGCGACGCGACCGGCTCGGGCGACGCGACGGGCTCCGCGGCCGGCGCCACCGACACCGCGGGCTCGGCCACGACCGGCGTCGGAGGCGGCGGGGTCACCCGCGGCGGGGACGGCTGGCTGAAGACCGGCGTGGTCACCGGGGCCACCGCTGGCGGCACGTCGTTGACCGCGGCCGCCGCGTAGGCCGGCGCGGACGCGACGGGTGCCGGCGAGGTCTGGGTGGGCACGGCCGGCTGGCCGGCGATGGTGGCGGCCAGCGAGGTGGCGAACTGACCGACCAGCTTGGTCGAGACGTCGGCGATCAGCCCACGTCCGAACTGCGCCGCCTTGCCGGCGATATCGAGGTCGGCCACCACCTTCACCAGGGTGGCCGTGCCGCCCTCGGCGCTGTGCAGCACCGCTGAGATGCGCGCCGAGGCGCCGCCGTTGCCGCGGCTGTCCTGACCCTGCGCGATGAAGGCCACCCGCCGGGTGGCCTCGTCCTTCTCCGTGATCCGGCCGTTGCCCCGGTACGCCAGCGAGACTGGGCCGAGCTTGACCTTCACGACGCCGGTAAAGGACGTCCCATCAAAGCTCGTCAATGTTGCGCCGGGCATGCACGGTGCGATCCGCTCGAGATCGAGGAGCACGTCCCAAGCCTGAGCGACCGGCACCGGCACCTCGAAGCTCTGCTCCAACCGCATGCGAGTTCCCTCCCAGTTCGTCCCCACGGGACCCGCGTCCCGTCCGACGCGCCCCCCACGAGCGCGCCCCAGGTCCTCGCGGGGCGTGTTGTGCGGTACGGCGTCCGCGAGAGTGTGACTCACCAGTGAGTCCACCGTGTTACCGGCTCAACGTGGACCGTACCGGCCGGCGGGACGAAGCGGATCATCCAGCCGTACGGTTTGTGCCACCCGCGCGCCGCGGCCGGCACCCCGGTCTGGTGGGTCCGGGCGGTGATCGGCGTTCGACCACCGCCCGGCACTCGCGATCCGCGGGCAACGTCCGGGCCCGACCTAGAAGCGAGCGGCGGCGACGACGGCGCGCGCGGAGAGCACGCCCGCGAGGTGGCGTCGGTACTCGGCGGAGCCGTTCATGTCGGTCGGCGGCGTGGTGCCCGCGCCGGCTGCGGCGCAGGCCGCCCTCACCCCGGCGGCGTCAGTGACCCCGACCAGCGCGGTCTCGACCGCGAGCGCCCGCACCGGCGTCGGCCCCATGTTCGTCAACGCCAGCCGAGCCGCCGCGATGGCGCCGTCGACGACGTGGACGCTCGCGGCGGCGCCGACCACGGCCCACGCCTGCGCCGTGCGGTGGAACTTCTCGTACCGCGCGCCCCAGCTCGGGATGCGGGGAAACCGGACCTCCACCAGCACCTCGTCCGGGCCGAGGGCCGTGGTGAAGACGTCGGTGAAGAAGTCCCGCGCCGCGATGGACCGCCGTCCGGCCGGGCCCGCCGCGACGAGCGTGGCGTCCAGGGCCACCGCCGCGGTCGGCAGGTCGCCAGCGGGGTCGGCGTGCGCCAGCGAGCCGCCGAGCGTGCCCCGGTGGCGTACCTGGCGGTCGCCGACCGTACGGGCGACCTCGGCCACGAGCGCCGCCTCGGCGCGCACCAAGGGTGACCCGGCGACGTCGGCGTGGGTGGCCATCGCGCCGATGACGAGCGCGTCGCCGTCCAGCCGGATGCCGCGCAGCGCGGCGATCCCACTGAGATCGATGACAGTCGACGGACCGGCGAGTCGCAGCCGCAGCACCGGCAGCAGGCTCTGCCCGCCGGCCAGCACCTTCACCTCGTCGCCGGACGCCTCCGCCGACTGCAGCGCGGCGACGGCTTCCTCCACTGAGGACGGTCGCAGGTAGTCGAACGCGACGGGGATCATGCGGCACCTCCGGAGCGCGCGGCCCGCCACACCCGCTCCGGGGTGAGCGGCATCGGGATGTCGTGGACGCCCCCCGGGCGCAGCGCGTCCACCACGGCGTTGACGACGGCGGGCGTGGCGGCGATGGTGCCCGCCTCACCCACCCCCTTGACGCCCAGCGGATGGGTCGTGGCCGGCGTCTCGGTCCGGTCGGAGACGATCGCGGGCAGGTCGGCGGCGGTGGGCAGCAGGTACTCCGCGAACGACCCCGAGACGAGGTTGCCGCTCTCGTCGTAGACCGCCTCCTCGTACAGCGCCTGCGCGATGCCCTGCGCCACCCCGCCGTGCACCTGCCCCTCGACGATGACCGGATTGATGACCCGGCCGACGTCGTCGACCGCCACGTAGGAGCGGATCGTCACCCGGCCCGTCTCGGTGTCCACCTCGGCGGCGCACAGGTGGGTCCCGTGCGGGTAGGAGAAGGTCGACGGGTCGAAGGTCGCCTCCGAGTCCAGCGACGGCTCGGCGCCCTCGGGCAGGTCGTGCGCGGCGAAGACCGCCCCCGCGACCTCCGCGATCGTCCTGGCCTGGTCGTGGTTGCCCTTCACCCGGAACGCCCCGTCGACGAACTCGAGGTCGTCCGGCGCGGCCTCCAGCAGGTGCGCCGCGACCTTGCGGGCCTTCTCGCGGACCTTCTCACACGCCATCACCATCGCGATGCCGCCCACCGCCAGCGAACGTGAACCATAGGTGTCCATGCCCTTGACCGCCACCCGGGTGTCGCCGTGCAGCACGGTGATGTCCTCGAACGGCACGCCGAGCTGGTCGGCGACGATCTGGCTCCACGCGGTGTCATGCCCCTGGCCGTGCGGGGTCGAGCCGCTGACCACCTCGACCTTGCCCGTCGGCAGCACCCGTACGGTGACCGACTCCCAGCCGCCCGCGCCGTAGCGCAGCGCGCCGAGCGTGCGCGAGGGCGCCAGCCCGCACATTTCGGTGTAAGTCGATATGCCGATGCCCAACTGAACCGGGTCGCCGGCCGCCCGCCGCGCCGCCTGCTCGGCGCGCAGCGCGTCGTAGCCGAACAGTTCCAGCGCCTTGCTCGTCGCCGCCTCGTAGTTGCCCGAGTCGTAGACCAGCCCGCAGACCGTGGTGAACGGGAACTCCTCGTGCCGGATCCAGTTGCGCCGCCGTACGTCCAGCGGGTCCATGCCGAGCTCGGCCGCGAGTTCGTCCATGACCCGCTCGATGGCGTAGGTGGCCTCGGGTCGGCCCGCACCACGGTAGGCGTCGGTCTTCGTGGTGTTGGTGAAGACGCCGGTGCACTCGAAACGATAGGCGGGGAACTTGTAGATGGCGTTGTACATGAACGCGCCCAGCAGCGGCACGCCCGGCGTCACGATGCCCAGGTAGGCGCCCATGTTCGCGACGAGCTGGACATGCAGCCCGGTGACCGTGCCGTCGCGGCGGGCGGTCAGGGTGATGTCCTGGATTACGTCGCGACCGTGATGGGCCGACACCAGCGACTCCGACCGGGTCTCCGTGTACTTGACCGGCCGCCCGACCTTGGTGGCGACGGCGAAGGCGATCCACTCCTCGGGGGTCACCGCGAGCTTGCCGCCGAAGCCCCCACCCACGTCCGGCGCGATCACCCGGATCTTGTGTTCGGGCGTGCCCGTGGTGGCGGCGAGCAGGAACCGGGTGACATGGGGGATCTGGGTCGCGGAGTACATCGTCCACTCCCCGCCGGTGGGGTCGACGACCACGCTGCGCGGCTCCATGAAGGCGGGGATCAACCGCTGCTGCACATACCGGCGCCGGATCGTCACCTCGGCCTCCGCCGCGGCCACCGAGGCACCCGTCCCGGCCTCCGCCGAGTCGAAGACCCAGTGGTACGCCTTGTTGGTGCCGGCGCTCGCGTGCACCAGCGGCGAGGTCGGTTGCAGCGCGGCCTCCAGGTCGAGCACCACCGGCAACGGCTCGTAGTCGACCTCGATGGCCTCCAGCGCGTCCACGGCACTGGCCTTGTCGCGGGCCACGACCACGGCCACCGGCTCGCCGACGTGGCGCACCTCGTCGATCGCCAGCGGCAGGTAGGTCGGCGCCACCATGTCCTCGGTGACCGGCCAGGCACAGGCCAGCACTCCCTGGTTGTCCAGCTCGGCACCGCTGAACGCGGCGATCACGTTGGGCCGCTCGCGGGCCGCCGTGAGGTCGACGCGGGTGATCTTCGCGTGGGCGTACGGGCTGCGCAGGATGGCCAGGTGCAGCATCCCCGGCAGCGTGATGTTGTCGGTCCACCTCGTCTGGCCGGTGACCAGGCGCCGGTCCTCCTTGCGCAGCCGGCCTCTGCCGACCTCGCCGGTGGTCGGCGCGGCGATCGTGGCGGTCACGCCCCCACCCCCGTCACGGTCGCGGCGTCGGCTGCCCCCGTCACGGTCGCGGCGTCGGCCGCCCCCGGCTGGGCCGGCACGCTCACCGCGCCGCCCGCCGTCGCCACCGAAGCCGCCTGTACGGCCCGGACGATGTTCTGGTAGCCCGTACAGCGGCACAGGTTGCCCGACATCCCCTCGCGGATCTCTGCCTCGCTCGGGCGCGGATTCTCGCGCAGCAGGTCCACCGCCGCCATGATCATGCCGGGAGTGCAGAAGCCGCACTGCAGGGCGTGCTGCTCGTGGAACGCCTGCTGGACCGGGTGCAGCGTGCCGTCGGGCGCGGCCAGACCCTCCACTGTGGTCACTTCCGCGCCGTCGGCCTGCACGGCCAGGACCGAGCAGCTCTTCACCGACCGGGCCGTGCCGTCGGGCGTGGCGAGCAGGACCGTACAGGCACCGCAGTTGCCGGTGTCGCACCCGATCACGGTGCCGACCTTGCCCAGCTGCTCGCGCAGGTACTGCACGAGCAGTGTGCGGGGCGCTACGTCGTCGGCGTAACGCACGCCGTCGACGGTGATGCTGACGCGGGCCATCGCACCTCCCCCTTCTGAGCTCGAACCAACCGGCTCGGCACGCCGTCGCCGGAAGAGCAGGAACGGATAGCCCACGAGCGGGCGCACGTGGGCCGCTGGTCCTAGCGAAGCGCGGTGTGACGAGAACCACAAGACCCGTTACGGCAATGTTTCGGGATTGGGCAAGATCAATCCGCCGTCGACCGCCGAGCGTGCGCAGCCTCAGGCGCCCACCTGGGCAAACTCATGATCAACTGTTCACACGCGCGGCGCGCCGTCGCGAGCGTGAACCGTACCGTCAGTGTGTCGCGGCGCGGCGCTCACGCGCGCGGGGCTCGGGCGAAGAAGTCGGCCATCGCCTGGGTGTGGGTGGGGAAGCACAGCGGCGTCGCCTCGGTGAGCACCAGCCATTCGGTCGCCTCGTCGGTCGGCGCCGACGCCGGCAACGCGTCCGCCGCCCGGGCGGGCAGCACCCCGAAGATCAGCAACGAGCGACCGTTGTAGGAGCTGTGCACGTCGAAAAGCTGCACTTCGTGTGCGATGCCGTGCAGGCCGGTTTCTTCCCGAAGCTCCCGAACCGCGGCTTCTCGCCAAGACTCGCCCGTTTCAATGAATCCGCCGGGCAGTGCCAACTCGCCGCGAAAGGGCTCGATGTCCCGACGGACCACGACCAGGCCCGTACGACCGTCCGGATAGGACACTGGCGCGAGCACAACCGCCACGGGCAAAGGGTTGCTCCACGTGGTCTCGCCGCATTGCAGGCAGGTGCGCGGCCAGGCCAGGCCCTCGGGCCAACGCGCGCCGCAGTAGGAGCAGTGGCTGTGCTGCATAGCACGACGCTACTGGAAGCGCGACACAGCTGGACATTGGAGAGCGCGCGGTGGTCGCATGTGCCGCCGACCTTCGATAACCTGCGTCAGGGCGCCGCCCACCCCGAGGGGGAGCGGTGCCAGGGTCCGAATGCCCGGCGGCTGCCGAGCGTACGGGCCGATCGTGGAGGGAGCGCGGAGCTGAGCGTCGCAGGTCTGGTGCTGGCCGCCGGCGGTGGACGCCGGTATGGCGGACCCAAGGCGTTGGTCCGCCACGAGGGCAGCCTGCTCGTGGAACGGGCCGTCGCCACGGTCCGGGCCGGCGGCTGCGCTCCGATCGTCGTGGTGCTCGGGGCCGCCGCCGCCGATGTGCGCGCGCAGGCCCAACTCGGCGACGCGATCCTCGTCGAGAACGAGGGCTGGAAGTCCGGCATGGGCTCGTCCCTGCGGACGGGGCTGGAGGCGCTCGCGTCCACCGAGGTCGACGCTGCCCTGGTCATGCTGGTGGACACGCCCGGGGTGACGCCCGAGGCCGTACGGCGGGTGGCGGCCAAGGACGGCCGCGACAGCCTGGTGACCGCCACCTACGGCAGCCGGCGGGGCCACCCCGTGCTGCTGGGTCGCGATCACTGGAGCGGCGTCACGCTGCTGGCGACCGCCGACATCGGCGCGCGGGCCTACCTCTCCGCCCGCGCGGCCGAGGTGCTCACGGTGCCGTGCGAGGACGTCTCCGACGACACGGACATCGACTTTCCCGAGACCCCGGCCTGACGCTGGCGGCTGCGGTAATGGCCGCGCCCGCACCGGGTCACACTGGGTAAGCGTTCGCTGAAGCAAGGCTGGTCCAGGCACCCGTACGGGTGCATAGTGGCCCCAGACGGCGCGCGACGCCCCGGCGGAGCGCAACCCGACACGAGCCTGCGAAACGAGGGGGTCCGGGATGCGTGACGTGAGGACGGACCTGGGCCGCTGGTGGCGCGAGGGGCGAGCCGTGGGCATGGCGACGGTCGTCGCGACGTGGCGCAGCGCACCCCGCCCGGCCGGGGCCACGATGCTGGTCGGTGAGGACGGCACGGCGGTCGGCAGCGTCTCCGGCGGCTGTGTCGAGGGGGCCGTGTACGAGCTGTGCCAGGAGGCGCTGCGCGGCGCCCCGAACCGGTTCCAGCGTTACGGCATCAGTGACGACGACGCCTTCACCGTCGGCCTCACCTGTGGCGGCATCATCGACCTGTGGATCGAGCGGGTATCCCGCGAGACCTTCCCGGAACTCGGCGACGTCCTCGACTCCATCGATCGCGCCGAGCCGGTGGCGGTGGTGACCTGCTTCCAGGGCGCCGACGATCGACTCGGCAGGCGACTGGTGGTCTGGCCCGACCGGCGGGCGTCGAGTCTCGGTTCGGCACGGCTCGACGACGCGGTGACCGACGACATCCGCGGCATGCTGGCCAACGGCCGTACCGGGATCATCCACTATGGACACGACGGGGAGCGGCGCGGGGACGAGCTGTCGCTGTTCGTGGCCAGCCACGCACCGCGGCCGCGGATGCTGGTCTTCGGCGCGATCGACTTCGCGGCGGCGGTCGCCCGCATCGGGGCGTTCCTCGGCTACCACGTCACGGTCTGCGACGCGCGACCGGTCTTCGCCACCCGCAAGCGCTTTCCGGACGCCGACGAGGTCGTGGTCGACTGGCCGCACCGGTACCTGAAAGCGGAGGTGGAGGCGGGCCGGGTCGACCCGCGCACCGTCGTCTGCGTGCTCACCCACGACCCGAAGTTCGACGTGCCGGTGCTGGAGGTGGCGCTGCGGCAGGACTTCGCCTACGTCGGCGCGATGGGCTCCCGCAAGACCCACGACGACCGCGACAAGCGACTGCGGGAGGTCGGCATGACCGAGGTCGAACTCGCCCGGCTCTCCTCCCCGATCGGCCTGGACCTGGGCGCCCGCACGCCCGAGGAGACGGCGGTCAGCATCGCCGCCGAGATCATCGCGGCACGCTGGGGCGGCCGGGGTGAACGACTGTCCACACTGCACGGTCGCATCCACCACGACGAGCCCGCCGAGCTCTGACCGGTCACCGCCCCGACGGCTCCCCCGCCGGCGCACCCCACCCACGCGCCCCGCGAGCGCACACCCCACCCGCGCGTGCCCCGTGAGTGTGAGCACTCGCGACCGCCGACCTGCACCGCGTCAAGATCCTCTGTTCACGGTCGTCGGTTGACACGTCCACTGTGAACCGACACGCCGCCCATGCTCGGCGCGTCGCTCACGCTCGTCGGTGGGCCATGGCGGGGCGCCGCGGTCCGCGGGGCGTCAGCCCTTGGCGTCCGCGTAACAGTCCACGATGGACACGTCGAGCGGGAACCGCACCACGGAGTCGCCGAACAGCAGGCGGCGGGCGATCTCCCCCGAGGCGTGGACGTGCTCGACCACTTCCGGGGCGAGATGAGCCGGCGTGTGCACCACGATCTCGTCGTGCTGGAAGAACACGAGCCGGGCGGGCTCCGGCAGCCGACTACGGACGGTGGCGAGCAGCGCCAACGCCCACTCCGCCGCCGTCGCCTGCACCACGAAGTTGCGGGTGAACCGGCCCCGGGCCCGCGCCTGCTCGCCCGACATCCGGCCGCGCGCCGGTGGGCAGGTGCGGCCCAGCCAACTGCGCACGAGGCCGCCGCCCTCACCCGTACGGGCTGCTCGCTCCACGAACTCCCACGCCACCGGGTAGCGCGCCTGCAACGCGGCCAGTGCGGGCACGGCCGATCCGCCGGTCTGGCCGTACATCGCGCCGAGCATCGCCACCTTGGCCCGGGCCCGATCCCCGCCGAACGCCTCGGCCGCCAGCGCCTGGTAAAGGTCCCCGGCTCGCCCGGCCTCGGTGAAGCGTTGGTCGCCGGCCATGGCCGCCAGCACCCGCGGCTCCAGCTGTCCGGCGTCGGCCACCACCAGCTTCCAGCCGTCGTCGGCCATGACCGCCCGCCGCACCACCTTCGGGATCTGCAGCGCGCCACCACCCCGGGTCGCCCACCGGCCCGACACGACACCGCCCGGCACGTACTCCGGATGGAACCGTCCCTTGTGGACCCACTGGCTGCGCCACGCCCAGCCGTGCGCCGTCCACACCCGGTAGAGCTCCTTGAACTCCAGCAGCGGCGCCACCGCCGGATGGTCGACGCCCTTGAGCACGAACGAACGCGTCGACGGCAGCGCGATGCCGGCGCGGGTGAAGGCGCGCAGCAGGTCGGCCGGAGACTCGGGGTGCACCGGTCCCCCGCCGAACGCCTCGGCGATCCGCTGCTTGAGCTCGACCAGACGCGGCGGCATCGCACCGGCCACGGGCGGGTCACCGAGCAGTTCTACCAGCAGCGCGTCGTGCACGTCGGCCCGCCAGGGCAGGCCGTCGTGGCCCATCTCGGCGGCGGCGAGCGCACCGGCGCTCTCGACGGCCACCAACAGCCGGAAGCGCCGTGGATCGCCCGTACGCTCCACCCGCTCCCGCTGGTCGACGAAGCCGGTGACGACGGCATCGATCGGCTCACCCGCGTGGCTGAGCACCGCCGGCGCCGGCAGATCCTCGAAGAGCGCCTCCTGTCCACTGTGGATCGACTCGGGCACCCCGTCGACGTCGGGCGGCACGGGCAGGTGGTTGCGTCGGGCCCAGAGCGCGGCGAGCGACCGGGGCTCTCCCCACCGCCCGTCGTGCCCGAGCAACAGCGCCTCGGTCAGTTCGAGGTCGTGGCAGCGGGCCACCCGGACCCCGGCGCGCAGCAGGCGCGGGTAGATCGCGGCGGTGCAGGCCCACACCCAGCGCGGTGAGTCCGCCTTCTCGCGACGAGCGATGGCGCTGGCGAGGTCGCCGTGGTGTTCGGCGGCGGCGGAGGGTGCGCCGTCGTCGGCGAGGGTCTGCAACCACCCGCCGCCGCCCTCTCCGGCCGCCACCGCCACCAGCACACCGGCATTCTGCCCGGCCGGCCGTCTCCGGCGCGCCAGGCCCGGCGGATCAGGCGAAGAGTTCGTCGACCGAGGTCGCCGTGCGCGCACGGCTGAGCCACCTTGTCAGCGTGGCCCGGTCGGTGCACGCCAGGATGCGCTCCCGCTGCGCAGCCGACACCGGCACACCACCTGCTTCGAGCACCAGAAGTACCGACGCGGCAATGCCTTTCACCTCGCCCTCGGCGCGGCCCTCGGCTTGGGCACGTCGGCCGATCTCGCTCTCGAACTCGATGCGCTCCATCACTCGCATATCTTCCTCCAGTCGCTTGAGCGCCTCACCCTGGACGACGCTCTTGATGAACTCGGCATACAGGCCGGCTTCGCCAGTTCCGGCGTGGTGGGTGCGGCGCAGCTCGGCATAGGTGGCCCGCACCATGGCCCGCAGCTCCTCGTCGTCCGGATGGCCCGCGTAGGCGAGCGTGGCCAGCAGCAGGCGGTCCGCCGTCGGGACCTCCGCGGGCAGCTTCACGGGGAAGTCGGCCGGCGTCACCACCAGCGGTGTGAAGTGCGACGTCCCCAACCCGAGCCGGATCGGCTTCGCCAACGCGGTCGCCGTCTTCTCGTCGAAGCAGACGACCACCACCTCGACCGGGCACTCGTAGCGGCTGCGGAAGCCCACGGCGTAGTCCGGCAGGCGCCAGTGCTTGGTCGGGTCGGCGAACGTCTGGACCTCGTGGACCACCACCAACGCCGGCTCCCCGCCGGGTGCGCAGAGAGCGACCGCCCCGTCGGCGAGGCGCTCCTGCACCTGGCGGCTGGTCGCCTCCGCGTCGATGGACGCGGGCTTCTTCTTGCGTCGTTTCGCCACGAACGAGAGGGAACCGTGCTCGGGCAACGGAAGGCGGTCACCGCGGACAGCCCACGCCGGCCCGGGCCGGCCACGGGCGCGTTCGTGGGCGACGGTGAGGAGTGCGACGACGACCCATGGCTGTCGCTTGAGGACGTCGGTGGTGAGGAAGTGTCGTGGGGTGGTCATGGCCGACGACCGTACGCCGCCGACCGACGATGGCGCTACCTCGGCATCGGCGTGTCGCAGCGAAAGGTCCACATTGATCAGTGGAACCGATCGCTTGTGGCGCAAGGAATCCAGCGACAAGACCCAGCGATCGGTGGCACTGGTCGCCGGTGGCGGCAACCGTACGGGTGGATCAGCCCGCGCCGACGAAGGCCGCGCCGACGGCGGCGACCGGCACGTCGTGCGGCACGATCCGTACCCGCGCCGGCAGGTCCTGGCTGGCGAGGAACGCGCTCGTCGAGCCCTGCGCGTGCAGGGCGGCGCGCAGGGCGGACAGCAACCGGTCGCCCAGGTTGCTGATGCCGCCGCCGATGACGACCAGTTCGACGTCCACGGTGAGCACCAGGCTCCGGATGGCGGAGGCCACCCGGTCGACGAAGGACTGCCGCACCGCCGAGGCCTTCGCATCGCCGGCATCGGCCGCGTCGAAG
>Ga0164243_10008789_pt1 | contig 14843 bp, 13 predicted proteins | sample OricompcompostOP_FD_108781 | JGI IMG/M metagenome (GOLD analysis project Ga0164243, IMG submission 108781) | Organic Plus compost microbial communities from Emeryville, California, USA - Original compost - Organic plus compost (OP) | ecosystem: Engineered > Solid waste > Mixed feedstock >... | reverse complement strand
GCCGATTTCCATGGATGCAGCCTTTTCTTGGCGCCGCCACGGTCGGGTCGCTTCCAGGCCGATATCCAGCGCCGCGGTCTTCTCCTCGAGCCGATTCACCACGCCACGCAGCTTGGCGAAGTTGTCGGTGAAGATCTCGGTCTGGTGGCGAGCTCGGGAGATGGCCACGTAGTACACGTCACGCTGGGTGGTGCGGCTGAAGCTTTCAGCGTTTATCAAAGCGCGATCGCAGGTCAGGCCCTGGGCACTGTGGCTCGTGGTGGCGTAAGCGCGGTCCAGGTGCAAAGGGGCTGTCGCGGCGTCCAGCACCAGGCGCCGGCCGCTGCCGGCGACCGTGACCGTCGTGGGCGTGACCGCGACGACCTCCAAGCGCGCGCCGTTGGCCAGGTCGAGCGACGCGTTATGGCGCGTCACCCGCACCCAGTCTCCGGCGGATAGCTCCGCACGCAAGGGCTGATAGACGGAGATCTTCGTCGCCCGCGCAGGATTGAACGTCGTTCGAACCTTGGTGGCGACGTGCTCGACCTCCAGTTCGTTCCGCTTGCCGGCAACGGTCCCGATAACCCGATACATTTGGCCCTCCTGCAGGTTTCCCGTCTTGTACGTTCGTTCGGGCTGGATGATGTCGTCGCAAACGTAATACTTCGCCACCCGCCGCTCGGCCTGCGTCGTGTCCCGGCGGGTGAGCAGGTCGAACTCGAAACCGCGGCCGGCCAGCCCGAGTTTTTGGTGGGCAGCTTCGTTCAGCGCGTTCCGGGAATCATTGGTGCCGGTGATAATCAGCGTTTCTCGGCGCTCATCGGCGGTCAGCGCCGCGTACTCCGTGGCGATCTTGTCGTAGCGCGACGCATCGTCTTTGATGGCGTGCACCGCCTGGAGCTTGGCATTCAGGACGTCCAAGGCTTCAACAGCCTTCCCATGGGCGGCAAGCTCCACTGCTTCTTTCAGCTCGACCTTTTTTTGGCGGATGATGTCGCCCATCACGGCGGTGGCCATCCCGGCATTCTGCAATTGATGGAAGGGGCGCCCGGCCTCGATCGCCTTGGTTTGGCCCGTGTCGCCCAGCATGACGATGCGGGCGCCATCGGCCTCGGCCATCTGCATCAGCCGTTCCATGATCCGCGCCGGCACGACCCCCGCTTCATCAATCACCAGGACAGTATTCGGATCCAATTTGAAGCGGTCGCGCTGGCGTGCCTCAAGCACCGACGCGAGGGTGCGCGCTTCCATACCCAGCTCGCGCAGCGCTTGGATCTGTTTGCCGTAGGACGCAACGGCCTTGACGGTAAATCCCGCGGCTTCAGCCGCCTCCTTTACCTGGGCGAGCATGTGAGACTTGCCGGTTCCAGCCAGGCCTTGGACGCCGACAAAGCGGTCCGCTGTGCCCAGAATCAGTTCAGCGGCAGCCAATTGGCCAGGCTTCAGGCCGCGTTCCGCCAGTGCGGCCTTGGCTGCCTCAGCCTGCAGAATGGGCCTGACGCGGCCGCGTCCTTCTCGTTCGATCTGCAGAATGCGCTTTTCCCGTTCCCGCGCCTTCTGTGTGGTGTACTTGGCGCCGTTCGGCACAAGCTCGCCGGTGGCGATGGAGCGCCGCACCTTGGCCTCGGCCTGCTTCTTGGTCAGCCCGTCCTTCACCAGCTGGTTGACCCAGGCTGCCCGGGTCAACGCGGCACCATCGTGGCTTCGAGCCATGCGGTACTCCAGCGTCCCCAACACGAGGTGACCCTTGTCCAGCGAGCGCTTGACAGCCGACTTCACGTCGGCCAGTCGAATACCGGTGCCGGTCGCGCGCCCCAGTGCAGTTTTCAGCAGATCCCGGCCCTTGACCACCGATTCCCGCTCGGTATGGTGCTTGATCGCCCAGTGCAGCGCATTGTCAGCGATGAGCGCGGCAGCTTCGGCGGACAACTCCCTGGACTTCTTCGGCTCACCCTTGCCCGCCTCGAAATCAATGCCAATCTCCGTGGCTTGTCGGCTCCAGTCCGCCTGCAGCTCCTCTCGCGTGATCTCGGGAGCCTTGTCATTGCGCGTCTTGAGCGCAATCGTCTGTTTAAGTTTTGGGCTCGCCGTGACGCGACTTTCGCCGAGGGCGGCCAGCTCGGCGTTGATGTCCTGGGACCGCTTCGAGTACGCTTCAATCTGCTCACGGGAGATGTGGGCAAGCTCAAAGTTCTTGCCTTCATATCGAATGGCGTGCCCGGCCCGCTCCAGTTCAGTGGCCAGCTCGGCCGAGTAGATGGACTGCACGAGCGACACCAGGCGATAGACATCATCATTGGACATGGCGGTCCAGGAGCCGTCCGCACGTTGGGTAATGTTCAGGACCAGGGCGTGCGTGTGAAGCTGGGGGTCGGAGTATGCTCCGTGCGTCGGCCGCGCGGTTTCATGGCGGAACTTGGCGATGGCGGCATTTCCGGTCCGCTCCATCGTGGTCACGCCTTTCTCCGTCTGGCGGGCGCGCACCAACTCCTTCTCCAAGAATTCGAGCGCCTTGCTCACCGCTCGATCATGTGCCTCGATGACGGAGCCGTCCTTGCCGACGAGAGCCTGAATGCTCACGCTCTTGGGCGGGGAGAATGTCATGTCGAGCGCGGCCCGAGCCTTGGCATCATGACGAACGGATCGGGAAAGGCGCACGCCCGGCCCGAACTCGCCGCGCAAAGCCCGTTGCAGGTCGGCCGGATCTACAACGCCGCTCAACCCCAACGCCTGGGCGGCCTTGCCTTGCCACTGGGCAGCCGCGCCGTCACGGCTGTAGTAGTCGTCCTTCTGGTCGGCATAGTAGTGCGACGCCTTGGTGGCGGCGCTGCGGTGAATGGTCTTGAGAGAGATCATTTCGCTTCCAAATCAGAAGGCCGCCAGGTGGCTGGCGGCCAGTGCGACAACATTAGGCGGCGATCGTGGGATCTTCAGGCAGTTCTACCTGCCACCAAGCTCGAGCTTCGCTGGGTGCTGGATGCGCAGCTCCGTGAGCGCCCGCACGCTTGGCCTCAATGAAGGGGGCATGCCGAATGGCGAAGTTGACGGGCTCAAGCTTGAACTTTGCGATCGGCCGGTCACCCGCGAAAGCGATCCAGCCCCAGAGATCAGGCAAGGATTGAATTTGTGCGGCTGTCACGACGGGTTCGGTCTTGCGCTCCATGCGTTCGCTTGTGCTGCGTGCGCTTCCCGGGTTGCGACTATCCGTATACTCAGGCCGCGCGACTTCGTGCTCGCCAAGAGCCTTGGACATTTCCTGCGCCGTTTCGGGGTCGGTCTTGGAGCCACCGAGCACGACCAGCGAACGGAAGCTGGCCCGCAGCGTTTGCGACATCTTCTCGCCAAAGATGTCGTCAAGCTGCGAAACCGACTGCAGCCCAGCCACAGCCCGGCCTCCGTTTTTTCGCCCCTTGGTGAGGAAGTCCTCGAGACTGGCCATCTTCTCCATCGAGCCGAGCTCGTCGATAACGAGCCACCAGCGGCGGGCTTGGTCTTCAGGCAGCGAAAGGAGGGCGGAGCAGAACACGTCGACGAACGACGAGATGAGCGGCTTCATTGCCTCCTTCATGTCCTCGCGCCAGGTGATGAACAGACTTCCCGTGCCGGTCTCCATCCAGTCTCGGATGCTGAACTTGCCTGCTGGCATGGAGCAGTGTTCCGCCAGATACTTCGACAGCACGAAGCGGGCGCTGGTGAGCGCTTTGTTGGCCTCGGACGAGCCAGCGAACAACGATTCCGCAAGCGTGCCTGCCAGAAAGGCGCGTAAATCCTTGTCCGAGGCGATGGTTGTCCAACGGAACAATTCATCAATGGACGGCGTGCCCAACTCGTAGAGCTTGCGTGCGGTTTCACGCAGTAGCAGCCTAGCGTAGCCGTTCCATTCTTCCGCCTGGGCATCCTTGCCCAACGGCACAACATTCAGTGCCAGGCGCTTCCAGTCATAGTCAGCACGAACCTCGTTGAAGAACGACCAACCTTGGGTGCGCTGGTCATACGGATTGAGCAGGACGTCGCTGGGGCGGCCAAATTTGCTGTAGAGGTCTCCGTTGGGATCGACGGCGACGATGCGATCACCGCGAACCAGTGCGGAAAAAACCAAGTTTCTCAAAAGGACTGATTTGCCGCTGCCGGTTGCGCCGTTCAGCAGAATATGGAGGTTCTCGACGCGTGTGGGCATCGGCACGCCTGCCACATTGATCTGTTGAACTCCCCGTTCATGGCACAGCTTGCGCAGTTTCTTGATCGGGACCACCTTGGTGCCGCGTATGTGGATCTTGTATCCCGCTCCGTCGAATCCCTTCTTTTTCGAATGGCGCTTCAGAGCGATGGCCAGGCTCACTGCCAAGACCAGCCCAACGACAGGCGCAGTAATCAGCAGGATATGGGACGAGGTGGCAATGATCCAGTTGGACAGAACCAGCCATGTGATTTGATTGAAGGGTACGCCCGACATCACCTTGGCGGTCAGCAGCCAGAAGGTCAAGGGCAGAAAGAGGATGGCGAAGCGAATGATTCGCCGTCGGGTGTACGGTGCCATGGTTTTCCTTGAGGACGGGCCACGAGGTGGCATGTGATGCCGGCGGTCTCTTCGGAGCCTCGCCGGCCGGAACATTGGTCAGGAATGGTTGAAAAGCATGATCAGCGTCGTGCAGAGCGCGGTTCCGAAGAACGCGCTTGCCATGCAGAGCAAGCCCATGCGCCAAGCGACGGCCGGCACTGCGGACGCGGCGGCGCGGCTGGTCACGCGCAGTTCGCTGGTGAGATGCGCAATCGTTCGGCCAGCCTCCAACATCGAGCGGGTGGACTGGTCCGCCGCCTGGCTGGCGGCTTCCTGTCCCGCCCGACGGATGACGGCCGGTAGCGATTGCAGCGATTGCTGCATCTCCTCCTGGCGCTGCGTCAGCAACTCCATGCGCCCGACAAGCTGGTGGCTCTCCCGGAGGATTTCTTGGTAGAGCAGCTCCACCTTGCTGCGTGCGGGCACGGCAGGAGGCGGCCCGCCAATTTGCGTATCGGACATGGCGGCCTCCTACGCGAGGAGCGCATTGAAGGCTCGGTCGAGCTGGCGATCGACGGGCCGAGCGAGCGACTGCAGGGCGTGCATGTCGCTCAGGTGCGAGATCAGCTTGACGTCGTCGCGGGCCGCTTCCCGCAGAGCCTGCCGGTAGTCCTTCTGGTCGGACAGAATTTCCTTGATGGTCGTGCGTTTGTTGCCCAGGAGGTCGAAGACTTCGTTCTCGAAGATGGCGGCCTCCGGGTTGGCTACGAAGCCGCCGGCCTTCCTGGCGTAACCGAATATCGCGGCGAATTCCTCCTTCACATCGGCGTCAACGCGATTGAAGAGCACGCGCACGCGCTCCGCAGGAACACCGATTTCGGCCAAAGCCTGGATCGTCTTGATGGTTTCGCGCTGGGCTTTGCCCAGCGGGATCACCGGCAGCACGTAGTAGTCGATCTCCAGGTGTGCCTGATCGTACTTCACCAGTTCAGTCAGGAAGTCTTCGATGTTGGAAGCACCCACGTCGACGATGGCGGCCTCGGCCATCAGCAGCTTGCGAAACAGGCGGCCGAAATGGCCACCGCGAATCTGTTCGACGTCCAGGCCGAGATCAGCCGCGCTTTCGTTGGTGGATTCCACCGCGATGATTTCCGCGTCCTGGATACGCGGGGCGAGCACGTGGCTCGTGACTGTGGTCTTGCCGACGGTGCCGGAGTAGTTGAGGACGGCGATTTTCAGCGGGGTCTGGGTGGCCAGAATGGCTTCGTTCATGGGGGCTTACTCCTATTTCTGCCGGCCGATCTCGGCCAGCTCGTTGAGGTCAATGTCGTTGGAAGTGCGAAGGCGGACGAGGTCAGCCTTGCTCATGAGGCCGCCGCCGGTAGTGGCAGCCGTGGGTGTCGGCAGCGCAGGGACGGGTGGCGATGGGGCGGAAATGGCAGGCGAAGGCATGCACGCGGGTTCCGCCGCCTGCCGTTTGCGCCAGCGATAGAGCGCCTTTCGCAAGGCGCCTCTTGTCATCGGGACGCCGGCGTTCGCCAACGTGGAAACGATCGCGGCGTGTGACACGCCGACGCTGACAAGGTGGTCAATCACCGGTAACAGGGCCCGGATTCTGGCGTGCTGCTCAGCATGCTCAAGCGCGTTCAGCTGCCGAACGATGTCCACGTGCACGCCGTCAGGAGGAGTGCTTCTTTTCTGCATGGTGAAATGCCCGGGGCACCGGGCTGGATACGGGGTTGACAGGAGGGGGAGCCGCGCCCGCTTGCGGGCGTGGGGGAACCGTTGCGGTTCCCCCGGGGGGTCGGAAGCGCGGCCGCCGACAGGCGGCCGGCCAGGGGGGCAGCATGCCCCCGCGCTTGGGGGCCATGCATCCCCATCCCGCCGGCCGGTGTTGCCGCCGGGATGGGGACTCGCCTTCTTGGGATTGCCACGCACAACGTCGTGCCTGGCCGAATCGCAGGGGCCTTGGCAGGCCGCCCTGGGGGCTACGGGAAAAGGCGGTTGCGGGCAGGGCGCGGCGAGGCCATCGGCTCGCCAGCGCCCAGGGGGGCTACCTTTCCCCCGCCCGGCGGCGCGCAGCGCCGGCGGGGAGGGGGACTGAACCTATGGGTTTCAGGCCGACGCCGCAGGCGGCGGGGCGAAGGGAGCGAAGCGACCGGAGGGTAGGCGGATCGGCGCTCAATTTGCGGCCGGCGCCTCGCGCGCGACTCTCTCTCAAACCTATAAAACCTATAAATACCTATTGAGTACCGTTTTTGGGACTAGCATCAGGCCGTTTTTGGGCCTGGCCGCTGCCAAAATTGGGCCGGGCGAAAGACCTTTTTGGGCCTGGCCCGAATTTGGGACTAGTTCCAAAATTGGTCCATGCTGTGGATAACGTTCAGTGCGGCGGTGGCATGCCGGCAGCTTGGAATACGCGCTGCTTGAACCAGGCTTCCGGCTCGTTCGGGCGAATGCTCAGTCCGAGGCTCTTGCCTTTGGCGACAATGCCGCCCCAGGTGGCATGCCACGGAGTGCGCGAAGCCTTGGGCTCCCATTCCCGGAAGACCCAAAGCCGCCACGACTCGAACCAGTCCGACGACATGCCAGCGTCACCAGGGCGTGAACGCATGTACGCCGCGAAGGTGGCCGCCATGGCGTCGATCTTCTCCGGATTCCAGTGCGGCCGTTCGCGCGCTGCCCAAACGCGCCAGCGCTCTGGCAGTGTCCATCCCGCGGGCAGCCGCGTGGGTGCGGCACCGGCGGCGGCTGCGTGCTGGCCATGCCGGAGCCGGCCAGGTCGTTCTGCAGCCGTAGGTTCATGATCTGTCTTGACAAGCGCCTGCCGCACGCCTGTGGCCACCGCGGCGCATCCTATCTCGTGCACCTCTTCGGCCGCCGCGCTCGCTATCTCCGCAGGCGTGACCGCCTCGGATACTCGGCGGTCGTGGTCAGGCTCTCCATCGGGTTCATTGCTTGGCCCGGCTCCGCCATCGTCTGGTTCGGTCTGCGTTGACGCACTGACATTGCCTGCGTTTACACCGAATGCAGGGGGCAGGCCCACGAGCGGCACGGCGTTGGGACACAATCGATAGACGATGCAGCTGCGGTTCTCGCCCGTACGGTGTCCGGTATCCTGAATGGCGCCCAGCTTGCGCAACCGGCCCAGCGCTTCGATAACCGTTTTGCGATTCAGGTGGGTGACCTTGCTCAGGTACTCGATCGAGGCAAACACGGTCCATTCCTCTGCGTCGTAGCGCACCAACATGGCGAGGTTCAGCAGGATGAGCTTGGACGATGATTTTTCGACGTTGGCCAACCTGGCCCATTTTGTTGCTTCAATGCTCATGGCCGCCCCTTGTGCTGCAGCAGATTCTTACCGGGTAAAGGATTTGTCCAGCTCGGGCCGCTCACGCGCCATCCTCCTGCACCGTTTCAGCGATCGAGGCGCGCGGCCGCAGCGGCAGGCCGTGTCTTTCGTAGAACTCGCGGCGAGCCAGGAGCCAGGCCTTGTACGGCCAGGCGCGGCGCTCGCCCCAGGGATAGGCGTCGCGGATCGCGAGATGAATTTGCTCGAGCGTTTGGCCTTCGGCTTGGCCACGTTCGTACACTTGCTGCATGATTCTGTACGCCATGCGGGTGCGCGCTTCCTGCGCGCCGCGTTGGCGGTTCGCGTGGGTCATGGAAGTCTCCGGGGAATGCGGGACGACGCGGATGCGTCGAGGGCAGGGACAATCAAAGGCCGGCGCTGGCGCCGGGGTTGAAATAGACTTCGACGAGCTTGTAGTCAGCGAAGTAGAGCGCGATGTCCAAGGTCGAATGCAAGTAGCGCAGGATCGTGTCGAGATCCATGGCATTACCGGCTATGGATTGCTTAACCAACAGCGCTACACGGCTGTACGTATCGGCGGCGCTATTGGCATGGGTCGTGGTTACCGATCCAGGGTGGCCCGTATTGAGCGCGTTCAGGTAGTCCCAGGCTTCTGGACCGCGCAGCTCGGACAGGAAGATGCGATCTGGCGAACTGCGCATTGCGGCTGCAATGCAGTCGGTGGCCGACATGCGCCCCGCGCCAGTGCCGTAGATCATGTGAACGCGATTCGGATGGTTAGGCAGGAACAGTTCGTGCACGTCCTCGATCGTCAGAATCCGTTCCGTGACCGGCACGCATTCGATCAGGCTACGCGCGAAGGTGGTCTTCCCCGATCCGGTCTTGCCGGCCACGATAATGTTTTTGCAGCTCTTGACGGCAAGTTCCAGAAACTCGCGCATGCGCCGTTGCTGCTTGAGCTCGAGCAGCTTCCGATCTTGAGGGGTCACCGCCGCCGCTGCGTGATCGCCGCCGCCGCTGACGTCCACCCACTTCTCGAACGCGCCTTCGGCCTGCAGCTCGTCGAGCGTCTTGACCAGGCTGCTGTGCTTGCGAATGTTGATGGACAACGTGCCATCAATGACGGCTGGAGGCCTGGCAACTTGGCCCCGTTCCCCATCCGGCAGCACCAGGGACATGATGGGGGTAAAGTTCACGTTGTTGTAGCTGGCCATGGCGGACACGAGGGCGTCCAAGTATCCGAACGTGAGGGCCGCGTCTTCGTGCTCGTGCCAGCGGCCGTTCTGCCGGGTCAGAATGAGGCCGGGGCGCGGAATCGTGATCTCGCGCACCGCATCGTCCGCCATGTAGTGGGCGACCGGGCGCAGCAGCTGGCGCAATGCAATGTCGTTGGCCACCGCCACAGCGGGCGGAGCGCTATGGGAGTCTTTCATAGTGATCAGAATAGAAGGTGCTGGCCGGGACGCGGCAGGCCAGCGAGGTGGTCAAAAGGTGTTTGGCGACCTACCGCGACACAGGGCGCAGGGCGTAGACCGAGCTGAAGTCCAGATCCCGGGCCACGTAGATACCGATGCGCCCGCCCTGGTTGCGATACAGCGTCGGCGGGATGTTGATCGAGTTGTCCAGCACTGTGCTGACGGCGTCCCGCGCGGCGTCGCCCGTCGAATCAAATCGAATCGACCCGCTGCTGTTGTCGCCACGAGAGGAAGCCCAGGCGCCGAAGTCGCTGATTAGACTGACCAAAATCGCGCCGCCGAAGCGTTCGGCGAAGTGCGTGTCGATGTGGCCATCCAGGCCGGCTTCACCCAGCGCGCCAGTGCCCGGCGAATCCAGGTGGATCACCACGCCCTTGGGCGTCTCCAGCCGGGACCAGACCACGCCAATGCGAGGCTGCCCTTGCGACAGCACACCCTGTTGGTAGCCTATGAACTTCGTTCCTTCGTCGATCAGGACGACACGGCCGCTGGTTGAGCGAACGTCGTGCGGCGCGTAGCAGGTGATCATGCCCGCCTGGGCGCTGACGAACCTGGTGTCCTGGACGCAGTCGATCATTGTTCCCTGCGTAATGAGCAGGTCGCGGTTGCCGAGCGTGCCGGCTCGAGCGGCGGTCAGCTTCATGGGCTTGAGCCGGTCGGACATGGGGCCGCTGTCCGGTTCGCGTGTGGCTGCCTGGGTCGGAGCCTGCTGTCGGCGTTCACCCTGGCCGTCCTTCCCGGCTTGCAGACCGCTCGTCAGGCGGCGCTTGACGACGGGATCCTCGACCACGGACTGCACCAGGCTGCCCAGGTTGCCGGTCGCCGGCGGCGGAGCAGTCAGGTCAGGGAGAGAGGCTCGATTCGGCTCAGGTGGAGGCGGCGGTGGCGGCGCAGGCTTGTCCTCGGGCAGCTTGAGCTTGGGCAGGATGTTCTCTATCTTGGCTTGCGCCACAGCATCCAGTTGGGTGCTGCCATCCGGACTGGCAATCATGGCACGCCATATCGCGGTGCCCGCCAGTAATATGCCACCGAGCACTACCAATGAGAAGAACGCCTTGGCACCAGCTGCCGTCGGACGAGCGGCTCCTTGCAGGTCTGGTGCGCCACGCCCCTCGATATGCGCCTGTTGTCGTTCAATTTCGGCGACCGCGTCGATGCTTTTACGCGCGGCGCGCCGGCGTCTGAAGAATCTCATGGTTTCGGCTCCTCCAGCAGCACGCGCTCCACTGCCGGCGATACCGTTCCCGTCGACAGCGAGCGGGCAGAGAGCGTGCCCTCGTTGTGAACCGCCACGACCTGGTCGCCCAATCGAAGATGCCAGCGCTTGGCGACGCGATGCAACACGATCGTCCGATTGCCTTCCATGTGGCGATTGGCGATGACTTCGTTGCCGTCGGCGTCCACGAAGTAGACCGTCGGAAGATCCTGACCCGGTGCGAAACGCAGCCAAGTCTGGGCACCATCGTCCCAAGCCGCCTCGGGTCCAATGCCAGTGTCGCCGCTCATGGTGTATCCCTGCCAGTTGATGGCCAAGTCAGCCGCGGCCAACTCCCGTTGCACATGCTCCCGCTCTTGTTGCTGCACCGTCTTGGCGTGCTCGGCGTCCGGATAGCGCAGCACGAGCCGGAACACTTCTCGCCCTTTGCGCTCCTTGGCGTACTTGAGCAGAAAGGAGTAGGTGCGCTTCGTGGTGATGTACAGCAGGTTGGTGTCGGCCTGTTCCACGATGGGCTTGAGCAAGAGGTGCTTGCCGATTTGCTGGAAATCGTAGGCGGCCGAGTCGCCGAAACCATGCGTCACATACTCTTCGTCGTCATTGAGCTGAATTTGGGTGGCTACCCCCAAGGTGGTGTCCACCTGGATCACGTCTGCCGGGTCGTAGTCGGTCCAGCGGATGCGCGGATCCTTCGGCGAGGCCTGCGGCCGGTCCAGCGCCCATGCGGTTGAGGCGGCGCCGCAGAGCGCGGCCGCAAGCACCGCTGCGGCCAACGCTTTCAGGCGAGTGTTCATCGGCTGTATTCCATTCCGTGGTTGTGCTCGTGGGTGCGGCTGTGCGCATGCTCCAGGCCGACTCCCATCTCTTTGTCGCGCGCGGGATCGCGGACCAGGCCCACGCCGCCCACGGCCTTGAAGGGATAGCTGATCGAGAGCGATTCTTCTTGACCCGTCAGCTCGAACGACCGATTCAACGAGTTTCGCGCGTGCACGATAAAGTCGCCCGTGTCGCGGTCCAGCTGGATGAGGCAGTTGGGCGTGGTGCCCACCACGGGGCCACGGTATTCGCGGCCGTCCTCGGGCTGGCGAATCTGGCGATCCCGCTCGCCGTACATTTCGATCGGCCGGCGCGCTTCCCGAATGCGCTCCTCGAAGTGTTTCGCGATCCGGTTGGCCGCCGCCACGATGCTGGGCAGCCGAAAGTCTGCGTCCTTGCGCATGTGGTCCTTGACCAGGCGATCGGCACCGTAAAGATCGACCTTCGCGTAGCGTTCGAGATCGCGGTACAGGGCAGCTTGCTCTGCAGGCGTGAGGCGGTGAGCGTTCTCCAGGCGACGGGCCAGTTCGTTGATCTGCTCTTTATTCATGGCGATTACCTCAGTGTTTCGACGTCGGTGGTGTAGGTGATGACCTGGAAGCCCAGGGGATTCTCGCGGCGTACGCTCTCTGTCATCGGGGCGTTGACATATCGATAGGCGAGCGTGGCCACCAATTGCTCCGGCGCTGGCGACACGTCGGAGCCTTCCAGTTTTCGAGTGAAGCGCACGGTGGCGCTGCGATTGGGGCCGAGTGTGATGCTGCGAACACTCACGATGATGCGTGTGTGCTTCCCGTAGCGTTTGTCCAGTGCCTCTTGGCCCGTCTTCGGGTTGTCCTGGAACTTGGCGAAGTAGGCGCGCTGCACGTCGGGCGCGCTGAACAGGCCACAGCGGTCGTAGGCGTTCTGGATGGTGTTCCAGTCGTAGCTTTCGCATGCCAGGACGTACTGCTGAATGAAATACCTGTCCATTCGCTCGCCGTAGTCCTCCTTGCCGTTGCCCAGCTGCGTGACGTGCTCGATTTCGCCTGTGGCATCGTTGACGCGTACGACATAGGGCAGTGGGGGTTTCTGGAAAGGGAAGATGGAGGCGAGCGCTCCGGCGGAAAGGATGGCAATGACGAAAGAGCCTACCGCGACGCGCCAAGCAGCGCGCCTCGACGTGAGCAGCTCGGTCAGCAGATCCCGTTCGAGTCCTCGGGTGCGCTCCAATTCCTGCTGGAGCGAAAGCTTCGGGTCATCGGCGGCCATGGCAACCTCCCAGCCAACTGAAAAGCGGGGCGGGCGGACGTACGAACCGTACGGACGAAATAGGGCGAGCCGCGTCAAGCGCGGCCACGTAGGCGTGCTTCATCGATTCTCCGTAGAGAAGAAAAAGGGGGGTTAGATCAGGGGAGCCCGGCTAGCACCGAGCGGAAATAGAAAGGCACAGCGAATGCTGTGCCCTGAAGAGAAGTTCCAACAATACACATCCGGCGAGCGATCAATGAACGCTGGCCGGACGATGGATCACCACGGGAGTGGGGCGGGCGGACGTACGAACCGTACGGACGAAATAGGGCGAGCCGCGCCAAGCGCGGCCACGTAGGCGTGCTTCATCGATTCTCCGTAGAGAAGAAAAAGGGGGGTTAGATCAGGGGAGCCCGGCTAGCACCGAGCGGAAATAGAAAGGCACAGCGAATGCTGTGCCTTGGGGAACTGCCTGGAGATAGGAACTGAGCGAAGACCTAAGAGTGATCCACTGGACGCCCACTGCCATGAGCGACCGGGTAGCGCTACCAGCTTTCGTTACGTTCTCTCCAGTCTCTCCAGTTCCGTTCTCTCCATTCCTTTTGCCAAATGTCTTCTTCGTGTTGACGACGACGCTCCTCCTCGTATTCAGCATCCGTGAGCGGCGGGGGCAGTAAGAGTTTGCTCGGCCATTTGAAAAACATGTACCACAGCGGCCGGATGAGCCACGTCCAGGTTGCTCGGGCGAGGCTCACCCACTGCCAGGCGGTTACAGGCTGCTCGGCGGACACGCCATGAAGCGTGGAGCTAGTCGCGACATGCTCACCCACGAGGGGCTGTTGCGAGAGGGGCTTGCCCAGAGGAGTAAGTGGAGCCATTAGAGAACCTCATCAATTCATCGGTTCAGCAATCAGAAGGCGTAACCGCACAAATGGTAAGTGTATGTTACCCCAACTTGCCTAAAAAGGGCACGGATATTACCCCCCCTCGGCCTCCGGCCACTGACCTGGCCACTTCAGACACTTGTCCCAACATAAACTTGGAGCAGATCGAGAAGAATATCAGCGCGGTCAGCATCGAGAAAACATTGATCTGGTCCGCTTTCGTGAGATCAAGTAGTCCCTTCTGAAGCATTCCGAACATGCCCATGATGAACATGAATACGACCATGAACAGCCCAGCGTAGATTGCATAGAACATGGCCTGGCTCAGCCACGCTTTGAAGAAGTCTCGCGTCGGCTCGAACAGCAGGGCCAGGATGCATAATGGCCCGAGCACCACGACTATGCCCATGCCCACCTTTACGGTGATCAGCACAATCATCCCAACGGCGCTCATAAATGCCGAAATGATGGATATGAGCAAAGCAATAATGAAGAACCCGAAGGCACGAGCGAGATTGCCGACCCCGGTAGGAGCGCGATCTTGAATCCGGGTTCCAATTTCGGCACCTTTATTGGCCGCCTCGTCCATCATCTCCGAAGGTGTTTTCTGAGAGTCGGTGAAGAGTTTGGCGACCGAGGTGGGCAGATCCAGCATGACGCCAGCGATCTGTTGTTGATACAGTCCGCCAGCACCCGCAATTCCCACGATGATGCCGATGTTGAGAACACGGCGCGCGGCCGCCAATACTGGCGTCTGGATGGCCCCCGTCATGATGAGCCAACCGTACCAGATGAGCGCGATGGACAGGCAGACCGCAACAAATGGCATGAGCTTTTCGGACATCGAGGCCACCATTGGCGTGACGACACCGGTCAGCATGGTGGTTACCGATTCGTCAACCCAATTGGCAATGCCCCCCAAGCTTGTGAGGGTGACGGAAGACCATTCCATTAGCGTACTCCCGGCAGCGGCGCGCGGATCGCGTCGATGCTAAAAGAACTCGCAGCGATTTTTTCGGCCTGAGCCTCCAGCAGAGCCTTTTCCGCTTCGAGCTGACGCTGCAACATGTCTGCGCGGGTTTGGTCCACCTGCACATTCGCCTGTTCAACCATCAGGCGGGCCTGCAGGTCGGCGATGGCCTTCGGATCCTGCGTCATGTTGATCTGCGCCTGCAGCTGGCTGATTTGTTGCATGCGGGCCGTCATGCCCTTCTGGATCTGTTCGCTCAGGGCCTGGCTGCGCAGCGCCAGCTGCTCGGCACGATTGTCGAGATTCTTGCGGTCGGTCTCGTAGTTGCCCGTGAGACGCTCCTCTCGCTCGATGCGCCGCAGGATAGCTTCGAAATCTCCGCTCTCGGCTTGGCGCAGGATCACCCGGGCATCGACTGGAAGCGCGGAGCGGATGGCCGGGTTGTTCAGAATATCGCCCAGG
>Ga0164243_10008788_pt1 | contig 14844 bp, 12 predicted proteins | sample OricompcompostOP_FD_108781 | JGI IMG/M metagenome (GOLD analysis project Ga0164243, IMG submission 108781) | Organic Plus compost microbial communities from Emeryville, California, USA - Original compost - Organic plus compost (OP) | ecosystem: Engineered > Solid waste > Mixed feedstock >... | reverse complement strand
GTCGCTGCGCCCGTGGCGACTGATCGAACTGCGCGGCGACGACCGCGAACGCCTGGGCGCCGCCATCGCCAGGGCGCAGGGCGATTCGTCGCCGTCATCGAAGCCGCTGCGCGCACCGTTGCTGATCGCGGTCGTCGCCAGCTACCGCAAGAGCGAGAAGGTGCCGAGATGGGAGCAGGAGGCCGTCGCCGCGGGTGTCGCCCACACGCTCAGCCTGTTGCTCGACGAGGCGGGCTGGGGAGTCATCTGGCGCACGGGCCATTACACCCGTTCCAAGGCCGTCGCCAAGGCACACGGCCTGGCGAAGAACGAGGAGCTGCTCGGCTGGCTCTACGTGGGGGGCAAACCCGCCGGCAAGAGCGCAGGACGCCGCAAGCCGGTCGAGGCACGCAAGCTCGTCACCCGCATGCCGAAGAAGACGGCGAAGGCGAAGAAGGCCGAACCCGCCGCCCCGTAGCGCCCACGGCGCCGCCTGAGCCGTCAGCGACGCCGACGACGACGAGGCATCGCCACGATCACGGACGCCACGGCCAGACCGGCCATCGCCACGATCTGCCACAGCGCTGGTCCCGCCGCGGCGGGCCAGACGAGATCGATGACGACGGATGCCGCGAGCTGCCCGAGCACCGATCCGAGTCCCATCAGCAGCACGCCCGTGTGTGCCACGATGAACGCTCCGAGAAGGATGTAGGCGAAGCCGAGGAAGCCGCCGAGGTACAGCCACGGTTCGGCGGGAGGGGCCGCCGGCGCGCCCTGCGAGAGGACGCTGATCGCGGCGGCGAGCGCCAGCGCGATGGTGCCGGCGATGAAGCTCATGAGCGTGGCCGTGAGGGGCGACTGCACCCGCTGCGCGAGCCGACCGTTGGTGGCCGCCTGCCAGGCGATTCCGACGCCTGTCGCGAACGGGAGCACGAGCATCCACAGCGGTGCGGTGGCGAGCACGTCGCCGCCGAGAGAGATCCCGACCGCGGCGAGCGCGAGCGCTCCGCCGACCACCCGGCCGGTCGTCACCGCGACGACACCCGCCGGGCCGAAGCCGATGCGGTCGAGCACGAGGCCGTGCAGCGTCTGGCCCGCGACCACGCCGACCGTGAAGAGGGACACGCCGAGCACACCGGCGGTGAGGCCCTGCGTCGATACCGTGAGGGCGCCGCAGGCGCCGCCGAGCAGCATCCACGGCGGGATGCTGCGCGTGCGCACGCCGGCCCAGAGCCTCCCCACGCCACGGCGCGCCGACGGAAGGCACACGATGACGGCGACGAGGGCGATCAGCCCGACCGCGAACGAGATGAGCCCCGCGACGATGCCGTTGTCGACGGCGACGCCGAGCACGCCGTTGACACGAGCCTGCACGGCCGTCATGACTCCGATCGCGACGGCCCCGCCGAGAGCCACCGGAACCGGGAGTCTGCGGGCTTCTGTCACCCGTCGACCCTACCCGAGCCGATGTCGGAAGCCGGGACTACGCTGGCCGCATGTGCGCGAGCTACGGACTCGATCCGCGAGTCACCGAGAACGAGCTGATCGACGGCATCGACGAGTCGGTGCTCGAGGGCCTGCACGCGTGGGCCGAGCGGAACGCGGGTGAGACCCTGCGTCCGACCGGACGCAACCTCCGCAACCTCAATCCGGTGCTGGTCGACGATGAGGGCGCTACGGCCCTCGAGCCGGCCTGGTGGGGCTTCCTCGTCGACGGCGCGCCCGCACGGTTCCCCTCGATCAACACGAGGTCCGAGCGCCTGCAGCAGCGACCGGGCAGCATGCGCTCTCGCGCGCTGGTCCCCGCCACCGGGTGGTACGAGTTGCGGAAGCCCGATCGCGTCTGGCACGAGTTCGGACTCGATTCCGGCGCGCTGTTCGGCATGGCGGCGGTCACGCAGCGCGGGCGCACGGCCGAGGGCGAGTGGTTCACGTGCTATTCGATCGTCATGCGCCCCGCGCCAGAACACCTCGCGGCGATCCACGATCGTATGCCGGTGCTGATTCCCACGGCGTTCGCACGCGAATGGCTGAGCGCACAGGGCGACCGCGAGCTCATCGACGAGGCCCTGCTGGCGGCGGCATCGCTCGACGAGCGGGTCATCGCGGTACCGCGCTCCGATGACAAGGGTACAGAGCGGCTGTTCTGATCGCTCGCGGTGGGTCGCTGCGGGTGGACGGGAGAGAGTCCACCCGCAGCGGGTCTGGATGGCCGCGCTCAGCCGTGCTCGGTGCGGCGCCGGCGTAGCAGGAGCAGCGCGCCCGCGCCGAGCAGCGCCACGATCATCGCGATCACGCCGGTGCCGATCGCCGCACCACCCGTCGAGGCGAGCCCACTCGGGTGCTCGCCGTTCGGCGTCTGCGGCTGGGTCGGCGTCTGCGGCTGACCGGGTCCCTGGGGCTCCTCGGGCGTGACGGCCCAGTATCCGTCTTCGTCTCCGATCGAGCTGCCGAGAACCTCGCCATCAGTGTTGATCGGCTGAGCCACGACAGACGCGATGTCGTTGTGTAGCTCGTCGAAGCCCATCTCGAGCGTCCCGATGCACGAGAACGAGTCGCCCGGCTCGAACGGCCCCTCCCAGGTCGTGCCATCGGAGGGCCCGCCCAGCGGTGAGAAGTCGCACGTCACGTCGGTGAGCTCCGGGCCCTGCAGGGTGAGATCGGCGACAGTGACGTCTGTCAACCGGGAGGTGCCGGTGTTCGTGACGATCATGCCGACCGGCTGCGGACCCGTCGTGCCGTCCGCGACCTCATACTGCACCGCCGCCTCCTCGGTGTCGGCGTCCACGTCCGCGGTCCAGTCACCAGGGGTCGCCCCTCCGTACTCACCGTCGACGGCGTCGGGGCCGTCCACGGGATCGGCGGGGGTGTCGGCGCGTCCGTCGTACTTCACGATGTCGATGCCCGGCCTCTCGGCCCAGATGCCGGCATCGATCGAGTGATCCACAGCGCCCGGTGTCGAGGGCGCTGTCACCGGCGCCCTGCCGATCAGCGGGTTCTCGGTCGGGACCGCGTTCGAGTCGTGCTCGCCGTTCGATGCGCCGACCTGCGTGAAGCCGAGATGCTCGGGATTCGGCGCGCCCGGGAGCGTCGCCGCATCGACACCGGTGAGGTCGAACTCCACCACGTACTCGGCCCCTGGCTCCAGCGGGTATCCGCCCTCGCCCCCGAAGTAGTACTCGCCGTTCTCATCGGTCGTCGTCGTCGCGAGCACGGTCACCCCGTCGGCCGCATAGAGCCGCACGATCGCGCCGGGGATACCCGGCTCGTCTGTCGCGGCATCCTGCACTCCGTTGTGGTCGGCGTCGAACCACACGCGGTTGCCGATCTGGATGGGCGCCTGCTCCGCGAGCATGCTCACCGCGCCGAGGCCGCTGCCCTTGGCGAAGTTGAACGATTCGTTGCCCGCGATGATCAGACCGCGCGCCAGAGGGTCGTTGCCCGGCCCTTCGCCCGTGACGCGGTCGTAGAAGCCGAGGCCACCCGTGTTGAACAGGCCCGTGGGGTCCATCGTCGTGTTCAGCACGTCCTCTTCGCGCGGGTTCACGAGCACGGCGCCCATCGAGTTCTCGAAGTGTCGCCACGTCGTGTCCTCGCCGTAGCGCGTGGAGCCGTGGATGAACTCGCCGGGGAAGAACTCGACGCGTCCCGCCGGCTCCCCGCCCGACGTCACGGTCGTGTTGTTGTTGGCACACGAACCGGTGCCCTCCCACTCGTAGACCCCGTTCGTCAGGCACACCTTGTTGATGTCGCCGCCGGTGATCTTGCCGCCGATCTCCACGCGCGGCGTCGTGTCGACGGGGGCGAACCCGTTGGGCACGAGGGAGTCGGGATTGCGATCGCGGAAGCCGAGGATGAGGGAGCCGTCGTTCTCGAAGGCGATGGTCGTCAGCATGGGAGTCGGGTACAGGGGCAGCCGACGCACGTTGTAGTCCTGCACATCGGCATCCCAGGTGTTGCGCCACGCGTTCCAGTGCGTCGCCACTCCGGGCCCCGAGAGGTTGCCCGCCGGGTCGGCATAGGCCTGCCCGCCCCGGGCGAAGTCCAGGCCATGGGAGAACACGGTCGTGAACGCTCCTCCGTCCAGCCTCAGCACGTAGGCATCGAGATCCGACCGAGACAGCGTCGTCGACGCGTCGCACACCCCGCCGACATACGTCTTGCCGTCACGCACCGAGACCGCGAACGGCCTCCATTCGCCGCCGACGCATCCGGGGTCGGCGATGGGGATCGCGCCGGTCTGCGCCGCCGACGCGGTGTCGAACGAGTACAGCTGGCGGTCGTTGAGGTTCACCGCGAACAGAGTGGCGCCGTCATCCGACAGGGCAAGCCCACCGAGACCCTCACGCCCGTTGGCGAGATAGAACGCGTCGTCGTATCCCGTCGTGGTCTGGTGCACCGCGGTGCCGGCGTTCGGCACGACCGCCCAGAGGGTCGTGTTGCCCGCAGCGCCCGCCGACGTGTCGGTGCGGTAGATGCCGCCGCTGCCGCCGGGGCCGTAGTTCGTGTGGGCCTTGGCGTATGCGGCCGAGAACAGCGAGTCCGTGCGGTAGTTCCACGCCGTGCCGAAGACCGTTCCCGTCTCGCTCTGCTGAGCGACGGTCGTGATGCCGTCCGTGTTCGACGCATTGGACATCGTCGACGGACCGCGGTTGTCCCAGTCCGTGACCATCAGCGAACGCACGGTTCCCGCGGCGGCACGGCTGACCTGCTGCGCGACCGCGACCTTGGGGTTCTCGGGCGCATAGGTCGCCGGGTTCCAGACGCCGACGTGCACGGTCTGAGTGCCGCCCTCGACGAACGTGGTCGTGCTGCGGAACGCGTCTGCCACGGTCGCGGGCGCCGCGGGAGCGGGGCGCAGATGAGAGAGCGCGGGGTCGGTGATCGCCGTGTCGATCCGGAACCGCGAGCCGGCGAAGGCGCCCAGGTCGAAGACCGCACGCCCTGCCGCATCCGTGACGACGGGGCCGACCGTGGTGGTGCCGTCGGTGACGGTCACCTCGACACCCGGCTGGCCCGGATCATACGCGGGGTGATAGACGCCGTCCCCCGAGAAGTCGCGGTTGACCTCGACCGTCAGCGTCCCATCGCCGGGCGCAGCGATCGCCGGTGCAGCGAATCCACCGGCCGACAGGAGCGACGCGACGAGTACCGCGCATCCGGCGATCCCCGTGCGTCGTCGCGCGGACCTGTGCGTGCGTGTGCTCATGTTCTCCCCTTCATGGCGTACGTCGTTTCGGAGCCTAGAGGCCGTGACCGCTGCCGCTGTGGACTCGCACGGATCTGACCTGCTTCTGAGGTCATCCACGGTTGCGATGGTCCTGTCTTCTTTGCGACCCGCCGCGCCATCGCCCGTGACGCCGACTTTCTCGCTTGACCCCCTTTTGAGGTCGATGTCGACCTCCGCGTCACCTTTCGGCCTCCACGAGCACTACCAATATGACGGAACTCCCGCACCCATTCCGCCGACCTGAGGCCCGGACGGGAGATTCCGAGGAACAGGGAGGTCTCTCGATGCGGAACGACCGTATGGACGGGCGCCGCGTGCGCCGCGCTGCCGTGGTCGAGGAATTCGTGCTCCAGCGCAATCGCGCCGCGTGGCTGCTCGCTGAGGAACTGGGTCTCGACGTCGTGCACACGGGCGCGTCGCTGAGGCCGTTCATGGCCTGGCTCCAGCGCACCGATCGCACACGCTGGCCGCACCTGCTGGTGCTGGACCTGCCGCCGGAGTCCGACGCCCCGCGGCACTTCGAGATCATCGCAGCGCTGCGCGACGCCGGCATGCGGGTGCTCGTGCTCTCGTCGCTGCGCAACCGCGGAGCAGCACGCCGCATGATCGAGCTTCACATGGAGGCCATCGTCTCGACCTCTGACACCGAGGAGGAGTTCCTGCTCGCCGCCGAGACGGTTCTCGCCGGCGGCACCACCGTTACCGCCCGCGCCCAGACCCTGATCCACGGCGCGGAACAGGCCCTGCGCCTGAGCCGGCAGGAGGAGCGGGCCCTGGCGCTCTACGCGTCGGGCCTCACGATCGCCGAGGTGGCCGAGCGGATCGGCGTGCGCCAGGGCACTGCTCGTAAGTACCTCAAGCGTGTACGCGACAAGTTCACGGCCGCGGGGCATCCCGCCCGCTCCAAGCTCGACCTCGCACGCGTCGCCTGGGCAGAGGGCTACGAGACAGAAGTGAACGACCAGCGCCCGCAGCAGGACCCACGTTCGCCGAGCACCGAGATGGCAAGCGCCTGAGCGTCGACTCACCGACTTGATGTCGTTATCATGTGAAGTGATCGCGACGAGGGCCGGCGCATCCGAGCACGGCCGTCGAGGTCCGCTCGTCATGGGGGGGACGAGCACGCGTTTCGGGAGGGAAACGTGGAGGATCCCCGCAGTGACACCGAACTGCTGAGCGCACTGCGCGGCGGCGATCGCGACGCCTACGTCTCGCTCTGGGAAAGGCATGTCGGCGCCGCGATGCGGCACGCGAACCGCATGATGCCCTCCCGCGCCGAAGACCTGGTCTCCGAGGCCTTCCTGGCGATCTATCAACAGGTGACGACCGCCGGCACCGGCCCTGAGTCGTCGTTCCCCGCTTACCTCAAGGCTGTCATCCGCAACACCGCCATCCGGTGGCGCAACGAGGCTGCGCTGTTCGACGACGCAGCCGACGCGGATCGGGCCGACGTCCGGGATGCCCTCAGCCTTATCGCGCGCGAGTCCGATGCGAGCGATCTGCTCGGCGCGTTCCAGGAGCTCCCCGAACGGTGGCAGCGCGTGCTGTGGCTTTCGGAGGTGGCGGATGTCGGCCGGCCCGAGATCGCGCGAGAGCTCGGCATCAAGCCCAACGCGGTGTCGGCACTGCATCGGCGTGCCCGCTCCGGCCTGAAGCTGCAGTGGCTGACCAGACAGGTCCCCGCGTCGCTGCGCGAGGACCTCGATCACGCGGCCAGGCTCTTCCCGCGCTATCTCAGTGAGCCGGACGACGCGCTCGTCTCGCACGAGGTGTCGACGCACGTGAACTCCTGTGCCATGTGCAGCGACCTCCTCGTCACCATGCGCAGCGACGCACGCCGCCTGCAGGGCGTCACTCTCTCGGCCGTCGGTTTCGGCGCTCTGAGCGTCATCACCCCGGCAGGGGCCGCGTTGGCTCCCGGCACAGTCGCCGCGGCCGCCACGGTGCTGGCCTCTGGCGCAGGCCTCGCCAGCCTGCTGATCGGCGGACTCGGTGCCTTTTCGGTCGGAGGGCTGCTGCTCGCCTCCATCCTCGTGCCGCCGGCGCCCGCGATCTCGGACCCCGTCGCGGTGTCCGCTGCGCAGCCCGCCCCGCCACGCTCTGCCCCTGCCCCGTCGCCCGCTCTCCCCGTCGTCACCTCTCCGACGCAGCCGAACGATCCCGCCTCCGACACGCCTCGCACAGGCCGGCGCATCGATGACCCCTCGATCGACGCAGTCGACCTGGTCCCGGATCTCGATTCGGGTGCGGTTCCGGGAACGCCGACCCGCCCGTCGCCGTCCGACGACGTGCCGGATCCCTCAGAGGACGGAGAGACAGATTTCGGTCCAGGCCTGAGCACACCGACCGCCTACTCGGGATATCTCGCGCCGACGATGGCCGGGACAACCACCCCGGGGTCGACCGTCGCGATCGATCTGAACGGCGAGCGATACGCCGCGCCGGCGGACGCCGAGGGGGCCTGGGCGTTCGACCCGCGGGGGCTGGAGCTGCCTGCCGGCACGTACGACTACCGGGTCTGGGCCTATGACGACACGCTGCAGTCGCCGGCGACGAACGGCACCTTCACGGTGATGCCCATCGTGATCGAGGGGTTTGAGGGGCTCACCGGGTTCTCAGACATGCTTGTCGACGAGGCGAGCACGACGGGGCTGGTGATCGCCGCGACGGGGCCGCCGAACGGAACGATCTGGGTCGGATCGATCACGGGACACACTGCCATGTTCACGCTCGACGAGACAGGCCACGCGCTCAAGCGCCTGAGGATGTACTCCCGCGGGTGGTACTGGCTCACCTTCCGCGCCCTCGACGCCGATGGCTATAAGGGCCCTGCGCAAGAGCGCCCGCTCGACGTGTACGACCCCGAGGTCATCTTCGATCCGTGGGGCCCGAACCCCGAGGAGATGACCTTCGAGTTCGTCGACCCCTGAGCGGCCTCGTCGATCAGTCGCATCGTCTTGCGGTGCCGTTGCCCATCAGACGCAACGGTACTTCCGGGGGACGCGGGGGGTCGGAGGGGCCGCCTAGCGTTGATCTCATGATCATCGCAGAGGGCCTCACGAAGAGGTTCGGAGACAAGAAAGCTGTGCAGGACGTGTCGTTCACGGTCAAGCCGGGAAGCGTCACGGGCTTCCTGGGCCCCAACGGAGCAGGCAAGTCGACCACCATGCGACTGATCGTCGGACTCGACCGTCCGACGTCGGGACGCACCACGATCGGCGGGCGCGAGTACCGCCGTCTCACGGCGCCGCTCACCGAGGTGGGCGTGCTGCTCGACGCCAAGGCGGTGCACACCGGCCGCAGCGCGCGAAACCATCTGCGGGCCATGGCCGCGACCCACGGCATCCCGTCCTCGCGCGTCGATGAGGTCATCGAGCTCGCCGGCATCGGGGCGGTCGCGCGCAAGCGGGCCGGCAAGTTCTCACTCGGCATGGGCCAACGCCTCGGCATCGCCTCGGCGCTTCTCGGCGATCCGCACACCCTCATCCTCGACGAGCCCGTCAACGGGCTCGATCCCGAGGGCGTGCGGTGGGTGCGCCAGTTCGTGCGGCACGCGGCCTCCGAGGGGCGAACAGTGCTGCTCTCCAGTCACCTCATGAGCGAGATGGCGCAGACCGCCGACCACGTCATCGTCATGGGGCGCGGGCGCGTGCTCGCGGATGCTCCTCTCGACGAGCTCGTGCGCGCCTGGACCAGGAACACCGTGCGCGTGCGCACACCCCGTGCCGCCGACCTCGCCGCCGCGGTGGCCGGTCCCGACGTCGAGATCGTCAGCGTGCAGCCCGAGGTGCTCGACGTGGTCGGCCTTCCGGCCGCGCGCATCGGCGACGTCGCGGCCGAGCGAGGGATCCCCCTGCACGAGCTGACACCCACCACGGGCTCGCTCGAAGACGCCTATCTGGCCCTCACCGGCGACGCCGTCGAGTACCGCACCAAGGAGATCTCATGACCGTCCAGCCCTCTGCCGCAGCACCCGTCCGCACGACGAACGGCCACCGGCTGACGTTCCTCAGCGCCGTGCGCGGCGAGTGGATCAAGCTCACCACCCTGCGCTCCACCTGGTGGTCGATCGGCATCGTGGCCGTGCTGACGATCGGCATCGCCGTTCTCATCGCGCAGGCGGTCGACATCCCCGGCTTCGAGCCGATCCAGGCGGCGGTGATGCCGATCCAGTTCACGATGCTGCTCGCAGGCATCCTGGGAGCGATCTCCGTCACCGGCGAGTACTCCACCGGCATGATCCGCTCGACGCTCGCCGCCAACCCCGTGCGCGGCTCGGTGCTCGCCGCCAAGGCGCTCATGGTGGCCGCGTTCATGTTCGTCTCGTCGCTGCTGATCTTCGGTGCCGCCGCGCTGGCGGTGTCGTTCGTCGTCGCGACACGTGACCAGAGCGTGGACTGGAGCGATCCCTCGGCGTCGTACCTGCCGATCCTCGTCGCCTCGCTGGCGATGGCCGTCTTCTCCCTGCTCGGCGTCGCCTTCGGGTTCATCCTGCGCTCCGGCGCGGGCGCCATCGCCGCCACCGTGGGCCTGTTGTTCGTGTTGCCGATCGTGGCGAGCATGTTCGGGATCGCCGGCGAGGCATGGCAGTGGGTGTCCGACGCCGCGCGGTACCTGCCGATGGCGGCGGCGCAGAGCGCGATCATTCCTGGCACGGGCCTCGACGAGCCCGTCGCCTATCTGACCCTGGCCTGCTGGGTGGTCGCCGGACTGCTCGGGGCCTGGACCGTGCTGCGCACGCGCGACGCGTAGAGTCGCCCCGTGAGCAAGACGCGCAGCCGCAGCGACGTCGTCCGTGACGACGACGAGCTGCGGCTGCCGCGTCCGCCCGGCGTCTTCCGGCGATTCTGGGCGCGGCATCCCCTTCTCGCCGACATCCTCATCGCCCTGCTGTGCCTGGTGCTCTCGGTGGTGCCCGCGCGCGCCACGCCCGCACATCTGCCCGATGCCCTCGGAGTGACGCTGAGCGTTGCGGTGCAGGCATCCGTCCTCGCCGCCTGCGGTGCACTGCTTCTGCGCCGCCGGCATCCGCTCGTCCCGCTGATCGCCGCGTTCACCGCCGAGCTCATGTTCCTGCTGCTCGGCGCGCCCGGCGGCACTCCCATGATCACCGTGGCGGCATACTCCTTGGCGGTGTATGGCTCGACCAGGGCTGCGTGGGCCGGCCTGGGCACGGGCCTGGGTGTGCTCGTGGCGCTGTCGGGCATCCTGACCGCGAGCGGTGCCCTGTCGTTCCAGAGCGCCGCGAACTCGGTGCTCGGAAATCTCGTCGTCGGCCTCATCGGCACGCTGATCGGCGTCAACGTCGGCGGAAGGGCTCGCTACCTCGCGGCTCTCATCGATCGCTCTCGGCAGCTGCTGGTCGAGCGCGATCATCAGGCGCAGCTCGCGGCGGCCGCGGAGCGCGCACGGATCGCCCGCGAGATGCACGACATCGTCTCGCACTCGCTCACGGTGATCGTGGCGCTCTCCGAGGGGGCGGTCGCGACGTCGGATCCCGACAAGGCCCGGTCTGCCGCGCGCACCACGGCCGAGACCGCGCGGTCCGCTCTGGGAGAGATGCGCGCCATGCTCGGCGTGCTCCGCGACGACAGCGCCCCGCTCCCCCTCGCCCCCATGTCGCCGCCGAGTCCGCGCGAGACCGTCGCGGCGGCGCAACGAGCAGGTTTCCCCGTGACGCTCATGACAACGGGCGAGGCCGATCTCGCGCCCGCCGTCGAGCATGCCGTGTCGCGCATCGTGCAGGAGGGGGTCACGAACGCGATGCGGCATGCCCCGACGGCGAGCTCCGTCGCGGTGCAGCTGCGCAGAGAGGCGGACCACCTCTCGATCGAGATCGTCAACGACGGGGTCCGGCCGACGGCTGGCGTGTCGGGGTTCGGGCTTCGCGGCCTCGCGGAGCGGGTGGCGCATGTGCGGGGGCGCATCGAGTACGGTCCCCTCGACGGCGCACGCTGGCGGCTGAGCGCGGTCGTTCCACTGATCGCCGGCACGGAGGAGGACGCATGACAGAGCAGATCAGGGTGCTACTGGTGGACGATCAGGAGCTGATCCGGCTCGGCTTCCGCATGGTGCTCGAGGCCGAGGACGACCTCGTCGTGATCGGCGAGGCGGGAGACGGCCGCACCGCTGTCGCCCAGGCCGAATCTCTGCGCCCTGACATCGTGCTGATGGACATCAGGATGCCGGGCCTCGACGGCATCGCGGCGACCGAGGCGATCGTGCGCGAGCACCCCGACACGCGCGTGCTCGTTTTGACGACCTTCGACCTGGACGAGTATGCGTTCGGGGCGATCAGAGCGGGAGCGAGCGGCTTCCTGCTGAAAGACGCGCATCGACACGAGATGCTGTCGGCGGTGCGCGCCGTGCACCGCGGCGATGCCGCGCTGTCGCCGCGGATCACACGGATGCTGCTCGACCACGTCGGCCCTCGCCTGCAGGAGCCTGCGTCCGCCGAGGCCGACCGCGATCGGGCCGCACTCGCCTCGCTCACGGAACGAGAGCGCGAGGTCTTCCTCGCTCTCTCCCGCGGCCTGACCAACGCCGAGATCGGCGAGGCGCTGTTCGTCAGCGAGTCGACCGTGAAGACGCACGTCGGCAGGGTGCTCGCCAAGCTCGGCGCACGCGACCGCATCCACGCCGTGATCCTCGCGCACCGGCTCGGCCTCGACGAGCGATGACCGGGCAGGCACGCGCCGCCGATCTCAGGTCGTGCTGGGGGTCCACTCCGAGACCTCGCTGAGCAGGTCGACCTCGTCGGCGCTGAGGTCGAGCCTGGCGCCCGCCAGCAGGTCGGGCACCTGCGCGACCGTGCGGGCGCTGGCGATGGGAGCGACCACCGTCGGCTGCGCCCGCAGCCAGGCGAGCGCCGTAGCCGCGATCGACGCTCCATGCGCTTCGCCGACCTGCTCCAGGGCGTCGATCACTCGGAGGCCTGCGTCGGTGGCGTACTTCGCGGCCCCCGCGGCGCGGGGAGACGTCTGTCCCGCGGCATCCGTCGTGCGGTACTTGCCGGTGAGGAAGCCGCTCGCCAGAGAGTAATAGGGCACGAGGCCGAGGCCGAGCTCCTCGGCCAGCGGGATGATCGACTCCTCCACGTCGTTGCGGTGCACGAGGTTGTAGTGCGGCTGAACGGCCACCGGCAGCGCGACGTCCAGCCGGCGCGCGATGCGGAACCACTCGCGGATGCGCTCGGCCGTGTAGTTCGAGACGGCGATGTGCCGCACGAGCCCGTCTGCCACGAGCTGACCGAAGGCGGCGACGGTCTCCTCCAGGGGAACGCTCTCGTCGTCGAAGTGCGCGTAGTACAGGTCGATCGTGTCGACGCCGAGACGGGTCAGCGACGCCTCCGCCGCCCTGCGCACGTTCGCACCCGAGAGCCCGCGGAACTGCGGATGCTGGCTCACCTTCGTGGCGACCGTGACGCCCTGAGGCCGGCGCGATGCGAGCCACTGACCGATGATCGTCTCGCTCTCACCACCCTGGTTCCCCTGGACCCATGCGCTGTACGAGTCGGCGGTGTCGATGAAGTCGCCGCCACCGTCGACGAAGGCGTCGAGCACGGCGAAGGACGTGTCGCGATCGGCCGTCCAGCCGAACACGTTGCCGCCGAGCGAGAGGGGGAAGACGTCGAGGTCACTGTTTCCGATGCGAGTCATGCTCGGCACAACCGGTGCCAGGTCGAACCTATTTCCCTGTGACTGCGTGTTGCGGATGCCACAGGGCACACGGACGTCGTGGAGCCGACTACGGGACTCGAACCCGTAACCCCCGTATTACAAGTACGGTGCGCTACCAATTGCGCCAAGTCGGCGAGCCGCGGAAGCCCGCGGCGTGCATACCGAGTCTAGAGCGTCCGGAGACCCGTCGTCGGACAGCGCAAGGGGGTCGTGCAGCGATCGCGCGGATGAGAGGATGCCCGCATGCCCGGTGATCGAGCGGTTCCCAACCTTCCCTCGCGAGACTTCGACGCCACTGCGCAGTTCTATGGAGGCTTCGGATTCACCGAGCGGTACCGCGCCGACGCCTGGATGATCCTCACGCGCGGTCCGCTCGAGCTCGAGTTCTTCCTGCATCCCCAGGTGGACCCGCTCTCGAGCGGGTTCCAGTGCACGATCCGGGTGGCCGACCTCGACGAGCTGTGGCAAGAGATCCAGGCGATCGGGGTGCCGGTGATGGACAGCGGCTACCCCCGCTTGCACGAACCGCGGATGCAGGAGTGGGGACTGCGCGCGGCGTTCCTCGTCGACGTCGACGGCACCCAGCTCACCCTGATCGAGGAGCCGCGCTGACCGATGCCGCGCCCGCGCCGGGGCGCTCAGGTCACTGTGCGGGTGTCTCGGTGGGTTGCGCGGTCGCGTCGGGGGTGGGCGTCGGCGTCGAGTAGGACGCGTCACTCGACACGGTGAGCACGAACTGCGAGAACTCCTTCGCGTCGTCGAGCGCTCCGACGTACGCCTCGCCGTTGACGACGATCATGGGAGCCGAGGCGAGCACGAGGTCGTCGGATCCGGTCAGCGGCCCTTCCAGGGCCCGCGAGGTGGCTTCCTTGGCCCAGGCCACGTAGTCCTGTCCCTCGATGCACGAGCGGACCTTCTTGATGTTGTCGACCCCCACGGCGCCCGCGAGGTCGGCGAGCTCGACGTCGGAGAGGCCGTCGGTGTTGACCTCGGGCTGGTCGTCGAGCAGGTCGTGGTTGAACGCATAGAACTGCGCGGGCGAGTGCGTCGCGACGCACGCCGCCGCGGCGGCGGCACGGAGCGAGTACTTCGTGCCGTTCGAGCTCGCGGTGAGCAGCGCGACCGGATGGTAGGTCAGGGTGGCGGCGCCCTCGGTGACCCAGTTGGCGAGCTGTCGGGCGTTGGCGCGCTCGAAGGCGCCGGCATCGGGAGAGAGGTAGTCGACGTAGACGTGGATCTCGACGGCGCTCGCGCTGCTGGGCTCGGGCGTCGGCGTCTCCGACGCGCCCGCCTCGGAGGCGTCGGGCGTCGGCGATGCGAGGGCGTCGCCGGTGCCGGCCGTCGCCTTGATGTCGGTGACCGTCACTCCGTCACCGTCCATGCCGGTCGGGGCGAGCTGCGGCTTGCCGACCTGTGCCGACACGGCCATCGTGACCGCCGTGCCGATCGCACCGACGGCGACGATCGCGACCGCCCCGATGATGATCCGTCGCATCAGGCGTGCCCTCGACTGCTGGGCGTGCACCTTCTGTGCCTTCTCCCGCACGGCCTCGCGCGTGTTGCGAGGGGTGGGGACGTTCGGCGTCTCGTCGCTCGACATCGTTCCTCTTGACAGTCTCACTGGGGGCAGGGTGGCCCCGAACACCGCTCCGCGCGATGTACGCCGCGGAACACGGCCGAGTTCGATGTTAACCAGCCAGGCTGAGAAATACCCAGGTGCGTGAGTTTCTGTCATACTGAACGCGACCCAATGAGGGGTCACGGCGGGGTCACTCCGCCGCTCTATCACTACGGATCGTCCGGCACGTACCTGCCGGTGAAGGAGAAACACAATGGCATCTGTGACGTTCGACGAGGCCACTCGCCTGTACCCCGGCGGCACCCGTCCCGCGGTCGACAAGCTCAACCTCGAAGTGGGAGACGGCGAGTTCCTCGTCCTGGTCGGCCCCTCCGGTT
>Ga0164243_10008785_pt1 | contig 14848 bp, 14 predicted proteins | sample OricompcompostOP_FD_108781 | JGI IMG/M metagenome (GOLD analysis project Ga0164243, IMG submission 108781) | Organic Plus compost microbial communities from Emeryville, California, USA - Original compost - Organic plus compost (OP) | ecosystem: Engineered > Solid waste > Mixed feedstock >... | reverse complement strand
GCACGGACGATCCCGCGGCCGGAGCCGCGGCGGGCGTGCTCGTGCTGATCGCATCCAACATCTTGAAGAGTCTCCGTTTAGGCTCGGCTGGTGTTGGCCGAACCAGGTTTCGCGCATCGCAGAAACCCCACGGAAGACCCGCAGTGGTAGGTCGCCGAACCGACGGCATCCGCAAGGGACGCCGTTCACGGCAACTCATCTGTCGGTGATCGATTCGATCGCCGCAGGAGTTGGCACCTTTTCGAAATGGTGAGTTTCGACGGTTGCCCCGGCTTCAAAGGGCCTGACCCTCAGCCGGTCTCGATGAGCGGCCCGAAGTCTAGGGGCGCATCCGGCGCAGCGTCAAGGAACCAGAGGGCCACCCGCATGCGCAGCAATGCGCGGGAAAACACCTATTCACGCCGCGCGGCTTGACTGCGGCCGCGCCAATGTAATAGCGTACTAGCACGCTATTACAAGGCCCGCGACGCGGCGCAAGCGCATCCCCTACACCGAAACGGCAATGAAAGAACACAAGGCGCTGACGCCCCGGCAGGAGGCGTTGGCAGAACGCGCATTGTTCGCAGCCATCCTCACGCTGAAGAGCGTCGATGAATGTCGCGCATTCTTTCGCGATCTATGCACGCCCGCCGAGCTGCAGGCGCTGGCGGATCGCTGGGCCGTCGTCGGCCTGCTCCGCGAAGGCGTGCCGTATCGCGAGATCTACAAGCAGACGGGCGTGAGCGTGACGACGATCGGGCGCGTCGCCCGGTATCTGACGAACGGCAACGGCGGTTACATGATCGCCGCCGAGCGCCTGAAAGAACACCGCCCCGGATAAGCCACATGGACAAGACCAATCGCCTGAAAGTCGCTCTGCAAAAGTCCGGGCGTCTCACCGACAACTCGCTCGATCTGCTCGTGCGCTGCGGCCTCAAATACAGCCGCGGCAAGGACCAGCTGATGTGCTACGGCGAGAACATGCCGCTCGACGTGCTGTTCGTGCGCGACGACGACATTCCCGATCTCGTGCAACAGGACGTCTGCGATCTCGGCATCGTCGGCCTGAATGTGATCGAAGAGAAGCGCCTCGCCTTCCAGGCGCGCGGCGTCACGCCTTTGTTCGAGCAGCTCATGGTGCTCGATTTCGGCCGCTGCCGGCTGTCGATCGCCGTGCCCGACGGCACGGAATACAAAGGCGTCGCGTCGCTGCGCGGCAAGCGCATCGCGACGACCTATCCGAACATCCTGTCGCGCTACCTGCGTCAGAACGACGTGCAGGCGGAGATCGTGACGCTCTCGGGCGCGGTCGAAATCGCACCGCGGCTCGGCCGCGCCGATTACATCTGCGATCTCGTGTCGACGGGCTCGACGCTGGTCGCGAACCACTTGTGGGAAGCCGAGACGATTCTCGAAAGCCAGGCTGCGATCATCAGCACGCCGGTGCCGGTGTCGCCGGAAAAGCTCGAGTGGATCCACCGCATCCGCATGCGCATCGACGGCGTTCAGCAAGTGAAGGAAAGCAAGTACATCATGCTCCACGCCCCGCGCAGCAAGCTCGCCGATATCAAGAAGCTGCTGCCCGGCAGCGAATCGCCGACGGTCGTGCCGCTCGACGGCTCGAGCGACAAAGTCGCCGTTCACGCGGTGTGTCGCGAAAACGTGTTCTGGGAAACCCTGGAAAGCCTGAAGGCGGCGGGCGCGAGCGCGATTCTCGTGCTGCCCGTCGAAAAGATGCTGGCCTGACGAGCTCATCATGTCACTTGCAATTCTCGAGTGGTCGAACCTCTCTCAGGCGGAACGTCGCGACGCGCTGCGTCGTCCGGCGCACGCGACTGCGGATGAGGTCAATCGCGGCGTGCAAGCGACGATCGCGGACGTACGCGCGCGCGGCGATGCTGCGCTGCTGGAGCTCACGCAGCGCTTCGACGGCGTCAAGCTCGAGACGCTCGAAGTCAGCGCGGCGGAATTCGCCGCGGCGGAACGCGCCTTGAGTCAGCGCCAGATCGACGCGCTCAAGCGCGCCATCGCGAACGTGCAGAGATTTCATGAGGCGCAGCTCGCGATGCCGATCAGCATCGAGACTTCGCCTGGGGTGCGGTGTGAGCGTCACTACCGGGCGATCGAGCGCGTCGGCTTGTATGTGCCGGCAGGCGTCGCTCCCCTGCCCTCCACCGCGATCATGCTCGCAGTGCCCGCGAAGATTGCCGGCTGCAAGACGACGGTGTTGTGCACGCCGCCCGGCAAAGACGGGCGTGCCGATCCCACGGTGCTCGTCATCGCGCAGTTGTGCGGCATCGATCGAGTCTTCAAGGTCGGCGGTGCGCAAGCGATCGCGGCGATGGCTTACGGCACGCAGTCCGTTCCGAAAGTGGACAAGGTCTTCGGACCCGGGAGCCAATGGGTCACTGCTGCGAAGATTCTCGTGGCGAATGATCCTGACGGCGCCGCGTTGGATCTGCCCGCAGGCCCCTCGGAAGTGCTCGTGATCGCGGACGACAGCGCGAACGCAGCATTCGTCGCCTCCGACCTGCTCGCGCAAGCCGAGCACAGCGCCGACGCGCAGGCAGTGCTCGCCTCCACCTCCCGCCCGCTCATCGAGCGCGTGATCGTCGAGCTCGAAGCACAGATGCGCCGTCTCGGCCGCGAGACGACGCTGCGCCAATCGATCGACCACGCCCGCTTGTTCCTCGTCGGCTCGCTCGAGGATGCATTCGCACTGAGCAACGAATACGCGCCCGAGCACTTGATCATCGAAACGGAGAAGCCGCGCGCGTGGCTGCCGCGTGTACAGAACGCGGGTTCCGTGTTCCTCGGCGCGTGGACGCCGGAGACGATGGGCGACTACTGCAGCGGTACGAACCACGTGCTGCCGACCTACGGCTTCGCGCGCGCCTACAGCGGCTTGTCGCTGACGGATTTCATGAAGCGCATGACCGTTCAGGAATTGACCGCCGACGGGTTGCGCGATCTCGGCCCGACGGCCGTGACGATCGCCGAGCTCGAAGGCTTGGATGCGCACGCGAACGCCGTGCAAGTGCGTCTCGCGGCGCTGTCAGGAGACTCGACATGAATCCCATCCTGCATCTGGCGCGCCCCGACATTCTGTCGCTGCAGCCTTACCAGCACGCCGCATGGGAGCCCTCGCTCGAGCGCATGCACGCGAACGAAATGCCGTGGCGCGCGAACGGCGACCGCACGACGGCCGGCCTCAATCGCTATCCGGAGCCGCAGCCCGCCGAGCTCATCGAGCATCTCGCGAGCTTGTACGGCGTCAATCCCGAGCAGGTGCTCGCGGGACGCGGCAGCGATGAAGGCATCGATCTCGTCGTGCGCTCCTTCTGTCGCGCAGGCCAGGACAGCATTCTCATTTGCCCGCCGACCTTCGGCATGTACAAGGTTTCGGCGCGCATCCAGGGCGCGGGCGTGATCGAAGTGCCGCTCGTGAAAGAACGCAATTTTGCGTTCGACGCCGAGGCCGTGCTCGCGGCTTGGGATGAGAACGTCAAGATCGTCTTCGTCTGCTCGCCGAACAATCCGACCGGCGGGCTCGTCGCTCGCGAGACGATCGAGCACGTGTGCGAGCAGCTCGCGAACAAGGCGCTCGTCGTCGTCGACGAGGCGTATATCGAATTCGCACGTACCGACAGCATGGTCACCGCGCTCGAGCGCTTTCCGAATCTGGTGATTCTGCGCACGCTGTCAAAAGCTTATGCGTTGGCAGGCGCGCGCTGCGGCGCGCTGATTGCCGATCCGGATATCGTGAGCCTGCTCGCCCGGGTGATCACGCCCTACGCCCTGCCGACGCAGACGATCGAGAACGTGCTCACTCTGACGAACACGGCGCATCAGGCCGACGCGAAGCAGCGCATCGACACCGTTCTGCGCGAGCGCTCGCGCCTCGCGGAACGCTTGCGCGAAACGGCGCTGATTCGCCGCGTGTGGCCGAGCGATTCGAACTTCCTGCTGGTGGAATGCGTCGATGCGGATCAAGTGCTGCGTGCGGCGACGAGCGTCGGCCTCATCATTCGCGATCCGCGCTCGCAGCTCGGGCTCGCGAACTGCCTGCGCATTTCCGTCGGCACGCCGGAACAGAACGAGCGCCTGATTCAAGGCATCACGCGCCTTGCGGGAGCGGCAGCGTGAGCAAGAAAGTCCTGTTCATCGATCGCGACGGCACGATCATCGTCGAGCCGCCCGATCAGCAGATCGACAGCCTCGCGAAGCTCGCGCTCATCGACGGCGTGATTCCGGCGCTGCTGCGGCTGCGCGATGCGGGTTATGTCTTCGTGATGGTGTCGAATCAGGACGGCCGCGGCACCGCGAGCTTTCCCGAACCGAGCTTTCGCGAGCCGCACGAATTTCTGCTGCGCCTGCTCGCCTCCCAGGGCATTCGCTTCGAGGCCGAATTCATCTGTCCGCACTTTCCCAAGGACAACTGCGAATGCCGCAAGCCGAAGCTCGGTTTGCTGCGCGACTACCTGCGTGACACGGCGCTCGACCGCTCGAACAGCTACGTCATCGGCGATCGCGACACCGACATCGAGCTGGCACGCAACATCGGCATCGAGGGATTGCGCATCGGCGGCGGGCCGCAGAACACGTGGGCTGCGATCGCGGATCGGCTCACGCGCCCCGCGCGCCGCGCTAAGGTGTCACGCAAGACGAAGGAAACCGACATCGAGCTCACGGTCGATCTCGACCGCGAATCGCCGATCCATGTCACGACCGGGCTCGGCTTCTTCGATCACATGTTGGAGCAGATCGCGAAGCACGGCGGCTTTGCGCTCGAGCTCACCTGCAAGGGCGATCTTCACATCGACGAGCATCACACGGTCGAAGACTGCGCGCTCGCGCTCGGCCAGGCGCTGAAGACGGCCCTGGGCGACAAGCGCGGCATTCATCGCTACGGGTTCCTGTTGCCGATGGACGAGGCGCTGGCGCAGGTTGCGATCGATCTGTCGGGACGTCCCTACTTCGTGTTCGAAGGCAAGTTCGGCCGCGACAGCGTCGGGCAGCTGCCGACCGAGCTCGTGCCGCATTTCTTTCGCTCGCTCGCGGAAACGTTGGGCGCGGCGATCAATCTCAAGGTCGAAGGCGACAACACGCATCACATGATCGAAGCCTGCTTCAAAGGCGTCGGCCGCGCCCTGCGGCAAGCCATCCGCATCACGGACACGGAATTGCCGAGCACGAAGGGCATGCTCTGATGACGCGCCTCGCCATCATCGACAGCGGCGGCGCGAACATCGCCTCGCTGCAATTCGCGGTTCAGCGGCTCGGTATCGAATCCGATCTGACGACCGATCCGGCCCGCCTGAAGGCCGCGAGTCACGTGCTCCTGCCGGGCGTCGGCGCCGCCGCGGATTGCATGGGACGCCTGCAGCAAGCGGGCATCGTCGAGACGATCCGTGGTCTGCGGCAGCCGCTGCTCGGCATCTGCGTGGGCATGCAGCTGATGTTCGAATCCTCGGAGGAAGGCGACGTCAGCTGCTTGGGGCTGCTGCCGGGACGCGTGCGCCGCTTTCCGGATCGCGAGGGCTTGCCCGTTCCGCACATGGGCTGGAATCAGCTCGAGCTCACGGGCGCGTCGCCGTTGTTCAATGACATCGCGAACGGCGACTACGTGTACTTCGTCCACAGCTATGCCGCGCCCGTCTCCGATCTCACGCTGGCGAAAACACATTACGGGGAGCCGTTTGCCGCCGTCGTCCAGCGCGGCAATGTGTATGGCGCGCAGTTTCATCCCGAGCGCTCCGCGAAAGTGGGCGCGCAATTGCTGAAGAACTTCCTGCAACTGACATGACTTCGACCTCGTCCATGGAGCTGATTCCTGCGATCGACCTGAAAGAAGGCCGATGCGTCCGCCTGTTCAAGGGCGACTTCGCCGCCGAAACCGTCTACTCGAATGATCCAGTGAGCGTGCTCGAGCGGTATCGCGAACAAGGTGCGCGCACGGTGCACGTCGTGGATCTCGACGGCGCGCGCGACGGCAATCAACCGAATCGCGATGTCATTCTGGAGATGGCGCAGCGCCGGCGCGTACGCCTGCAAGTCGGCGGCGGGTTGCGGACGTTGGAGCGCGTCATTCGTCTGCTCGACGCGGGCATCGATCGCGCGGTGATCGGCAGCGTCGCCGTGACCTCACCCGATGAAGTGTCGCGCTGGCTCGCCGAAATCGATCCGCGCCAGATCGTGCTCGCGTTCGACGTGCGCATCAACGAGCAGGGCGTGCCGATGCTGACGACGCACGGCTGGCTGAAGACGAGCGACGTGAGCTTGTGGAGCGCGGTGGAACGCTATCTGCCGCGCGGGCTCACGCATGTCCTGTGCACGGACATCGCGCGCGACGGCGCGATGACCGGCCCGAACGTCGAGCTCTATACGGAAGCCGTGCGGCGGTTTCCGCAGATTCAATGGCAGGCCTCGGGCGGCGTTGCGAACGCCGGCGATCTCGCGGCGCTGCGCGACAGCGGCGTCGCCGCCGTGATCAGCGGCAAGGCGATGCTCGAGAACAAGATTTCCAACGAGGAGTTGCGGCCATTCTTGCCAAACGCATCATCCCCTGCCTCGACGTAAGAGACGGGCAAGTCGTCAAGGGCGTGCGCTTTCGCGATCACGTCGTCGTCGGCGATATTCTCGAGCTCGCCACGCGCTATCGCGACGAAGGCGCGGATGAGCTCGTGTTCTACGACATCACCGCGAGCCCGGACGGCCGCTCGGTCGATCGCAGCTGGATTCGGCGCATCGCCCGTATTCTCGACATCCCGTTCTGCGTCGCTGGCGGCATTCGCAGCGTCGCCGATGCGGAGCAGGTGCTCGGCGAGGGCGCGGAGAAGATTTCGATCAATTCCCCTGCCCTGGCGGATCCCGAGCTGATCACGCGCTTGAGCCAGCGCTTCGGCGCGCAATGCGTCGTCGTCGGCATCGACAGCCAGGTCGCCGACGGCGATTACCAGGTGTATCAGTTCACCGGCGATCCGAGCCGCACGCGCAACACCGCCCGGCGCACGCTCGATTGGGTCCGCGAGGTTCAGGAGCGCGGCGCCGGTGAGATCGTGCTGAATTGCATGGCGAGCGACGGCGTGCGCAAGGGGTACGACATCGAGCAGCTCACGGCCGTACGCAAGCTGTGCCGCGTGCCGCTGATCGCCTCGGGCGGCGCGGGCGCGATGGAACACTTCGAAACCGTGTTCGAGAAAGCGCATGTCGACGGCGCGTTGGCCGCGAGCGTCTTCCACACGGGGGCGATCGCGATCCCGACCCTCAAGTCCTTTCTGCGCGGCCGTTCGATCGACATCCGGCCTTGAGAATCCTCATGACACTTGAGCAGATCAAAGCGCTCGATTGGCAGAAAGGCGGCGGCTTGCTGCCCGCCGTCGTGCAGCACGCGCGCACCGGGCAGGTGCTGATGGTCGCGTTCATGAACGAGGCGGCGCTGCAGACGACGCTCCAGTCGCGGCGCGTGACATTCTTCAGCCGCACGAAGAACCGGCTCTGGACCAAGGGCGAGACGTCGCAGAATTTTCTGAATCTCGTCGATCTTGCGGTCGACTGCGACAACGATTCGATTCTCATCACCGCGCTGCCCGACGGCCCGACCTGCCACACCGGCACGGACAGCTGCTTCGGCGATGCGATTCACACGCAGGCCTCGAGCATGGCGTTTCTGACGAAGCTCGAGCAGGTGATCGAGCAGCGCATCGCGCAGCGGCCCGAAGGCAGCTACACCGCGAAGCTGTGGGCGGATGGCGTGACGCGAATGGCGCAGAAGGTGGGCGAAGAAGGCGTGGAAGTCGCGCTCGCCGCAGTGACCCAGGACGAGAGCCGCTTGATCGGCGAATCGGCCGATCTGTTGTTTCATCTTGCGCTGTTGTTGAAGCGTCGCGATCTGTCGCTTGCGGACGCCGTCGCAGAGCTCGAGCGGCGCCACGCCGCCAAGAAATAGCGGCCCGTCAGGCGTTGAAGTTGAGCTTCAGTCCCGGGCGCGGCCAGCAGGTCTTGATGAGCTTTCCCGTGCCCGACAGCGTGATGTAGGCGTCACGCATGTCGCTGCCGCCGAAGCAGATGTTCGTGACCAACGGATCGGGAAATGCGATGTGCTCGTGTGCGCCGCTCGGTGAGAACACGGTGATGCCGCCGTTGTACAAGGTCGCCGAGCACACGTTGCCGTTCGCCTCGACGGCGAGACTGTCGAGCAGCTGAAAGCCCGGCAATGCCGCGACGATCGTGCCGCGCGGCGCGCCTTTCGGAAACGGCGCGAGCTTGCCCGGCGAGTCGACCGCGAACGAGAACAGCTTCCCGAGGTCGGTGTCGTTGCAATACACCGTCTTCTCATCCGGCGATAACCCCACGCCGTTGAACGACACCGCTGGATACATCGCCTTGTGCAGATGGGAACCGTCGGGCCGCGCGTAGTAGAGGCCGCTGTGATCCCGCATCCTCGGGAAGCGCTTGCCGAGATCGGTGAACCAGAAGCCGCCCGTCGCATCGAACACGAGATCGTTCGGACCGCCGAGCCGCTCGCCTTCGAAGGCTTCGTAGAGCCGCTCGAACTTGCCCGTGCCGAGATTCACGCGCTCGATGCGGCCGGTCGTGTAATCGGTCGCGGCCTGTCCCGGATAGCGCAGCCCGTCGACCATGCGCCACTGGAATCCGCCGTTGTTACAGACGTACACGGCGCCGTCCGGTCCGATCGCGGCGCCATTCGGGCCGCCGCCGAGATCGGCGATCACTTCCGTCCTGCCGTTCCAGACGCGCGTCAGCGTGCCGCGCGCGATCTCGACGAGGATGACCGAGCCATCCTCCATCGCGATCGGGCCTTCCGGAAACTGCAGTCCTTCGGCGAGTACTTCGAATTCCATGGGAGGTCGCGCGGCTGACTCCAGCTAGATCAAGAATTCTTTGGCGGGCTCGCGCAGATTGTACGTGGAGCTCATCGCTCGCCCATACGCACCGGCCGTCGCGATCACGAGCACGTCCCCTTCCTGGGTCGGCGGCAGCAGGCGATCGACGCCGAGCGTATCGCCCGATTCGCAGATCGGGCCGACGACGTTCACGACCTCCGTCGCAAGATCCTCGAGACGCGTGAGATTCAGAATCTCGTGATGCGCCCCGTAGAGCGCCGGCCGGATCAGCGAGTTCATGCCCGTCGCGACGCCGACGTAGCGCACCTCGCCCTTGCCCTTGAGCTGAGTCACCTGTGCGAGCAGCACGCCCGCTTCCGCGACGAGATAACGGCCTGGCTCGATCCAGAACGTGAGCTCCGGATGCGCGGCCTTGAGCGCCGACAGCGCGGCGCCAAATTCGGACAGCTCGACGCCGGTTTGGCCGAGCCGCTCAGGCACGCCGAGCCCGCCGCCGAGATCCAGCACCTTCGCGTCCTTGAAGCGCTGCGTGAGCGCCGTGAGCGTCTCGCCGACCGAGGCCCAATTGTCGACGCTGAACACGCCGCTGCCGGTGTGCGCATGCAAGCCGACGACGCGCGCGCCCGCCGCCTTCAGCAGTTTCTCGAGCTCATCGAGCTCGAACAGAGGCACGCCGAACTTCGAATGCACGCCGGCCGTGCGCACCTTGTCGTGATGTCCGCGGCCGTAGCCCGTGTCGATGCGCACGAACACGTCGCGTCCCTTGAACACTTCCGGCCACGCCTTCAGCGGATGCAGATTGTCGAGCGTCACCCAGACGCCCTGCCGCAGTCCCCATTCGTACTCTTCGCGCGGCGTGAAGTTCGGCGTGAACAGAATGCGCTTGCGATCGATCTCCGGCAGCGTGCGCAGGACGTGCTCGACTTCATTGCGCGACACGCATTCGAACCCGAGCCCTTCCGCATGGAACAGCCGCAGGATCTCGGGATGCCAGTTCGCCTTGAGCGCATAGAAAACGCTGTCGATGCCCGGCAGCGCCTTCAGCGCCCGCGCGCGCGCCGTGAGCGTCGCGCGATCGTAGACATACGCGGCGCCGTGCTCGCGGCCGAGCGCGAGCAGTTCCTTGCGGCGCACGTGCCACCATTGCTGCGACGTGTCGATCGTCTTGCCCGACGGGCCGTACAGCTCTTCCCAGGTCGGGCCGAGCACGCGATCGGCGGTCATCTTGCGGATCGCGATTTCATGCAGCCGCGACACCAGGCGGTCGCCCTGCACCTCGTCGATGACGAACGTGATGTTCAGATCGTTCGCGGCCTGCGTGACCAGATAGATCTTCTGTTCCTCGAACAGCTCGAGCGCATCGCCGAGACGATGCAGGATCGCGCGAATGTTGCGGCCGACGAGGCTCACCGCGGCGCACGGCCCGATGACCTGCACGCGGCACAGCTTCGACAGATCGGCCGTCAGCGCTTCGAGCGCGGCCTTGTCCAGCGTGTTCGCAGCCGGATCGAGCGACACGGTGACGCTCGTTTCGGACGTCGACACGAGATCGATCGACAGCCCGTGATCCTTGAACACCTGGAAGGCATCGGCGAGGAAACCGACCGAATGCCACATCCCGACCGTTTCCATCGAGATCAGCGTGATGTTCTTTTTGATCGTGACGGCTTTCACCTGCGCGGCGATGTTGCCGCCGTGCGTCGTGATGACCGTGCCTTCGAGGTTCGGGGTCTGCGTTGCGTAGACGTACAGCGGAATGCCGTATTGCTTCACCGGCATGATGCAGCGCGGATGCAGCACCTTCGCGCCGCTGCTCGCGATTTCCTGCGCTTCGTCGTATTCGAGCGCGCGCAACAGGCGCGCGGTCGGCACCGAGCGCGGATTCGCGCTGAACATGCCGGGCACGTCGGTCCAGATCTCGAGCCGGCGTGCCTGCAGCTTCGCCGCGAAGTAGCTGGCCGAAGTGTCGGAGCCGCCGCGGCCGAGCAATACGGTGTCGCCCGCGTCGTCGCTCGCGATGAATCCTTGCGTGATCCAGACCGCACCGGCCGAGGACCATTTCGCCTGCAACTCCTGATCGGGCTCGAACGCGCACGTCGCGGACAGATACGTGGAGCGCACGTTCGCGTTGCGGCGCTGTTCGGACTTGAGCACCGTGCGTGCATCGACCCAGCGCACGTCCAAGCCTTGCGAGGCAAGGAATGCGGCACCGAGCCGCGTCGCCATCAGCTCGCCTTGCGCCATGACGCGTGCGCGCAGGCGCTCGCTCACTTCACCGACGAGCGCGATGCCGGCGGCGATCTGACGCAGCCGTTTGAATTGCTCTTCGAGATCGAGCGTCGGCACGACGCCCATGTCGCGCGCGAGATCGCGATGGCGTTGCTCGATCTGATCCATGACGGGCTGCCAGTCGCCGCTCAGCGCGAGCGTGAGCAGTTGCTCGAGGCGATCGGTGATGCCCGAGAGCGCCGAATGCACGACGACGGGCCGCAGGCCTTCGGCGAGCCGCTCGCGCAGCACGCCTGCGACATTCTTCCAATTGGAAACCGAGGAAACACTGGTGCCGCCGAACTTGAGCACCACCCAAGGCGACTGACCGGGCATGACGCCAGCCGTCGGATTCACCACCGCCATTGAAGTCCCCATCGAGATCGGGCCGTTGCGTTCAGGCCCTGTGTTGAAGCCGCTCGCGCGCGGCTTACGAAAGAGGCGCGCCTGCCCGCCGACAGGCGGCGCCCATCATTTGGCTCGAGCCGAAGCTACTCTTCTTCGTCGAAATCTTTCAGCTCTTTCTGCAAGCGGCGCTCGGCGAGCACGTCTTCCAGCTTGCTCCACGCGGCCTTGCCCTTCTTGGCCGCGCCGCTTTTGTCCGGACGCGGACGGCGATCGATGAATCGCTCGAACTGCTGTTCCTCTTCGTTGCTCTCCGCGACGAAGTCGTCATCGAGATCGAAGTGGTCGTCGTCTCTCTCCATCATGTCGTTCCTAAAAAAGCCTGGAGAATCAATTAGATCGGTAGGCCGCAAGCCCGAAAGCCTGCGGACTATATACGATGCGCGGCGGTTTTCAATGGGCCCGTCGATGAGAGCCCGGCCGCTGTCGCGAAGGCCCGACTTGCGGCTCCTGCGCGCACCACCCGGCTTTCAGACCGCGCAGCCGTCCGTCCGTTCTTGAGGCCAGGCTCGCGTGAACTCAATGATCGGAGACGGTGACGGGTGCGCCGCGGCCGAGCCCGAGCGCCTCGGCGGCGCTTTGTTCGGCACGCGCGATCTCGACGACCCCGAAGGAATTGATGAGGGCGAGGAAATCGCCCGGCCGTACATCGCCGTAGGTGCGCTTCAAGGGGAAGGTGTGCCCGCCGGTGCGCACGACCGGATGCGGGAAGCGTTGAATCGATTCGGCTTCGATGTTCGTAATGAGATTGCCGAAATGGTCGATCGTGATGACGACGCCGTGGACATGGCCTTGCGTGATCGTCGGGTCGTCCACCCAGGCCGGAACGATGTCTGTGAGCACCGGACCGAGCTCCGCGAGCCGGGCGCGGCCGGCCGCGATTTCCGCGCCGATGGGCGCAAAGATGTCCCGTCCGTGAAATGTGGCGCTCGGCGTCGCGAGATTGAAACGCTGAGCGATCCCAGGAACGTCCACGCGATGAATGACGGCCTGCTTCGCCCGCCCGACGATCGGTGCGAGCAGGCCGTTGTCCGGCGCCAGAAAGACGTGCTCGTCAGCCTCGACCGCAATGATGTCCCGGCTCGTGCCGACGCCGGGATCGACGACCGCGACGTGGACCGAGCCGACGGGAAAATACCGATACGAGCGCGCGAGCCAGAACCCTGCTTCGGCCGGCCAGTAGACCGGGACTTCGTGCGTCACGTCGATGATCCGCGCCGTGGGCAGGCGCGTGAGGATCATGCCCTTCATGGTCGCGACGAACGGGCCTTGATGGCCGAAGTCGGTCGTGATCGTGACGACACCGCAAGGCGCAAACATGGCCGCTACTCGACGTATTCGAACCGCCCGAAGTCCTCGACCACGACGTTACGCGCGCTCGCGACGACTCTGAAGGACGCATCGCCCGCGCCGATTTTCCAGATCTGCACCTGCAGCGGTTCACCGGGATACACGGGGCTCGTGAACCGCACGTCTAAGCGCTTGAAGCGCGCCGGATCGTCGCGGCCGAGCACCTTGAGCAAGGCGCGGCCTGCCATGCCATAGCCGCACAGGCCGTGCAGGATGGGCCGCTCGAAACCTGCGCTCCGCGCGACGCTCGGATCGCTGTGCAGCGGGTTGTAGTCTCCGGCCAACCGATAGACGAGTGCTTGGTTCAGGAACACCGGCAACGATGCCGTGAGATCCGGCGGACGATCCGTCGGCACCGGCCGGGGCTTGGGCTGCCCCTCGCTCTTGCCGCCGAAGCCGCCGTCGGCCCGCAGGAAGGACACCGTTCCCATCGTGACGAGCAGGTCGCCCGTCGCTTCATCGTGCAGCGTGCGCGTCATGTACATGATCGCGCCCTTCGCTGCGCCCTTGTCGTAGATCTCATCGAGCTTCGTGTAGCTCACGACCGTGCCTTCGACCGGCAGCGGCTTGTGCAGCACGAGCGATTGCTCGGCATGCAGGAGCATGCGGTAGTTGATGCCGAAGCTCGGATCCGCCAGGCGCATGGCGCCCGCGGCGAGCGTGACCGCGAGCGTCGGCAATGCGACGAGATCTTTCTCGTACACATACTTGAGCTCGTTCCAGTCGAGTGGATCCTGGCTGCCGACCCCGAGCCCGAGCGCATACAGAATCGTGTCGCGACGGGTGTACGACTGACGTGCGGGCTCGAACCGCGTGCGCATCAATTTTTCGTAATCGAGTGCCATGACTAAAAACGGCTTCAGCCAACTCCCCTTCCCCCGCTTGCGGGGGAAGGCTAGGGATGGGGGTTCTTCAACGTAAGCCTGCAGCACAATCCCCTTCCCCCGCTCCGCGGGGGAAGGCTGGGATCGGGGTCTTCCTCACCCCACCAACACAAAACGGTGCGCGATTGTCACTGAATCCGCCCCACAGCGCCAATTGACGCCGCCGCCCCCGCACGCGCCCCGATGTTGCGCATCTCGAAACCGATCGCTTAGCATCCCCCCGCGCATGTGACTGGCGTGAGATGGATCAACCATCGGGAAGCATGCGCGCAGGAGCTTCCTGCCGAGCCGCTCGCCTGGGCACCCGTTCGAATTCAGGGTCCCCACATCAGGAGCGTGCCATGCCATCCAATCTCGAGCTGCTCGAATCCTCCGATCCCGACGTGTACGCCGCGATGCTCGGCGAAGCCGCGCGCGAGCGCGACGGCCTCGAGCTGATCCCTTCCGAGAATTACGCCTTTCCCGAGATCTACGCGACCAACGGCAGCGTCTTCGCGAACAAATACGCCGAAGGCTATCCCGGCCGCCGCTACTACGGCGGACAGGAATTCACCGATCGCATCGAGACGCTCGCGATCGAGCGCGCAAAGGCGCTGTTTCGCGCCGAGCATGCCAACGTGCAGCCGCTCAGCGGCTCGCCGATGAATCAAGCCGTGTACATGGCGCTCTTGAATCCCGGCGATACCGTGCTTGCGATGGATCTCTCCCACGGCGGTCACCTGACCCACGGCGCGCCCGTGTCGTGCATGGGCAAGATCTTTCAGTTCACGCGCTACAAGACCTCACTGCCGGACGGCCACATCGACTATGACGCGGTGCTCGCGAGCGCGCGTGAGATCAGGCCGAAGCTCGTGCTGTGCGGACATTCTTCGTATCCGCGCGAGCTCGACTACGCGCGCTTTCGCGCGATCGCGGATGAAGTCGGCGCGCTTGCGATGGCCGACGTATCGCACGTCGGCGGCTTGATCGCGGGCGGTGCGCTCGCGAATCCGCTCGATGCCGGCTTCGACGTGGTGACGACCACGACGCACAAATCGCTGCGCGGTCCGCGCGGCGGGATGATTCTCTGCAAGCAATCGCTCGCGACGAAAATCG
>Ga0164243_10008783_pt1 | contig 14851 bp, 12 predicted proteins | sample OricompcompostOP_FD_108781 | JGI IMG/M metagenome (GOLD analysis project Ga0164243, IMG submission 108781) | Organic Plus compost microbial communities from Emeryville, California, USA - Original compost - Organic plus compost (OP) | ecosystem: Engineered > Solid waste > Mixed feedstock >... | reverse complement strand
TACCGGGCGTGCCCGAGCACCGGAAAGTTCCGGAGCAGCGCGTGCTTCTTCTGAACGAGGTCTCGGGCGGCCACCAGCCCCAGGACGGTTGCGGTGGCTGCGGCGATGCTCCGGGCGCGCATGGACGGTCCTCTCCTCGGTGCTCGACTCCGCCGCCGCGCGGTGAAAGTCGTCGCGGCGGGCCGAAGTCGTCGTGTCAGGTCGGGCGTTGGGCGGCGGACACGGCCAAGCGGTCGTCAGCGTCCGTCGGAGAACGCGAAACGATAGTAGAGGCCGCGGACAGGCCTGCGGCCAGGTTCGCGGGGCGGGACGGCGGTCCCTGCGGTGGGCCTTGCGTCCCTGTCTCAGCGCGGGCCGCGGACGGCGGCAGGGCGGTTGTGGTGAGCATCTCCCGCGTGGTGGTGCGGAGTTGGCGGGGGCGGGGGCGGGGCTTCGGCGGAGCGCCCGCGCGGACCCGGCCACCGGACGGCTGGGCGTAACACCCTCCGCCCTGGTGTGAGTTGGTGTGGTCACCGCCCGCAGCCGGTCGGCCGGAACGAGAGGGCGGGTCCGGGCCGTCGAGCGGCCGTCACCGGCTTCCCGTCCGGAGAGGCTGCGCCAGAGAGGTTTCGAGACCGCCGGCCGCGGCGCGCAGCCGCCGGGCGATGTCGTCGATCCGGGGAATCATCCGCGACGTCGGCCCGGGGATGGTGAATCGTTGGCGCAGGAATTGCTACTTCGGCGAGTTGAGCCTGCGGAAGTAGGTCCAGCTGGTCTCGTTCGGCTCGCTCCACTTCTCCGGGGCCCTGGCGAACTCTGGGTGGTGGTCGGCGATGAACACACGGGTGCGTTCGGGGACTTCGACGTAGGAGTCGAGTTTGCGGCCCCGGCAGTGGAAGGCGAGGCCGCCGGGCTGCTGCCCGCGGGCCATCCACGGGAGCCAGGGGGACATCCGGGTCCATGACATGGTCGCCGGGACGCTGGGTGCCGGCCCGGCCAGGTCGGCGCGGTCGGCGAAGAACTGGAAGCACTCCAGAGCCTTGTAGGTGTCGCCTGCCGAGTGGGCGGGATATTCGGCCACCGGCAGCGGCGAGGAGTAGGAGAGCGGGATCTCAAGGCTGAAGCAGACTTGCCCGCCGAGTTCGGTCGTCGGGATCGGGAAGGGGCGCCATTTCTGGTTCGCCGGGTCGTTCCAGATGTGCACCACCGGCAGGCCCTGCCAGGTGTCAAGGATTTCCCGGCTGCCGGGGTCCAGGAAGAACGCGGCTTCGCGGGTGAGCAGTTGATAGGCATCGGGCCCGGCCTCGGTGTCCTGGACGAGACGGGCGACGTTGATCCCTTCGAAGCCGAAGATGCGCCGGTAGGGCTCGTCTGGGGCCCATGAGTACACATCGCCGGTCCACCAGTACGTGACCTCTCCGCCGTCGAGCGAGGCGCGGGTACGGGCAAAGGAGCGGAGCAGATCAGTGGCTGTCGTCATACGGACCACTCTGCCCCTCCGCCGCCTCGCCCCGGCAGGGGAATCAGACGCGAGAGGAAGAAGCCGTTTCCCGGGCCTCTGGCGAGCGATCTACCCCAGCGACTTCCCCAGGGGCGGGATCGACCGAACCGGAACTCCCCCTCTCCCGTCGGAAGTTGGCGCACGGGCGGCGGACTCACCTGTCGCGTACGAGCCGCCGGATCTCCTCGGTGACGACGCCGGGGTCGGTGATCGGTACGTAGTGGCCGGAGCGTGCGGCGGTGACGTGGCGGCCGTGCGGAGAGGCGGCGGCGCGCTGCGCGTGGGCGGCGTTCGCGGCGGCCCGCAGCGCGGTGTTCATTCCGCTGCCGGGCAGGGCACCGGAGACGACCGTGACGGGGATGTCACCGAGCCGTGGCGGAGCCTCCCGCCAGCCGGCCAACTCGTCCAGGAACGTACGGGCTTGAGCGGCCTGGGTGCGGATGACACCGGGCGTGAACGCCTCCCGTTCCAGGTCGCGCCGTACGTCCTCGGGGACGGCCGCCAGCATGAAGCGGAACAGCGGTTTCAGCGCCCCGACCCGGGCCAGCAGTCCGTTGATCAGGATCGACAGCCGTTCACCGCGCCGGAACGCGCGGCCGAACAGGACATCGGCAGCCTCGTCGGCCGGGTCTACGAGCACCAGTCCGGCGACCAGGTCCGGGCGCCGGGACGCGGCCAGCCGCACGAGAGGACCGCCGGCCGAGTGCCCGACGAGGACGAACGGGCCGGGCGCGAAGTGGTCGAGCACGTCGCCCAGATCGTCGGCCATGCGGTCCAGGGTCCGCCCCGCCGGGTCGGGCGCGCTCCGCCCGAGCCCGGAGCGGTCGTAGGCAACAGCCCTGGCGAACGCGGCGACTTGGGGCTGAACGAGCCCCCACGAGGAACGGGCCGCGGCGGCGCCCGCCTCGAACACCACTGTTGCTGCCGCTTCCGTGGGCGCTGCTTCCGCCGACACCGTCCCGTCGCCGGCGGGACCGGACCGGACCATCGCGTACAGACGGCGCCCGTCCCGGGTGGTCACCCACTCTGGACTGCCCTGCGTGTGCCGACCGGTCCCGGAAATGACTGCCCGCCCCCTCGCGTTCGCCAACTTAGGCTTACCTTACCCAGGCGACCGGACGTGTCCAACGCATCGCCGCCGCGGGGGAGTTGCCGCGGCGGCGATGCGTTGGACACGTCCGGTCCGACCCGGGACGCCGACGACGCATACCCGAGCGCCCGCCGATGTGGCCCGCGGCTGAGGCGATGAATCAGCCTGGGAGCACGGGCGGCGTGGCCAACTTCCCCCGCCGGGTGGCGCGCCAACTGCCCGCTCCCGGGGCGACGTTCAGGAGCGGCCGCCGCAGAGGGCGGAGTCGATGACGTGGGTCATCGGCGCGCTGAGAGCGGGCAGCGGGCTGTTGACGGCGACCGTGGGCGTTCGGGCCCCCGCACGTCGTGGCCGATGCCCCGTTCTCGCGCGAGACAGGACAGCGCGTACGGCCACGGCGGCGAGCAGCAGCAGGCAGAGCCAGGCGAACCAGTCGCCGAAGCGCGTGTAGACGGTGGGGTTGGTGTGAGCGCGAGCGGGGAGGCGGGCCGTGATCGTGGTGAAGTCGCCGCGACCGCTGGCCTTTTCCGCGAGCACCCGACCGTTGGGGTCGCTGACGGTCAGCCTTCCGGCGCGGGAGGTGCGTGCCACGGTCAGGCCGTTCCCCACGCCGCGGGTGATGGCCATCCGGCTGTGGAGCCAGCCGTCCTCGGTGAAGTCCCAGGCGGGCGCGAGGAGAACGGCGGCGCCGCGGCTGCGGTAGTCGCGGACCAGGGCGGGGAAGTCCAGGTCCTTGCAGATGATGAGGCCGTGGCCGGGGGAGACGAACGTCGTTCCGCCGCCAGGCCGCAGCCCCTCCTCGGCGCCGGGGATGAGGTGGTGCTTGAGGTAGAGGACCGGCTTACCGCCATGTGCGCGGAATCCCAGGGCGGCGTTGTACGACGGCCCCGCGCGGTCGAGCACCAGCCCAACGACGATGTCCTGGCGTCGCTCGACGGCCAGTCGCCGGATCGGAGCGGTGAGGTCCGGGATCTTGCGCTCGTCCACGGCGAAGGTCTTCTCGGGGAGGACTACCGCTCGCGTCGAGTGGGGCAGCGCGCGGATCCGCGTGAGGTAGCGGTCGAGGACGTGTCGCCCGGCGGTGGTGGCCAGGCCGGTGGTGTCGTTGGGACGGTCGGTGTCCAGCAGGGCGACACGGGCGGTGGTGCCGGGGCGCGGCAGGCTCAGCAGCCAGGTGCCGTAACCGAGGGGCAGGGCGAGGACGATGGCGGCCACCAGCAACACCCGGCCCTTACTCCGGCCGGACAGCTGAGGTGCCGTCACTGCGGCCAACGCCGTCGGGAGGCCCATCACCAGGAATGTGATCCCCCACGGACCGGTGACGGAAGCCGTCTGGAGCACCGGCAGCACGTTCGCCTGGGTATAGGCCAGGCTCAGCCAGGCGCCGTGGGGCAGGGCCAGCGATAGCACGTACTCCAGCGCGGCCCAGCCGGCGGGAACGGCGGCCACGGCAGTGAGTAAACGGCCGTTCAGCAGCAGTTGGCGATACACCCCGACCAGCAGGGCGAACACCAGCGCCTGGCCGAGTATGAGAGCTCCGGCGGCGGCAAGCGGCATCTCCAGGGTGCCGAGGAAGTACGGCCACATCCGGCTCTGTCCGAGGACCGAGGCGAGCCCCGCGGCGCAGCAGGCCATCCGCGCACCCGTCCGCGGGGCCAGCCACAGGACCGGCAGGTACGCGAGCCAGGTGAGCCAGGCGAGCGGCTCCAGGCCCGTACCGAACAACAGCAGAACGGCGCTAAGAAGAGTCGAGGCGATGACGGTCATGGGGCGATCGTGTGCCGCGCGCCCGTCCCAGCACGTCGCTCCCAGGAGTGCTCTCGGCTCTCACTCCAGCGCGCTACGCCGCCGTCCGCTGCTGCCGGGTGCTCCTCGTGCTGGCCACCGCTGGGCGGCGTTATCCGCTCTGCCCGGGGCAACGAGGCCGGATTCGTAGGCGAACACCACCGCCTGGACGCGGTGGCGCAGACCGAGCTTGGTCAGGATGTGGCTCACATGCGTTTTGACGGTGTGTTCGGTGACGACCAGGGCGGCCGCGATCTCGGCGTTCGACAGGCCGCGGGCGATGAGCCGCAGCGTCTCGGCCTCACGGGCGGTGAGCTGCCGCAGCCGTGCCGAGAGCCGGGGTTCGACGTTGTGGCTGGGCCGTCTGACCAGGTCCTCCACCAGTCGCCGGGTGACGACGGGGGCGAGCAGCGAGTCGCCCGCCGCCACGACCCGGACGGCTTGGGCGAGTTCGTCCCGCCTGATGTCCTTGAGCAGGAAGCCGCTGGCCCCCGCCCGCAGCGCGTCGTAGACGTACTCGTCCAGGTCGAACATGGTGAGCACCAGGACCTGGCACGGCAGTTGGCCGCAGATCTCCTCGGTGGCCTTGATGCCGTTCACGACGGGCATCCGTACGTCCATGACCACGACGTCGGGCCGCAGTTCGTGCGCCGCCCGTACCGCCGCGGCGCCGTCGGCCGCCTCACCGACGACCGTCATGTCGTCCTGACCGTTGAGGATGGAGGCGAACGCCGCACGGAACAGGTCCTGATCGTCGGCTACAAGAATGTTCAGCATGCGACTCGCTCCGCTGGAACCGGAAACCGCGCGAGGACCGTGAAGCCCCGCGGTCCCGATCCCGCGCGTACGGTGCCGCCGCACGTCGCCGCGCGCTCCTGCATCCCGAGGATCCCCAGACCTCCAGGACGGGGCGTACCGCCGCGGCCGTCGTCCGCGATCTCGATCTCGAGATCGGTGCCCCAGCGGACCCGTACGGAGACGGCTACGGCCGCGGCGTGTTTGTGGACGTTCGTCAGCGCCTCCTGAACGATCCGGTATGCGGCGACACCAACCTCCGGTGAGACCTCCCGCGGCGCGCCTTCGACGGTCAGCTCCGCCGGCAGTTCGGAGGCGCGTATCAGGTCGTCGAGTGCATCGAGGCCGGGCTGGAGCGCATCGGCGGGGGCCTCCCGGAGGACGCCGAGGAGCGCGCGCAACTGGGCCAGGGTGGCCCGTCCGGTGTCGGCGATGCGGTCGAAGGCCTCCGTACGGGCGGCCTCTTTGAGCTCCGCCGTATCCACCTCGTCCGATGTTTTCGTCGCGTCCACCGCGTCCCGCCATGCGAAGGGGCCGGCCTCCGCCTGGACCACCATCAGACCGACTGAGTGCGTCACGATGTCGTGCATGTCGCGGGCGATGCGGGCGCGTTCACTCAGTACGGCCGTGGTCCTCTCCTGCTCCAGGCGCCGGGCGCGCTCGGCATGCTCCGCGGCCTGCGAGCGGCGGGTCTGTTCGGCCGTGCCCAGTGCGAACGCGGCGAAGAAGGCCGTCCCCATGAGCGGATAGACGTCGGCGTTCTCCTTTGGCAGAGCCAGCGAGACGTAGACGGCGGCTACGGTGACCGGCAGCATCACCAGGCGCACCAGGGGACGGCTCAGCGCCGCGACGGTGTAGACGCCCACCAGCGGGCCCCAGGGCAGCAGCAGTGGCTTCTGCCATAGCACCAGCGCCGTCATCGCCGCGCCGACGACCAGTAAAACCGGGACCGGTGCCTGTCGCCGCCACAGCACTGGGACCGAGGCGAGCAGTGCCAGTGGCAGCAGCACCCACCAGCGCCCGGGCACAGGTGGCCCCGAGGAGCCGGACGGTCCGGGTGGCAGCAGCACCGGGATGATCGTGGCGAGCGTGACGGCCAGCGCCACCAGCCGGTCGACAGTCCGTGGGTTTCGCATGCTGGTCAGTGTCGTGGCCGGCAGGCCCGCATACCTCAGTCGCAAGAGTGAGAAGCGGCCGTCTCACTCCCTCTGGAGATCCGAAGGAGGCCGCAACGTGCGGGCGGCACTCGCGAAGTACGGCTCGTTCGCCTCCTCATCAGCGGAGGCGAGGTCGACGAACAGAGCCCTGAGTGTGGTGTGTTGAGGCACGGAGCCCGGCCTGGGCACGTGCCGTCAGCGGGCGACTTTCGGGACGGCCCGCCGTGTCCGAAGCCCGTCCGCCCTGGTGTCTGCGAGCGGTGTCAGCCGCGTCAGGGCCCAGCGTCGGCCGCGGGTACGCGCGGTGCGGAGCGGACGTGGACTGCTCGGCGCATGCGGGTAGTTGCCCGGCTTCGCGGTGGGCCAGCGAGAGGAAGATGACCGGCCGGGAAGTCCATTGGATGCGGGTGCGTCTCCGCCTGGGCCGAACTCGCCGGTCTGCGCTGGTCGGATGCCGATCTGAACAAGCGGGTGCGCTACGTACGACAGCAGACCCAACGCCGACGCCGTGAGCTGTACGGCGACGATCCGAAAGGGCGCTGTCGCCGGGGCGTGCCCTGCCCGCCTTCGCGTCGTCATGGCGACGTCGGAAGTAGATGGCAAAGGCCCCCAACCAAGATTGGTTGGGGGCCTTTCCCCTGGTGCCCCCGGCAGGATTCGAACCTGCGACACCCGCTTTAGGAGAGCGGTGCTCTATCCCCTGAGCTACGGAGGCGGAGGCGTACCCGTCGAATCCAAGCGTCGGGCCTCACGAGGGCCCGGCCGTCGGCGGACGGGTGGCGCCGGGGTCGCCTTGGTGGCGGCCCAGGACAGGTTAGCGGATGAGGCTGTGGTTGTGCCGGGCGGTGGTGGTGGCCGGACGGGCGCCGCAAGGGGCGGGCGTCCGGCCGAGGATCAGTGGCCGGAGTAGGTCAGGCCGTGGCCGAACCGGTACAGGGGAGCGCCCTTCGACTTGTCCAAGTGCGGGATGGAGACGGGGAGTTTGCCTGCGGGGGACAGGTCGCCGTACAGGATGCGGGCGAGCGAGGCGTAGGTGGGTGCTCCGTAGGAGTAGGTGGCGAGGCTCGCGGGGGCGGACGGGAAGCGGTTGACGTCGTAGGGGGTCTGGACGGCCACCGCGATCACTGAAGTGCCGGTCTTCAGCAGGGAGTTGACGAGGCGGCCCTGGGCGGCGCCGTGGTCGTCCGCCGCTTCCGCGCTGTTGGTCAGCACGATCGTGACGTCGTGGTCGCGGGCGGCGCGGGTGGCCCGCCGGATCTCGTCCGCGTCGGGTGCGGCTCCGGTCTTCATCGCGGTGGTCCGCTGGCCTTCCCGTTGGCCGATCGTGTGCGCGAGGGCGGTGACTTGCTCTCCGCCCCAGCCGGTGACGAGTACGGAGCGGGCCCGGCCGGAGAGCGGAAGCAGGCTGTCTTTGTTGCGGAGCAGGGTGATGGTGCGGTCGGTGATGCGCGCGGCGTCGGCGGCGTGTTCGCGGCTGCCGACCGTCTGCCCGACGTGCGATTCGGAGACGTAGTGGTGCTTGAACAGCCCGCGCCGCAGCTTGTGTTCGAGGATGCGCTGCACGGATGCGTCGATCCGGGATTCGCTGATCTTTCCGGAGCGTACGGCCGCGCGTACGGCGGCGTGCGCGGTGTCCGAGTGCGGGGCGAGGACGAGTTGGTCGCAGCCGGCCTGCAGGGCGCGTACGGGGGCGACGTCGGGCGGGAAGTCCTTGGTCGCGCCGCCCATGTCGAGTGCGTCGGTGACGATCAGTCCGCGGAAGCCCAGCTTCTCGCGGAGCAGTCCGGTCACGATGCGGTGCGACATGGTCGCCGGCACCTTGCTGGGTTCGAGCGAGGGGACCACGATGTGGGCCGTCATGATCGTGTCGACGCCGCGCTCGATCGCAGTGCGGAAGGGCGGCAGATCGATTCGGTCGATTTCCTTGCGGGTGTGGTCGATGACGGGCAGCCCGGTGTGGCTGTCGGTGTCGGTGTCGCCGTGCCCGGGGAAGTGCTTTGCGGCGCTGGCGACTTGGGCGCTGTGGTAGCCGCGTACGGTCTGCCCGACGAGCGCCGCGCACAGCGAGGGGTCGGAGCCGAAGGAGCGGACGCCGATGATGGGGTTGGCCGGGTTGATGTTGACGTCGGCCACGGGCGCGTAGTTCTGGTTGATGCCCATGGCGGCGAGTTCGCTGCCGATGATCTCCGCCGAGCGGAAGGTGTCGTTGCGTGAACGGCCCGCGGAGAGCGCCATGTTGCCGGGCAGCTGGGTCACCGGGTCCTTGAGGCGCCGCACGACGCTGCCGCCCTCCTGGTCGGTGGAGATGAGGAGGGGGACGCGTGCGCCGGTGTGCAGGGAGGCGCGCTGCAGGCCGTTGGAGAGGCGCGCGATCTGGCGCGGGTCGTGCACGTTGTCGTTGCCGCGTGCGGTGTCGAAGTAAATCACCCCGCCCGGCAGGTACTTGGCGATGACTTCGGCGGGCGTGGAGACGCCGTACAGCTTCTCGTTCTTGCTGTGCTTCTCGTGGGCGGAGCGCCCGTAGACCTCGACGACGAAGAGCTGGCCGATCTTCTCGCGCAGGGACATCCGGCGGAGGAGCTTGCGGGCGGTGCGGCTGATGTCCGAGGGGTCCTGGGCGCCGGGGGCGGTGCCGTTCGTTTCCGCGGCCTCGCCGTGCGAGGCGCTGAAGGCCGCGGCTGCGGCGCCGGCCGCAGAGACGGCACCGGCCGTCGCGAGCACCTGCCGCCGCGTACGGGACCGGGAGACCGGAGGGGTGGACTCAGAGGCCGAGGGTTGCCGCTGCATCGGGGACGCTCCTCACGTGGGGGTGAAGTCGTGTCCGGCGTACGCCTGGGGCGCGCACGGGGGAGCGCACATCCTGACAGGGCGGCAGGAAGAGGGCTAGGAGCCGCGCTGGGTTTTCAGTGGTAACACCGGTGTCAGCGCCCCCGGTTGGGGGCGGCGGCTCGCCCTCTCCGCAGCAGACCACCGCGCACCGCGGACGGCGCCGTTGCTCGGGCGGGGTCCGCGGTGCGCTGGTTGTTGCGGGCTGCCGGGTGTTCGGCCGGTTCGCCTGTCCGGTCAGACCGCGAGGCCGGCCTTCACGCCGCGGGTGATTCGTACGACGCGCTCCGCCTGCACCCGCGCCGCCGTGCGCGAGGTCTCGTCGACGGGGTTGTTGCCCTGGGCGTCGACGTGCGAGGTGCCGTACGGGTTGCCGTCGACGAACTTTGAGGGGTCGGTGTAACCGGGCGAAGCGATCAGCCCGCCGAAGTGGTGGATGCTGTTGTACAGGGCGAGCAGCGTGGACTCCTGGCCGCCGTGCTGGGTGGCTGAGGAAGTGAAGCCGCTGTAGACCTTGTCCGCCAGCTTGCCCGCCGCCCACAGCGGGCTGAGCTGGTCGATGACCTGCTTCAGCTGGGACGAGACGTTGCCGAACCGGGTCGGCGTACCCAGGAACACGGCGTCCGCCCACTCGAAGTCGTCCACGGCCACTTCCGGGATGTCGGCGGTGGCGCGCTCGTTCTGGGCCCAGGCCGGGTTGGACTCCACGGCGCTGCGGGGCGCCAACTCCGGGGCGCGGCGCAGGCGTACCTGTGCGCCGGCCTTCTCTGCGGCGTCGGCGATCTCCTTTGCGAGCGTGGAGATGGTCCCGGTCGCGGAGTAGTAGACGACGGCGACCTTCACGGGTGCGGTGGCCGGGGCGGCGGGAGTGCTCATGGGTACGTCCTCTCGGGCTGTGACGGTGAACTGCCGCTCGGCGCAGCAGCGTTGAGCCCGGCCGGCGGAAACGGGGCTCGTGGTTGAATATGCAACTACTCAGCTCGGCAGTCAACCCGGCCACGCCTGCAGGCCCGCGGTGACCGGCGTGCGACCGTCTGTGATCCTCGCCACGGCGGTGCCGGCCCAACGCTCGGGAATACGGCGGCTTTTCAGGGCGTTGACCAGCGTCCTGCGGGCGGCGAGCAGCCCGAACGCAACCCCGGCAGCCGCCCTGGCCCCGCTCTTCGTGCGCAACCAACCGGCGGCGTGAACCGTCTTCAGTACGAGAGAGCAGCCGGGGGCGCTCCTCGGCCGCGAAGGGGTGGGGGCCGAAGTGACGGGGGTATCGCGCACGCCAGGGCTGGTCGATGGCCGACGGTGCCAGGAGATCGTTCTGAACCCGCTGTGGCCGGTGTGCCCGTGCTCCCTGGGGTGAGCGGGCCCTTCAGCGGGCGGGCAGGGTACTGCATGATCACGAAAATGACGCGCGAGTTGGGAATTTAGTCCGGATTCCGCTCGTTGATTCCTTCGGAAGGGGCACTGAGCCGGTGTCCTGACCGCCACCGACCAGACTGAGTCCATTTGCAAGGAGCACGCATGGCAACCCGTGCCGTCGCCCGTCGCCAGAGCACCGACTCCGGTGCCACTGACACGGCAAACAGCGTTCGCGCCGCAGGCAGCGAAGTCGCGGACCGCGACCTGGTCGGCATGTATCTCGATGAGATCGCGCGCACTCCACTGCTCGACGCGGCGAAAGAGGTCGAGCTGTCGCTCGCGATCGAGGCGGGGGTCTACGCCCGCCGGATCCTGGACGGTCTCGAGGAGCCGCCGACGGATGACTCGCCCAGCGCCACCGCGACCCGCGAGGAGCTGGAGGCGATCGTCGCCGAGGGCGAGCGGGCCAAGGATGTCTTCATCCGTTCCAACCTGCGTCTCGTCGTCGCCGTCGCCCGGCGCTATCCGCGCAGCGGACTGCCGCTTCTGGACCTGATCCAGGAGGGCAACGCAGGTCTGGTCCGCGCCGTGGAGAAGTTCGACTACCGCAAGGGCTTCAAGTTCTCGACGTACGCGACGTGGTGGATCCGGCAGGCCATCACGCGGTCGATCGCCGACCAGTCGCGGACGATCCGGCTGCCCGTCCACCTGGTCGAGGAGCTGGGCCGTATCCGCCGTGTGCAGCGGGAGTTCAACCGGGAGCACGGCCGCGACCCGGAGCCGGAGGAGATCGCCGCAGAGCTGAGCTCCACACCGGAGCGCGTGACCGACGTGCTGGACTGGGCGCGCGACCCGGTCAGCCTCAACATGTCGGTCGACGACGAGGGAGAGACCCAGTTCGGCGACCTCCTGGAGGACACGTCGGCGGACTCTCCGGAGCAGTCGGTGCTCACGCTGCTGCGGCGTGAGGAACTGGACGGCCTCATCGGCCGGCTCGACTCGCGTACGGCGTCGATCATCAAGGCGCGGTACGGCATGGTCGACGGCCGGGAGCGGACGCTCACCGAGGTCGGCAGGCAGCACGGGCTCACGCGGGAGCGCATCCGGCAGATCGAGAAGCACGCTCTCGTCGAGCTGAAGCGGCTGGCCAGGGACACGGGCTTCGACGCAGCGGCGTGATCGGCCGCCGCGCCGCAGCGGATGCGGTGCAGTGGCCGCCCTGGCACCGATGACGCAGACGAGACGACAGACCAGAGTCGAGAGCCGAACACAGACCGCATACGACTTGGGCGGGCGGCGCCCACAGCCGCCACCGCTCGCGAGACGAGCCCCGGTGCCCTTCCCCCGAGCGCCGGGGCTCTTTACTGCGCCGCGGCCGCCGACCGTACGGAGAGGGCGATGCGTGCGGAGAGGGCGGCGTGAATCCGGCGGGGTTACGGCTCCGAGCGGGCAGGCGCGGCGGACTCGTCGCCGTACAGCTCGCGGTAGGACGGGAAGACGCCACCGGGGCCGTCCACGCTCTCGGCGGCCAGCACAGCTTTCACCACGGCGCGGGTCAGGACCTCCGCGCCGCTCTCCAGTACGGAGTTCAACTCGCCGTCCGGCAGCGGGCGTTCCGCCGTGGACAGGGCGAAAACCGTGTCGCCGTCGTGCATGAGGTGCACCGGGCGCACCGCGCGCGCGAGGCCGTCGTGCGCCGTCCCCGCCAGCCGCTGTGCCTGGGGCCGCGTCAGGGTGGCGTCCGTCGCGACCACGGCGAGCGTGGTGTTGAGCGGAGGCAGCAGCGTGCCCGCTGTACGGGAGACGGTCTCCTGGCGTGCCGCCGCCAACGACCGCTGCGCCCGCGCATGGTGTGCCTCCGAAGGCGGCTGAGGACGGCCTCCGAACAGCTGCCCGTAGAGCATGCCGGTGGCGGGATCGACCGCGTCCCCTGCGGCGTTGACGACGGCCAGCGCAGCCACCGTCGCGCCGTTGGCCAGCCCGGTGCTGGCCGAGCCGACACCGCCCTTGAGCCCGCCGACCACGGCGCCCGTACCGGCACCGACATTCCCCTGCGGCACCGGGGCGCCCGGCTCCGCACCGGCGGCGGCCTCCGCCGCCAGTCGGCCCAGCTCCGCGTCCGGCCGCGCTCGCCAGCGGCCACCACGCCCCAGGTCGAACAGCACGGCAGCAGGCACGACGGGAACCACTTGTTCCGGAGCAGGGCCGACCGGCACTCCGAGCCCCCGCTCCTCCAGCAGGCCCATCACGCCCGACGCCGCGTCCAGCCCGAAGGCGCTGCCTCCCGTGAGCACGACGGCATGGATGCGCTGAACGACGTTGCGTGGATCCAGGGCGTCCGTCTCTCTGGTGCCGGGCGCACCGCCACGGGCATCCACGCCTGTGACGACCCCGGCGTCGGGGCCGAGCACGACCGTGGTGCCGGTGAGCCAGCCCGGCCAGTCCTCCCCCGTGCGTTGGGCATGGCCGACCCGGAGCCCCGGCACATCGCTGAGGGCGTCGTGGTGAAATGGCCGGGCGTGCTGCGTGTCCTCCTGAGTCGCCATGAGACATGGCTACCAGAACCCGGCGCTCCCCGTACGCTGGAGCCATGAGCACCGGTCCCCAACAGCCCGCCGACTCCGCGCCGTTCGACTTCGACGACCCGCTGAACCTGCCAGCGGCGGACGACACCGACCGCGGCTGGGGCGAGCGTCCGACCGCTGCGCAGGAGGACGGCCCGGGGGAGGGCGGTGCGGCGGACTTGGCCCGCTTCCTCGACGAGAAGCCGCCGCACCATTTGTGATCGTCGCGAACTCCCGCCGCAGCTAGCTCTTTTCGGTGTCCACCGCTCCGCGCTGTGGTCCCACCGGACTGTCCGGGCTGCCGCCTGGGCCCTCGCTGTCGGTGTCGTCCGGCGCGGTCGAGCCGTCGCGCTGGGTGACCAGCAGATCGCGGATCTCCGACAGCAGCTCGACCTCGGTGGGCCCCGCCGGTGCCGGCGGGTTCTTGGCGTCCCGGCGCTCCTTGTACTTGTTCATCGGCAGGATCATGAGGAAGTACACGACGGCGGCCGTGATCAGGAACGTCAGTGAAGCACTGAGCACCGGGCCCCACTTGACGGGGACGCCGCTGATGATCTCGCCAGTGGTCTCGTTCACCTTGCAGGGGCCCCGCAGGCAGAACTCGTACATGTCGAGGTCCTTGGTGCCGAACGCACCGACGAGCGGATTGACCACCCCCTTGACCATCGCGTCCACGATCTTGCTGAAAGCGTTGCCGACCACGACGGCAACGGCCAGCTCGACCACATTGCCCCGCATCAGGAATTCCCTGAAGCCGGCCCAGACGCTCTTCTTCTCGCCGTCGGCTGCTGACTGCGCGCTCAACGAACTGCCTCTCCCCGAACCAATGCCGGAACCGATCGCGGATGTGGTGGCTGACGTGGCGAGCAGTGCGGCCGAAGAACCAACTCAGCACAGTGCCACCGCCAATCGAGAGCCGGCGGCCGCACCGGCGAGCGCGGCAGCCTTCTCGCGAGGCACGGAGAGCACGATGAGCGCTCCGTCGCCCGGGACAGTGTCGCTGCCCTCCGGCACTTCGGCCACTCGGGCACTTCGCGCCACTACTCGCGCTTTGACGCTCCCGTCCGTGCCTGCGAACACATCGACTCGGTCACCTTCGTGCAAGAGACGGACCGAAGCCGCGTCGTTGATCCGTACCGGCACCTTCGCACTCCGCTTCCCGCCGGTGCCGTCCGCCGAGCGCCCATCTGCCGTGCCCGCGGCGGAAGTTGACGAACGCGGAACGTCCGTGCGGGCGTCGGCTCGCGGGTGTGCGCCGTCCGCCGACTGCTGGGTGCGCGCGGCGGCGACGGCCATGGCTGTCGCGGCGAGCGCCAGCCCGGCGGCCGCCATGCGTCGCCGTCGGTGGACGAAGCGTCGCAGTCGGTGCCGGCCGCCACACCCGACCCGTACGGGTGTGAGATCCGGCACGGTGCGCGTGGGCCAGGGCGCGCGGGCTCGTCTCACCGCACCGCCGCCACGGGGGCGTTCGGGGCCGGCCGCCGCTCCCGGGCCGGCTTGCCCGGAGAGCGGTGCGGCGGAGGCGAACCGTCCGCGTCCGCACTCGCCGCCGCGGTCTGTCCCGCCGCCGTGAGCGGGCCCGGGGCCCAACTCCCGCGCGTACGCCGGTCCGTGCCGTTCGCCGTAGTGCCACCGCACGTCGCCGCCCCCGCGCTCCGCATCGAGGTCGTGCTCCTCACCGCGCCCGATTCCGTCACCGGAGGAGAAGTCGTGGGACATCAGCGCTCACCGCCAGCCTGCCGTCAGAGGTATCCGCCTGCTGCTGCCATCACGGTGCACGCGTTCGCGGAATCCTGCTGAC